>Ga0181587_10000025_pt1 | contig 104057 bp, 97 predicted proteins | sample 071ome_27_FD_132463 | JGI IMG/M metagenome (GOLD analysis project Ga0181587, IMG submission 132463) | Coastal salt marsh microbial communities from the Groves Creek Marsh, Skidaway Island, Georgia - 071409AT metaG (megahit assembly) | ecosystem: Environmental > Aquatic > Marine > Intertidal... | reverse complement strand
GGCCGAGAATGAATGGCTGGTGGGCGACAGTTATACCTTCGCCGATGCGGCGCTGAGTATTTATGTGAACCGAATCGATTGCCTCTCCATGGCCGGTATCTGGGAGGGCAAGATGCCGCATCTTGAGGCCTGGTGGGAGAAGATCAAGGCGCGGCCCAGCTTCCACCCCGCTATTTTCGAGTGGCTGCCGGAGGCGCTGCGGACCTCGATGAAGAACAACGGCGCCAAGTCCTGGCCTCAGGCCGAGGCGATCATCGATGCCGAGCGCGCCAAGGCCTAAGGGAGAGAGAGATGAGTTTTATACCCGCATACCCCCCAGTTCATTTCGGATTCGGCGCTCTGGCGGAGCTCGAGAACGAGCTTTCGGCCCGAGGTGTCGATCGTCCGTTGATCATCACCGACAAAGGCTTGGTTGAGCACGGTGTCTACCAAGTGGTTCGGGAAACACTACCTCCGACTATGAACGTAGCCATGTACGGCGAAATTCCGGAAAACCCGACCATCGCCGGCATCGATGCCGCCTTGGCCGTCTATAAGACTGAAAAATGCAACGGGATCATCGCGCTTGGCGGGGGCTCTGTCCTGGACAGCGGCAAGGCGCTCCGGGTGGTTGCGCTTCAGGGCGGCGAGGTGATGGATTATCTGAAGGACCCGGCCAAGATCACCAAGGACGTCGCGCCCTATATTACCATCCCCACCACGGCGGGCACCGGGGCTGAGGTCACCTTCGGCGGCGGCATACATCCGGAAACGAATGCGCCGGCCATGGGCATCCGCAGTCCCAATGTCAAACCGGATGTGGCCATTGTCGATCCGACGGTGACCCTGACCCTGCCGCCGCGTCTAACCGCGGCGACGGGCATGGATGCGCTGACCCATTGTGTGGAAGGATATCTCTCCAACGCCTCCAACCCGCCGGGGGAAGCCATCGCGCTGGACGGCATCCGCCGGGTGGTGGATTTCGTGGAACGGGCCACGGCCGACGGCGGCGACCGGGTGGCGCGCTCGGAAATGGCCATGGCGGCGCTACAGGGCGGTATGTCTATCTATATGGGTCTGGGGCCGATCCATGCGCTTTCCATGGCGTTCGGCGACAGCCCCTTACACCACGGCACCCTGGTGACTGTCGCCATGCCGGCAGTCATGCGGTTTTATAACGGCCGGGCCGAGGTGCGCCTCGCCCAGGTGGCGGAGGCCATGCGCCTCACCCCTGATGCGGACGCCGGCAACCGGATCGCCGACGCGACGGCCGAACTGAACGACAAGCTTGGCCTGCCTGACACGGTGCGCAAGATGGGTTACGACAAGAATGATCTGGATCGGATGATCGACGACGCCCACGGCAGCTACTTCAACCATGCAGCGCCGGTTGCGCCCAACCGCGACGATTATGTCGGCATCGTGACAGAAGTTTTGGGATAGGACGCGCACCATGGCCGAAATTTCCATTGCACTGGACAATCTGCTGCCCAATGACGTGATCCCGTCCAAAGCGGAACACGAGGGCAGCCCCGCCACCCGGCTGGTTCTGACCCCGGATGCCGAGACGCCCGACAACCCGACCTTCGCCCGGATCAAGGATTTGGAGTTCCACAACGGGACCATCGAGATCGAGGTGGCCGGCCGGCCCCTGCCTGACGCCTTTCCCGAAGCGCGGGGCTTTATCGGCGTGGCGTTTCGCATTGCCGAGGATCTGTCGGCATTTGAATGCATGTATCTGCGCCCGACCAACGGCCGGGCAGAGGTGCAGCTCCGCCGCAACCGGGCGACACAATATTTTTCCTATCCGGACTGGAAGTTCGACCGGCTGCGGACAGAAGTCCCCGGCCACTACGAAGCCTATGTGGACCTGATCACCGGCGCCTGGACCAAAATGCGGATCGAGGTCGCTGGCGAGCGGGCCAAACTGTTTGTCCATGATCAGGAACAACCAACCATCATCGTCAATGATCTCAAGCACGGCCCGGACCATCGGGGCGGGATTGGGCTCTACATCGACAACGGCACCGAAGGATTTTTCCGCAACCTTCGGGTGACCCCGGCTTAAAGGAGACGCGCCATGGCCGATACTCATCAAACCTATGACTATATTATCGTCGGCGCCGGTTCGGCTGGCTGCGTGTTGGCCAACCGCTTATCAGCGGACCCGAAAAATTCGGTTCTGGTGCTGGAAGCCGGCGGGCCGGACAACAACTGGCTGATCCATATTCCGTCCGGCGTCGCCAAAATTTGGCGGGACCCGCGCTTCAACTGGTCCTATATGTCGGAGCCGGAGCCCCACATGGACGGCCGTCAGCTTTATCACCCGCGCGGCAAGGTTCTGGGCGGATCATCGTCGATCAACATGACCGCTTATGTGCGCTGCAACTCGGGTGACTTCGACCGATGGGGCCAGATGGGGTTGACCGACTGGAACTACGACAAGGTTCTGCCCTATTTCAAAAAGTCGGAGAATTACCTCACCGAGAAAAACGAGTTCCATGGCGACAGCGGTCCCTTAAAAACGGCCATTGCGCCGGTCCATGACGATACGTTCGACAGCTTGGTCGCCAGCTGCGAGGCGGAAGGCTACAAATATAACGGCGACTTTAACGGCGCGGAGCAGGAAGGCGTCGCCAAGATGCAGTTCACCACGGCAGAGGGCCGCCGCCAAAGCGCCGCTGTGGCGTTCCTGCATCCGGCGCTCTCCCGGCCAAACTTGACCGCCATCACCCATGCGCATGTGCTGAAGGTGAATTTCGACGGCACGAAAGCCACCGGCGTGGACTATGTGAAAGACGGCCGCACGGTGACCGTGAACGCCGGCAAAGAAGTGATCCTGTCGGGCGGCACCTATAATTCAGCCCAGACGCTGATGTTGTCCGGCGTCGGCCCGGCGGAGCAATTGCGCGAGCTTGGCATCGACGTGGTCGCTGACCGGGCCGGTGTGGGCGGCAATCTGCAGGATCATCCCAGCGTCTCTGTCGAGTACAAACGTAAGAGCCGGTCCTGGTTCCAGGACAATCTCCGCTATGATCGGCTGGTATTCAACATGTTGCGTGCGCACCTGTTCAAATCCGGCCCGCAGAGCTGGCCCATCGGTTACGGCACCGGCTTTGTCAAAAGCCGCCAGGAATTGGAGCTGCCGGACATTCAGTTCTTCTTCAGGTTATTTTCCATGCATTCAAGGGAGTGGTTCCCGCTGATCCGCAAACCGGGTCCGGCGGCCGTCGGGCTGATGTTGTGTCACCTACGCCCGGAAAGCCGTGGCTCGGTCAGTCTGCGATCCGCCGATCCGTTTGATCCGCCTAAAATTATCAATAACTTTTTCTCGACGGAGACAGACCGGGCGACCATCCGCTATGGATTCAAGTTGATACGGCGGCTTCTCCAACATGCGTCTTACGATGATCACCTGGATGGCGAGCTTATGCCCGGCGAAAATGTTCAGACCGATGACGAGATCGACGCCTATATCCGCCAGACCTCGATCACCGTGTTCCACCCGATCGGCACCTGCCGCATGGGCATCGACGACAATTCCGTGGTCGATCCGCAGTTACGTGTCCGCGGCTGTCAGAATTTGCGGGTGATCGACGCGTCGGTCATGCCCGACCTGATCGGCGGTAACATCAATGCGCCGGTGATCATGATCGCGGAAAAAGGCGCGGATTATATCCTGGGGGCGTAACACGATACATCTATGCCTGTGTTCCCCTTGATCATCGGGCCCATAGCACGTGGAATTTAGACGCCGGGTTTAGGCGGTGCCGATGCGGGGCTCACCACCCTTGGCCGATACGCTGGGTCCGAAGGCCTTATCAAGGGTGTTGGTCGAATTAACCGCAAGACCAATGGCATCGCTAAGAAGGCTTAAAATTTTGGTGTTGTTGTCCAACACGTGAAGCGCTTCCGGCCGGTGATCGTCTGCCACTTTTTCACACCGGCGGATGATGTCCTTGCGCACGGCAATCAGAATTTCTTCAAGTTTAAAGCCGTTTTTATTCTCATCGGAAACAAGAAACGTCGTCATGGTCCAACTCCTTGGCTCTGCCGCCCCCGCCCTATGCGGGAGGCCTTTGGGTAATCTGGTCTTTTTCATCACCTGCAGCATGACATAGAGATGTAACAACCTCATGAATTCGTTACGACATCGATATGTATTTATGTTAATCTATTGATTATATGGGGTAATTCAGGAACTAGGAGCATAATTCAAGTTTGGCGCGAGCCAGCGTTCGGCCTGCGCCGGATCGACGCCCTTACGGACCGCATAGTCTTCCACCTGATCCTTGCCCAGCCGGCCGATGCCGAAATAAGCGGCGAACGGGTGAGCGAAGTAGAAACCGCTGACCGAGGACGCCGGCGTCATGGCGAAGCTTTCCGTAAGCTCGACCCCGGCGTTCCAAGGGGCGTCCAACAATTCGAACAGTTTGGTCTTCTCGCTATGGTCCGGACAGGCCGGATATCCGGGCGCCGGGCGGATGCCCTGATACTGTTCCTTGATGAGTTCCTGATTATCAAGCTGTTCGTCGGTGGCATAACCCCAAAACTCCCGGCGCACCCGTTCATGCATGTGCTCGGCCAAGGCCTCGGCCAGCCGGTCGGCCAGCGCCTTCAACATGATCTCCCGATAATCGTCGCCGGCATCCTTGTACGCTTTGGCCCGTTCCTCTACGCCATGACCCGTGGTCACCGCGAACGCGCCGATGTAATCCGCGATGCCCGTATCCTTCGGCGCAACGAAATCGGCGAGGCATAGGTTTGCGCGCTGCTCGCTTTTCATCATCTGCTGGCGCAGGAAGTTAAAGGTCATGCGCACATTGTCCCGGTTTTCGTCCGTATAGACCTCGATATCATCGCTCACCGAATTCGCCGGAAAAAAACCGATCACGGCGCGGGCTTCCAGCCAGGTCTCCTTGACGATTTGCGCCAGCATCTCGCGCGCATCGTCGAACAGTTCGCGGGCCGCCTGGCCCACTTTCCCGTCTTCCAGGATGGCAGGATAGTTGCCGGCCAGCTCCCAACTCCGGAAGAACGGCGTCCAGTCGATCCGCGCCGGCAGATCGGCAAGGTCGTAATCACGAAACGCCTCAACGCCGAGGGTTTCGGGCGCCGCCGGGCGGATTTGGTTCCAGTCGGGCATTAACCGGCGGTTCCGCGCCTCGGCGATCGTGTACAGGCGTTTGTCGTCTTCACGGCCCTCCCGCTCGATGCGGATGGTTTCATAGTCCGCCGCCACATCGGCGGCGTACGTGTCCCGGCGCTCTTCGCTGATTAATTGACCGACCACGTCGACGGCGCGGGACGCATCCGGCACATAGACCGTCGGGCCGGCCTGATAGGCGGGTGCGATGCGGACGGCGGTGTGCACCTTTGACGTGGTCGCCCCGCCAATCAGCAGCGGCATCGTAAGTCCGGCTCGGGCCATCTCGTCGGCCACGCGCGTCATTTCCATAAGCGATGGCGTGATCAGACCGGACAGGCCGATCATATCTACGTCTTCCATCTTGGCAGACTCAATGATCACCTCCGACGTCACCATGACGCCCAAGTCGATCACCTCATAATTGTTGCACTGCAGGATCACGCCGACGATGTTCTTGCCGATATCGTGGACATCGCCCTTCACCGTGGCCAACAGCACCTTGCCCGCATTGCCGGTGGCGGTCTCGTTTTTCTCCGCCTCGATGAAGGGCGTCAGATGGGCCACGGCCTGTTTCATCACCCGGGCGCTCTTCACGACCTGGGGCAGGAACATTTGGCCGGAGCCGAACAGCTCGCCGACGATATTCATGCCGGCCATTAGCGGGCCCTCAATCACCTCGATGGGCCGGTCGGCGGCCTGGCGCGCCTCTTCCGTATCCTCGACCACATAGTCGCTGATCCCATGCACCAACGCATGGGCCAGCCGGTCGGCGACCGGGCCTTCCCGCCACGACAGGTCGGGTCCGGCATCTTTCGCCGTACCGGTCATGCCGGCAGCGATTTCCAGAAGCCGTTCGGTAGCGTCGTCGCGCCGATTAAAAATCACATCCTCGATGCGGTCGCGCACGTCGGTTTCCAAATCCCCATAGACCGTAAGCTGGCCGGCGTTCACGATGCCCATGTCGAGTCCCGCCTCGATAGCGTGATACAGAAACACCGAGTGCATGGCTTCCCGCATCGGGTTGTTGCCCCGGAAGGAAAACGACACATTGCTCACCCCGCCACTGGTCAGCGCGCCCGGACAGAACTTCTTGATCTCGGCGACGGCGGCGATGAAGTCTTTGGCGAAATTGTTGTGCTCGGCAATGCCCGTGGCGACTGGGAAAATGTTGGCATCAAAGATGATATCTTCCGGTGGAAAGCCGAGGTGTTCCTTCAACAGCTTATAAGACCGCCGGCAAATCTCGATCATGCGGTCGTAGCTATCCGCCTGACCTTTTTCATCGAAGGCCATGACGATCACCGCCGCGCCGAACCGTTGCGCCCGGCCGGCATTGTGCAAAAACGCCGCCTCGCCCTCCTTGAGGCTGATGGAATTGATGATCCCCTTGCCCTGGATGCACTTCAGCCCGGCTTCGATCACGTTCCAATCGGAGGAATCGATCATCACCGGCACCCGGGCGATATCGGGCTCTGACGCCGCCAATTTGAGGAACCGGTCCATGGCCTCCACGCCGTCCAACAACGCCTCGTCCATGTTCACATCGATGACTTGCGCCCCGTTCTCTATCTGCTGGCGGGCCACTTGAATAGCTTCTTCGTATGCGCCCTCGACCACGAGACGTTTGAACTTGGCGGAACCGGCGACATTGGTCCGTTCGCCCACATTGACGAAACCGGTCACGTCGTTGAACTCGAACTGTTCCAGCCCGCTAAGCCGGGTGCGCGGCTCCTCATCCGGCAATGGCCGGGGGGGCAGGTCTTTGACAGCCTCGGCCAACGCCGCCACGTGATCCGGGGTGGTGCCGCAGCAGCCGCCGACAATATTCACCAGACCGTTCTGGGCAAACTCCCGGATGCGGCCGGCCATCTCTTCCGGGCCTTCGGTGTAGAGGCCGAACTCATCGGGCAAGCCCGCATTGGGATGTACGCTGACATAGGTTTCACAGGCGCGGGAAAACTCCTGTAGATGGGGTCGCAGTTGTTTCGCGCCTAGCGCACAGTTGAGCCCGGCAATGAGCGGCTTGGCATGGCGGAGCGACGTCCAGAACGCGCTTGGCGTCTGGCCGGAGAGCGTGCGACCCGAGGCATCGGTAATGGTGCCGGAGATCATAATAGGCACGTCAAATCCAAACTCCTCGAACAACTCATGAATGCCAAACAGCGCCGCCTTGGCGTTTAACGTGTCGAACACGGTTTCCACCATCAGCACGTCCGCCCCGCCGTCCAACAGTCCTTCCGCCGCCTCCTTGTAGACATCCACCAGCTCGTCGAACGACACCGACCGGTGACCGGGATCGTTCACGTCGCCGGAGATGGAGGCAGTGCGGTTGGTCGGTCCCATCACACCGGCGACAAAGACTTTCCGGTTCGGATCGGTTCCCTGGGCCGAGTTGGCCGAGGCCCGGGCAATGCGTGCGCCGGCCCGGTTGATCTCGTAGACCTCGTGCTCCATGTCGTAGTCGGCCTGGGAAATCCGGTTGGCGTTAAAGGTATTGGTAGAGACAAAGTCCGCGCCGGCCGCCAGATAGGCGTCATGGATGCGCCGAATTTCATCGGGCTTGGTCAGATTGAGGACATCGTGATTGCCGTGGGTCGCCCGCGCACGCACCATCGCCGCCCCACCCAGATAGGCATCCTCGTTGAGCTCCAGCCCCTGGATACGGGTGCCGATCCCGCCGTCCAGAATCAGGATGCGCTGGTCCATGGCCGCACGAAGCTGTTCGTGGGCATCCTCCATGGCGCCGCCGCGCCGCCGCCGGGGAGAGGCGGCCGGGCCGGGCCGGGAAATATTGTCGATATCGTTCATGGCGCAATCCTAGACCCATCCGCCTGAAATATCCGACGAAATAACGCGCATGATGCGGAATTTTGCGCAATATTATTTGAAAAAATAATACTATCTAGCATATTATTGCGTTTATGGACCTGGATACGATTGACCGGAAGATCATCGCCTCGCTGCAGAACGACGCGCGGATTTCCAATGCGGCCCTGGCGGATCACGTCGGCCTGTCGCCGTCAGCCTGCCTGCGGCGGGTGCGGGCACTGGAACGATCCGGTGTCATCACCGGCTACCGGGCCTTGGCCGACCCCAATGCGCTGGGCGTCGGCCTGACCGTACTGGTTCATATCGGCCTTCAACATCATGACGACGAGGCTCTGGCCGGGTTCGAGGATGCGGTGAAGCAGAGCCCGAACATTCTAGGCTGCGACATGATCTCGGGCCGGGACGACTACATGCTGCGGGTCGGCGCGGCGGATATTTCCGACTATGAGCGGGTCCACCGGGAACAGCTGTCCAAGCTGCCGGGGGTGACGCGGATTGAGTCGTATTTTGTGTTGAGGACGGTGACGCAGTAGAGGACATTCAATATTGGATGTAGCTCCGTCATGCCCGTCGAGCCACCTTCCCGCCATCCTCTCTGCGTCGCCCCCGACCCGCAGAGCGGTTGTCGGGGGTCCATTTCACGCTTGAACCTCGGCCAACGATGCTTTTGGTCCCCCGAGACTTGGCTCCAGTTAGCATTGGGTCCAACTCGGGGGTGACGCATTTTTAGGGAGAAAGTGGTGAAATTCTATGACGTCTGGGTGTAGGCCGCCGCGTCTGCCAGCACCTCATCCGGCAGATCATCAAAGGATGAGAAGTTCATGGTATAAAGCCGTTGGTAGAGTCCCTTGGCGGCGATTAGTTCATTGTGATTTCCGGCCTCGATAATTTCGCCATTCTGCAGGACAAATATTTTATCCGCGTCCCGCACGGTGGCCAGTCGGTGAGCGATGACGATGCCGGTGCGGCCCCTCAGGGTCATCGCGAGGGCCTGCTGAATCTCCCGTTCGGTGAAGCTGTCGATATTTGCGGTCGCCTCGTCCAGCACCAGGATCTTGGCGTCGGCGATGATGGCGCGGGCGAAGCTGATTAATTGGCGTTGCCCGATGGACAGATTGCCGCCCCGCTGACCCAACAGCGTGTGATAGCACTGGGGCAAATTCTCAATGAACTCATGGGCGCCCACGGCCGTGGCGGCGGCGATGACGTCGTCCAGTGTCGCCTCCGTTTTGTGGTAGCGGATATTCTCGAACACGGTGCCGGTGAACAGAAACGGTTCCTGCAGCACCATCGCGACCTGCCGGCCGAGCGAGTCCTGGGTCACGTCCCGGATATCGTGGCCGGAGATCAAGACCTGCCCGTCCCAAACATCATAAAACCGGTGCAGCAACGCCGTAGTTGAGGTCTTGCCGGAGCCCGTCGGCCCGACCAGCGCGATGGTCTGACCCGGCTCGATCTTGAAATTGATGTTCTTCAGGACCGGTTGGTCCTTCACATAGCCGAAGGTCACATTCCTGAATTCCACCGACCCGTCGATATCGCCGGGCAGATCAATGGCGTCCGGCTTGTCCTCGACCTCGACCGGCACATCCAGCACCTCGAAGATGCGATGCCCGGACGCCATCGCCCGCTGCATGATGCTGTACTGCATGGTGATGGAACGGATCGGATCAAAGAACCGCTGCACATAGAATAGAAACGCGACCATGACCCCCAAGTCGAGAGTATCGCGGAGCACCATGTTGCCGCCGACAACAATCACAATCGCCATGGCCCCGCCGGTGAGACTGTCCACCGTCGGCACCATGATCTGGGCAAGCTGGGTGGAACGTAGTTGTGCGCGGTAATTTTCTTCCGCCTTCATCCGGAAGGCGGCGAAGTTAAACACCTGACGGGTCAGGCCCTGCACGGTCCGCACCCCATTGATGTTTTCCGCCAGCGCGCCGTTCACGATGGAGGATGTTTCCCGCGCCCGCATAAAGGCCCGCTTAGCCACCGGTAGCCAGAAGATGCGGATTACCAGCAGGATCGGCACCACCGACAGGGTCAAGAGACCCAACTGCCAGTCCAGCCACAGAAGCACAGTGACAATGCCGATCAGCAGGACAATATCGCCGATGGCGAAGATGGAGGTTTCCAAAAATTCCTGGATGGAGCTTACGTCACCCTGCAGCCGGGACATCAGCCGCCCGACCTCGGTCCGGTCCATGAACGAGAGAGAAACCCGCTGTAGATGCACAAACATGGCGCGCCGCAAATCAGTCAGAATGCGTTCCGCCAGCTTCGCCACCAGATTGAGCTGAAAGTGGTTGGAGACATAGTTGATGACAATCACGGCGAAGAAGATCGCGACGATGATCTGCAGTTTCCGCCCGCCGTCTGAGACATCGATGATCGCTTTATCAATGGCCTCCCGGATAATCAGAGGAATGGCGATCTGGGTCAGGGTAAAAATCAGCACGGCGATCAACGAAATGATGATGGTCATCCGGTAAGGCTTCACGAACTGCATAAAGCGGCTGATCACGCGACCATCGAACGCGGAGCCGAACATCTCTTCGCCTTTGGAGGTGGCGGTGATGCCGCCCGCTCCGGTCATGGCCCGGCCGGAATCACCCATCGGAAGCCTCTCTCTCTCCGAGTTGGAGATCGTAAAGCGCCTTGTAGCGGCCGCCCAAGGTCAAAAGCGCTTGATGGGTTCCCCGCTCGACAATGCGCCCGGCGTCCAGGAAAAGAATCTCATCGGCGTGCATGAGGGAACTTAGCCGATGGGAAATGATAACCGTCGCCCGGTCTTTGGTAATATCGCGGAGCGCCATGCGGATCTGCTGTTCCGTCCCGGCGTCGATGGCGGCGGTGGAATCATCAAACACCATAATCTTCGGCGTCAGCATCACACTTCGAGCAATCGACATGCGCTGGCGCTGCCCCCCGGACAGCGATACACCACGCTCGCCGACCATCGTGTCGTAGGCTTCCGGTAGGGTCTCAATATAGTCATGAAGTTGCGCAGACTCGGTCGCGCCGGACACCCGGTCAAAACCGGCATCCGGTTCGCCATAGGCCACATTGTGAAAAATTTCGGTGGTGAAAAGGAATGTGTCCTGCTGTACCACGCCGACCGTCTGGCGCAGGCTTTCCAGGGTCACGTCACGCACATCCTGCCCGTCTACGGTGACGCTGCCGTCCGTGACATCGTAGTAGCGCGGAATAAGATGCGCGATGGTGGATTTTCCGCTGCCGGGCGGACCGACGATGCCCAATGTCTTGCCGGGCCGCACTTCGAAGGTGATCTCTTTGACCGCCGGCGCACCCGCAGTCTGGTCATAGGCAAAGGCGACATTGTCGAAACGCAGCACACCGTCGGATACCTCCAACGGTTTTGCCTCCGGCTTATCGGCCACGACCGGTTCCATATCCAGAATGTCAAACAGCCGCACGCCCGAGACCGACGCCCGGGCAATGCCGTTGATCACCATGCCCGTCTGTCTGATCGGCATCTGCAGAATGGTCATGAAGGCCAGAAACTGGGTGAGCTCGCCGACGGTGATCGCTTTCTCGATCACCATGCCGCCGCCGACCCAGAGCACGAGGCCCATGGCGATGAAGAAAGAAAATGTCATCAGGGACGTGTTGGTGTAGCGCACACCGACCCGTTTCTGAGCCAATTCCAAGGCGGCCTTGGAGGTCACGTCATACTTGGCGATCTCGAAAGCCTGGGCGGCGAAGGAGCGCACCACCCGGATGCCGCCCAGATTCTCCTCCATGATCCGCGTCAGCGTGGAGAGGCGTTCCTGCACCTGCCGCCACAAATCCCGCACCCGGAGCCGGAACACAACCGCCCGCCACAGGGCGAAAGGCACAAAAATCAGGCTCAGGAGCCCAAGCAACGGGTTTGATCCCATGTAGAGATAGGCGCCAGCACCGACCAGCACGATCATCAAGATAATGCGCAAAATCCCAGTTTCAATAAAACGGCGAACCCCTTCGATATCCAGCATACCCCGGGTCATTAGATCGCCGGAATGGACCTCGTCGTGGTAGCTGAAACTGAGGCGTTGCAGTTTCTCGAAATAGGCGAGCCGCAGCCTGTAGCCGATGGTCTGGCCGATGGATTCACCTAGGTAATTGTGCAGCATGGTAAAGACGCCGCGGCCCACCGCCGTGGAGACCAGCAACAGCGCCGCCCATTTCAGAGCGTCCTGCGATTCCCCCTCGCTCACGTTGGAACCGCCCAGCAGGCCGGTCGCGTTGTCCACCGCGTCGCCCAGGAATATCGGAATGTAGAGTTGCAAAAATCCTGCAACAATCACCGAAATGATCGCCACGGGAAACCTGACAGGATAATCCAGCGCCATACGAATGATCCGGCGCAATGCCCGGGCGCCCCGGCCATAGTCGCCATCCAGGCTCGGCACTTTGTAGTCCATGCCGGTTTGGATATGGCTGGTGTCGGCGGATTTCTTCGGGTCAATCGGTGCGGCGGCGGCGGTTCCGTCCACGTTTGTCTTTCTCCCTTTTTGGGACACTTTTGGTCGGATTTGGCGCTAAAATTACGCCACGGGAGGAAACGGCACAACAACCCGTTCATGCTCTTTAAGGAAACCTGTGCTAAATCCCGGTGATGGTTAACGAAGATCAGACCAGAATCCCGTCGGACGAGTGGCTGGCCAAGGCGCTGATGCACCACCGGGCAGGGGAGTTTGCCGAGGCCGAACGATATTATCGTAAGGTTTTGGAAGCGATCCCGGACCACCTGATCGCCGGCGCCAACCTGGGGGCGTGCCTGATCGACCGGGGCTGGATGGTGGCGGCATTTGATGCTTTGACCGAAGCGCATGAACATCATCCCGAAGACCCCGACATCCTGAACAACCTGGGCAACGCCCTTCAACGGCTGGGTGGGACAGAGGACGCGGCCAAGGTCTACCGTCAGGCGCATGACTTGCACCCCGCTCAGCCGGTGATCAGCCTCAATCTCGGCCGGGCATTGTTGCGCTTGGGGGAGACCGAAGAGGCTCAGACGTTGTTTGAGAATGTGGAAACCCGCCATCCCGAGATCGGGGCGGCACGCTTTTTAAGCGCCCTGGCCATTCCCTTTATCGGCCAAAGCACCGAACAGTATGCCCGGCATCGGGAACGGCTGGTCGAAAAGGTACGGAAACTGATCGATTCACCTGTCACGCTTTCTGATCCGGCAAACGAAGTCGGCATGACCAACTTCGCAAGCGTCTACCACGGCGATAATGACCGGGAAATTCAAGAACTGCTTGCCCGGGCCTATCTGGCCGCTTGTCCATCATTGAATTTCACCGCACCCCATTGCAGCGGCTATCGCCCACCCACAGACCGGCGGATCAGGATCGGTTTCGCCTCGGCCCATTTGGGCAGTCATACCATCGGCAAACTGAACCGCCGCCTGATCGAGTATCTGGATCGGGATAAGTTTGAAGTCTTCGTCTTCCACTTGGGGCCCTATGCTCGGGATAGGGACAGTGACTTGGCGGCGTTGGCGGCGTCAGCCGACCACTTTGAAGAACTCGCGGAATCTTTGACCGTGGCCCATCGAACCGTGGCGGCGGCGGAACTGGATATTCTCTACTACCCGGATATCGGCATGGAGCCGATGAGTTATTTTCTCGGCTTTGCGCGCCTGGCCCCCCTTCAATGCGTGATTTGGGGACATCCGGTGACCACAGGCCTGCCGGAAATTGATTATTTCATCTCGTCAAGCCTGCTCGAACCGGGCAATGCCGAAGCGCATTATTCCGAAGAACTGATCCTCTTCCCGGATATCGGCACGAGCTACACCATGCCTGACATAAAACCGGCCACAACGACACGTGGGGACTTTGGCCTCTCGGACGAGGACACCCTCTATATGTGTCCGCAAAGCCTGTTCAAACTGCACCCGACATTCGATGACGTCCTTAAAAGGATACTAACGGAAGACACCAAGGCGCTTGTCGTTCTCATCGATGGTCAGCAGGAAAGCTGGAGCCGGCTGTTGAAGGCCCGGTTTAAGGAGTCGCTCGGTTCATTGTCCGAGCGCGTGGTTTTCCTTCCCAGAATGCCCGGCGCACGCTATCTGTCCCTTATGGAACACGCAAATATCATTTTAGACTCGACCGTCTTCTGCGGCGGCAATTCCAGCCTGGAAGCTTTCGCGGTAGGTAAGGCGGTGGTCACACAGCCATCACCCTTCCTCCGGGGCCGGATTACCGCGGGATTTTACCGCCAGATGGGCATCACCGACTGCCTCGCGGAATCCGACGAGGACTATGCCACGCTTGCCGTCGCTCTCGCCAACGATCCGGAACGGCGCCACGAAATCGAGACCCGGATCAAAGCCGCACATCCGGTTCTGTTCGACAATGACGAGGCGGTCCGGGCGCATGAAAAATTCTTTACCGATGCCCTGGTCCGTCTGGACACCACCATATGAACGACAATCCAACTGAACAGCCGGCGATCTCCCCCTGGGTCGGCTACGCCATGCTGGTCGCCGTGGTGTTTTTCTGGTCCACCGGCATCGTCTGGGTGCGCTGGATCCACGAGACCATCCCGCCGCTGGGCATGTCCTTTTGGCGCTGGTTCGGCGGTGCGCTCGTTGTCCTTCCCTTCGCCTGGCCGAAGTTGCGGGAAGAGTTCCCGATCATCCGCAAGCGCCTGCCGTTCTTTTTTATGATGGGCATGTTCATCGTCGGCGGGAGCACGCTCTCGACCTTGTCTCTCAACTTCACCACGGCGACCAACGGCGGCATTCTGAACGCCACTCAGCCGACCATGACCGCCCTGGTCGCCTGGGCCTTCTTTCAGGACAAGCTGAGCCTGCGCCAGGCATCGGGCATCCTCGGCGCTTTTCTTGGTATCACGCTGATGACGTCGAAAGGCGATGTCGACGTGCTCACCTCATTGGCGTTCAATGCCGGCGACATGATCATGATCTGTGCGGTGGTTGGCTATGCCTGGTACGCCAACTTCCTGCCCCGGCTGCCGAAGGATGTGAGTTTTTCAAGCGCGCTGTTCGTCATCATGTTCTGCGGCGGGATCGAATTGATTCCCCTGTACGCCATCGAGAGCATTGTCGTAAAGCCGGTGCCGATGCTGACCGAGACCGTGGTGACCGTTATCTTCTTGGCCATTGTCCCAACCGTTCTACCGACCATCCTATGGAACAAGGCCGTCCCCGCAGTCGGCGTCAACAAAAGCGCCATCTTCGTCAATCTGATGCCAGTGTTCAGCGCCGGCATGGCCATCCTGTTTTTGGGAGAAGAGCTGTATTTCTATCACGTCGCCGGCGCGTTGATGATCTTCCTGGGCATCCTGTTGGTGGTCAGCCAGAAAAAACCGCCGCCGGCAGACGATTAACCCTTCAGAATTTTGTCCGCAGCCCTGTTCGGATCGCCGCCATCCGACATCCAGTGATCAAGCGCTTGCCTGACCCGGGACATGACGCCAGCCCAATCGTTCGGCGCCGACTGCCGGACCAGTCGCATCGTCGGATACCAGGGGCAATCGCTGCCGCATAACCCCCAGCGCCAATCCGGAGCGGTCGATAGAATCATCCACACCGGCTTTCCCATAGCCCCGGCGAGATGGGGAAGAGATGTATCGGTGGTAATGATCAGGTCCAAATTGTCGATCACCGCCGCCGTATCGACAAAGGCGGCATCGCCATCCATATCCGCAGTGACGTCTCTGATCCGGGAGTCCCATCCATTTTCGGCGATCTGACCGGCGGCCCCGCCTTTTTGCAGCGAATACAGGACTATATCTTCCCTTTCCACCAAGGGGGCAAACAGGGCCAGAGCGACGGATCGTAAGTGATCAAAAGCGTATGCCCGATTGCCCTGCCAGGCGATTCCAATCTTCGGGCGATCCCCGGCTAACCGCCGCGCCCATGTGTTCACCCGATCCATTTCGGCGGAAATATACGCGCCCGGCCAGAACGGCCTGCCGCCATCAAAATATGCGGGTAAACTCATCAACCGGGCATGATAATCGGTCTCCGGATACGGCCCTTCGATCGGCACCCAGTGGACGCCGTCGATCTTTGACGACAGCACGGGATGCAACCGCGCCGATGCGGACGCAGTGACCGCCGCGCCTAATTCAATCAGCCGGGGCAGATATCTCAAAAACTGAAAATAATCCCCTTTGCCCTGTTCGCCGGCCACCAGGATTGACTTGCCGGTGACCGATTCCCCGTCCCATTTTTTGCCAGGCCAGTCGGGCCTGAGGGCACGGGCCGCTGGCTCCTCAACACGTTTGTCAAATTCCCGCCAACCCTCGGAATAGTCGCCGTTCAGCAACAGGGCATGCGCAAGGTTCACATTGAGGTCCCGGTTGTCTGGCGCTGCGTGAATTGCCTGCTGGTAGAGTTTGATCGCACCGGATACGTCTCCGCGATGTTGCTGCAACAGCGCCTTGTTAGCGAGAACTGCAACGGCATCTTCCTCGTCCGGAACCACTTGGTCCAGGCACGCGGCGGCCTCGTCAAAACGGCCCATGTCACGGGACAGGTGCGCCCGGCCGATCAAAACTCCGATATCCGAAGCATCTGCGTCTTCCAGCAGTTCAAGAGCCTCATCAAAGCGCGCCAGCTTCTGTAAGATGGCGGCGCAGCGTAGCCGGGCTTCCAGATAAGCCGGTGACGCCGCCAAAACCTCAAAATACGTCTTTACCGCCAGATCATAGGCCCCTTGGTCGGCCTGCACCCGGGCCAAATACTCCTTCGCACGGACATCACCGGGCGCCAGTACCAACGCCTGTTTAAACAGCTCTTCGGCCTCCGTCAGCTTGCCTTGGTTCCGGCGCAATGCGCCAAAGTTGATAAGACAATCCAGATTGTTGCCGTCCGCTCTCAGGCACGCCTCGAACGCCTCTTGGGCCTCGGGAAATCGGTTTAGGCTCACCAACAGGTTTGCCAGCACGAACCAGATCGCGGCGTTGCCGGGGTCCGCGCTGGCGGCATTTCCCAGGGCGCGTACGGCTTCCGGCCAACGCCCGCCTTGTTGCAGCGCCAATCCATAATTGTGGAGCACACCGGAATTCGCGCCACCGACCACGAGGGCGCGTTGCAGAACATCCTGCGCCTGATCATGAAGACCGGCTTCTAGCAGCAGGGCGCCCAACAGGTTCAATATTTCGCCGTCCTCGCCCGTCTCCTTCAGGATTTCCCGATAGAGGTTGGCGGCCTCACGCAACGCGCCTTTTTGATGAAGCGCGCGCGCGCGGATAAGTTTTGTATGTTTACTCTCAGGCGTCACGACGCATCGTTTTGAAACTGTTTCGAGACCTATATCATGGCGAGGAGACTAATCCGGCGAACCTAAAGATTTCATAAAACAAGGGTCATTATGATCGGCTTGGCCATTCGGACAAGCATTTGAAAACACGCCCATTTCCTCTTGACCCCATGGGGGCATACTGACACTTTCCAGCCCGCCATGCGCCTATACAGACATTTTGACGGGCTCGTACGCAGCCATCGCGGCGGCGCCATCGCCATCGGTAATTTCGATGGCGTTCATCTCGGCCATCAGGAAGTGATCCATACGGCCGGCCGGATCGCCAAGGATGCCGGCGTGCCATGGGGCGTGCTGACGTTCGAGCCGCACCCCCGCACTTTTTTCGATCCCAATGGCGCGCCGTTTCGCATATCGCCATTCCATGTGAAAGGCCGGCATATTGAGGACCTGGGCGTCGATTTTCTGGTGGTTCTGCACTTCGACAAGAATCTCGCCGGCATGAGCGCGGAAACTTTTATCGACGACGTACTGGTAAGCGGATTCGGCGCCTCGCATATTGTCTCCGGCGGCGACTTTACGTTCGGCCATAAGCGCCAGGGCGATACGACGTTTCTGAAGGAAGAAGGTCGCAAGAAAGGCTTCGAGACCACCAGCGTCGAACAGGTGGTTGATGATTCGGGCGAAGTCATTTCCTCCACCAGAATCCGCCAAGCGTTGATGGACGCCAAGCCGGTTGACGCCGCCCGGCTCTTGGGCCGCACCTATGAAATCGCGGGCCGGGTGATCAAGGGCGATCAGCGCGGCCGGACGATCGGATTTCCCACGGCAAATATCCTGTGTGAAGATAATCTGGGCACGGCGCTCGGCGGCTATGCCATCCGCGCCGGCCTCGACGACGGGCCGGACACGGTTTGGCATGACGGGATCGCGAATTTGGGCTATAGACCCACCTTCGATGGCACGAGTTGCCTGCTGGAAACCCATATTTTTGATTTCAACCAGGATATTTACGGCAAACACCTGCGTGTGGGCCTGGTGGAATTCATACGCCCGGAGAAGAAATTCGATGGGATCGACGCCTTAAAGGCGCAAATTGATGCGGATTGTGGCCTGGCCCGGGAGATGCTGGCCGCTGACGCAGCTAAGAACGGATAGCTAAAAACAATGAGTGTGGATTATAAATCGACCGTTTACCTTCCCAAGACCGACTTTCCTATGAAGGCCGGCCTGCCCAAGCGCGAGCCGGAATTGCTGGAACGCTGGGAGAAGCTGGACATCTACAAACGCCAGCGGGAACAGTCAAAGGGCCGGGAGAAATTTATTCTCCATGACGGCCCGCCCTACGCCAACGGCAACCTGCATATCGGCCACGCGCTGAATAAAATCTTGAAGGACGTGATCTCCCGCTCCCAACAGATGATGGGCAAGGATTCCAACTATGTCCCCGGCTGGGATTGCCACGGGCTGCCGATCGAGTGGAAAATCGAGGAACAATACCGCGCCAAAGGTCAGGACAAGGACGCCGTGCCGATCGTAGAGTTCCGCCAGGAATGCCGGGACTTTGCCGAAAAGTGGATCGATATCCAACGGGATGAGTTTAAGCGCTTGGGCGTCATCGGCGATTGGAACAATCCGTATACGACCATGACCTTTGCCGCCGAGGCGCAAATCGCGCGGGAGCTGATGAAGTTCCTGGACAACGGGCTTTTGTACCGGGGCTCCAAACCGGTCATGTGGTCAGTGGTGGAAAAGACCGCCCTGGCGGAAGCGGAGATCGAGTATTTCGATCATGAATCCGATACAATCTGGGCCAAATTCCCGATTACGTCGGGCGGTGATGACGATATTGCCGACGCCGCCGTAGTGATCTGGACCACCACGCCTTGGACCATTCCCGGCAATCGGGCGATCTGTTTCTCATCGCGGATCAATTACGGCCTCTACGAAGTCACCGAAGCGCCGGAAGACAATTGGGCCGTCGCCGGCGACAAGCTGATCCTGGCGGACTCTCTCGCGGAAGAAGTGATGGGTTCAGCGCGGGTCGATGCGCACAAGCGGGTCGCCGATGTTTCCGCAGAGATGCTGGCGGGTCTTATCTGCGCTCATCCGTTGGCCGGCATGGGTTACGATTTTGCCGTGCCCCTGATGGATGGCGATCACGTGACCGACGATACGGGTGCGGGCTTCGTCCACACCGCGCCGGGCCATGGCCGGGACGACTTCGAGATTTGGACGGCGAATACCCGCCATTTGACCGATATGAACATCGATCCGCAGATACCCTACACGGTGGATGCGGATGGATACTATACGGACGCAGCGCCGGGTTTTGCCGGTAAACGGGTGATTACCGATAAAGGTAAGAAGGGCGACGCCAACGCCGCCGTCATCGAAGCGCTTGTCGCCGCCAATGCGCTGATCGCCCGCGGGCGGCTGAAGCACCAGTATCCTCATTCCTGGCGATCCAAAAAGCCGGTGATCTTCCGCAATACGCCTCAGTGGTTCATCGCCATGGACAAGGATATGCCGGAAAGCGGAAAGTCCCTCCGGGATATCGCTCTGGGCGCAATCGCCGATACCGGCTTCTATCCGAAATCAGGCCAGTCCCGGCTGCATGCCATGATCGAAGGCCGGCCGGACTGGGTGATTTCCCGCCAGCGCGCTTGGGGCGTGCCGATCACTGTCTTCGTCCACAAAGAAACGGGCGAAATTTTGCGCGATCCGGCGGTCAACGAACGCATTGCCGAGGCGATTGAGGCGGAGGGTGCGGACGCCTGGTTCGGCTCGGACATGACGCGCTTCCTCGGCAACGACCATAGCGCCGGCGACTACGAGCAGGTTACTGATATTCTGGATGTCTGGTTTGATTCCGGTTCCACCCACAGTTTCGTTCTGGAACAGACCGAGGGGCTGGCATGGCCGGCGTCGCTGTATTTGGAAGGCTCCGATCAGCACCGGGGCTGGTTCCATTCATCGTTGCTGGAATCTTGCGGCACCCGCGGTCGTGCGCCTTATGACGGTGTACTGACTCATGGCTTTGTCATGGCCGAGGACGGACAGAAAATGTCCAAGTCCTTGGGCAATATCACCGCACCGCAAACCGTCGTGGACCAGAACGGCGCCGATATCTTGCGGCTTTGGGTGGTCGGTTCAGATTACTCCGAGGACCTGCGGATCGGTCCCGAGATCATCAAACACCATTCGGATATCTACCGGCGGCTGCGCAATACGCTACGCTATCTGTTGGGCAATCTCGCCGATTTTGACGAGGCGGAAAAATTGCCGGAATCGGACATGCCGGAACTGGATCGCTGGGTGCTGCACCGGCTGTACGAACTGGATGCCCGCATCCGGCGCGCCTGCGAGACGTTCGAGTTCCATCATTTGTTCACCGAACTGCATACCTTTTGCGCGGTCGATCTGTCCGCTTTCTATTTGGATATTCGCAAAGATGCGCTCTATTGTGACCGGGCGGATTCGATCAACCGCCGTGCCGCTCGCACCGTGCTGGATCACCTGTTTAACTGCCTGACGGCTTGGCTCGCGCCGTTCATCTGCTTCACCGCCGAAGAAGCTTGGCTCGCCCGCCATCCGGGCGACGAGGAAAGCGTACATCTGCGTCTGTTCCCGGATATTCCGGAAAGCTGGAAGAATGAAGAGCTGGCCGGCCGCTGGAAGAAAATCCGGGAGCTTCGCCGCGTGGTCACCGGCGCGCTGGAGATCGAACGGGCGGAAAAACGGATCGGTTCCAGCCTGCAGGCGCATCCGAAGATCTATGCCCCGCATGACTATGTGGACCTGTTGGCTGACGTGGATGTCGCCGAGATCGGCATCACCTCGGACGCCACCCTGATCGCCGAGGCGCCGCCCGCCGGCGCCTTCACCCTGGAAGACGTGGCCGGCATCGGCGTGGTGCCGGAAATGGCCGGCGGCGAAAAATGCGTCCGTTGCTTCAAGGTCCTGCCCGAGGTCGGCGCCGTCTCCGGTCACGAAGAGGTCTGCAACCGTTGCGCCGACGCCGCCAGCCACTTTCCCATGGCGGCGGAATAGGGACTGATGCCGCTTCAATTGCGACAGGGATTGCTGATCGCTCTCGCCGCCGTCATCATTGATCAGGCCAGCAAATGGTGGATGCTGGGGATCCTCCCCAATCCCGGAAAATCCATCGAGGTCACCCCGTTTTTCAATCTGGTGCATGTGTGGAACTGGGGCATCAGCTTCGGCCTGTTCAGTGACCATCAGCAGTTTGGCCGGTGGGGGCTGACCATCGTCGCCCTGATAATTGTCGTCGTTTTGTTTTTTTGGCTGCGCCGGGCGGAAAACAAGTTCATCGCCACCGGGCTTGGTTTGATTATCGGCGGGGCGTTGGGCAACGTCATCGACCGGCTGGTCCATTCCGCCGTCTTCGATTTCCTGGATTTCCATGTGTCCGGATATCATTGGCCGGCGTTCAACGCTGCCGATAGTTTCATCACCGTGGGCGCGGTGCTATTAATTTTCGATTCCCTGTTTTCACGATCCCCGTCTGAGAATAGAATGCCTGAGAACAAAGGTGAGACCCATGAAGACCAATAGACTCATCGGACTTGTTGCCGGTTTCGCGGCGATGGCGTTACTGACAGGCTGTGACGAAACAAAACGGGCCTTGGGCCAGACCAAGGAAGCGCCGGACGAGTTTGCCGTCTACGAACGCGCGCCCTTGAGCTTGCCGCCGGAATATAGCCTTCGGCCGCCGGCCCCTGGGGCACAACGTCCGCAAGCCGTTAACCCGCGTGACCGGGCGGCTCAGGCGCTGGGCGTCAAACCAAAACAGGCGGATCGCGCCAGCGTCGGTCAACAAGTCGATCTCCGGCAATTGAGTTCCGGTGAACGGGCGATGCTCAACTTGACCGGCGCCGACAAGGCCGATCCGACGATCCGGGATACCGTCAACAAGGAAACCTCGGTTCTTTTCGAGGATAGTAAATCCTTCACCGACAAGATCGTATTTTGGCAGTCCAATCCGCAATTTGGCGCGTCCGTGGATCCGGAGAAAGAGTCCAAGCGTATCAAGGAGGCCCAGGCCCTCGGCAAGCCCATAAACTCCGGCGCGGTGCCGGTGATCAAACGCCGGAAAAAGGCCCTGTTGGAAGGCATCCTGAACTAACGACGAGTTTGCGAGGCGTTTCGCATCACATTGATGCGAGAGTCACTTGCGCCGCAACAATCCAGACTATATTCGAAGAGAAGCCGACGGGACCTGCGAATTGGCTCGTTAGCCTGGATATCGCCTGTTAACCATGGAACGCCGACCATGCGCCGAGTTTGCCTGTCCTGCCTAACTCTCTTTTTTCTCGCATTAACGTCCGTTGACGGCCATAGCGCCGTCTTCAACCCGAAATCCTTTACCCTATCCAACGGCATGCAGGTGGTGGTGATTTCCAATCATCGCGCCCCCATCGTCCGCCATATGGTCTGGTACAAGGTGGGTTCTGCGGATGAGCCGGCGGGCAAATCGGGCATTGCACATTTTTTTGAACATCTGATGTTCAAGGCAACCAAAAATCTGAAATCGGGCGAGTTTTCCCGAATCGTGGCGCGCAACGGCGGGCGCGACAACGCCTTCACGTCTTATGATTATACCGGCTATCACCAGACGGTGGCCGTGGGCCGGCTGGAAACCGTCATGAAACTGGAAGCCGGCCGGATGCGCAACCTGATCTTCGAGGCGGAGCAAGTAGAGCCCGAACGGCAGGTCGTGCTGGAGGAACGCCGGTCCCGCGTGGACAATTCCCCTAGCGCCAAACTCTCCGAACAGTTCAATGCGGCCATGTATCTCAATTACCCCTACCGCGATCCGGTGATCGGCTGGGCCCACGAAATAAAGGCGTTGACCATCGGCGATCTGAAAAAGTTCTATGACACGTATTACCGTCCTAACAACGCGATCCTGGTGGTGGATGGCGACATCACGGTTGAGAAACTCAAACCCCTGGCCGAGAAAATCTACGGTGTAATCCCGGCCGGCGAGGTGCCGCCGCGCGTTCGTCCACAGGAACCGCCGCACAACGCCGCCAGGCGGGTCGTGCTGCGGGACCCGAGAGTGCGTCAGCCGAGCTGGCGGCGCGCCTACCTCGCGCCAAGCCATGGTTGGGGCGACAAACGGCATCTATATCCGCTGCAGATTCTTGCCCAGGTATTTGGCGGCGGGGCCACGAGCCAGCTCTACAAGTCTCTGGTCATCGATAAGAAAATCGCCGTTTCGGTGCGCACCTATTACGATTCGGATGGCCTCGGTCCCAGCACCTTCTACATTGCCGCGACGCCCGCGCCCGGCACACCCATGGAGAAGTTAGAGACCGAGATAGAAACCGAAATTGAGGCCTTGCTGGAAAAAGGCGTGGACGCCAATGAAGTCGCGCGCGCCAAGATCAGCATGCAGGCCGAGGCCATCTATGCCCGCGACAGTATTGGCGCCGGCGCGAGAGTTCTCGGCGCCGCGCTGACATCGGGACAAACCATCGCGGACGTCGAGGAATGGCCGGAACGGATCGGCAAGGTGACCGTACCGCAAGTGCATGACGCGGCGAAGGCCGTGTTCATCAAACGCCAATCGACGACCGGGCTGTTGCTGCCGCCGGTCAAAAAAGACGCTAACGGAGGTTAGGCCATGCTGCGGAATCTCTTCAGGTTTGTTGCTGTTCTCGTGGTTTGCCTGCTGATGGCGGCGCCGTCATTCGCCATTGAGATCAAGGAAGTCAAATCCAAGCTGGGGGTAAGCGCTTGGCTGGTCGAAGATCATTGCAATCCCATCATCACCGTGAATTTCGCCTGGCGGGGCGGCGCGACCCTGGACCCGGCCGGAAAGGAAGGCTTGGCCAACCTGGTCGCCTCTACCTTGGATGAGGGCGCCGGTGAATTGGACAGCCAGGCGTTTCAGCGGGCGTTGGAGGATTTGGCCATTTCCCTGAGTTTCGAGTCGAGCCGGGACCGGTTCTCCGGCTCGCTACGTACCCTGACCCGCAATAAGGACCGGGCGTTTGAACTCCTCCGGTTGGCCATAACGAACCCCCGTTTTGACTCCGATGCGGTCGAACGTATACGCGGACAAATTCTGTCAGGCCTTCGCCGAAGCTCGGAGAATCCGAACCGGATCGCCGGGCGGGAATTGATGAAGGCTTTTTTCCCGAACCATCCCTACGGCCGGCCCAGCCGGGGCACGCTGGAAAGTGTGCCGTTGATCAAACTGGCGGACCTGAAGGTTTTCGTCGCCGAGCGGATGGCGCGCGATAACCTTGTCATCTCCGTGGTCGGGGATATCTCGCCATCGGAACTGGCTGCGGTTATTGACGCCACGTTCGGGCCATTGCCGGCCAAGGCGAGCCCCTGGACCCTGGAGGAAGCATCTGCGCCGGATAAAGGCAGGACCATCGTCATAGATAAAGATATTCCGCAGAGCCTGATCCGGTTCGGCCAGCCGGGCATTAAACGCGATGATCCGGACTTCTTCGCTGCCTATGTGATGAACTATGTGCTGGGCGGCGGCGGATTCGAATCCCGGCTCTATGAAGAAGTACGGGAGAAACGGGGCCTCGCCTATTCCGCCTGGAGTTACCTCCTCCCGTTCAACCATTCGGCGCTGGTCATGGGTGGCGCGGGGACGGCAAATGCCAGAGCGGCCGAGACGATTAAGATCATGCAGGGCGAATGGAAACGTATGGCGGATGCCGGTCTATCGGCTCAAGAACTTGCGGATGCAAAACTCCATCTCACCGGCTCCTATGCGCTCAGGTTTTCTTCCAGCCGCCGGATCGCCGGTATGTTGACGGGCATTCAGCTTGAGAAGCTGGGGATCGATTATATCGACAAACGCAACGGATTTATCCAGGCAGTCACTTTGGTGGATGTGAATCGAGTCGCGAAAAAGCTTCTGAAACCAGATGGCCTAACCACGGTGGTGGTCGGCCGGCCCGCCGGTGTTACCTCGCAAGGCCAGTAATTCCAATAACTTAAAGAACGCCTTCCCAGCCGCCGGGCGCGGGGTGGTTGCGGTTCCCACGGGTATGTTAGGGTCGCGGAACTCAAGCACCTCACCCGGGAAGGCGTCATGCCGCTGGCCTATCATCAATCCATCGAGACCTGCCTCGCCGACGCAATCGGCGGGACCGGCTTGGAGTCGGCGGCCTTTGAAACTCTGTTAGCCGAGACCCAAGCCGCGCTGTCCGAAATCAGCGGCGGCGGCAATCCGGAGGTCGATGCCATTACCGGTCTGACGACGCCTGATTGTGATTTATCGGCGGCAGAAGACGTTGCGGAACGCTATTCGGAGTCATTCGATGATGTTGTCGTTCTCGGTACCGGCGGCTCCAGTCTGGGTGGCGCAACGCTTGCCGCTCTTGCCCCGCCGGCCCTGGGCGAGGCGCTGTCTCGGCCCCGGCTGCACTTTATGGATAATGTCGATCCCGTTTCATTTGAACATTTGTTCAACGCCGTCTCGCCGGAGCGGACCGGGTTTTTGGTAATCTCCAAATCCGGCGGCACCGCCGAGACCATGGCGCAGTTTCTCTATAGCATGGATGTGTTCCGGCAAACGCTGAAAGATCAGGCGCTCGGACATTTCACCCTGATCACCCAACCGGGCAACCGGCCATTGCGGGCCATCGGAGAAGGCCAGGGCATGTGCATTCTGGATCACGACCCGAACGTTGGCGGCAGATTTTCAGCCCTGTCTCTGGTCGGGCTTTTACCGGCGATGATCGCAGGTGTGGATATAGACTCGGTCCGGGAAGGCGCGGCCTCGGTTGTGGCGACGTGCGCCGGGGCGGCCGAGAATTGTCCGCCCGCCATTGGCGGCGCTGTCAATGTGGGCCTGCAACAACAGAAAGACAGCCGGGCTGCCGTCCTTATGCCTTATAGCGACCGGCTGGCCCCGTTCGGCAAATGGTTCCGTCAGCTTTGGGCGGAAAGTCTGGGTAAGGACGGGCAGGGAACGTTACCGGTGGATGCATTGGGTACGGTGGATCAGCACAGCCAGCTGCAGCTCTACCTGGACGGGCCGCGAGACAAGCTGTTCACCCTGATTCTGCCGAATACCGCTGGTCAGGGCGGTCAGGTGCCCCAAGACCTTGCCGATGATCCCGCCCTCGATTATCTGTCGGGACGCCGGATGGGGGACCTCATGGCGGCGGAACAATCGGCAACGGCGACGACGCTGGCGGCCAGGGGTTGCCCGGTCCGCACGCTGGAAATTGCCGGGGTCGATGAACGGGCGACGGGTGCGTTGATGATGCACTTCATTCTAGAGACGATCATCGCCGCGCGTCTGATGAGCGTGAACCCCTTTGGCCAGCCAGCCGTCGAGGAGGGCAAGGAACTGACAAGAAGACTGATGCGGGAGTTGCCCCGCCCATGACGATCCGGCTGCTGCCTTCCACCACGGTCAACCGTATCGCCGCCGGCGAAGTCGTCGAACGCCCGGCCTCCGCCATCAAGGAGTTGGTGGAGAACAGCATCGACGCCGGCGCGCGCCGGATCGAGGTGGAGTTGCGGGACGGCGGCCGGACTTTCTTGTCGGTTTCCGACGATGGGCAAGGCATGACGCCGGAGGAACTGGACCTGGCGGTGGAACGTCATGCGACCTCCAAACTGCCGGAAGATGATCTGGAGCACATTGTCACCCTCGGCTTCCGGGGCGAGGCGCTGCCGTCGATCGCCTCGGTCAGCCGCTTCACCATGACCAGCCGGACACAGGACGGCGACAGCGCCTGGAAAATAGAGATCAACGGCGGCGCCAAGACGCCGCCGGCGCCGGCGTCGCATCCGCCTGGCACCACGGTCGAAGTGCGGGACATTTTCTTCGCCACGCCGGCACGGTTGAAGTTCCTGAAAACACCCCGGACCGAATCCGGCCACGCCCAGGACACGATCAAGCGCCTCGCCATGGCCCATCCGGAAATCGCCTTTCGTCTTGTCGATGATGGCCGCCAGGTAATCAACCTGCCCGCCTGTCCGCCGCTGGTGGACGACGAGAACGCGGCGCGGCTGGAACGGCTGGGCGGGATCATGAGCAATGACTTCGCCGCCAATGCGTTGGAGATTGATGCCGAGCGCGAAGGAATCCGTCTTACCGGACATGCGGGCCTGCCGACCCTCAACCGGGGAAACGCGGCACTGCAGTTCCTGTTCGTCAACGGCCGGCCAGTCCGCGACAAACTTTTATTTGGGGCGGTACGGGGCGCGTATCGGGATTTTCTGGCTCATGACCGGCACCCGTTGCTGGCGCTGTTCCTGGAATTGCCCCCGGACACGGTCGATGTGAATGTGCATCCGGCCAAGACCGAGGTGCGGTTTCGGGACCCGGGGCTGGTCCGGGGATTGATTGTCAGCGCCCTCAAACATGCCCTGGCCGACGCTGGTCACCGGGCGTCCACCACCGTGGCCAATGCCGCGCTCGGCGCATTTCGGCCCCATCAGGGGGGACTGGCCTACGCATCGCCGCCGGGTTCAAGACCCTCTTACGGCTTGGCTGAATCAGGGCGAGGTTTTCAGGCGCCTCTAACTCATTTTGACGCGCAGCCCTCCGCCGCCCCGGGCGCGGAGACCGTCGTGTTGGAGCGTGATAGCGCCGCGGAAGCGGAAGCGCCAGTCGACTATCCACTTGGCGTTGCACGGGCGCAGGTGCATGAGACCTATGTGGTGGCGCAAACCGGCGACGGCATAGTCATCGTCGATCAACACGCGGCTCATGAGCGGTTGGTCTATGAAAGCATGAAGACGGCGATGGCGGCCGGCGGGGTTAAACGCCAGGGCCTCTTGATCCCTGAAGTAGTGGAGCTGGACGAACCGGCAGCGGACCGCATTGCGGCGCATCTGGACGAGTTGGCGGAATTGGGGCTGGTGGTCGAGCCGTTCGGCCCAGGCGCCGTGGTGGTGCGTGAAACCCCCGAATTGTTGGGGGAAATTGACGTGCCGGGGCTTATCCGTGATTTGGCGGATGATCTGGCGGAGTTCGACGCCGCCTTGGGGCTCAAAGGCCGGCTGGAGGATGTCTGTTCGACCATGGCCTGCCACGGCAGCGTGCGGGCCGGCCGGCGTCTCAATGGAGATGAGATGAACAGCCTCTTACGCCAGATGGAGGCCACGCCGCACTCAGGACAGTGCAATCATGGCCGGCCCACCTATGTGGAACTCAAGCTCGCTGATATCGAGAAGCTTTTCGGACGCCGCTAAACGGTTACCTGATCCGGTTATTTAATGTCCGGTGCGCCGAATTCGTAATCATCCGCGCACCCGCCTTTCTCTCCGATCCAGGCGCCCCAGGACTTGCCATCGCCCAACATGTGGCGGCGTAATCGCCGCTGATAGTCGGTTTCAGTGTCCAACTGCTTGGAGTGACCGGCCGCCGCCGTCAGGACCGACCGGCGAAAGGCCTGATTGCTGACGACCTCGGCATTTGCCCGATCAATCTCAAGACGGCGCAACAAAACACCCTTGGGAGAGCGGAGGTCAACCACGATGAGTCCGTCGTCCCCTTCTGCATAAGTCGGCTTGAGCTGCACCAAACCAATGCGTTGCAGATGAACCGCCACCGCGTGGCGCACGTCCTGCAGGGACAGTTCTTCCTTACCGTCGGGAAACTCGATCCGGGCCGTACATGTATCATCTACGCCGCCGGTGCGAGAAGAAGCCTGCGCGTCCGCGATCGGCGTTACCGCCATCATCACCCAAAACGCCGCCAAAACGGTCATCAACTGTTTCATTTCTTAGATCCTCTTCATTCCGAGACGGCAGACATGATCGATTCGATTCTATCTGTATGTGATCCTCTTCACTTAAAAGATAAAGGACTTTTCGCAAGTGTCCGTCTCCGTCATTCACGAATATCTGATATGCGCGGGGAGGGGTTAAGCAAGCGTCAAAAAACGGAAATACGCTTCGCCGTAGGCCCGCTCGTTCACTTGACTGAACCCCGGCGGACATGGGAGGTCCTCTTTGTTCCCGGACTCAACCACTACTGTGGCTTTCTCGGCCAGCCAGGCCCCGGAAACCAAGGCGTTTAGGGCCGGGAGGATCAGCCCTTTGCCGTAGGGCGGGTCGAGAAACACCAGCCCAGCCGGCGGATAACGGTCCGGGCGGTCCGGCAGCCGGGCGCCGTCCCAGGCTTCGACCGCCGTCTGATCGGCAACGCCAAGTCTGTTCACATTTTCGTCAATGACCGTCCGGGCCACCCGGCTACTGTCCACGAACAGGATCTGCGCCGCACCCCGGGATATGGCCTCGATCCCCATCGCGCCGGCACCGGCGAACAGATCGATAACGAATAAGTCCCCGAAATTCACGTCTTCGCCGTGGGCCAGGATGTTAAATACGCCCTCCCGCGCCCGGTCCGAGGTTGGTCTTGTATCCCGGCCCTTGGGTGCTGCGAGGGGCCGGCCCCTAAGACTTCCGCCGACGATGCGCATGTTTGCGCTCCAGACCCAATTGTTCGCGGAGCGTTTTCCGCCGGACCTCCTCCACCTCGCCCCGGCTCAAATTCCCGAGTTGAAACGGCCCATAGGCAATGCGGATCAGCCGGCTGACCGGCAGGCCCAGATGCTCCATCACCTTCCGTACTTCGCGGTTCTTGCCTTCCGCCAATCCGACCGTCAGCCAGGCATTGGCCCCTTGCTGGCGGTCCAGGGTTGCCTTGATGGAGCCGTATTTTACGCCGTCTACCTCGATGCCGTTCTCCAGCTTCGCCAGCGCCTCCTGATCCACCCGGCCGTGCACCCGCACCCGGTAGCGCCGCACCCAGCCGGTGGCCGGCAGTTCGAGCCGCCGCGCCAGTTCCCCGTCGTTGGTCAGTAGCAGCAACCCTTCAGAGTTGAGATCCAATCGCCCCACACTGATCAGCCGGGGCAGGGTTTCCGGCAGCTTCTCGAAGATGGTCGCGCGGCCTTTCGGATCATTGTTGGTGGTCAACAGACCTGACGGCTTGTGATATCGCCAGAGTCGTGTGTCGTCTTTTTCCGGCAGTGGTTTACCATCCACCAGAACATTGTTTTTTGCGGTGACCGTGATAGCTGGGCTGTCCAGCACCTTGCCGTCCACTTTGACCCGGCCATCGGTGATCCAGCGCTCCGCTTCCCGGCGGGAACAGAGGCCCGCCCGGGCGATCACCTTGGCGATCCGTTCACCCTTTTCTTGATCTGTAGGTTTATCCGGCGGCATGGACAAACGCCTTGATGAGGGCGAGGTCGCCCGGATCGATTTCGAACTCCGGGTGCCATTGCACCCCGATACAGAATGTGTACGCCGGTGCCTCGATCCCTTCGATAACCCCGTCAGGCGCAACGGCATTGATCACGGTCCCGTCCGCCACCGCCTCGACCGCCTGATGATGGGCGGAGTTCACGTTCATCTCCGCCGTGCCGACGATGCTGTGCAACTGGGTGCCCTCGGTGATCGCCACCGGATGCCCCGGTTCGTCCCTTGGGTTGGGCTGCTCATGGGCGAGGGCGTTTTGCACCGTATCCGGGATGTGCTGGATCAACGTGCCGCCCAACACCACGTTCAACAACTGCTGTCCGCCGCAGATGCCTAGAACCGGCATATCCCGATCGAGCGCGCCGCGGGTGATGCCGAATTCGAAATCGGTGCGGCGGGATTTTAGGGTCACCGTCTCATGGACCGGGCCGCCGCCGTAAAGCGCCGGGTCCACGTCGAACGCACCGCCGGTAACAATCAGACCGTCGATCCGATCCAGGAAAGCCTCCACCAGCTCCGGCTCATGGGGCAGGACCAGGGGCAATCCGCCAGCCTTGGTCACGACACTGGCATAGTTCTCCCGGAGCGCATACCACGGAAATTTGGAATAGCCCCCCGGTTCTTCATGATCGAGAGTGATGCCGATGACGGGGCGTGATGACGGGTTGGACATAATCGACCTTATAGGAGTCCCCGCACACCGGTGCAACTGCGCACATAATCGCCAAAGAACGGCCGACCAGAGACCGGCTTGCCACAACCGGGCCCGCCTGCCACCTTGCCGCCATGAACGATGACGCTCTTTCCTATATGGATCAGGCCTTGGCCGAGGCGGCGGCGGCGGCCGCGCGGGGCGAAGTGCCCGTGGGCGCGGTGGTTGTCGATGATCAGGGCCAGGTGATTGCCGCCGCCGGCAACCGTACGGAGGAACTCAACGATCCGACGGCCCATGCTGAAATGCTGGTCATTCGCGAGGCGGCGTCAAAGCGGGGTGAGGCCCGGCTGCCTGAGTGCGATCTCTATGTGACCCTGGAACCATGCCCGATGTGCGCGCAGGCAATTTCCTTCGCCCGGCTACGGCGGGTCTATTTCGGGGCCTATGATCCGAAGGGCGGCGGGATCGATCACGGCCCGCGTCTCTTCCAGTCGTCGAGTTGCCATCACGCGCCGGAGGTGATTGGCGGACTGGAAGAGGAGAAATCGGTGCGGCTGCTGAAATCGTTTTTTGAAGCCCAACGGTAAAACCTGCTATCACTAGTGGGCAGACCAAATCGGGAGAGAACCATGGCCAAGGCAGTGCCGAAGCGGGAACGTCCGGCCTGTACGTATTTCGAGGGCGACTGGATCGAGGGCAGCCCGCCGATCCTGTCCCCCAACACCCAGGCCATGTGGCTGGGCACGGTGGTGTTCGACGGAGCGCGCGCCATCGCCGGACAAATGCCAGACCTGGATCGGCACTGTCACCGGGTCAATCATTCGGCCGAGGCGTTGGGTATGATCCCGACCCTCTCAGGTGAGGAAATCGAACGGCTGTCCCGGGAAGGCGTTTCCCAATTCGACGAAGACGCGGAACTGTATATCTGCCCCATGTATTATGCCCAGGATGGGTTCATCACGCCGGAACCGGACAGCACCAAGTTTGTGCTCTCCATCTACGAAGCGCCGCTGCCGGAACCCAAGGGCTTCGCCGCTTGCAAGTCATCGTTTCGGCGGCCGGCGGCCGATCAGGCGCCAACTAACGCCAAGGCCTCGTGCCTCTATCCCAATGTGGCCCGCTCGGTGAACGAGGCCCGGCAAAAGGGCTTTGATACGGGCATCACCCTGGACCCGGACGGCCACGTCGCGGAGTTCTCCTACACCAACTTGTTTTTCGCCAAGAACGGCGTCGTTCATACGCCGGTACCAAACGGTACTTTTCTAAACGGCATCACCCGCCAGCGGGTGATCCAACTCCTCCGAGATGACAGCATCGAGGTGCAGGAACGGGTTGTCGAGTACCAAGAACTGGCCGAGGCGGACGAGTTGTTCAGCAGCGCCAACTACTCGAAGGTTATGCCCTGCGTGCGGCTGGACGGCCGAGACCTGCAGCCGGGTCCGCTTTATCAGCGCGCCCGGGAGCTGTACTTCGGATTTAGCGAGAAAAGCTGAGGGGATTGCTTATCTATGGCGATCCGCGATCTCAACGATACCCACATCCCCGCCATCCTTGCCGTCGTCAATGACGGGGCCGAGGCCTATCGGGGTGTAATCCCCGCTGACCGTTGGCGCGATCCCTATATGGCGGAAGACGAATTGCGATCCGAGATGGCGGCGGGTGTCGCGTTCCTGGGCGAATTCGATGGAGACGCGTTGATCGGTGTTATGGGCCTGCAACGGGTCAAGGATGTCTGCCTGATCCGCCATGCGTATGTTTGCACCAGCCTGCAGGGAAAGGGCGTCGGCTCCCGTCTGATGGCTGCGCTCACGGAGAAGGCGGATGCGCCTCTGTTGGTCGGCACCTGGGCGACGGCGGCCTGGGCAATCGGCTTTTACGAAAAACACGGCTTCCGGCTGACGGAACCGGACGAAAAGACCCGGCTGTTGAGAACCTATTGGACCATCCCCGACCGGCAAGTCGAGACCTCGGTCGTGCTTGCCGAAGCCGGGTTTAAATTGGACTAGCCGCCGAATCGGGGTTCGGGCACGCCCCGGATGCCCAGACCGGTGACCTTGAATAGGGAGCCTGCCCCGAACTGAGGCTTGGTTTCCACCACAAAATGATCGTGGGCTTCGGCGCCCGGGTGATCCACCCGAGCCATGGACGTGACATAGATTTCATCCAGGTTGTCCCCGCCGAACATCACGCTGGTGATGTTCTTCACCGGCATGCCGATGCGGCGCTCCACATCGCCGTCCGGGGTGCGGCGCACCAGCTCCCCGGTGACCAATTCCGCCGTCCACATGCAGCCTTCCGCGTCCACGGTGGAGCCGTCGTTGATTCCCTGTTCCCCTGTGGTGGAGGCAAAGACCCGCTGATTGGACAGGGACCCGGTCTCGATATCGTAGTCATAGGCCCAAATTTGATGCTGGAACGTGTCGGTGACATAGAAGGTCTTGTCGTCAGGGGACCAGCAGGGCCCGTTGGTGCAGATGATGCCGCCCCCGATCCGGGTCACGCTCAAATCCGGATCGAGCCGCCAGAGACCGCAGATGCCCAGCTCTTCCTTGTCATCCATGCCGCCGGCGATAAACCGTCCCCGCCGGTCGACCTTGCCGTCGTTCAAACGGGTGCGAGGCTCGTCCGCCTCGATCTCAACGATCCGGTCAAGCGCTTCCGTCTCGAAATCATAGAAATAAAACCCGTCGTCATTGGCCAGCACCAGCCCGCCGTCCTTCCGCACCGCCAGGGCACCGATATCGTGATCGGAGATGGACCGGGTTTCGACCTTGCCGGATTTCGGATCAAGGCGGAATACATTGTCCTTGCCCGAGCGCCGGCCGGTACTGTCCACCCAGTAGAATAACCCGGACTCCACGTCCCAGACCGGGCTTTCCCCCAGATAGGTCTCGCAGTCAACGATACGTTCGATTTGATAGGACACGGGGAGTTCCTTAGCCGTTCCAGGGGGCAACCACGTCTTCGGGGCCGATCCGGTTGCGTTCTTTCGGCGGCTCGGTGGGTGTGCCGACAAAGATAAATCCGAGGATGTCCGTCTCCGGTGAATGGCCCAGCAGTTTCTTGACATCGTCATTATAGGCGGGCCACTCGGTCAGCCACTGTGCGGCGTAGCCTAGGGCGTGGGCCCCATTGAGGATATTCTGGCAGGCCGCGCCGATGGACATAAGCTGTTCAATCAGCGGCACCTTGTGAATCTTCTCCTGATTGGGGTAGCAAGTCACCACCAGCAGCAAGGGCGCGTTCGACGGTCGGTTGCGCCAATATTCCACCCGTTCGGGTCCGTCCTCCGGATGCTCCTTGGCAAAAAGCTCAGCGTAGAGCTCGCCCAGCTTAGCCTGGCCTTCCTTGCCGACCACTTGGATTCGCCACGGCCCGCAACGGCTGTGATCCGGCACCCGCAAACCGCATTCGATGATCGTGTCGATCTCGTCCGGGGTGGGACCGGGTTCGCCCAGATTGGCGGCCACCACGGAGCGCCTCGTGCGGATAAGTTCAAGTGGGGTCTGGGACATGCGGTTGGTCCTTTGCGATGTAATCTACGTATAAGTCAACGCGAGCAAAGGATGTAGCGGGCGGCACAGCCGAATTCAATCCTTCTCGCCCGGCCTATATAATGCGAGTGAGAATGAATTGCAATTAATAACAAAAAGGGGGGCTGCCTTTTCAGTGCCGTCATCCACGGGCTTGACCCGTGGGTCCATATTTGTTCTGCGTAATTGGATACGCGGATCACGGCTTCGCCGGTCCGCGCATGACGGCCAGAAGAAACGAGCGCTACTCCGCCACCTCCAGGTATTGGCCGATGTCGACTTCGTCCATTTGTTCCGGCAGGAGGTATTTCTCCGCGTACTCCTGATAAACCCCAGAGGTCAGGAACAGTTCGAACAGGTCGTCATCGATATGGGCGTCTTTTTTCATGAAGCTCATGATCTTGACCGAGTCGGAGAGCTTTTTGGGCGCCTTGTAAGGCCGGTCGGCGGCGGTCAGCGCCTCGAAGATATCGGCGATGGCCATAATCCGCGCCGGGATCGACATGTCTTCTTTCGCCAGTCCGCGCGGATAGCCGGTGCCGTCCATCTTTTCGTGGTGGCCGCCGGCGTATTCCGGCACCCGCTTCAGGTGTTTCGGGAACGGCAGGGCCTCCAGCATGATGATGGTCTGCACGATGTGGTCGTTGATCTTGTAGCGATCTTCTTCCGTGAGCGTGCCCCGGCCGATGCCAAGGTTATAAACCTCGCCCAAATTAAATTTGTGCTCTGGCACCTTCATGTTGAAGCCCCACTTGTTGTCGGGCGGCATCAGATCCCGTTCTTCCCGGTAGACGATATGATCGTACCGGTCCGACAGCAGGTTTTCGGTCACCGGCAGTTCAGGCTCTGGCTCCCGCTCCTTTCGCTTGGCTTCGTCATAGGAAATGCCGAGCCGGTCGGAGAGCGTCCGCTGCCAGGTCTCCTCCGCGATTTCCTTGACCCGATCGACCTTCTCCGGGGCCATGAACTCACCCCCCACATTGCTTTCCGCAACAAAGGCAAAGTCTTCATCCAGCTTGGCGACCCGCTCCTCGAACGCGGCCCGCAACTCGGGTTCATTGCCGCCGGCGATCACCGCCTTCAGCATCTCGACCTCCGCGTCCCGCTTCAGGACCTCGAAGCGCATGCGCACCTCGTGGATACGGTCATAGATGGTTTCAAGTTTGGTCGCCTTGTCGACCACGTATTCCGGCGTGGTCACCTTGCCGCAATCGTGCAGCCAGCCCGCGATGTGCAGCTCGTACCACTGGTCTTCGGTCAGGTCGAAATCGGCAAAACGGGGATCGTTGGACTCGCACGCCGCCTTGGCCAGCATGTTGGTCAGTTCCGGCACCCGTTGGCAGTGACCGCCGGTGTAGGCGGACTTGGCGTCGATCGCGCCGGCAATCAGCTCGATAAAGGCGTTCAGTAGTTCTTTTTGCGCCTCCAAGAGCATCTGGTTGTTAAGTGAGATCGCGGCTTGGGAGGCCAAGGCCTCAATCAACGGTTCGATCTCGTCCGAAAAGTGGGTCGTCTCCCCGGTCGCCGGATCGACCGCGTTCAAAAGCTGCAGGACGCCGATAACGTCTTCCTCGTGGTTCTTTAAAGGAACAGTGAGGAAAGACCGGGAGTGGTAGCCGGTGGAGTCGTCGAACTTCTTGGTGCCGGAGAAATCAAACTCGTTGGAGCTGTAGGCATCGCGTACGTTGATAAGCCTGCCTTGGACGGCCGCGGCGGAGGCGACATTGTTCAGGTTGGGGTTTCCGTCCGCGTCGGTGGTTTGAATGTTCGGAAAGTTAATCTCAACGCCTGTCGTGCCACCCATGGCGATATTGAGAGAATCGTTTCGGACAATCTCGAAACCGAGGCTGCCGTCATCCTGAACCAGGTAAAGCGTGCCGCCGTCGGCATTTGTGAAATCCTTTGCCGCCAGCAGAATTTTCTCCATGAGGCGATTGTGATCGAGCTCCGAAGAGAGCGCGATACCCAATTCGATGAGCCGCAGATAGGCATCTGCCCCTTGTTGCGGCGAGTTTGTCTGTTCTTCAGTCATGGCACTACCAACCTTCCGAGGTATCGGATTCGTCATATCAGTTGGGGTTAACAGTAAATTTAACGACCGGATGCACCGATCTGTGCCGATCAGGGTATCCACGTTCCCGTTCCGGCGCAATAATCATAAGAGTTATAAGGCGTTAATCGTTGTAACAGGTTGTCACCGGTAACCGGAATTGCCTTGACCTTCCGGGGTGAATTCTTCCTATAGCGGGCATGGCCTATCGTAATTTACGGGACTTTATTGCCAAGCTGGAAGCCTCGGACCGTTTGGTCCGGGTGCACGAACCCGTCTCGACCCATCTGGAAATGACCGAAATTCAGACCCGGCTGCTGGCCCAAAACGGCCCGGCCGTGCTGTTTGAGAATGTCATCAAGGCAGACGGCGAAAAAAGCGACTATCCCGTGCTAGTCAACCTGTTCGGCACCGTGGAACGGGTTGCCTGGGCCATGGATCGGGAGCCAGAGACCCTGCGGGAGTTGGGCGAGACATTGGCCTTCCTGCGCCAGCCCGAGCCCCCGGCCGGCTGGCGGGAGGCCTTCGATATGCTGCCCCTGGTCAAGACCGCCATGGCCATGAAGCCGAAAACATCTAGCAGCGCAACCTGTCAGGAAGTGGTTTGGCAGGGTGATGACATTGATTTGGCGAAACTGCCCATCCAAATGTGCTGGCCGGGCGAGCCGGCGCCCCTGATCACCTGGCCGTTGGTGGTGACCGAGGATCCGAACCGGCCCGGCGACGACCGGTTCAATCTTGGCATCTACAGGATGCAGGTCACCGGCAAGAACACGACGCTTATGCGCTGGCTCAAACACCGGGGCGGGGCGCAGCATTATGCCGGTCATAAGGACAACGCGTCAGAGCCTCTTCCCGCCGCCGTGGTCATTGGCGCGGACCCGGGCACGATTCTGGCCGCCGTCGCACCGGTGCCTGACACGATGAGCGAATATCAATTCGCGGGATTGCTCAGAAACGAGAAAGTGGCGCTGACCGAATGCAAGACTGTGCCGATTAAGGTTCCGGCGGAGGCGGAAATCGTCATAGAGGGTCATGTCTCTCTCAACGACTTTGGCGACGAGGGGCCCTATGGCGATCACACCGGCTATTACAATTCGGTGGAACAATTCCCGGTGTTCACCGCCAGCGCCATCACCATGCGCCGTGATCCTATTTATCTCTCTACCTTCACCGGCCGGCCGCCGGACGAACCGTCCGTGCTGGGCGAGGCGCTGAACGAGCTGTTCATCCCGCTTTTGTCTCAGCAGTTTCCGGAGATCGTCGATTTCTGGCTGCCGCCGGAAGGCTGCTCTTACCGGGTCGCCGTTGTCTCCATCAAGAAGGCCTACGCCGGGCATGCCAAGCGGATCATGATGGCGGTCTGGTCTTATTTGCGGCAGTTTCTCTACACCAAAATGGTCATCGTGGTGGACGACGACATCAATGCGCGGGATTGGAACGATGTAATCTGGGCCATGTCGACCCGGATGGATCCGGTCCGCGATGTCACCCTGATCGACAACACGCCCATCGACTACCTAGACTTCGCGTCGCCTATTTCGGGGCTCGGCGGCAAGATCGGCCTGGATGCCACCAACAAACTACCCGGGGAGACCAACCGGGATTGGGGCCGCAAAATCCGCATGAGCGATCAGGTGATTGAGAAGGTGGATCAGATGTGGGAGAACCTAGGCCTGCCTGGCAGCGGCACATCCATTTGGAAATAGACCATGACCGACGCGGCCCCGATGCTTGATCTTCTCGACTCGCTTCTCAAAAGAGCGAAAGCCGCGGGCGCGGATGCGGCGGATGCGGTGTATATCGAATCCGTATCCCTAGCCGTGGCTCAGCGTCTCGGCATGGCGGAAAAACTGGAACGCTCCGAAAGCATGGATGTGGGCTTGCGGGTCTTTTCCGGCAAAAGCCAGGCGATTGTCTCCTCCTCCGAAACGGCGCCCGATTCCCTGGACGAGCTGGTGGAGCGCGCTGTCGCCATGTCAAAATCCGTTCCCGAAGACCCCTATTGTGGCATCGCCGATCCGGATCAGCTGGCCACCAAGATCGTGGAAATCGACGCCTTTGATCCGACGGAGCCCGATGCGGAGACGTTGATCGATTGGGCCAACCGGGCCGAGGCGGCCGCACGCGCCGTCGAGGGCGTCACCAATTCAGAAGGCGCGGAGGCTGGCTGGGGCCGGGTTGATGTGGCTGTCGCCGCGACCAATGGCTTTGCCCAAAGCTATTCCGGGTCGCACTTTTCCCTGAGCGCCGCTGTGCTTGCGGGCACAGGCACCGCCATGGAGAGGGACTATGATTATTCCGGCTCGGTCTATGCTTCGGACCTGCGGAGCCCTGAGGAGATCGGCCGCGTCGCCGGCGAGAATGCGGTAAAGCGTCTGAACCCGAAGAAAGCCAAGACGGAACAGGTGCCCGTGGTCTATGACACGCGGGTCGCGCGGGGATTATTGTCCCATCTGGCGACGGCCGTGAACGGCTCGTCCATCGCGCGGAACACGTCTTTCCTGAAAGAGCGGATGGGCGAACAGGTCTTCGCCGACGGCATCACCATCGTTGATGACCCGCACCGGCCCCGGGGCCTGCGGTCCAAGCCCTTCGACGGTGAGGGCGTCGCCAACCAAAAGCGCAATCTGATTGAAGACGGTCGATTGACCACATGGTTTTTGGACCTGCGTTCCTCGCGGCAGTTGGATTTGGAAACGACGGGGCATGCGTCCCGCGGCACTGGCTCCCCGCCGGGCCCGTCCGCCACAAATTTATATCTCGAAGCAGGCAAGACCGACGTAGCGGGGCTCATCGGCGACATTAAAAGCGGCTTTTACGTGACCGAGTTAATCGGCTTCGGCGTCAACGGCCTCACCGGCGATTACAGCCGGGGCGCCGCCGGCTTCTGGATCGAGAACGGCGAGATCGCCTATCCGGTGAGCGAAGTGACAATCGCCGGCAATTTGAAAGACATGTACCTGAACCTGACCCCGGCGAACGATCTGGTCTTCCGGTATGGCGTCGACTCCCCGACGGTCCGGGTTGACGGGATGACCGTCGCCGGGAAGTAGGCGAATTCTCCCGCTTTAACCTTTTCTAGAGACAAACCGGTGCTGATTGGCGGGAGGGTACCGTCCGTGGTATGTTGGCGGACTCTTTAATAGGTATTTCAACCGGTTGAGGCACTTTTGACCGACGCCCCTCACTCAGATCAGGGATTGAGCCCTGCCCAAAGCACCACGGCCCCTGTGCAAAGCACCACGACGTATGCGCTGGTCAAACGGCTGCTCGCTGAGAGTGTGCGGCCTTATGCCGGCTGGATCGTTTTCGCGCTTTTGTGCATGGCATTTGTCGCCGGCGCGACGGCTTTGAGCGCCTGGCTGATGAAGCCGGTGATCAATGATGTGTTCGTCGCCCGCAACAAAGCATTTCTGCTGCCCATCGGCTTCGCGGTCCTGGTGACTTTTGCGGTCAAGGGTCTCGCCAATTACGGTCAGGCTGTGCTGATGAGCTTCGTCGGCCAGCGAATTATCACCGATACCCAGCACCGGCTGTATGCCCATCTGAGCCGGATGGAACTTGGGTTTTTCCACCGGACGGCCACCGGTAGCCTGCTGTCCCGGTTCACCATCGACATCAACATGATGCGGGCGGCGGTCTCCAATGCGCTTACTGGTTTCGGCAAGGATTTTCTGACCCTGATCTTTTTGGTCATTGTCATGTTCGTGCAGGACTGGATCCTGGCTCTGATCGCCTTTGTCGTCTTCCCCATCGCCATCTTGCCCATCGTCAAGCTGGGTCGGCGCATGCGCAAGGTGACTGTCAACACGCAGGAAGAGATGGGGCAGTTCACCACCCTGTTGGAGCAAACCTTCCAGGGCGCGCGTGTGGTCAAGGCCTACGGCATGGAAGAGTATGAAAAGGATCGGGTCCGGACCATCGCCGAGCGGGTGTTCGAGCTGATTTTCAAGGCGTCGCGCATCCGCGCCATGGCGAGCCCGATCATGGAAACCCTGGGCGGCGTAGCTGTCGCTCTGGTGATCTTCTACGGCGGGTTCCGGGTCATCGACCAATCCATGGATCCCGGCTCTTTCTTTGCGTTTATCACCGCACTGTTGCTGGCCTATGAGCCGATGAAGCGTCTGGCCAATCTCAACACGTCCCTGCAAGAAGGCCTCGCCGGCGCGCAGCGGCTATTCGTGCTGCTGGACCGGGAGCCGGCAATCCGGGAGAAAGACGATGCGCAAGAACTGGACATTCGTGGTGGCGAGGTAGAGCTCAAAAACGTCACCTTCTCTTACCTCCCCGGCCAGCCGGCTATTGACGACATTTCGATCTCCGCCCCCGCCGGAAAACTGGTGGCCCTAGTCGGCCCGTCGGGCGCGGGCAAGTCGACCATCCTGAATCTGGTGCCCCGGTTCTACGATGTGGATTCCGGGACAATCACCATCGACGGCGTGGATGTCCGGAATGTGACCTTTTCCTCGCTGCGCAGCAAGATCGCCCTGGTCAGTCAGGAGATTACGCTCTTCGATGACACGGTGCGCGCCAACATCGCCTATGGCCGGCCGGACGCAACCGAAGCGGAGATAATCCAGGCCGCCAAGAACGCCGCCGCCCACGATTTTATTATGGACATGCCCGACGGCTACGACACGTATGTCGGTGAGCGGGGCACCAAAGTCTCCGGCGGCCAACGCCAGCGCTTGGCCATCGCTCGAGCCATGTTGAAAGACGCGCCCATTCTACTATTGGATGAAGCGACATCCGCCCTCGACACGGAAAGTGAACGCCAGGTGCAGGCGGCGCTCACGGTTCTCATGAAGGGTCGCACCACCATCGTCATCGCGCACCGGTTGTCCACGGTGATGGACGCCGACCTGATCCACGTGATCGATGACGGCAAACTAGCTGAATCCGGCACCCATGCTGAATTGTTGGGCCAGGACGGGATCTATGCCCGGCTGTATCAGCTCCAGTTCAGTGACCAACAATCCGCCGAACACGACCCAACCCTCACCCGCGAGATGGGTGTCGCCAACGCCGGGGAATAAGGCTTCCATGGCGACGCCTGCCTTCATCAAGAGCTTTTCCCGGAACCCCGCGCTCCGCGCCCTGGTATGCTGGTTCGCCGCACAGATGATCCGGGTGGTGCACATGACGGGCGGTTGGCACACGGTGCGCCGGGATGCGCCCGAGAAGTTCTGGGACCAGAACCAGCCCTTCATCGCCTGTTTCTGGCACGGCCGGCTGTTGATGATGGGATACAATTGGGACCGGCGCCGGGATATCCACCTGCTCATTTCATCTCATGCCGATGGTCAATTGGTGGCCGGCATGGTTCGGCATTTTGGGTTCAATTCCCTGGCCGGATCGACGCGCCGCGGCGGGAGCGAAGCACTGAGGGGTATGGTTCGGATCATCAAAAACGGCGGCAGTGTCTGCATCACGCCGGATGGACCGAGGGGGCCCCGCATGCGGGCCAGCATGGGTCCGGTCGCCCTGGCCAAGCTTACCGGCGTACCGATCCTGCCAGCTGCCTATGGAGTCAGCCGGCGCCGCCTGGTGAACAGTTGGGACAGGTTTCTATTGCCGGGCCTTTTCGCCCGAGGCGTCTATGTCTGGGGAACGCCAATCCATGTGCCCAAGGACGCAGACGATGATCGTATGGAAGAATTTCGCCGCCAGTTGGAGTCGGAACTGAACCGGATCACCGACGAAGCGGATGAACTCTGCGGCACACCTGCCGTGGAACCGGCGCCGGAAGCTGCGATGGACGCGAAAGGGGCCGCATCATGATGTTGTCCCTTTACCGGACAGCGACCTTTGTCGGTGCGCCCCTGATCCAAATATACCTGCAGAAACGCCTGGCCGAGGGGAAAGAGGATCAGGCCCGTTTCGCCGAGCGCAAGGGCAAGGCCAGCCTGCCTCGCCCGGACGGCCGGCTCATCTGGTTGCATGCCGCCAGCGTGGGTGAGTCGCTTTCCATGCTGCCCTTGGTCGAAGCCTTGCTTAGCGAGACAGATGACCTGTCTCTGGTCTTGACCACGGGCTCCGTAACTTCGGCCGAGATCATGCTGGAAAGACTGCCGGACCGCGCCTTTCATCAGTTCGTACCGGTCGACCGGGCCAACTATGTCCGCCGCTTCTTGGACCATTGGCGCCCCGATATGGCGCTGTGGGCGGAAAGCGAATTCTGGCCCAACCTGATCCTGGAAACCCAGCTACGGAAGATTCCCATGATCCTCGTCAACGGCCGGATATCGCCGCGGTCCTTTGCCGGCTGGCAACGGGCCCGCATGGTCATTTCCCGGCTGCTGCGGGATTTTACCCTGTGCCTCGGCCAAACCGAGGAGGATGCTGACAGGCTCCGGCAATTGGGCGCGCGGCGCACCGCCTGTTTGGGAAACTTGAAATTTGCCGTCCCGCCGCTCCCGGCGGATACGGAGGAACTGATCCGGCTCGAACAAAGTATGAGCCGACGTCCCCGTTGGCTGGCGGCCAGCACCCACGACGGCGAGGAAACTGTCGCCGCCCAGGTGCATCGCGACCTTTCAGATAATCATCCGGGATTGCTGACAATTCTGGTTCCCCGCCACGCCGGACGCGGTGGTGAGGTAAAGGCAGCGCTGGAAAACGCCGGTTTGCGCGTCGCAAGCCGGTCCAAGGGCGAACCCATTGAAGACCGCACGGATATCTACCTGGCCGACACGATGGGCGAACTGGGTCTCTTCTATCGCCTGACCGATATCGTATTTATGGGCAAATCCCTGGTGCCCTTGGGGGGACAGAATCCGCTGGAAGCGCTCCGGCTCGATTGTGCGGTCGTGCATGGACCGCACATGATGAATTTCAAAGAAATTGCCGAGGAAATGAATGCCGCCGGCTGCGCCCTTCAAGTTGAAGATGGCACCGGTCTTGCCTTGGCGATCGGCCGGCTTCTGGCTGACAATGAAGAGACCAAAAAAATGGCGGCCAATGGACAGTCCTACGTGGACTCCAAAGAGCAGGTGGTCCACCACGTTACCGAAGAAATTCTGGCCATATTGAATAACGAAAGAACGGACCGGCGGGATGCGGCCGCCTGATTTCTGGTATAGCGAACGGCAGGGGTTGGTCCCGCTGCTATTGTCTCCCCTGTCCGGCCTTTACGCGCTCGGCGGCCGGCTCCGGCAAGCTTTGACCACACCTGCTTCCGCCGGTGTACCGGTACTTTGCATCGGCAATTTGACAGTGGGCGGTGCGGGGAAAACCCCGACGGCGCTCAAAGTGGCACAGCTTCTCATCGCCCAAGGCCGGCAGCCCCATATACTAAGCCGAGGGTACGGCGCACACGTTTCCGCACCTATCCGCGTTGACCAGATGAACCACACGTATGTGGATGTTGGTGATGAACCCCTTCTTCTGGCCCAGGCTGCGCCCACCTGGGTTAGTCCTGATAGGGTCACTGCCGCCGCCGCCGCCATCGCCGCTGGTGCGGATACCCTAATCCTGGATGACGGATTTCAAAACCCGCGCCTGAACAAAGACTTTTCCCTCTTGGTCGTTGACGGCGCCGCCGGGTTGGGAAATGGCCGGGTGATACCGGCAGGCCCCTTGAGAGAGCTTGTGCAAGTTGGCGCGGCGCGGGCTGACGCCCTTTTGATCATCGGCGATGACAAACATGGGGTGGGTGGGCTGCCGGCGCTATCCTCGCTACCCATGTTTTCGGCGCGGCTGGCGCCGGCAAGCGGTGAAGTGCTGGCCGGCAAGCGGCTTTTTGCTTTTGCCGGCATTGGGCGGCCGGAAAAGTTTTTCACCACCCTATCCGGACTAGACGCGGCGTTGGTGGAACAGACGCCGTTTCCCGATCATCATCCCTATACGGTTGACGAAATTGAACACCTGGTCCAAAAAGCCGCCGCCATGGACGCCACATTGATCACCACCGCCAAGGACCACGCCCGCCTCGCCCCCCAGCACAAGGGAATCATGGTGTTGGATGTCACTTTGGATTTGGCGGATGAAGCCGGCTTTTTGAACACGGTGGTAACGGCATTGGGACCGTCCATTTAGCATCATGGTGCGTCGATTTGGCCATATTCTAGAAGCCGGCGCGGCCTGGTGCGTCTATTCAATTTTCGCCGTTCTCCCACTTGATGCGGCGTCAGGGTTGGGTGGCTGGATTGGCCGCACCTTTGGCCCGCGCCTCAGGGTCAGCAACAACGCCCGGCGTAACCTGGCGAAGTGCTTCCCTCAGATGTCCCCTGAACAGATTGAGAAAACCGTCCTAAAAATGTGGGACAATTTGGGGCGCACCGCCGGCGAACATCCGCATTTGGGCAAGTTCGATCCTTACGTAGAAAACAGCCGGGTCGAAGTTGTGGGTGTCGAGCATTGCGACGCGCTCCGCGATGACAGTATGCCGGGGTTGTTTTTTGGCGGTCATATCGCCAATTGGGAGATCTCGCCCCTGGCCGGCACCAAGCGTGGGCTCACCGTGCATCTGGTCTATCGTCGCGCTAATAATCCGTTTTTTGACAAACTGGTGCAGAAAGGGCGGTACGCTCTGGGCAGCGATCTCTATCCCAAGGGTTCGGAAGGCGCCAAGGCAATCTTACGCGCCCTTCGCCGGGGCGATCACATGGCCATGCTGGTGGACCAAAAAATGAATGACGGCATCTCTGTGCCTTTTCTCGGCCGGGACGCCATGACCGCGCCCGCTGTGGCCGAATTGGCCTACCGCTACGACTGTCCGCTGGTGCCCACGCGGGTGGAGCGCCTTGAGGGTGCGCGGTTCCGGGTGACTGTTTATCCGCCGGTTGATAAGCCGGACACCGGCGACAAGACGGCGGATATTGCCGCACTGATGACCGAAGTAAATCGCCATCTGAGCGAGTGGATCACCGAGCGGCCGGAACAGTGGCTGTGGGTTCACAACCGCTGGCCTGATTAGCCATCCATTTTAACCATTATAGTCATCCACGGGCCCGCGCAGTGGTGACCCGTGGACCCATGTTTAAATTTAAGGTGGGTACGCGGGTCTCACTCCTTCGTAGCTGCCCGCGCATGACTAAAATTATGTCACCGCCCCACCAGCAATCCCGGATCAAGCGGCGTCCCATTCAGTGAAACGCCCAAGTGTAAATGAGGCCCGGTCGCGCGGCCGGTGCGGCCGACCGCGCCGATCAGGTCACCCTTCTTCACCGTCACGCCGGCCTTCACGTTGGTGGCGCTCATGTGGATATAGATGGAATTGAGCCCCATCCCGTGATCAATCAGCACGGTTTTCCCGTTGAAAAACATGCCGGGATGGACAAATCGGACGATCCCGTCCGCCAGCGCACGAACAGGCGTCCCTTGGGGTGCGGCGATATCGAGACCAAAGTGCGGCCGCCGCGGCTGGCCGTTGAGAATACGGCGGCTGCCATAAACGCCGCTGACCCGGCCCTCGGCTGGTTGCTGAAAACCGGACAGAAAAAACGGCTCGGGCGTACGCACTCGCTTCGCCGCCTCCATTTCTTTCTTTTCACGGGCGATCCGTTTCAGATCAGCCGGGTTCGGGCTCACCTTGCGCTTGGGCAATCCGTCGATGCGCTGTTCCTTGAACTGCCGCTGTCGGATGGCAAGAGTCCGAATGTCTTCCCTGCGGCCGATCCGGACAACCAACTGGGCCTCGTCGCCGGCATTCCAGGCAAAGCCCAACAGAAACGTCCCGGTCTTGGAAACAGGCACTTCCTTGTTGTCGAGAAAGACTTTGGCGTGCGGCTCCGTATGGCCGATCACCAATCCCCCTTGAGCGGCATTTCCCTCTAGCGTGAAGGTCGTGGACTGGGCGTAAGCAGGACTCACCGCCAGACAAAGAACCAGCGCAAAGATCAGACTTCTCACAGAAGCGTCCCTTGCGGGTCCGAGTCGGGTTCAGATTTGTCGGCGGGCTTCTTCTTTGGTTTCGGTGAGGGTGGCGTCGATCCGTCCGATGACACCACCTGCGCGCCTACGTCACCATCCTTGAAGCGGATGTTCACGGACTGACCGTGCTTGGCCGAGGCGGCGTTGACCAAGTCACCGGTGTCATCGGTTACCAAGGCAAAACCCCGGTCCAGAACCCGCTGGTAGGAGACACCATCAAGCCGAAGGGATTGGCGTTCGAGATCATTGCTTCTCTCGTTCAAATACGCGGTCATGCCGCGCCGCCAAGCCAGGACCTGCGCGGTAAGCTGGTCCGACTTCCGGCCGATCTGCCCGGCCGGGCTGATCAATCCACCCGCGAGCCGGGCTACCTCCCCACGTAGGTCGTTCAAATATACATCCTTGGCACGGAGCAGTTGCTCACTCCGGTCATCCAGGCGCAGGGTTGCTTCCTGAGCCAGGCGCGCCGGGTCGGGAATTCCCCTGGCCAGCCCATCGATGATGCGTGCGCCGTCCTGCAGTAACCGGTGAATAGCGCGTTGCAGTCTGGCCCCGTCGTCGGCCACTTGGGCTATCAACTCGGTGCGGACCGGCACCGCCATCTCAGCCGCTGCTGTCGGCGTGGGCGCGCGGCGGTCCGAGGCAAAGTCAATTAGCGTCGTGTCTGTTTCGTGGCCGACAGCGGAAATGAGCGGGATCACGCTGGCTGCCGCAGCGCGCACCACCACTTCTTCGTTGAAGGCCCACAAGTCTTCCAGGCTGCCACCGCCCCGCGCCACAATCAGAACATCAGGCCTTGTCACGGCCCCGCCTTCTTTCATCCGGTTAAACCCGTCAATGGCGGCGGCCACCTGACCGGCAGCGCCGTCGCCTTGCACATTCACCGGCCACAGCAGCACGTGGCGGGGAAAACGGTCACGCAGCCGGTGCATTATATCCCGAAGCACCGCGCCGGTGGGCGAGGTCACCACGCCGATCACTTCAGGGATATAGGGGATATCCTTCTTGCGGTCCTCGTCAAACAAACCTTCGGCCAGCAGCTTCTTGCGCCGGTCTTCCAGCATTTTGAGGAGTGCGCCTTCGCCCGCCACCTCCATCTGTTCGATAACAATCTGATAGCTGGATCGCCCGGCGTAGGTGGAAAGCCTGCCGGTGACGATCACCTCCATCCCGTCTTCCGGGGAAACAGACAACCGCCCGACCGTGCCCCGCCAACAGACGCCGTCCAGCACCGCATTCTCGTCCTTCAAAGTCAGATACATGTGGCCGGACCTCGCCACGGTCAGCCGGGAAATTTCGCCGCGCACCCGCACGTGGGAAAAATTGTCTTCGACGGTGCGCTTCAACGCCTGGGAAATATCACTGACCGAAAACACCGGACGGTTGTCGCCCGGTGCGGCAGCCGGATCGTTCGGCCCCTCAAAGGGGCTGTCAAATGGTTCGAGTTCGGACATGACTTGATGACAATTTATGCTATGAGTTGGTCTCCGTATAGGCGGAATTATGAAAGAACCGAAAACGGATCAACTCAACGGTGGGGCTATAATCATGAAAGTATTGGTCGTTGGTGGCGGCGGACGGGAACACGCGTTGTGCTGGGCCATCGCCCGGTCGCCGAAATGCGACGCGCTCTATTGCGCGCCGGGGAATGCCGGCATTTCTGATGTCGCCGAATGTGTGGATATCGGCGCCGAAGACGTGCCCGCGCTTGTCGCCTTCGCCAAGGACAACAAAATCGATTTGGTGGTGGTGGGTCCGGAAGCGCCGTTGGTGCTGGGTCTCGTGGACGAATTGCGCGCCGCCGGCATCAAAGCGTTTGGTCCGACCAAGGACGCGGCGATCCTGGAAGGTTCCAAAGCGTTCATGAAGGATTTGTTCGCCAAGTACGACATTCCAACCGCCGCCTATGGCCGGTTCAGCGATCACGCTGAGGCCGTCGCTTATGTCAAAGAACAGGGGGCGCCCATCGTCATCAAGGCGAGCGGCCTAGCCGCCGGCAAAGGCGTGATCCTCGCCCAGACGGAGGACGAAGCCCTCCAGGCCTTGGACGAGATCATGGTCGAGCGGGTGTTCGGTGAGGCCGGCGATGAAGTGGTGGTCGAAGAATTTCTGACCGGCGAAGAGGCCAGTTTCTTTGCCCTGGTTGATGGCAAGTCGGCGGTTGCGCTGGTTTCCGCCCAGGATCACAAGGCGGTTTATGACGGGGACAAGGGGCCGAACACGGGCGGCATGGGCGCTTATTCCCCGGCCCCGGTGGTCACACCTGCGCTGGAGGCCGAGATCATGAGAACCGTTATCCAGCCGACCATCGACGGCATGGCCGCGGAAGGCCGGCCTTACACGGGCGTTCTGTTCGCCGGACTGATGATCACTGACAACGGCGCCAAGGTGCTGGAATTCAACGTTCGGTTTGGCGATCCGGAGTGTCAGGTCCTGATGGCGCGTGCCGATTCCGACATGCTTGAAGCGTTGGACGCCGCCGCCGAAGGCAGGCTGTCCGAGATCGCGCTGAATTGGCGGGACGAGGCCGCCATGGTGGTGGTGATGGCCGCAAACGGCTATCCGGGGTCTTATGAAAAGGGTTCGGTGATCGGCAATCTGGATGCGGCGGCGGCTGATCCCGATGTCACCATCCTGCATGCAGGCACCAAGTTCGTGGATGGCCAGGTCGCCGCCAACGGGGGACGGGTTCTGGGCGTGACCGCTCTGGGCTCAAGTGTGAAGGTCGCGCAGACCAAAGCCTATACGGCCGTGGATGCGATTGACTGGCCCGAGGGATTTTGCCGGCGGGACATTGGCTGGCGGGCGATTGCCCGGGAGAAATAGGACTCGGGCGAATTGGGTCTATTGCTCGGACAAGTCCTGCCAGACGGAGTCCTTCCACGTCTTATACGCGAAGGCCAAGGCGCCGCGTAATGCCCCGGGGACGTCATTCGCCTTGATCGGAGCGGGCTTCTCCGTAGCCGCCAGGCCGGGATCCGATGCGCCCTCGTACCGGATTTCGGCCTTTGACGGCTGATAGATTGAAATAATCGACAGGCTATCGTCTTCGGCTTCCGAGACGCCCAATACATCGACGTTGATCTGGAAAAGGTCTTTCTTTAGATCGAGATACGGCAACTCGGTAAAGAACATAGACGCGAACAACTCCACCGGCTGATTTTTGTAAGTGCAGTTCAGGGTGACGTCATAATCACTGATAATCTGCTGCTCGCCTTCGATTTCGTTGCGTTGGGCAAAAGCGATGACATATTTGCACGCGGGTTTACCCGCCGAGGCGAGCGACCCGGTCAAATCCTTCTTTAGCTTTCCGTCCAAGACCGGCGCCAGGGCGGTGCCATAGATGAATCCCAGTTCTTTGCCGTCCTGACGCACGGCTATCCATTGTGTCCCTTTTGCTTTGCCGGGAGACTGGATGCGCGCGCCTTTTCGGAAACGGCCCACGCGCTTGGATTTGGTCAGAGGCTTGGACCTCACATTGACGTCTTTCAGCACTAAATAGGTCCCATCAGAACCGGACAGCGCTTCGCCCAGAAATGTCTTGGCCGTCTGGGCATGCGCCACTGCGACCTGCACGGTCAGACCGGCAACGAACAACATATAGGTTGTGATACGGATAAGACGCGGCATGTCTCTGGCTCTTTGGGCCCCTGAAAGTCCACCTACGGCCCTATTTTTTAAAATCATAGCCGAGTCAACCTGAAAAAGTCACCGTTTTTCCGAGAAATCCCCAGGAAAAGCCGACTTATACACAAATTTATGCACAAAATGTTGTGGGGAATGTTGTTCAAAAACCCTAAATGTAGTAGAAATCCCGCGTAACGTAAATGAAGGCGCTTGGCTCGCGGCGGGGAGACGGGTGGCTTCAACGGGGGTTTTCCAAACCAACAAGGACAAACCGGAAGTACGCAACACTCTAACCGGAGGGTAATTGAGATCATGACCGTCACCCATGAATGGACACCGGAACGGGTCGAGGAACTGACCAAACTTTGGGCGACCGGCCTTTCCGCCAGTGAAATTGGCCGTCGGCTCGGCATCACCAAGAATGCCGTTGTCGGCAAAGTCCGCCGGCTTGATTTAGCCATGCGCCGCGCGCCCGCCGCGCCGAAACGGGAACCCAACGTGGTCACCCTGGAACGGCTTAAGGCCAACCAGTGTTCCTGGCCTGAAGGCGAACCGGGCGAGGACGATTTCCGCTTTTGCGGCAACCCGGCGGTGGACGGTAAACCCTATTGCGAAGATCACTGCAAAATCGCCTACGTGCCGCCGAAGAAGAAAACGGCTGCGGCGTAGGTGGCGGGTCACCGCCACTTCGTTTATTGATGTTTGGGTCGCTAGCCGACCGTATGTTCCACCAACCAAAAAAGGCCGCCTTGATGAGGCGGCCTTTTTGATTTCGGTCTGAAACCCGGACTTAGCGGGAGTAATACTCGATCACCAGGTTCGGTTCCATCTGCACCGGATAGGGCACGTCGGCGAGGCCAGGCTGGCGGATATAGCTGCCGCGCATTTTGCCGTGGTCCACTTGGACATACTCCGGCACGTCCCGCTCCGGCGAGCCGGCGGCTTCCAGCACAATCTGCAGATCCCGGGACTTTTCCTTGATCTCAATGATGTCGCCGTCCTTCACCGAATAGGACGGGATGTTAACCCGTTTGCCGTTCACCCGGATATGGCCGTGGTTGATGAACTGCCGGGCGGAAAACACGGTCGGCACGAACTTCATCCGGTAGATGACGGCGTCCAGCCGGCGCTCCAACAGGCCGATCAGGTTTTCCGACGTATCACCGGGGCGCCGGGCCGCATCGTGGTAATAGCGGCGGAACTGCTTCTCCGAGATATTGCCGTAATAGCCCTTGAGCTTCTGCTTGGCCTGGAGCTGCAGGCCAAAGTCAGACTGCTTCTTGCGCCGCTGGCCGTGCAGGCCCGGGCCGTATTCGCGGGTGTTGAAGGGGGATTTGGGCCGGCCCCACAGGTTGACCCGAAGGCGGCGGTCGATCTTGTATTTCGCACGGATGCGTTTGGTCATGGTTCGTCTCTCTCACTCGTTAACCGGTCGTTTTTGTCCCGATAGTCCGACCCGGAAAGTCTTTGGGGTATCCGGCGGCGGGCGTACCGGACCTATTGCCGGTATCCACATTCTCGGGAATGAGCGCGGGACTATAGGGAATTTGACCCCGGTGTCAACGTTCTTGGGCGGTTTGGGCCTGTTTCACCTTCTCGTATCCCGCCAGCGCGTTTTCCCGGGCGATTTTGTGATCGACAATGGGGTGGGGGTAGGTCTCGCCCAGTTTGATGCCGGCGGCGGCCAGCTCGATCTCCGTCGCTTCGAACGGCGCGTGGATCAATTTGTTCGGCAATCCTGCTAGTTCCGGGCACCATTTGCGGACGTAATCGCCCTCGGGGTCAAATTTACGTCCCTGGGTGATGGGGTTGAAGATGCGGAAATAGGGTGACCCGTCAGCGCCGCTGCCGGCCACCCACTGCCAGCCGGCGGCGTTGTTAGCCGTGTCGGCGTCCAACAGCGTGTCCCAAAACCACGCCTCGCCCTCGCGCCAGTCGATCCGCAGGTGCTTGATCAAAAAACTGGCGGCGATCATCCGCACCCGGTTGTGCATGGTCCCGGTGGTCCAGAGCTCTCTGAGGCCTGCATCGACCATGGGATAGCCGGTTTGCCCCTGCTGCCAGGCGCGCAAATCGTCCGCGCTGTCCCGCCATGGATAGGCGTCGAAGGCCGGTTTCCAGTTGGCGGTCGGCAGATTGGGATAGTGATACAGAAGGTGATGGGAATATTCCCGCCAGCCTACTTCGCTCAGGAACTTTTCACCGTCACCGCCGCGCACCGGTTGACGATCCATCAGATGTGTGGCCCGGGCGAAAATTTGCCGGGGGGAGATTTCACCGAAGTGCAGATGGGGCGACAGCCGGGAGGTCTGATCCAAATCGGGCCGGTCGCGCAGTTCGCCATAGCCGGACAGTTTCTCGTCCAGGAATGTGTCCAAGGCTTCTGCCGCGCCGGCCTCCCCCGGTTGCCAGAATTCGCTCCACCCAGCGGCCCAATTGGGGGCGTGGGGCGTCAGGTTCCAATCCTCCAGCGCCTCGCTGAACAACGGAAAGGGGGCCAAGATCACCGCCGGGGCGGGCAGAGGCGGCGCCCCCGGCTTGGCACGCGCCGCCCGCCAGAACGGTGTGAACACTTTGAACGGCGTACCGTCGTTTTTCACGGTCTCCCACGGTTCATGCAACAGATTGCCGGGGAAGCTATTGGCTTCGATCCCGGCTTTGGTCAGCGCCGATTTGATCTCCATGTCGCGGGCAATGGCGTCCGGTTCATATAGGCGGTTCCAATAAACGGCATCTGCGCCGGTCGTCGTCACCAGCTTTTGGAGAACATCCAACGCCGGCTCCCGAAACAGGCCGAGCCCGCCGAGGCTCTTATCCAATTCCGTCAGGCTATGATGCAGCCACCAGCGGGACGCGCCGCCGATGGCCCGCATTTCGCCTGAACCCTCCTCGTCATGAATATAAACCGGGATCACCGGGCCGCGCGCCGCCGCCGCGCTCAGCGCGGGGTTATCGGTCAGGCGCAAATCCCGGCGGAACCAGACAATGGTGGTCACGCGTTAATCGTCTTCCAGTTCGGAATCCCAATACAGGAAGTCACGCCAGCTTTCGTGCAGATAGTTGGGCGGGAAGCCGCGGCCGATCTCCTGTAGCAGATAATTGTTCGGCTGCACCGGCTTGCGGTGAATGATCATGCCGGCTTCGCGCACCGACATGTTGCCCTTGCGCAGATTGCACTTGGAGCACGCAGTGACCACGTTGGTCCATTCCGTGCGCCCGCCCTTGGACCGGGGGATCACATGATCAAAGGTCAGGTCCGGCGTCGGGAACGGCTCGTTGCAATACTGGCAGGTGAAGCGATCCCGCAGAAAAACATTGAACCGGGTAAAGGCCGGCCGGCGGGACACCTGCACGTATTCCTTCAGGGAAATGACACTGGGCAGCTGCATTTGCCAGCTCGGCGAATGAATGGCTTGGTCGTATTCGGAAACGACATTGACCCGGTCGAGGAACACGGCTTTGACAGCGTCCTGCCAGGACCAGAGAGACAGGGGGAAATAATTGAGGGGCCGGAAATCGGCGTTCAACACCAGGGCTGGGCAGCTTTCCAGAGCCGACGACATCGCTTCACTCCCCCGTTCATAGGCGACGGTGGCGACAGTTTAACGGGGGTAGCGGGAAATTCAACCAGTGGGGCTCAATATTCCGTGGTTTTCACAAAAGAGTCATACGAGATGTTGGGGCGGGTGAGAGGAGAGACTAGGCGCTGACGCCGAAGATCCGCGCCAAAAACTCCATCCCGATTTGAACCCCCACTTCGTCGATGGAATGACCAAGGCCGGGCCGCATGTGCCCTTGCACATCGATCCCGGCATCGGTCAGCGCCTTGACCGCGATGGGTTGCACTGAGCCTGGCACCAGTTCGTCCTGATCGCCGTTGATCAGCACCATGGGTGGGGTGCATGTCACTTCGTCCGCCAGGGTCTGCGCCCCGATCAGCCGGCCCGAATAGCCGATGACGCCGGCCACCGGCTTCTCCCGCCGGGGCGTGGTAAAGATCGACATCATGGTGCCCTGGGAAAAGCCGATCAGGGCCAGCTTGTCAACGGTTAGATTATGTTTGGCCAACTGGTCGTCGATGAATTTGTCCAGGATCGGCCGCGCCATCCGCGCGCCGGCCAGCATCGCCTCCTCGGTCCGTTCCTGCAGGCTGAACCACTGGTATCCGAACGGCGCCATGTCGCAGGCGAAGGGCGCGTTGGGAGATATAAACTTGGCGTCGGGCAGGATGCGGGCGAAGTAGGGGGCGAGGCCAATTAGGTCATTGCCGTCGGCGCCCAAGCCATGACACAGGATCACCAGCTGCTGGATATCGCCCTCGGACGCGGGGCCGAATTCGGGTCCATCGAGTTCGGGAAGATCGGACATAGGACAAAGACTTTCGTTTCTGTTCTTAACAGGTGCCGAATTTAGCGGTATTGAGCAGGAATGCCCAACACAAGTTCCTCCTCGAATGCCGTTGTTACCCGGTTCGCGCCGTCGCCGTCGGGGCATCTACATCTGGGGCATGCCTATTCCGCGCTATTCGCCTATGAGGCGGCGGCCGGCGGAAAATTCCTCTTGCGGATCGAGGATATCGACCTAGGCCGTTGCCGCCCGGCGTTTGAAGAGTCCATTAAAGAAGACCTGGCGTGGTTGGGTCTCATTTGGGAAGAACCCGTGCGGCGGCAGTCGGAGCATATGACGGACTATGCGGAGGCTTTGGAGAGACTTGAGGCCAGGGGGCTTTTGTACCCTTGTTTCTGCACGCGCAAGGATATCCTGGCGGAGATTGAGAGCGCCGCCGCCGCGCCACACGACGCGCAAATGGGGCCGGATGGCCCGATCTATCCCGGCATTTGCCGGAGACTGAGCGAAGACGAGCGGCGATCGCGGATTGAAGCAGGGGAGGCCCATGCCCTCCGGCTGGATATGGCGACCGCATTAGCGCAAACTACCAGTCTATCTTGGACGGATTTGGATGACGGTCTGACCGTGGCCACGCCGGAAATCTTCGGCGACGTGGTGCTGGCCCGGAAAGATACGCCGACTAGTTATCACCTCTCGGTTACGGTGGATGACCATCTTCAAGGGATCACACTAATCAGCCGAGGGGAAGACCTGCGTGCGGCCACTCATGTGCATCGGCTGTTGCAGGCCTTGCTGGGGTATGTGACCCCCGATTATCGGTTTCACCGTCTGTTGACGGGGGTGGACGGGCGGCGCTACGCCAAGCGCGACAAGTCTCTTACTCTGAGAGAGTTGCGGGCGGGCGGTGAAACGCCGGAGAGCATCCGCGTCATGGTGGGGGTATGAGATTACTGCTGACCGCGATCGTGATGAGCGCCATATTTGCCGCCTCGGCCTCGGCGGAGTCCTTCCGCTTCGTCCGAATCGGCGACAAAGACGGGTTCGGCTTCACCCAGACGAAGGGGTTGGTCCGGGGCCATTATCAGATTGTCAACGCGCCGCCGGCTGACACCAACGGTAATGGCCGGCTCGATCCTGGAGAATTTCTGCCCGATCTCAACAAAGATGGGCGGGTCGCCTATTTTGCCGCCGACGATTTCGATCATCGGAGCCCGGAAGAAGGTTCAGACAAAGCAAATTTCTGCCGAGGTTGTTTCTCGATTAATGAGGGGACCAAGGGTTCCAACTGGACCGACCTGGCGCTGTCCACGGCGGCGGAGGGAAAAAACTGGCCGGATGAGAACGGACCCGAACTGCCCAACAATGCGCTGTTCGTCTTTGACTTTACCGTGAAGGCGGCCGATATCGCGTTCGGCTCACCGATCTTTTTCAACATGGTGTTCGGCGACTACGACGTGGACCCGGCGGTAATCTTTGTTGCCTTTGCCAAGGCCAAGCAGCGCCGCCTGGAAATCGAAAACCACGGGTTTGAGCGGGATGGACTGATCCAAGCCCGTTCCGCCGTGCTGCGGTTTGACGAAGTGTTCACCAAGACAGAAACGGGCGATTGGCGCGGGTTTGTCATGGTTGAGTTTGCCGCGCCGTTTGAACCCTACACCGCCTTCGACTTTGTCGAGCTCAGTCTGTTCCAGATTGCGCTTGAGTCAATATTGGTCGAAAGCGCTCTATAGGTTGCCGTTGATGGCGTAATCCAAAACCCGGACCACCTGATCCGGCGTTTTGGCCACGGCCAGAGCGGCGGCATCGACTTCTTTCAACGCGTGGGTCAGATCATCGTCGTGCAGAATGATCATCGGTTTGCCCAGCGCGGCGGCAAAGCCGGCGTCGAACGCGGCGTTCCATTGGCGGTATTTTTCGCCAAACTTGACCACCACGATGTCAGATTTCTCGATCAACGTCCGGGTGCGGATGGCGTTCACCTGTGCGCCCTTGTGATCCTTCCAGAAGTCATTGTCTTCCTGGCCAAGGATTTCCACGCCGCAGTCGTCGCTGGCGTCGTGATTGGTTACCGGGGCGACAAGATCGACTGGCAGGCTCTTTGCGCTGCAACCGTTTTTGATCTGCTCACGCCAATCACTGTGAATTTCACCGGATAGATAAATCTGCCAACTGTCCTGAGCCATGTCGGGTCTCCTCGTCAAATCATGTGTGTCGCGTTAGGCGTTGTAATGCCGCCCAAGGTTCATTTGCGCAACCCCCTAATGAGGGAGAGGTAACCCGGCGTTTCCGGCGGGATAAGCCCGTGCCGGATCAGGAAGTCGATGATAACTAAATTGCAGTTGAATTTGAACTCGAACGTGTCCCGGACGACCTCCACCACCTTTTCCGCCGGCCAGAGATAAAATGTCTCGACTTCGCCATCGGCATTTGAAGGTGTGAAATCCGCAGGCAGTTCTAGATCGTAGCAAAACATCGTATCCGGCTTAAGGCCCCACTCTGTCTCCATTATATAAGTAATCGCGCCGACCGGGTGCGCCGTGGCGGCGACGTCAGGCGGCACATTTGCCTCTTCGCCGCATTCTTTGATCACGTTCTCCATGAGCCCGAGATCGATGGGCTGTCCGCCGGCGACCATATTGTCCAGCATGCCCGGACAGATGAACCGGTCGGATGCGCGGCGGGCGACCCACATGTGAATGCCGCCATCGTCGGATCGGACATATCCGTTCAAATGTACCCCATAGGCGGGCAGACCAAATCCCGGCACAGCGGCCCGATCGATCTCCGCCAGGGGCTTCGCCTCGAACTCGGATTTGACCGGATACATCTCGCCCCGGAGTTTCGGCACGAGACCATCCGCCGCCAAACCGGCCGCCAGTTCGGCCAACACTCGGCTCCGGCTGTTGAAATCGGTCAAACTGTCATCAAGCCGGATGTTATCCGCATCGTCGGATATGGCGGCATGTTTGGACAGCGCCTTGGCAAGATTGTGCCGGACATGGCCCATCGGAATACCGCCAACCAGAAAGGGCCGGTATCTGTCCGGATCATGGTTATTGCAGGCGGCGAGGTGATCTTCAAAGGCCATGGGAATAGAGGTTCTGCCGTCAATTTGCTGTTAAAGATTGGGCTCTATTGTCTTCCCATAACCGTTGTGCGAGCCTGTTTCAACGGATGTTAGCAAGAGTGCGCGCCGGGACATGAAAATCCAGGTCAAGAAGACAGACGAACATAGGTACCACGTGGTGCTGGACAGCCATGGGACGGACATGAGCCTGGAGGATATGGAGCGCCTGCATCATATGCTGACGGATATCCTGCGCCCCGAAACCGCCCATGAAAAACGGACTCGGCATCAGGCCTTTCTCTCAAGCCTCCGAACCGCTGATGACACCGGCATCCAGACGCTTCTACGCGCCGCCTCCCATGATGATATTTTGGTGCTGCTGCATTCCAGCGAAGAAGACCAGGACCTGCAAAACCGGCTCTATGGCAACATGACCGAAAATTCCCTAAAGATGTACCTTGAGGACCTGTTGTTTCAGTTCCGGGAAGGGGTGCCTGACTACCGCTTTGACGAGGCCATGACCCGGCTGATCAAGACTGCGGAGTCTCTGGTCAAGGACGGCAAACTGCGGTTTAGTTGAGGGGGCCTAAGCGGATCAAATCCGGCCCCTGATAAAACATCACCTTTTGGGGCAGCCCCTTATTCTTCCCGCCCATAAAACTTCATCCCTAACCTAATCGGGTCGCGGCCCTGGTCGATACGGTGACGGTTGGTGTCGCGCAGGCTGTAGGCGCAGCCGCAATATTCCTGCTGGTAAAATTCCTCGTCCTTGGAGATCTCCACCATCCGGTTTGCCCCGCCGCCCTTGCGCCAATTGTAGGTCCAGTAGGTGAGCCCGTCATACTGACCAGCGGCGCGTACGCCACAGCCGTTGATTTGATCCATGTTCTTCCAGCGGGACGTTCCCAGCGTACTGGTGAACACTTTGAACCCGTTCTCGGCCGCATAGAGTGCGGTGCGCTCAAACCGCATGTCGAAACAGAGTGTGCAGCGATAGCCCCTTTCCGGCTCGTTCTCGTAGCCTTTGGTGCGCTGGAACCAATTGTCCCGGTCGTAATCCAGATCGATGAACGGCACCCCCAGCTTATCGGCATATCGTTTGTTCTCGTCCTTGCGAAGCTCGTATTCCTTCCGGGGATGGATATTCGGGTTATAGAACAGGATGGTGTAATCGATGCCGGAACGGGTGATCTCGTTCATCACATCGCCGGCGCAAGGCGCACAACAGGAATGCAGCAGGATATTGGTCTCCCCGCCGGGGGCAACCAGCGCCGGCCGGTTTGACTTCTGGGAAGTTGTTTCTACGCTCACGCTCTGTCTCTGGGTTCTTCGCTGTCTCTCTTGCTTCCGTGGCGTTATACGCCCGTTGGACCGCCGCCCGCAAGATGTGAATGCATATGTAGATTTAATCACGCCGTCCTGCATTTGCGGAAATTAACGAGATCAAAAATACAAATAGTCATTTAATTTCAATGCATTATAAAAATTATACAAAAAATAGTTAAATATTAATCCAACATATTCTCTGGGCCTAAACATGATATTTAATCATAATTAGATTAATTTTTTAGTTCCGAGAGAAAGCCGGATCATGAGAGCCGATTTCAATACGGTAGCGAGGCTCGGTTTCGTCAACATTTTCTTGGCCTCAAGGAAATACTCTATTAAGACCTTCCCCAGCACTATAACGCCGATACTCAAAAATGAGGGCAGTATTGCGAGAAGGCCACGTCCGGACCCTATTTCCGCCCCAATCACGCGGCACAAGGGCCACCCGGACCGGCAGAGGGAATAGAGGGACGTCCAAACCAGCATGAACGCACGGAGCGCCATCAACAGCCTCTTCGGGCCGGTGACCTCTCGCCTCGGCGGCGTAGCGGGCCTGTCTGCTCGACTGCCCTGGCCCCTTCTGATCGTCATTGGCCTGGTGTCGCCCCTGATGTTTAGCGATTGGGCGCCGGGAGACGCCAAAATTCCGTCGACCATGGATCTGTCCAGCATTCGGGCGACAACAGTCCCTTATTTGCCTATTGCACCCGTAGAGGAGCGGGATTTACCGCCGCCCCGGTTTACCAAAACGGTGGAAGTGGGGAAGGGCGATACATTGATTTCGTTGCTGACCCGCCAGGGCCTCGAAAACCGTGAGGCGCATTTGGCCGTAAAGGCGCTTTCCAAACATTTTAATCCCCGCAGACTTCGGCCGGGCCAGGAACTGGAATTGGTGTTTGATCCGCAATCTTCCAAACCGGAAGACGACCGGCTGAGTGAAATGATCATCCGCCCGGACATCTACCATGAGATTAATCTGGTGCGGCTCGACGAGGAAGCATTCGAGGTCAACAAACGTAAGACTGCCGTTGAAAGACGTATGCTGCGGGCCACCGGTAAGATCGAATCGAGCCTTTATGTGGCCGCGACCGACGCCGGGGTGCCGGTACCGATGTTGATGGAATTGATCCGAATTTTCTCATGGGACGTGGATTTTCAACGGGGCATCCGTTCTGGAGACAGATTCGAAATCGTTTATGAAAACCTCTATACCGAAGACAAGGAATTTGCCCGGTATGGTGAGGTCCTTTACGGCAGCCTGACCTTGAGCGGCGAAGAACGCGCGTTATACCGTCATAAAACCAGCAAGAACTTGATCGACTATTTCGATGAAAAGGGCCAAAGCGCTCGGAAAGCGCTAATGCGCACGCCAATCAATGGCGCAAGGCTGTCCTCAGGATTCGGCCGGCGGAAACATCCGATTTTGGGTTATACCAAAGTTCATCGAGGCGTGGATTTCGCCGCGCCACGGGGAACGCCGATCTACGCCGGTGGTAGTGGCACCGTCGTAGCGCGCAGGCGAAATGGCGGTTATGGCAATTATGTACGCATCCGTCATAACAGCAATTTTCAAACAGCTTATGCTCACATGTCCCGCATTCACCCCAGGGTGCGACGCGGCGGCCGGGTGCGTCAGGGGCAAATCATTGGCTATGTAGGGTCCACCGGCCGGTCCACGGGGCCACATCTGCATTACGAAATCCTGAAGAACGGCAGGCAGGTAAACCCTCTTCGGATGAAGATGCCGTCGGGGCAAAAATTAAAAGGTCAGGAACTGGTCTATTTCAACGACACGAAAAAAATAATGGATCGGAAACGCGCCGAATTACCGGTATCGACCAAGGTAGCGCAGAATAAAGGCAAGCTATCCAATTAAGCCGCTTCGGCGATTATTTCCTCATCATTGATTTTCAAACCATTGTCGCCCGCACTGACGGCAACCGTATCGCCATCATGGATCGAGTCTTCCAGGATCATGGTGGCGAGCGGGTTCTCCAGGCAACGCTGAATGACCCGTTTGAGGGGCCGGGCGCCATAGACCTGGTCATAGCCAGCGTCGGCCAGCCACGTAAGCGCTTTGTCGTCCAATTCCAGGGTGATTTTCCGGTCCTCCAGACGTTTTCGTAGCCGGCTGATCTGGATGTCGACGATGCCACTCATATGTTCCCGGAACAACCGGTGGAACAGGATGATCTCATCCAGGCGATTGAGGAATTCAGGCCGGAAAGCACTCCGCACGACATCCATGACCGGTTCGCGGACCTCCGAGGAATCATGGCCTTCCTCCTGAGCAGCCAAAATCTCTGCGCCCAAGTTTGAAGTCAGGATGATCAAGGTGTTGCGGAAATCGACGGTTCGGCCTTGGCCATCGGTCAGACGGCCTTCATCCAATACTTGGAGAAGTACGTTGAATACGTCCGGGTGGGCTTTTTCAATCTCATCAAACAAGATCACCTGATAGGGCCGGCGGCGAACGGCTTCGGTCAGGGCGCCACCCTCGTCGTAGCCGACATAACCGGGCGGCGCACCGATTAACCGGGCAACGGAATGTTTCTCCATATATTCCGACATATCGATTCGCTGTAGCGCTGTTTCATCGTCAAACAGGAAAGCCGCCAAGGCTTTGGTGAGCTCGGTTTTACCGACGCCAGTGGGCCCGATAAACAGGAACGATCCCAACGGCCGCTGGTTATCCTGCAATCCGGCGCGGGCCCGCCGGACGGCATTGGAAACAGCTGTTAACGCTTCATGCTGACCGATGACCCGGGCGCCCAGCCGGTCTTCCATTTCGACCAGTTTTTCTCTCTCGCCCTCAAGCATTTTGTCGACCGGGATTCCGGTCCAGCGGGACACCACGCCGGCGATATGCTCGTCGGTCACGGTTTCCTGGACCATGCTGTGATCGTCGGCGGTCTCGGCCGCCGCCAATTTTTCCTCCAGCTTGGGAATCAACGCGTATTGCAGTTCGCCAGCCTCTTCGTATTGGCCTTCCCGAAGCGCCTTTTCCATCGCGATCCGGGCTTGGTCCAATTGCTCTTTCAGTTTCTGGGTCTCGGCAATCTCGTCCTTTTCGCTGGTCCATTGTTCCATCAGATCGCCGACCTTGCCTTCAAGTTCGTCCAATTCCTTGTCCAGCTTCTCAAGCCGATCCTTGGAGCCTTGATCACTTTCCTTTTTCAAAGCTTCCCGTTCGATTTTGAGCTGAATAACGCGCCGGTCGAGTTCGTCTATCTCCTCCGGCTTGGAATCCGCCTCCATGCGTAACCGGCTGGCCGCCTCATCCACCAGGTCGATGGCCTTATCAGGGAGGAACCGGTCGGTGATGTAGCGGTTGGACAGGGTTGCCGCCGCCACAAGGGCGCCGTCGGTGATCCGCACACCATGGTGCAAATCATATTTCTCCTTAATGCCCCGCAAGATGGAGATCGTATCCTCCACCGTAGGCTCAGAGACAAAGGCCGGTTGGAACCGGCGCGCCAACGCGGCGTCTTTCTCGATATGTTTTCGGTACTCATCCAGCGTGGTCGCGCCCACACAGTGCAATTCGCCCCGCGCCAGGGCCGGCTTTAACAGGTTGGACGCATCCATCGCGCCTTCGGCTGCGCCGGCGCCGACCAGCGTGTGCAGCTCGTCAATGAACAAAATAACGTCGCCGTGGGACTCGGTAATTTCACTTAAGACGGCCTTAAGACGTTCTTCAAATTCGCCCCGAAATTTGGCCCCGGCGACCAAGGAGCCCAGGTCCAGGGACATCAGCCGCTTGCGGGCCAAAGCTTCCGGCACATCGCCATTAACGATCCGCTGAGCCAGACCTTCGATGATGGCGGTCTTACCCACGCCCGGTTCGCCGATCAGCACCGGATTGTTTTTGGTGCGCCGCGCCAGAACCTGAATAGTGCGCCGGATTTCCTCATCGCGGCCAATCACCGGGTCCAGCTTGCCTTCCCGCGCATCCGCCGTGAGATCACGGGCGTACTTATTCAGCGCGTCATAACCATCTTCGGCGGTGGCGGAATGGGCCGCCCGGCCCTTGCGCACATCCTGGATGGCCGTGTTGAGGTCCTGCGCGGACAAGCCGGCGTCGGTCAGAATCTTATGGGCGTCGGTGCCCTGCACCAGTAATAAGGCCAGCAATAAATATTCCGCGGTCACGTATGAATCCCCGGCCTTTTCCGCCAGTTCTTCTGCTTGGACCATGACCTTGGACGTGTCCTGCGCCAGGTATACCTGGCCCGCGCCAGCGCCTTGGACGGCGGGTAACCGGTTCAAGGCCTCCTGGACCTTTTGAAATATATCGGCGACATGACCGCCGGCCGCTTCGATCAGGGAGGAACCCAGGCCTTCTTTATCCTCAATCAGGACCTTAAGAAGGTGGGTCGGGGTGAGCTGCTGGTGATCCAATCGCGCCGCCAGCGCTTGGGCCGACTGAAAGAATCCCCGGGACCGCTCGGTGAATTTATCAAAGTCCATTCTCATCAACCTTTCTAGTGACAAGGTATCATGCCCCGGCGCTTCCAGCGACAATCAACCTCTCCAGATGAGTCTCTACAAGATATATGGAAGAAATCCGGTTGGCCGCAAGATACTCGGCATTATAAAAGTAACTGGCACATCCTGCTCTAGGAGACCAAAGGAGGAATGGGGATGATCACCGTCCGGCAACTCTTCCGCTATCCGGTCAAGGGCTTGTCCCCGGAAGCGCTGGAAAAGAGCAAAGTGAGGCCCGGCGAAGGGTTTCCCGGAGATCGGCGGTTCGCGCTGGCTTTGGCCCATGCGCCTTTCGATCCAGCCGATCCGCAGCACTTGCCGAAAACCAATTTCCTCATGCTTCAGCGCGATGACTCCTTGGCGCGTTTGCGAACCCGGTTTGACGATGGCGCGTCGCGGTTGACCATCGAACATGAGGGCGGCGTCTTGGAGGCGGATCTTGCCACGGAAACCGGCAGGACTGAGGTGGAGGACTTCTTCGCCGCCTATATGGGATTTGCCACCGATCAACGGCCCCGGCTGAGCGAGGCGGCGGGGCACATGTTTTCCGATTTGCCGGATAAGGTTGTTTCTTTGGTTAATCTGGCGTCGGTGGCGAAATTCAGCAGCGAACTAGGTGTTCAGATCGATCCGCAGCGGTTTCGCGCCAACATCTACTTTGACGGTGTTCAGGCCTGGGAGGAATTGGACTGGGTAGGCCGGCAGCTCAATATCGGTGGCGCGGCCTTGGAGGTGGTGAAACGCACCCAGCGCTGTGCCGCGACCAACGTAAACCTGGAAACAGCTAAACGGGATCTGAATATCCCCAAGGATCTGATGGACCGATACGGACATATGGACATGGGTGTCTATGCCCGGGTTTTGAACGCCGGGTCTGTGTTCGTCGATGATGAGATTACTCTCGCCGGCTGAGTTAGGCCTGCGGCCGGGCTTCTTCTTCCTGATCGCCGCCGGTATTTCCGGAGGCGTCATCTCCGTCTTCGTCCGGGTTGGCGGACGGTTTCGGCTTGGTGGAGATCACTTCCGCTTCGTCGCTATTGTCGTCGGAATCATCGTTTGAATTGCCTTGCAATTCGGCATCCAATTCATTTTCCAGTTCTTCGTTCTGGGAAGACGCATCCTGACCGTTGTCGCTGTTCTTCGAATTGTCGTTGCCATTGCCCCGCTGGCGCAGGTTATTGCTATTGTTGTTATTGTTGCGGTTTTCCTGGCGGGCCTCGTTATTGGCCTCGGCCGCCGCGATCAGCCGGAAATAGTGTTCCGCGTGCTGGGAATAGTTTTCCGCTGCGATCCGGTCCCCGGAAGAGGCGGCGTCACGCGCGAGGACCAGGTACTTGTCGTATACCTGCTGGGCGTTTCCCCGGACCCGGACGTCCGGGCCATGGCTGTCGATATGACTGCCTCTGGATTGTTTTTTACCATTACCCCGGCCCCGTGAACGCCGGGAATTGTTGCCTTTATTCATGAGTCTCAAGCTTTGTTTCTGCTGATCTTACCCCGATCCCACTAATCCAAACGGACATATCGACTTCGGTGTTTACCGAATACATTTGGAAAATGGGGAAGAGTGCTCGGTTAGTTTTGCGCCCCTGCTTACGGACGGCCACGACGCACTCTGTATTGATAACCTAGCCACTGGGATCGGGATTTCCAACACTTATTTGCTGTTATCCGCAGAAATTATTGTGTGACTAAAAGGCAACGCTCGATGCTCGCCAGATCCGTTCTGACCTCCTGCACAACAAGTCCCGACTGTTCAAAGATGGCTTGGACATCATGCCGCTGGCCTAGCCCGATCTCGAAAACCGCACAGGCCTCGGGGGCGAAGAGAGAGGGTAATAGGCTGGCGATCGCTCGATAGGCGTCCAGCCCGTCTACGCCTCCCGCCAACGCCGCTCGTGGTTCAAAGTCCCGCACCTCCGGTTCAAGGGCCGGTATCTCCGTATCCGGGATATAGGGCGGATTACAGAGAATCACATCGACCGGTTCCACGTTTAATGCTTCCCATGAAATGTGTCGTACGTCGCCGCGATCACTTAGTCCCAATTTCGCTAGATTCTCTTTCGCCACCTTGGTGGCCGGGCCGGATTGATCGATGCCGATGCCGGTAGCGTTGGGAAACTCGCTCAGAAAAGCGGCCAGCAAGCAACCTGTGCCGGTGCCGATATCAAGCGCCCGGTACGCTTTCTCGCGGTCCGTAAGATGGTCCAATAGAGTGTCGATCAGGGTTTCACTATCCGGCCGGGGGATCAACGTATCCGGCGTGACCTTGAAGGTAAGGCTCCAAAACTCTCGTTGGCCAATAATATGCGCCAGCGGTTCTCCGCCGGTCCGGCGCGCCAGAAAGTCCGCCAAGACGGTTTGGGCATCGTGGGGCAGCGGCGTTTCCGGATAGCCGCGAAGTTTTGATTGGCTGATGCCGGCGGCGGCCTCGACCAATAGGCGGGCCTCCAAGGATGGATTTTCGATCCCGGCCGCTGCCAGTTTGGCGTGGGCAGAGGTCATATAGTCGCCGGCTGTGGCCGGGACGCTGCTCATGTGATTTCGGCGAGACGGGCGGCTTGATCTTCCGAGGTGAGGGCATCGACAAACTCATCGATATCGCCCTCCATCACCCGGTCCAGCTTGTACAGCGTCAGGTTGATCCTGTGGTCGGTCACCCGTCCCTGTGGAAAATTATAAGTGCGGATGCGTTCCGACCGGTCGCCAGAGCCGACCTGGCTTTTACGGTCAGCGGCCCGCTCCGCATCCGCTTCGAAGCGCGCCGTCTCGTAGAGCCGGGAGCGCAGGATCTTCATCGCCTTCGCTCGGTTCTTGTGCTGGGATTTCTCGTCCTGGCACTGGACCACGATGTTGGTCGGCAGGTGGGTGATGCGGACCGCGCTGTCGGTTTTATTCACGTGTTGTCCGCCCGCGCCCTGCGCCCGGTAGGTGTCCACCCGCAAATCCTTGGTGTCGATGTCGATGTCCACTTCCTCCGCTTCGGGCAGTACGGCGACGGTCGCCGCCGAGGTATGCACCCGGCCCTGGCTTTCCGTTTCCGGCACGCGCTGCACCCGGTGGACGCCGGATTCGAATTTCAGCCGGGCGAATACGCCTTTGCCCGATATACTAGCGACGGCTTCCTTATAGCCGCCGATCCCCGTCTCGCTCGCGTCCAGCACCTCGAAAGTCCAGTTATGGGTTTCGGCATAGCGCTGATACATGCGAAACAGATCGGCGGCGAACAACGCCGCTTCATCACCGCCGGTGCCGGCCCGGACTTCCAGAATGGCGTTCTTCTCGTCCGCCGCGTCCTTGGGCAGAAGCAGGATTTGCATCTCCCGCTCCATTTCCGGCAGGTTTTGTTTAAGCTCCCGGTATTCTTCTTCCGCCAGGGCTTTCATCTCAGCGTCCGAGTCCGGGTCTTCAATGAGGGATTCCAGGTCCGCCATCTCGGCCTCGGTGGCCTGGAACTTTTCCACCGCCTGCACAATGCTGGTCAGATCGGAGAGTTCCTTGGATAACCGCGCGTATTCCTGACCGTCCAAATTGCTGTCGGTGGACAGTACGGCCTGAATTTCATCGTGCTTCGCGACGACGCTGTTAAGTTTCTCGGCCAGGCTCATGAGGGGGTGCTGTCCTTGTCCGCCGCCAATTTTTCCAACAGCAAGCGGGTTGCCTTATCGGCATCGTCTCCGGCTTCTTCCAGGGCCAGCCGTCTGAGTTCCTCCGGCGAGGGGGAGGGGGCGGCGCTGGCTGGCGCGGTGGCCGGGACTGCGGGCAGGCGCGCTGCAATACCGGCCAACTCGTCGTCCAGGATGGACCAGGCTTTCTCTGCTTCGGCTTCCCGATTGGACCGGCCTTCCCTGGTCACTCGCTCTAAATCGTCAAGGTTATAGAGGTAAGCGTCTTCGACATTTTCCACATTGGCCTCGACATCGCCGGGCACGCCCGTATCGATCAGAAAGATGGGTTTCCGCCGCCGTGCTGCCGTTGCCGCCTGGACCTGATCCGCCGCCAGGACAAACCGCCGGGAATTGACGGAGGTCAGCACGATATCGGCCCGTTTCAAAAGGGCGGGCAGATCATCCATGTCGCCAACATGGCAGTTCAACTGTTGGGCCACGGCATCGGCCCGCGATGATAAGGGATGCGTCGCCACCAAATGCTTCAACCCGCCCGCCAGCAGGCTGGAGGCCAGCATCTCGCCCATCTCGCCCGACCCGATGAGAAGCGCGCTGCACTCTCCGAGGCTGCCGTGAATATCACGTGCCACCTGCACGGCCGCTGCGGAGATTGTTACCGGCCGCCGGCCGATATCGGTCTCTCTCAAAATTCGCGCCGACACGTGCTTTGCGCCATCTACCAGAGCGATCATGGCGCTGCCGGCTGCTCCGGCGGTCTGCGCCGCTTGGCGGTTCTTTTCGATCCGGTCCGGCATCCGGGGGTCGCCAACAACTAATCCGTCGAGGCCACAATAAACTGCCAGAAAATGCCGGATCGCGTCTTGGCCGGACAGCACATAGGTCTGCGTCTCGATCTCCGAGCGGCCAAGACCGGAGCGGGCGGATAGAAGTTTGATGATCTCGGACACTGCAATATCACGGTCCGCTGCATAGCCATAGATCTCCTTCCGGTCCCCGGCGGAGACGACAAGGCTCTCGGACAGGCCGGCATCGGCGAGCCGGTCGTAGAAGGACGGTAACTGACTTTCGGAGACGGTGATCTTGTCCCGCAGCAGCATTGTCGAGGAGCGGTGATCTGCGCCTAGAACGATCAGGTCGGTATTTTGTTGAGCAGTATCAGTCATCTGTTCCACCGCGCCTGCCGCTTACCGGTAAGCCGACAACGTATCCTCCAACCGGTCCAAGGATACTTCAACTTGTTCGCCTGAATCCATATCCCGCACCGTGCCCGCGTTTCGGGCCATTTCATCCTCGCCCAGGATAACGGCGGCCCGCGCATTCGCCTTGTTGGCGCGCTTCATGCGCTTGCCGAGATTGCCGGAATAGCCAAGTTCCACGGCGAAGCCTTTGCGCCGGAGCCGCTGAGTCAGCATTAGCGCTTCGTTCATGGCCGCCTCGCCGATGGGGATGACGGCGATGGGCCGGGTTGGTTCGTTGACCCCACCGGCCATTAAGGCAAGCCTCTCCACGCCGGCGGCCCAGCCGATGCCAGGCGTTTCCGGACCACCCATTTGTCCGATCAGGCCGTCATAGCGGCCGCCGGCCAGGACGGTGCCTTGTGCGCCCAGGTCATCTGTCGTGAACTCAAATGCCGTGTGGCAATAATAGTCGAGGCCCCGGACAAGCCGGTCATTATGGGAGAAGTCGATGCCGATGCGCGACAGGCCGTCGCACAATTCGTCAAAGAAGGTGCGGGACTCATCGTTCAGGCTATCCATCAATGACGGCGCCTCCGCGACGATTTCCCGGTCACCGTCGTCCTTGGAATCGAGGATGCGCAGCGGGTTGGTGTTGAGCCGCTTCAGACTGTCTTCGGAAAGCTTGTCTTTGACCTCCTCCAGATAGGTCACGAGGGTCTGGCGATAGGCGTCGCGGCTTTCTTTGTCGCCGAGGGTATTGAGTTCCAGGGTAACCGTACCGGTGAGTTTCAGGTCGTCCAGGATATGACGGCCCAACGCGATAACCTCGATGTCGGCTTGGACGCCGGCTACGCCCAACAGTTCAACGCCAACCTGATGAAACTGCCGGCGGCGGCCTTTCTGCGGACGCTCGTAGCGGAACATAGGACCCCTGTAGAACAGCTTGAGCGGCAGTTCCTGGGTCAGGCCATTTGAAATAAAGGCGCGGGCTAGGCCGGCGGTGCCCTCCGGGCGGAGCGTAATGCCTTCGCCTCCCCGATCCTCGAACGTGTACATTTCCTTGGTGACAATGTCTGTGGTGTCGCCCAACGTGCGGGCAAACACGTCCGTAAACTCAAAGATAGGAGTCGATACTTCGCCGAAGCCGTAAAGCTCCGCCACCCGCCAGGCCGTTTCCTCCACATGGCGGTGCACCCGCTGTTCGTCGGGCAGGAGGTCCTGGGTGCCCCGAACGGGGTTTAACTTGGCATTTTTGGACACGTCCTGGCGGCCTTTAATCCGTTATTATTGAACAAGCGCCCCTCAACCTCGGGCAGGCGGGTTATAGCCCATTATGGGGGCAGTCTAAAGCGAAGTATGAGAGAAGAAGTTGAATGCCTGAAGCCAGGCTACTGGCCGGCGCCGGGGCCTTCACGCAACGTATCCGCGCTGAGCTGAACATTCTGACGGACCTGCCCAAGCGCGCCCAGAGGCGGGACAGGTTGGCCATCCACGCGAATTTCCAAGGCGCCTGCATTGCCGGTCATGAGGCTCAGACCAGCCCGGTTAGGCACTTCGTAAGTTTGGCCTCTCAGAAGGACCTTGGAGAGAACCAGCTTGTTCTCGATCGTGTCGCGCACTTGAATCCAGCTCGCGTCCTTGGCAAGCAAGGTAATTCGGGATGGACCTTCCTCGCCCCGGACCAAGGGTTCCGATTGCGGCAGGGCGGCGGTTTCGGTCACGGGCGTTTCCGACTCGGCTTTTACTTCGGCGTCAACAACCTCCGGCTTTGGCTCGATCGGCTCTGTTTTGGCCTCGACAGTAGCCGGTTCTGCTTCTGCAATAACCGGTCTTGTATTCAACTCGATCCCCGGCACACGGTCATCAAATGCGGCCGGCGCGGGTTGAGCCGATATTTCCGAACTGTTGTTAGCGACCGGCGTTTCAACGACGGCAGGCGCCGGCTCCGGTGCAGGTTCGGGCGCCGGCGTATTGACGGGCGCGGCAGCCATTTCCACCGGTTTCGGTAATAGCGGTTCGACCGATTGAGACGTCTCAGCCGCTTCCTGCTGTCCAGCCGGCTGATTGACTTCCCGTTGCGTAATTTGTTCGGCGATCTGTTCTTGTGCCGGTTCGGCGGGCATTTCCGGCGCGACCGTTTCCGCACTGGCGACGGGGGCCGGTTCGGTTTTCACTTCCGGCGCGGGCGCGGTGGCCGCAACCGATGCGGCTTCCGGTCGGCGATTGGCCTCGGCGGCAATGGCTGAACTGGCTTCGACCAGGGAATTACGCGATTCCGAGGAAGCGATCTTACTTTCCTGGCTTTTCATATTGGCCGGCACCGGCGGGACAGCCTCGGTCACCATGGCGTCCCGGGTCGAGGCGAAATACCAGCCGCCATAACCAACGGCGGCAATCAACAGGCCGATCATGACAATTGCGCCGCCGGGGATACCGTGTTCCGGGACGGCGGTCGGGAAAGTCAAATCCTGCCGCTTTTTGGGACGGGTTTCGTCGTTTTTAAAACGGCGGACGATTTCCTCGCTGTTCAAGCCCAAATAGTCGGCATAGCTTTTCAGGAAGCCGATGACGTAGGTCGTGCCCGGCAGATCGTCGAACCGCCCGTCCTCAATCGCTTCCAGATAGACCAGACGTATACGCAGCGCATCCGCTACATATCGCAAATCTTCGCCCCGGCGTGTTCTTGAGGCGCGCAACAACGCACCCAGGTCCGCCGCGCCGTTGTCCTGGTCAAATCTCATCGACGGATGCAGGTCTGTTTTCATCGATCTCCACAACTTCTGTGTGCAATACGACTCAAAACACGTCGAAACACAGCCAATCTAATTCATTTGATCGACGGGGGTTTCGACAAACTGAATTTTCCAAAGGGAATCAAATAGTTCCCCACAGGCGTCAATGTACAGCTAAACGTATAATTTCTCAAGAATCTTTTATGAATCAAGGTAAAAGGCGCAATTTTTAAATCATTACACCATGATCAACGGCAAATTCCCGCAATTTTTCACGCAAGCTGTGTTCCGCTGATCCGTCCAGTCCCTGCAGATACTGGCTGAGATCATTGACGGAAAGGCTTCTAATCATTGCCTTTACCGGACCTATGGAAGATGGCGTCATGGACAAGCGGCGGAAGCCCAGGCCAACGAGGGCCATGGCGTCCAGCGGCCGGCCGGCCATTTCACCGCAGAGGCTGACAGTTTTGCCCGCCGCATCACAAACCTCGACAAGATTCCGGAGCATGGCCAGTACCGGTGGCGCCAGCGTGTCATAGCGGTCAGCAAGTTTCGGGCTGCCCCGGTCGCTGGCGAACAAAAACTGGAACAAATCGTTACTGCCGACGGAGACAAAATCGACCCGGCTCAACAGCGCCGGTAACTGATACAGCAATGCCGGCACTTCCAACATACTGCCCACACGGATACGAGACGGAAGATCGCGTCCTTTGCCCGCTGCCCGTTCAAGTTCGTGATCGAGCAGCTTGCGCGCCTGATCAAACTCAGGAATTTCGGAAATCATGGGGAACATTACGGAAAGTTCCCGCCCGGTGGCGGCGCGGATCATCGCCCGAATCTGATGTTTCATGAGTGTCGGCCGGTCGAGCGCGATGCGGATAGCGCGCCAGCCCATGGCCGGGTTTTCTTCCCGGCCGTGATCCCAATAAGGCAGGCCTTTGTCGCCGCCGATGTCGAGGGTCCGGAAAATCACCGGTTTGCCATCTGCGCTGTCCAGGATTTGCCCATAAATTTCCGCCTGCCGATCCACGTCTGGGAAGTTGGTGCTGTCCATGAACGGAATTTCTGTTCGATAAAGGCCGATCCCGTCTGCGCCGGTTTCAGCCAGTTGCGACACCTCGGCAACTAGGCCCGCGTTGATATCAAGGTTGATCAACAGGCCGTCTCTTGTTTCCGCGGGCACGTCCCGCAACGAAGCATAAGTGGCAACTCGTTGGGCGCGTGACCGGATCTTATCCGTATAGGAGTCCTGAACCTCTTCCGAAGGACGGACGAAGACCTTGGCGTTGTCCCCGTCGATGATAATAGTGTCGAGGTTCTCCACCTTGTCGAGCGCATCTTCGGCGCGGCCCACGACCGGAATGTCGAGGGCTCGGGCTACGATGGCGACATGGGTGGTGACCGAACCACCTTCAAGCACCAGGCCCTGTAATTTGCTTCGATCGTAATCCAGCAACTCGGCTGGCCCCATCTCCCGCGCGATCAGGACCATGTCATCGGGCTGAGTCTCCAGTTCGTCAGCCGTTGATTTGCCCACCAAATGTTGCAGCAGCCGCCGGGCGAGATCGTTGAAATCGTGAAGCCGCTCCCGAAGGTAAGGATCGGTCTGTTTGCGGAATCGGGCGCGGGTATCGTTGCGGACGCGCTCCACCGCGGCTTCGGCGCTCAGGCCCGCGCCAATAGCTTCGCGGATTCGGCTGATCCAGCCAGCGTCTTCGGCGAACATGCGGTAGGCCTGCAGAATTTCCCGGGATTCGCCGCCACCGGACAAATGATCAGATTCCAGAAGTTCGTCGATAGCGCCGTGCATCTCCGCGATGGCCGTTTCCAGCCGGGTCATTTCCTCGTCGGGGTTCTCGCCGATCAGCTTTACAATGGTCACACGCTGCTCGTGGCGTACGGCGCGGCCGATCGCCAGTCCGCCGTTGAGCCGGACGCCCTCCAACGTAACAGGTAAGATGCCTTCGCCGTCCACAGCATTCTGCTCATCAGCATTGATCAGGTCACCGCCGGCGATTAGCTCGGCAATCACCATGGCGATGGTCTCAAGAGTTTCCAGTTCTTCGTCCAAATACCGGCGCTTGGTCTGGTTCTGAACCGCCAGCACGCCTGACACCCGGCCGCCCCGGAGAATGGGGACGCCGGCCAATGACTGGAAAATCTCCTCGCCGGTTTCCGGCCGGTAGGCGAAGGCTGGATGGTTCTGCGCGTCCTCCAGCGCCATCGGGCGCGCGGTCGTGGCGATGGCGCCGATCAGACCTTCGCCGATGTGGAGTCGGGTGCGGTGAATAGCGTCCGGATGCAGGCCCGTCGCCGCGAACAGTTCCAGCACCTCGCCGGCGCGCAGTACATAGACCGAACACACTTCGGCAACCAGATCCGTGGCGATGATCTGCACGATGCTGTTCAGACGCTCCTGCGCAGAACCTTCGTCGGCCATCACATCGCGCAGCCGGGCCAATAGCCGCCGAGTCTCGGTTAAATGAGGGGCGCGCGCCATCTCGTTCAATAACTCCCCAGAGGCTTATCTGCCCCTTCAGCCACGCTTTGAATGTCGTTTGGCGCTCCCCCTTCCGGGATGCGCCGGGATCCGCTAGCCGCCGTCCAGGCCGAACGCGGCGTGCAGTGATCTTATCGCCAGCTCCGTATATTGGGCATCGACAAGTACGCTCACCTTGATCTCGGACGTGGAGATCACCTTGATATTGATTCCCTTGTCGGCGAGCGCCTGGAACATAGTCTTGGCCACACCGGCGTGACTGCGCATGCCAACGCCGATCACGGAAATTTTGACCAGATCGTCGTCCGAAGTCAGTTCGTCATAGCCGATCTCGTCCTTCTGGGAGGACAAGACTTCGACCGCCGTCTGTAGATCGGATCGGCCAACAGTGAACGTCATATCCGTGGTCTTGCCGTTTTCCGAAATGTTTTGGACAATCATATCCACGTTGACCGCTGCATCAGCGAGTGAGCCGAAGATCCCGGCGGCGACGCCGGGGCGATCCGACACCCGGAGAAGCGTCACTTTGGCCTCGTCCTGGCTGTGTGAAATTCCACTGACTACCTGCTTTTCCAAAATTTCGTCCTCGCTTACGACAAATGTTCCTGGGCCGTCGTCAAAACTGGACCGGACCTGAAGTCGAACCTGATGGTTCATCGCCAGTTCCACGGACCGGGTTTGCAACACCTTGGCCCCGAGTGACGCCATTTCCAGCATCTCCTCATAGGTGATTTTATCAAGTTTTCGCGCCTTCGGCTCGATCCGCGGATCGGTCGTATAGATGCCGTCCACGTCAGTATATATATCACAGCGTTCCGCCCGCAACGCACCGGCCAGTGCGACCGCCGTCAAGTCGGACCCGCCCCGCCCCAGCGTGGTGACCCGATTGCGCGGGCCGAGACCCTGGAAGCCCGGCACCACGGCCACTTCGCCTTCGGCCAGCCGGCTCAGCAGCTCGTCCGTCTCGATATCCGTGATTCGCGCCTTGCCATGAATACCGTCCGTATGGATCGGCACTTGCCAGCCCAGCCATGAACGCGCTTGGATGCCCAAGTTCTGAAGCGCCAGCGCCATCAAGCCTGCATTGGACTGTTCGCCGCTGGAAACTACCACGTCGTATTCCCGCGCGTCATAGACGCCGCCCATGCTATCGACTAGTTCGACAAGCTGGTTGGTCACGCCGGCCATGGCGGAGACCACGACGACCAGTTGATGCCCGGCGTCGTGCTCTGCCTTTACGCGCAGTGCGGCGTTCTTGATGCGGTCAATATCCGCGACTGATGTTCCGCCGAATTTTTGTACGATCAAAGCCATCTCATTCATCCGCATGCGCCGCCGATCCATTAACGGAACCGGCCCTTAAAAAAACGGCGCCCACACCGGCATCTCGGTTGCCGGGGGGCGGGCGGGCGTATACATACTCCCTAAGGTCCTAAAAAGGCAAGTGATGAGGCTTGATTTCGGCCTACTTTTGCCGGGACCATGGTGATATAAACGTTTGATATGACAGACTCTTTTTCAGGAACAACAGCCTCGGCCGCCGAGGTGTCCCAGTTCGCGGCATTGGCGGATCAATGGTGGGATTCCGCCGGCGATTTCGCGCCGCTGCATAAACTGAATCCGGTTCGATTGACTTTCATCCGGGATCACCTATGCGCCCGCTTCGACCGCGAACCGCACACGCCGGAGCCGTTGGCCGGACTGACCATTTGCGATATCGGTTGCGGCGGCGGTTTGCTGTGTGAACCGCTGACCCGGCTGGGCGCGAAAGTGACCGGTCTGGACGCGGCGGAACGCAGCGTCGAGGTGGCCCGCCTGCATGCCGCCAAGATGGGACTGGAAATTGATTATCGCGTTCAGTTGCCGGAGGACGAAGCGGCGGCTGCGCGCTCCTATGACGTTGTGTTGAACATGGAAGTGATCGAACACGTGGCCGACCGGTCGGCGTTCATGGCGGCAACGGCGGCGTTGGTGCGGGACGGAGGGGTCATGTTCGGTGCGACTTTAAACCGGACTATGAAATCCTTGGCCTTCGCAAAATTCGGGGCAGAGTATATTTTGCGTTGGTTGCCCCGTGGCACCCATGATTGGCGAATGTTCGTGAAACCGTCGGAATTTTCAGCTTATTTACGGACGGGCGGCTTTACCGTCCGGGAGATCAAGGGTGTCAGCTATAATCCGCTGTTCGACGATTGGCGGCTGACCGGCGATATCGACGTTAACTACTTGATTTTTGCCGAAAAGAATTAGGTCGCCTGGCCGTTTACGAATGCTTGCGCGGCCGCCTGGGCAAGGGCAGGACGGGTATTTCTTCCTCGATCAATTCTTCGGCTTCTTCTCTGGTCGCCTCGCCATAGATGCCCCGGGCCTCTGCCTCGCCCTGGTGAATGGCGCGCGCTTCTTCCGCGAACCTGTCGCCCACGTCCTCGCAATTATTCTCGACATATTTTTGGAGTTTGCCGACGGCCTGTAGAATTTCCGTCGCGACTTCCTTGGCGCGGGATTCGCTGCCTTCCCGCTGGCGCGAAGTACTGACATTGGGCGCCATGATGGCTTTGGAGACCTGGGTTTCCGAGCAAACCGGGCATTCGATTTCGCCGCGCTTCACCTGCTTGTCATAGGTGGCGCTGTCTTTGAACCAAGCTTCAAAATGATGCTCGTTCGAGCATTTCAGTTCATAAAGAATCATGTGGCGAAACTCGTAAGCGTTGACTAGTGTCCGGGGTGGACGAGAAAAATTTCCTTCCCCAAACCGCCAGTCTGAACGCCGATGCGTTAATAATTTACGAAGTATGGAAGTTCCTGAAAGACACGTCAAACAAGCGAATACCCCGCACGATCATTTAGAAGCGGCCTCATGGGTTGTCAATCACGCCCATCTGGTCCCGCCGGGCGGCGCGGTTCTGGATTTGGCTTGCGGGTCGGGCCGACACGTACGCCTGTTTCGTGATCTGGGGCATCGGGTGACGGCCCTCGACAAAGACTTGAGCCGTCTCGACCCGGATGGTGGCGTCGAAAGGATAGAAGCAGACCTGGAAGACGGCTCCCCTTGGGCCCTGCCGGACCGGGCCTTCGCCGGCATTGTGGTTGTGAATTACCTGTACCGGCCGCTGTTTCCTAAGATTATCGAGGCGTTGGCGCCCGGCGGCATTCTGATCTATCAGACCTTTATGATTGGGAACGAAGCCTTCGGCCGGCCTCGCAATCCGGATTTTCTGCTGCAGCCGGGCGAGCTTCGAGAGGCGTTCGTGCCCGCGTTGGAAGAAATCGCGTTCGAGGAAGGACGGGTGGATGATCCGTCACCCGCCATCGTGCAGAGACTCTGCTGCCGAAAGCCGGCCATTTAAGGCCGGAGCACCGCGACCTTATCGCTTTCCTCGATAGTCTGATCGGCCAAAGCAAACGGCCGGTCATGGGTCAGCGCTGGAATTTTGCCGCGCGCCTCGATCACCTTGGCCGGATCAATCTCGGCGGTGATGACGCCCACATCATCCCCCGCGTCGGCCAGAACCTGGCCCCAGGGATCGACGATCAGGGAATGCCCGAAAGTTTGGCGGTCCTCTGCATGGGTGCCGCATTGGGCGGCGGCGATAACATAAGACCCCGTCTCGATGGCGCGGGCCCGTTGCAGGACGTGCCAATGGGCCTCGCCCGACACTTTGGTAAAGGCGGCCGGCACGGTGAGAAACTCCGCCCCGTTCTGGGCAAGCGCTCGATAGAGATACGCAAACCGCACGTCATAACAAATCGACAAGCCGACCCGCCCCCAGGGAAGCTCGGCGGTCACGCCCAGCGTGCCGGGTTCGTAGCTTTCCGATTCTCGGTAATACTGCCCGTCGCCCAGTTCCACATCGAACATGTGAATTTTGTCGTAGGTCGCGGCGATTTCACCGGTGGGTGAGATCAGATAGGAGCGGTTGGCGATTTTGTCGTCGTCGCGCTTGATGGCTAAAGAACCGATCAACAGCCAGGCCCCGGTCTCCACGGCCTTGGCGATCATCGCGGCCAGGGTTGGGTGGTCGGGCTCGGTCGGTGTGTTGCGCATCATGCGATCAGAATCAGGCTCCATCGCGCCCGAGCATTCCGGCGTGGTGATGAACTGCGCACCCTTGGCGTGGGCTGCGTCGATCAGCCGTTCCAAGGTCGGGATATTTTCCTCAATGTCGCGGCCGGCATTGATTTGCACGCACGCCGCGATAAACGGGGCAGCCATTCGGTTCCTCCAATTCTTCTTTTTCAGATACTGCGAGGATAGTCCGGTTTAACCGGCGGCGCCACCTTGGAGAAGCGGGTCAAGCTTGCCCGCGGCATCCAGAGCGTAAAGTTCGTCGCAGCCGCCAATTGACTTATCATCAATGAAAATCTGCGGCACCGTCCGTGCGCTGGGCGCCCGCGCTTCCATTTCCTTGCGCTTGGCCGAATCCATCATCACGTCCATCTCCTCGAAATCGACGTTCTTCTTCTTTAGGAGCGATTTCGCGCGATGACAAAAACCGCAAAAAGGCGAGGTATAAATTTCTACTTTGGCCACGGGTCTCTCCGGCGAATAAAACGAACACAAGTTTGTTGCCTATATATAAGCCTCTTGGCCGCGTTATCCAGTCACATTCAACGGAGCTTGGGCCTTATGACCGGTCACGCACCACCCGCGCTAGGGTTAGCACGTCCACATGGGTCGCACCGGCCCGCCGGAGTGTCTTGGTGCAGGCGGTAGCCGTCGCGCCGGTGGTCAGTACATCGTCTATCAGCAGGACTCGTTTTCCGGCCAGTTCTTCCTTGGCGCCGGGAGGGACTTTGAACGCGCCACGCAGATTTGCCACCCGCCGGGACCGGCGGAGCCGTCCCTGAGAGGGTGTGCGCTTCCGCCGGATGAGCGTGCGGGTGAGCACGGGCTTACCGGCACGTCCGCCAATTTTCATGGCGAGAACGGCCGCTTGATTGAAGCGCCGGGCGAAAAGCCGGGTCCAATGCAGCGGCACGGGGATGAGATAGTCGGCAGCTGTAATCAGGTCTTCCCCGGCCCGGTTCATCCAGCGGGAAAACGCGATGGCGCGCTGCAACTGGTCGCCGTGTTTGAAGCCGAGGATAAGTTGGCGGCTTTGATCGTCATAGATAAACGCCGCTCGCGCCCGGTCAAAGACAGGCCGGGTCCGTGCGCATTCGCCACAGATCGCACCCGCGCCCAGATCGTAGTCGAACGGTAGCCCGCAGGCCGTACAGCATGGGGCGCTGATGAAGCTGATGGTCTGCCAGCAGTCACCGCACAGTGTGTGGATTCTGCTGGTGATGGCGCCACATTTCAGACACTGGGGCGGATACAGCAAATCCAAGGCCGTTTCCATGGCGCGGTGGAGATCAGGCAACGTGTCGGTTCCTTTCGACGGGGCGCTTGGGTCCCGTCATGAATCCCTTTAAACACTATCTATGCAGTTGCCAGAGGCCCTTTTCAGAAAGTTCCGGATGCGCCGGTCATGAGTAACGCCATGCAAGTATTTGAGCGGCGGGCTGTACGGCAGCATCGGGACCGGGCGGCGGCGGGTCTGGCGGACTATGATTTCCTGTTTCGTCATGCGAACGAGATCATTCTGGATCGGCTCGATGATATTCGCCGCGAGTTTCCGCTTGTGTTGGATTTGGGCTGCCGGACCGGCGGGCTGGCCGAGGCCCTGCAATCGCGTCCCGGCGTGGAGTCGGTGGTGCGGAGCGACCTATCCCACGCCATGATTTCTCAGAGCGAGGGATTGCACCTGGTCTCCGACGAGGAGTTCAGCCCGTTCGCACCCGGGACATTTGATCTGGTGGTGAGCTGTTTGAACCTACATTGGGTCAATGATCTGCCGGGCGCGCTCATTCAAATCCGCCAAAGCCTAAAGCCGGACGGGTTGTTTCTGGCGGCGCTGCTCGGCGGCGAAACCCTGACCGAATTGCGCCAGGCGTTCCTGGAGGCCGAAATGGAAACCATGGGCGGCGCCGGTCAAAGAATTTCCCCCATGACTGATATCCGAGATGCCGGCGGCTTGCTGCAGCGGGCCGGATTCGCTCTGCCGGTGGCGGATACGGAAACACTGACGGTGTCCTACGGCTCGGCGTTGAAGCTCATGCATGATCTTCGGGGCATGGGAGAGAGCCACGCGGCTAGGACACGGTGCAAAGCTTTCACCCGGCGGGACACGTTGGCGCGGGCTGCCGCAATTTATGAAGAACGCTTTGCCGGAGAGGATGGGCGGATACCGGCGACGTTCGAAATCATCATGCTGACGGGCTGGGCCCCATCGCCGGATCAGCCGCAACCCCTGGCGCGGGGATCGGGCCAAGTATCTCTGGGGACGTTCCTTTCGAACGATGAGGACGGGAAGGTCTAGGCGGTTGCTTAAGACCAGGCTGCACGCTAGATCAGTCCCATGAAATTTCCTGACCCCCTGATCAAAGGTACGCTGGTAAAGCGCTATAAGCGGTTCCTGTCCGACATTGTGCTTGAAAGCGGCGAAGAGATCACCGCCCACTGCGCCAATTCGGGCACCATGTTGTCGGTGAACGATCCCGGCTCCGAGGTCTGGGTGTCGCCGGCCCGGAATCCGGATCGAAAGTTGAAATATACCTGGGAGCTGATCCGTGTGGGTAAGTCGCTTGTGGGCATCAACACCGCGCTGCCGAACAAGATCGTTCAAGAAGCCATTGAAAACGGCACGGTGCCGGACCTTCAGGGTTATGCGAACCTGCGGCGCGAAGTGAAATACGGCAAGAACTCCCGCATCGATATCTTGCTGGAAGATGACGCCAAACCGCTTTGTTACGTAGAGATCAAGAATGTCACCATGCGCCGGGGCGAAGTGGCGGAATTTCCCGATGCGGTCACCGCGCGGGGCACGAAGCATCTGGGCGAATTAGCCGATCAGGTAAAGGCCGGCCACCGGGCGGTGATGTTCTATCTGATCCAGCGGGAAGACTGCGAGAGTTTTACATTGGCTGATGATATTGATCCGGCCTACGCCGAAGCCTTGGCGGATGCACGGAAAGCCGGGGTAGAGGTGCTGGCCTTCAAATGTGCGCTTAGCCCGAAGGAAATCAAGGTTGTCGCGCCAATAAGCTTGGAACTCTAGACGTTCCACCCTACATTAAGGACCTGAACCTGGGAGACCTGTTTTGGACGCAGAAACCAGATCCATCAAAATTCATGGCGCGGCCGAATTCGAAGGCATGCGTAAGGCTGGCCGACTGGCTGCCGAAACGCTGGATTATGTTGCCGAATTCGTCGTACCCGGTGTGACGACCGAGAAGCTGGATCAGCTCTGCGCCGAATTTATCGCGGATCGCGGGGGCATCTCCGCGCCGCTCAACTATCGAGGATTTCCAAAATCCGTCTGCACTTCCGTCAACCATGTAGTCTGTCACGGCATTCCCGGCGACAAGGTGCTGTTGGACGGGGACGTGGTCAATATTGACGTAACGCCCATTGTGGATGGCTGGCATGGCGATACCAGCCGGATGTTCTGTGTCGGCGAAGTGGGCATCAAATCGCAGCGCCTCATTGATGTCACCTACGAGGCCATGATGAAGGGCATCGAGGTGGTCAGGCCGGGCGCAACGGTCGGCGATATTGGCCATGCTATCGAAAGCTTCGTCAAACCGTTCCGCTATTCCGTGGTGCGGGATTTCTGCGGCCACGGCTTGGGCCGCATCTTCCATGACGCACCTAATATCCTCCACTTCGGCAAGCCGGGCCAGGGCGCGGTGCTGCAGGAGGGTATGTTCTTTACCATCGAGCCTATGGTGAATATCGGCCGGCCCGAGGTAAAAATCCTCAGCGACGGCTGGACCGCTGTGACCAAGGACCGCTCGCTTTCGGCCCAGTTCGAGCATTCCCTGGGCGTCACCGCCGACGGCTATGAAATTTTCACCCTCTCGCCCAAGGGTTACGACAAACCGCCGTACGGCGGTACTGCCTAATCGCCGGGCCTTGCCGGCGTGAGCGACAAACCTCATTACACCGGACACCGGCAGCGGCTTCGGGATAGGTTCCTGAAGGCCGGCAGTGACGCGCTACCTGATTACGAGATGCTGGAACTGGTTCTGTTCATGGCCCAGCCCCGGGGCGACATGAAGCCCGTGGCCAAGGCGCTCCTCAAGAAATTCGGCTCTTACGCGGAGGTTCTGTCGGCGGATGCGGCGCAGTTGAAAGAAGTGGCCGGCGTCGGCGATGCGGCAGTGGCGGCGCTCAAGACCGTGCGGGATGCGGCCGTGCGGCTCGCCAAGGAAGAGATCACGGATGCACCGGCTATGTCATCCTGGCAGGCGCTTCTTGATTACAGCCGGGCAAGCATGGGCCGGATCAAGAACGAGCAGTTCCGCGTATTTTTCCTGAACCGTAAGAACGTGCTGATCGCCGACGAGGTGCAGGCCGAAGGCACGGTCGATCACACGCCGGTCTATCCCAGAGAAATAATTAAGCGCGCGCTGGAACTCGGCGCTACGGCGATCATCATGGCCCACAATCATCCGAGCGGCGATCCCACGCCATCCAAGGGTGACGTGGAAATGACCAAAGAAGTTAAGGAGGCCGGAGAGAAGCTGGGTATCGTCCTGCACGACCATATCGTGGTCGGACGCAACAGCACGACGAGCTTCAAGGCGCTGGGGTTATTGTAACTACGACGCCGGATATTTCTCTAGATACGCCGCCCGGGTTTTGCGGAAGTCTTCAATGACCTTTTGGCCCTCCCGGCCCATGGTCTCGATCTCCTCGCCTGTGGGGCCGACCTTGCCCTCGACATAGCTGGGTCGGGCTTTCAGCCGCTCCCACCAGGCTTTGGCGTTGGGCCGGTCCGCCAAAAATTCGTCGGCAAACGTCAGCCCGTCCAGCCGGGCGATGAAGGTGCCGAGCTCCAAGTCCGCCAAGGTAAACTGTTCACCCATCAGCCAGGGCCCACCGGCGGCGGTGGCTTTTTCGATCTTGGCGAACATCCGCTCCCAGGCGGCGATGGCGCGCATGGCGTAGGGGGACTCGAACCCGTCATAGACGCAGGACTTTTGCCGCTGAGTGCGTTCCAGCACGGTTTGGCTGTCCCATTGGGCGTTGCGGTCGGCTTCCGGCATGGCCAGCATCTTGGCCCGGAACACGGCGACGAAAGACAGAGACGCCACGCCTTCGAACCCGGCCTCGTCCGCGTCCTTGATCCATTCCCGCATATGGGCGATGTCGGCGCGGGATGAGGGCTTCAGCGGCGGGTCGGGGTAGAGGTCATCCAAATAGTCACAAATGAGCGTCGATTCCCGGATCACCTCTCCATCATGGACCAGGGTCGGCACCTGGGCCTTGGGGTTCAATTTCATATAGGCGGGATCGAACTGTTCCCCCTTGAACAGGTGAACCTCGTGCGGCACCCAGTCGGTGACGCCCTTCTCCGCCAGCACCATCAATGGGCGTTCCGAGCAGATCGAATTTTCAAAATAATAGAGTTCCAGCATTTGTTTTCCTCGCCTGTTTCCTGTGGCAGGATATCAGAAAGGCGCGGAAGCACGAGACCTAAGACAGATACACGGGGAGGACATCATGCGGGACGGCGATTTGAGTTTCACGACTAGAGATATCGAATACCTGCGCCACGGCGACCGGGGGTTTAACCTGCGGCTCTTTACGCCGTCGGGCGACGGGCCGTTCCCGCTGATTATTGATGTTCACGGCGGCGCCTGGAACACCAGCTCGCTGGAAGGCTGCAAGGTGCGGGACGAGGTTCTGGCCGGGGCGGGCTTTGCCGTCGCCGCGCTGGATTTCCGCCATGCGGCGGATGCCTATCCGTCGTCTCTGCAGGACATTAACTACGCTATCCGCTGGGCAAAGAAGAACGCCGCCGATCTGAACATCAATCCGGCGTGCATCGGCCTCTCCGGCCAGTCCAGCGGCGGGCACCTGGTGGCCCTGGTCTCCATGCGCCCGGATGATCCCCGATATTTGGAGATACCGCTGGAGGGCGGCGAGGGGATTGACGCGAGTGTGGTCTGCGTCGGCATGGAATGGCCGGTGATCAACCCGCTGTCCCGCTATCACCACGCCCTTAAATCCCTGGAGAGCGAGGAGACCGCCGGCTGGGTCGGCAAGATCCCCGAATACCATCACATTTATTGGGGCGACGAGGACACCATGGCGGAAGGCAACCCCATGCTGGCGCTGGAGCGGGGCGAGGACGTGACCCTGCCGCCGGCCCTTTGGCTGCAGGGCGGGCCCGACATCGTGCACGATTATTTGGATGAGCATTCAGGCCAGACCGAGAACGAGCCGGACCGCTATGTGCGGAACTACCGCAACGCCGGCGGAGAGATCGAGATCATCCGGGTCGAACAGGCCACCCGCGGCGAGGCGGATTCCTTTAAGAACATGATCCCGTTCTACGAGAGACATCTGGGCTAGGGCGAAGTTCGCAAGTCCGCCTCGCTCATGACTACCGGCTTCGCTCTTCGGGTCTTTCTGCCCTTCGCCTTCGGGTACTACCTGTCCTATGTCTTCCGGACCATCAATTCGGTCATCGCACCTGATCTGGTGGCCGATGTCGGCATCGATGCAGCCGGGCTGGGCCTCCTCAGCGGCATCTATTTCCTGACCTTCGCCGCGTTCCAACTGCCGTTGGGCGTTTTGCTGGACCGGATCGGCCCGCGCAAAAGCGAGGCGGCGTTGCTGGTCATCGCCGCGGCCGGCGCGGCGCTGTTCGCCCTGGCCCAGTCGGTGTCGTCGCTGATCGTGGCGCGGGGGCTGGTGGGGCTTGGCGTATCCGCCTGCTTGATGGCGTCTTTCAAGGCGTTCGTCATTTTCTATCCCAAGGACAAGCTACCGCTGGCCAACGGGCTGGTGCTGATGGCGGGCGGGCTCGGCGCGATGAGCGCCACCGTGCCGGTGGAGGCTGCGCTGCAGGCGACCGACTGGCGGGGCGTGTTCTATGGCTTGGGCGCACTCAGTTTTCTCGCCGCCATCCTGGTGTTCACTATTGTGCCGGAGCGGCCCAAGGACCTGGACGCCGGCCCTCAGCAAAGTTGGACCGATCTCGCTAAGGGTTTTGGCCTGGTGCTGAAAGACCCATTCTTTCAGCGTTACGTGCCGCTCACCCTCGCTTCTCAGGGCACGTTTCTGGCGATCCAGACCCTGTGGGTCGGACCCTGGCTCGGTGATGTGGGCGGTTTGGACCGGAGCGCCGTTGCCGGGCATTTGTTCATCATCGCGGCAGCCATGACGGCGGGCTATCTCAGCATGGGGGCGACGGCCAGCCGGCTGGGCAAGCGGGGCATCACGTCCGAGCAAGTGGCGCTGACCGGGATGATGCTTGTGCTGGTGATCCAGGTGTTGGTCATTACCGACAATATGCCGGGCGTGTTGCTGACCTGGGCCCTGTTTGCGTTTTTCGGCACCTCGGGCTCGGTCATGTTTGCAGCACTGTCGCAGCACTTTCCGGCGCACCTGACCGGCCGGGTCAGCACCATGCTTAATCTTTTGGTTTTCGTCGCGGCATTCAGCATGCAGTGGGCGATCGGCGGCATCATCAACGAATGGCCGGTGGCGGCCGACGGCGCCTATCATCCGGACGGTTACCGGGCCGGTTTCGCGGTCATGCTGGGCGTGCAGGCGGCGGGAATCGCCTGGCTGATTCTGCACAAATTGGTGGTGCGGGGGACGCTCCCCAAACCCTGATTCACACCTGATTCCAGTGTGTTGCGGCGCGGCGATGGCGGTTTCTTTCGCGGGCGCGCGCATCTTGGTATAGAAGGCGACCTGATCAAAACTGCCTAAAGAGACTCCTATGATCCCACGTTACAGCCGCCCCGACATGACCGCCATCTGGGAACCGGAAAACAAGTTCCGCATCTGGTTCGAGATCGAGGCCCATGCCTGCGACGCCCAGGCCGAACTAGGCGTCATCCCGAAGGAGGCCGCCAAGGCCGTGTGGGAGCGTGGCGCGTTCGAAGTGGATCGCATCGACGAAATCGAGCGGGAAACCAAACACGACGTGATCGCGTTTCTGACCAACCTCGCGGAGCATGTGGGCGACGAGGCCCGTTTCGTTCACCAGGGCATGACCTCGTCGGACGTGCTGGACACCTGTCTCGCCGTTCAATTGGTGCAGGCCACCGATATACTGCTGGCCGATATGGACCGGCTGTTGGCGGCGCTGAAAAAACGCGCCTTCAAATACAAAGACACGCCGACCATGGGTCGCAGCCACGGAATCCATGCCGAACCCACCACATTCGGCCTCAAATTGGCGGGCTTTTATGCGGAATTCGACCGCAACAAACAGCGCCTAGAACAGGCCCGGGCCGAGATCGCCACCTGCGCCATTTCCGGCGCGGTAGGCTCCTTCGCCAATATCGATCCCCGCGTGGAGGAGCATGTGGCGGAGAAGCTGGGACTGATCGCCGAACCTGTCTCTACCCAGGTGATCCCCCGGGACCGCCACGCCATGTATTTTGCCGTCTTGGGCGTGATCGCCAGCTCTATCGAACGGTTGGCGACCGAAATCCGCCATATGCAACGGACCGAAGTGCGGGAGGCGGAGGAATTTTTCTCCAAGGGTCAGAAGGGCTCTTCGGCCATGCCGCATAAGCGCAACCCGGTGCTGACCGAAAACCTGACAGGGCTGGCGCGGATCGTCCGCGCGGCCGTCGTTCCGGCCATGGAAAACGTGGCGCTCTGGCACGAACGGGATATTTCGCACTCGTCGGTGGAACGGATGATCGGACCCGATGCGACGGTGACCCTCGACTTCGCATTGAACCGGCTGGCCGGGGTGATGGAGAATCTGTTGGTCTATCCCGAGGATATGCAAAAGAACCTGGATCAGCTTGGCGGGTTGATATTTTCCCAGCGGGTGCTGCTGGCCCTCACCCAGGCCGGGGTTAGCCGGGAAGACGCCTACCGGCTGGTGCAGCGCAACGCCATGAAAGTCTGGGAAGAGGGGGCGGACTTCCTGACCGAGTTGAAAGCCGACAGCGACGTCACCGCGTCACTGAATGACGCCGAACTCACAGAGCTGTTCGATCTCGGCTATCACACTAAGAATGTGGACGTGATTTTCAGGCGGGTATTCGGCGAAACCTAGGGGTGATTGCCGTCTAAGCCGGCTGCAGCTTTGAATTGAGTGCGTAGCGGAAGCTGAACAGGATCGCCAGATTGACGATGCCGGCGGCGCTGCCGATGGCGAACGACAGAACGTAATTTCCGGTCACGTCGAACCAGATGCCGCCTTGCCAAGCGCCGAGTCCCATGCCGATCCAGCCCGAGAGCGACACAAACGCCATTGACCGGGCGAGCACGTTCATTGGCACCAGATGCCGCATCAGAATAATGAACGAGGCCATCACGCCGGAAAAAGCGAAACCGAAGAAAATTGCCACGGCGAGGGTGATCATTAAATTTGATATGTGCGGAAACGAAAAGATCACTAGGGTCTGCGCCAGGGACATGAGGATATACGTCTCTAGCGCGCCGATGATATCAGTCAGCTTGCCGGCCAGGACCCGGCCAAGCGCGCCGGAGATCATCAGCGCAAAGAGCACCATCACCGCCTGATCGGCGGCCACGTCCCTGTCGATCAACAGGGGTACCAAATGCACCACCGGCACCGACATGGCGATGCAGCAGAACATCACAGCGGCCGCCACCCACATGACGGCGGTCTTGGGTGGGATCGGGACGGTTTGGCCACTGCGCATGGTTGGCGTATTGGCGGACCTGGGGTCTGTACGCCGGGCTGAATCCCGGACCAGCAGCAACAACGGCACCGACAAAACCAGATAACCGAAGCCCAAATAGAAGTAGGCGTCTTGCCAACCGAATGCGTCGATGAGCGCCCGGGCGATCACCGGGATGAGCCCTTGGCCGACCGCGCCGCCGGCAAAGGTAATGCCCATGGCGAGCCCGACATTGCGTTCGAACCACATGCCCACATTGGCGTAGAGCGGGCCGGACAGCGCCGCGTGTCCCAGCGCGCCATAGAGAAGATAATAGGCGTAAAATTCGTAGATATTGTCGACCCGGCTGAGGGCCAGCAGGGCCAGCACCATGGCAGCCGCGCCGATCGGCGCCAATTTCCGGCAGCCGTGCTTATCCGCCAAGGTCGCCCAGCCCAGAGCAGAAAAGGCGGTTGCCAGGGTGACCGCGCTGTAGCCAAAAGAGAGTCCGCCTCGGCTCCAGCCGAACTCAGCCTCCAGGGGCGTGAGAAACACCGTCACCGAGGCCAGCACGCCGAACGCCAGCGTGTTCAGCATGAAGGCGACGAAAACCATCACCCAACCGTAGTTAAAGCTGCTACCCGTCTCGGAGGTGGCGTTTGTCATAAGCAGGGAACCGATTTCTGTTGCCGATGCGCCTCGACCTGATACCGGTCAATTCAACCATAAGCAAACACGATCAGCCCGCTGCGCAGCTTATTTAATACACGATTTTTGTGGAAAATCCCCCGCGATCCAAGCGATCGCCATGCCGATTAAATGAAGGCGGCGGTATTTTCGACATAGTCTAGCCCGGCTGCCTCCCAGGCGACCATACCGTCGGTGACGGAATAGACTTCTGGCACGCCGGCATCCAGGAGGCGCTGCGCCGCCTTGGCCGAGCGCCGGCCCACATAGCAGACCGTGATGATCTTCAAGTCACCAGCAATTTCTTTAATTTTTTCAATGTCATAGGAGTTTAGCGGCACCAGAGATGCGGACGGGATCAATTCGATCTCGTACTCGTCCGGTTCCCGCACATCAATGAGCACCGCCTCACCCGCCTTGATGAGGGCGTCCGCTTTAACCGCGTCGATAAACGTCACAGCCGGGTATTGTTCGGCGATATTCTCGACAACTTGAAGCATGGTGGGCACTCGTTAAATCCACTGTTGAATGACAGTTATTATGTATCTCTACCATAATAACTGTCAATTATATATTATTTACAATAAATATGTGTGATAAATAGGCGCGAAGGATCACGGCTGGCTAACCAGTTTGACGAGCGCGCCTACTGCAACCGGATAGCTTTGGCGACAGCCGCAGGAGTGCTTGTTTTTTTGATAAAGTTTTCCTGAATGGTGGCGACCTGATTGGCCAGATCAGACTTCCCCATACGGATATAGGTTTTAACCAGAAAATCGTAGGCGACCAGATGGCTTGGCTTGCGTTCGATGGTGGCGGTGAAGCTTTCAGCCGCCTGTTCAAACTTGCGTTTTTCGTAATACACCCGGCCCGCGGCATAGTGCCAATAGCTGCGTTTCGGGTTTAGCCGAATGGCGGCTTCGAAATCCTTGAGCGCCCGGTCCGGAGCGTTCTCCTTCCAATAGACCCCGCCACGCAGTCCATAGGCCTCGGCCCGCAATTCCTTCTTAGGGGCTTCCGAACGGATGGCGTCCCGCGCCAGTTTGAGAGCGGTTTTGTAGTCACCTTTGTTGAACGCCGCCCAACCGTCCTGGACCATCTTGGACTCCTTCTCCTGGGCAGAACCAATGCTGGGCAAGGCCAAGAAGCCGATCGACAGAGCGAACCAAAAAATCAGTTTCATCTTCATGGGAGCAAAGTATACGCGCAATCGAAAGCCGTGTCGTTAATCATCAATTGCCTCGGCGGCTTGCTGCCGCTCCAGCTCTTCCATCTCCGCCTTGGTTTTGCCCCAACTTGGCGGGGTCTTGAGGTACTCGTCTTCCTCCGGCGTGTTTTCTCGTCCCAGGACCTCATTGCGGTGCGGAAAACGGCCAAATTTAAGGATGGCGTCTCGGTGGCCGACGGCGGCCTGAACGGCTGATTCCACTCCTGTTCCTTCAAAAAGCGACAAGGACAAGTCCTGATCCGCCAGTTCCTCGCTATGCTCAAACGGGAGATAGGTGAAAATGCGGGGCCAGAGCGCCAAGCCCGACTGATAGTCCTTTTCCAGCGCATAGCGGGCAATCTCCCGCGCCTTCGGGTCGGCAGCGAAAGACTTGGCCGAGCCCCGGAACAGGTTTCGGGGAAACTGATCCAGTATGATGATCAGCGCCACGCAGCCGTTCGCGGTTTCCTTCAAGTCATCCAATTCGCCGCGGGCGGCTTGCTCATAGGCCTCCATAAATTGGTCATGGATTGCCTGATCAAATTCGGGTTCGGATTTGAACCAGAGGTCTCGCTTTTCCATTTCTTGGGCGAGGTCGGTTGTCTCGAACCAGAAGGTCAGAACGTCGCCCACCAGATTCATGATTTCTTCCCTTTTGTCGGCGTAAAAACTTCCATGGTCTCGCCCTTACCCTTAAGTTCGTGCTTGCCCAAAGACTCCCAGCCGATATCCATTTGTTTGGCAAAATGATCACTGACGATGACCGTATGACCGAGCTTCTTGGTTAATGCCTCGATCCGGCTGGCTTCGTTGGCGGCCGGGCCGACCACGGAGAACTCCACCCGCGCCGGCACACCGATATTGCCGTACATCACATCGCCCACATGCAGGCCGATCCCCATACCGAGCGGGTCCTGCTTGGCTTTCTTGCGCTGGATGTTCAGTTTTGCCAAACGCTTTTGCGCCTCGGCCGCCGCGTCCATGGCGCGGCGGCAGGCTTCTTCCTCGGACATACCGTCCGCGCGGATCGGGAAGATGCCCAGGACCGCATCACCGATGAAGCGCAAGACTTCGCCCTCATTGTCGAGGATAGCCCCAGCGGTGCATTCGAAGTAGCTGTTCACCAATGCCAGGAATTCATCCGCCGGCAATGTGTCCGCCCAATGGACAGAGTTGCGAAGATCGCTGAACCAGATGACGGCGTGGATGGTATCGCCGCTGCCGAGCTGAATCTGCCCGTTAAGCACCTGACGACCGGCGTCCGGGCCCAGGTAGGCCGTCAGCACGTTGCGGGTGATTTGTTCCCGGATGGTCATCTTGCAGGCTACGGCGAGGCGCTGCTGCACCCGCATCAGTTCCCGGACCTCATTGTCGGTAAACCCACCGGGCCGGTCCGTCGCCCAAGACCCGATCATTCCGTCCTGGAAACTTTCCGGGCCACTATTGTCACCGAACTCGAGAAAATAACCGAGATAATCGGTGACGCCGGTCTCTTGAATATCCTCCAGCAGGCCGAAATCGACCTGCGCGGACGGGCCGGTCAACCGGCGGCGGATAAACGGCAGCCGGTTTTCAACCAGGTAAGCGAGGGGGGAGCGGGTCCAGCCGGTCCGGCTACGGTCATCGGTTGCCTGAAACTGCGGCTCCATTCCGCCGTCCCGATTCCAGGTGAGCGATATGGCGCTGTATAATGGGTGCAGGATGCGAAAGCCCACATTAGTGCGCTTTAACGGGATCCCGGCGGCATTAATTCGCAGCGACACCTGTTCCAACAGATATTCAGGACTGGTGCTGCCGAGCGCCTGGCTCATCAGCCAGTCGGCTACCGTGTCTGTCAGAACCTGGCCGCCGAAATTCCCATGATCTCGCTCCCCGTCGATAACGCCACTCCCGCGATAGGGTTAGCCGTTTTCCGAGGCGATCTGCTGCTGGGCGACCGCGGCCATCTCTTCCAGCTTGGACCGGACTTCGGCTTCGGTCACATTGGCGCCTTTGTCGGCAATATCCTTCATCACCTTGCGAATCACGTCTTCGGGACCCGGTTCGTCCAGATCGGAGATGACCACTTCCTTGGCATAGGCGTCGTACTCCGATTCGGGCAAACCGAGTTTCTCCGCCACCCAAAGGCCCAACAGCTTGTCGCGCCGGGCGTTCATTTTAAAATCCATTTCTTTGTCCATCTTGAACTTGGCTTCGAAACCCTGTTCGCGTTGATTGAAACTGTCCGCCATGATGTGGTCCGCCTTTGAAAGTGGTGTTGATCCGTTGCCTTTATTTACGGCTGTTGAAGGGGATGCGCAACCGTTCAGGGATGGAGAAAATATTACCATTTCGTATTCGGCTTTGGGTTTCAAATGACCAATTCAACGATTACCTTATCCATATGTGCACCTTCGTTATCCTGCGCCGCCCTGATCATGACTGGCCGGTGCTGATCGCCACCAACCGGGACGAGATGCTGGACCGGCCCTGGTTGCCGCCGGGGCGCCACTGGCCGGACCGCTCGGACGTAGTTGCCGGGCAGGACGAGCTCGCCGGAGGCACTTGGCTCGGCATGAATGACCGGGGTGTGGTGGCGGGTATCCTAAATCGCCGGGGCTCCTTGGGGCCAAAAGAGGGGTTCCGCAGCCGGGGTGAACTGCCGTTGGAAGCCTTGGACCATGCGGATGCGACTGAGGCTGCCGAAGCCCTGGCCGAGATCAACCCGGACGCCTACCGCCCGTTCAATATGGTGGTGGTGGACAATAGGGACGCTTATTGGATCCGGGTGGCGGAAACCCATTGGGGCGTGCATACACAGGTCTCGCCCATCCCCGAAGGCGTCTCCATGATTACCGCGTCGGATCGTAATGACATCAGCTCTGCCCGCATCCGTACCTATCTGCCCCAATTCGAAAAAGCCAAGGCGCCCGAACCCGAATCAAACGACTGGTCTGGCTGGATTTCGCTGTTGGGCAGCCGGATATTTGACCCCGACGAGGGGCCCCAGGGCGCCATGGCGATTCGCACGGACACCGGTTTCGGCACCGTTTCGTCATCGCTAATCGCGCTGCCTTCCGTTGAAAATCAAGAACTTAAGCCGGTCTATTTGTTCGCCGGCGGCGCTCCCGGAGACGCCGAATACGCGCCCGTCTCTCTCGGCTGAGGACGCATGAAATTGCCCCGTCGGGGCTCCGTTGTTTTCAAACAGGACAACTGGTATAGGACGGAGTCTCAGTGATTCGGCCCGGGCGTGAAATTCGGGCTCAAACATCCCTCCAGAGACGGATATTCAGACATGACACGACGTAAACAACTCTACGAAGGCAAGGCCAAAGTTATTTTCGAAGGGCCGGAACCCGACACCGTTGTTGCCTATTTCAAGGACGATGCGACCGCCTTCAACAATCAGAAAAAAGGCACGATCACCGGCAAGGGCGTGATCAACAACTCCATCTCCCATTTCCTGTTTACCCACTTGGCGGAGGTCGGCATTCCGACCCACCTGATCAAGCGGGTGAACATGCGAGAACAGCTCCTGCACAAGGTAGAGATCATCCCCGTCGAGGTGGTGGTCCGCAACGTGATCGCGGGTTCCATGGCCAAACGTCTGGGCATGGAAGAGGGCGAACCACTGCCGCGCTCCATCGTCGAATATTATTACAAAAGCGACGAGCTGGACGATCCCATGATCACCGAAGAACACATCACCTGCTTCGGCTGGGCGACCCATCAGGAACTGGACGAGATCATGTCCATGGCGCTGCGCATCAATGACTATATGTGTGGGCTGTTTATGGGTATCGGTATTCGTCTCGTGGACTTCAAGATCGAATTCGGCCGCATGTGGGACAATGATCAGCTCCACATTGTGCTCGCCGATGAAATCAGTCCCGACAGCTGCCGGCTGTGGGACGCTGAAACCAACGAAAAGCTGGACAAGGACCGGTTCCGCCGCGATATGGACGGGATCGAAGAGGCCTATCAGGAAGTCGCACGCCGTCTCGGTATCTTGCACGAGGCCGGCAGCGCCGACATCCAGGGCCCGACCCTGGTCCAATAGACCGGACCGGCGCACCCGTGAAGGCGAAAATCCACGTCACCCTGAAGACCGGGGTGCTCGACCCCCAGGGCAAGGCTGTCGGCCATGCCCTGGAGGCGCTGGGCTTTGATGGCGTCGGCGACGTCCGTCAGGGCAAGTATATCGAGATTGATTTGGAATCCTCCTCGGAGGAAAGCGCAAGAGAACAGGTCGATTCCATGTGCCGCCAGCTCCTCGCCAACACGGTGATCGAGAATTACGAAATCGAGATCGAAGCCTAAGAACAACAGCAGCCCATGAAATCAGCCGTCATTGTCTTTCCCGGGTCCAATCGCGAACGCGATATGGTCATGGCGCTGGCGGCGGCCTCCGGCGAGAAGCCGGTTGAGGTCTGGCATGGGGATACGGACCTGCCCAAGGTCGATTTGATCGTTATTCCGGGTGGCTTTTCCTATGGCGACTACTTGCGCTCCGGCTGCATGGCGGCTCATTCCCCGATCATCCACGAGGTGAAAGCGGAGGCCGAGCGCGGCGTCCATGTGCTGGGCGTCTGCAACGGCTTTCAGGTGCTGACCGAAACCGGGCTGTTGCCGGGTGCGCTGATGCGGAACGCCCGGCTGAAGTTCATTTGCCGGGATGTGCATTTAAGGGTCGAACGCACCGACACGCCCTTCATGAACGGCTACAACGTCGGCGACGTGATGCGGGTCCCGGTCGCCCATCATGACGGCAACTATTTTGCCGATGAGGCGACCCTGGACGAGCTGGAAGCCGAGAACCGGGTGGCGGTGCGCTACTGCGGGCCCGACGGCGCGGTGGATGACGCCAATAACCCCAACGGCTCCCAACGTAACATCGCCGGCATCTACAACAAGCGCGGCACGATTTTGGGCATGATGCCCCATCCGGAAAATGCGGTGGAGACCCTGGTCGGCGGCCTGGGCGGCAAGCCGCTGTTTGACGGATTGGCCGGGGCGTTGGGAGAAGCCGCGTGAGCGAAATTACCCCCGACGTCATTGCCGAGCATGGTCTCTCCGGCGAAGAGTATGATAAAATTCTGGAGATCCTCGGCCGGGAACCGAACCTGACCGAGCTCGGCGTGTTTTCCGTCATGTGGTCGGAACACTGTTCCTACAAATCCTCCAAGAAGTGGCTGAAGACCTTGCCGACGGAGGCTCCGTGGGTCATCTGCGGGCCCGGTGAGAACGCGGGTATTGTCGATATCGGCGACGGCCAGGCGGCGGTCTTCAAGATGGAGAGCCACAATCACCCGTCCTATATAGAGCCCTATCAGGGCGCGGCGACGGGCGTCGGCGGTATCCTGCGGGATGTTTTCACCATGGGCGCGCGCCCGGTGGCCAATATGAACGCGCTTCGCTTCGGCAGCCCGGATCACCCGAAAACACGGCACCTGGTGTCCGGCGTGGTGGCGGGCATCGGCGGCTATGGCAACTGCGTCGGCGTGCCGACCGTGGGCGGGGAATGCAATTTCCACCCGGCCTATGACGGCAACATTCTGGTCAACGCCATGACCGTGGGTATCGCCGAGACTGATAAGATTTTCTATTCCGCCGCGACGGGCGCGGGCAATCCGGTGGTCTATGTCGGCTCCAAGACCGGCCGCGACGGCATTCATGGCGCCACCATGGCGTCGGCTGAGTTCTCCGAGGACTCGGAGGAAAAGCGTCCGACCGTGCAGGTGGGTGATCCGTTCACCGAGAAACTGTTGATCGAAGCGTGCCTGGAGCTGATGGATACCGATATCATTGTCGCCATCCAGGATATGGGGGCGGCGGGGCTGACCTCTTCGTCGTTCGAGATGGCGTCTAAGGGCGGCGTCGGGGTGGAGCTGGACCTGGATCAGGTGCCCGCCCGGGAAGAAGGCATGACGGCGTACGAGTTCTTGCTGTCGGAAAGCCAGGAGCGGATGCTGATGGTGCTCAAACCCGGCGAGGAAGACACGGCGCGCAAAATCTTCGAGAAGTGGGAGCTGGATTTTGCCATCGTCGGCCACCTGACCGACACGGGCCGCATGGTGATCCGCGAAAAAGGTGAAATCGCCGCCGACCTGCCCATCGATCCGTTGGCCCTCGCGTCGCCGGAATATGACCGTCCGTGGGAGCCGACGCCTGCCGCAGCGGTCATCAAAGCGGAAGACGTGCCGGCGGCGGAGAATCTGTTGGACGCGCTTAAGACCATCATGGCGTCCCCGGACATGTGCTCCAAGCGTTGGATCTGGGAGCAGTATGACCATCTGGTGATGGGCGACACGGTGCAGCGGCCGGGCGGTGATGCCGCCGTGGTGCGGGTCCAGAACACGCAAAAAGCTTTGGCCGTTACCACCGATTGCACGCCGCGCTATTGCCTGGCTGATCCGGTGCAGGGCGGCCGCCAAGCCGTCGCCGAGACTTGGCGCAACCTGACCGCCGTCGGCGCGACGCCCCTGGCCATCACGGACAATATGAATTTTGGCAACCCGGAACGGCCCCACATCATGGGGCAGTTCGTCGGCGCCATCGAGGGCATCCGGGACGCGTGCAACGCCCTAGATTTTCCGGTCGTCTCCGGCAACGTGTCCCTTTACAACGAGACCAACGGCGAAGCGATCCTGCCGACGCCGGCCATCGGCGCGGTTGGGCTTTTGGCCGACTACACCAAGACCGTCGGCCTCGCGTTCCCGGCGGAAGGGGAAACGCTCTATCTGGTGGGCAAGGCAGGCGGCGCTGGCGGCGCGCACTTGGGGCAATCCATTTATCAGCGGGAAATCGCGGGCGAGGAGACCGGCGCACCGCCGCCGGTTGATTTGGAACTAGAGCGCCAGGTGGGCGACTTCATCCGCGCGCAGATCGATTACGGCCAAATCACCGCCTGCCATGATCTGTCGGATGGCGGGTTGCTGGTCAGCGTGGCGGAGATGGCGCTGGCCTCAAGCATCGGTGTTTCCGTCGAGAACGTTCCTTCCGAAAACCCTCACGCCTGGGCCTTCGGCGAGGACCAGGCCCGCTATCTGGTTACGGTCAAAGATGGCGCGGCGCTGGCGGCTGCAGGCGAGGCGGCGGGCGTTTCCGTTCAGGCCATCGGCACGACCGGCGGCTCGGCAATTACGCTCGGCGGTGAGGCGCTTTCCCTGGAGGCGTTGCGCATGGCCCATGAAGGCTGGTTGCCCGGCTATATGGGAGCGGCCTAAGCCCCATCGGCATGGCGGGTCTTGCAGCAAAGCCCTCAAGTTTTATATCCCTATAAAAATTGTGGACCCTAAAGCCGAAAAAACAGGCTACATAAGGGTCATAACCGTCAACCAAAGGACCGAAAACAATGGCGATGGACTTGGCCGAGATTGAACGCCTGATCAAGGAAGGTATTCCCGACGCGAAAGTGCATATCGAAGATTTGCGCGGCGACGGGGATCATTACGCGGCCTATGTGGTGTCTCCGGCGTTTGAGGGCCTAAACCGGGTGAAGCAACACCAGATGGTGTATGCGGCTTTGCAGGGCAAGATGGGGAACGAACTCCATGCGCTCGCCCTGCAGACCGATGTGCCCGGCGCGGCGGACTAGGAGCGTCGATGTTCGGCCTCTTTAAACGCAAGGAAAAACAGCCGCTGTCAGCGGCCTCTCTACCGATTGAACAAGAAGGACAAACCATGAGCGACAATCCTGTAAATGACCGCATCCAGGCGGCAATCGATTCCTCTGATGTCATGCTTTTCATGAAAGGCACGCCGATGTTCCCGCAGTGCGGATTTTCCGCCGCGACCGTTCAGGCGCTGGCCATGGCCGGCGTGAAATTCGGCAGCGTCAACGTTCTCGAAGACATGGAAATTCGTGAAGGCATCAAAAGCTTCTCGAACTGGCCGACCATCCCCCAGCTCTATGTGAAGGGTGAATTCGTCGGCGGCTGCGATATCGTCCGTGAAATGCATGAAAACGGCGAACTGCAGGAATTGTTCGACGAAAAAGGCGTCGAGCGGGAAACTGCGTAAGCCGGGGTAGTGCCCACCATTCGTCATCCCCGACCCGCGAAGCGGTTGTCGGGGATCTCATCCAGCATGAACAGATACCCGAGAATTGGTCCCAATTAACATTGGGCCCAACTCGGGCATGACGCCTCAATGGCGGGAAGCCATTGAGGCTAAACTCTCCCCTTTAGCTCAGGCGCGTCGGGCGCATAGCGGTAGGCGCGGAAGACCCAGTTGATGGTGCCGTATTTCGGATGCGGCGTCTCATAGGGCGAGACATATTCCCACACCACCTCGCCGTCGGCGGTGATTTCGGTCAGGCAACCTTTGCCGCCCTCGCAGATCAGGGTGTTGCCGCTCCACAGCCGCTGCATGCCGGAGATATTGCCCGAGTACATGCTGGTCGGCGGGTTGGCGATATATTCCCACTTGGTCTCTTTGGTGTCCGGATCGAACTCCATGAGTTTGGAACACAAATCCCCGTCCCGGGCGTGGAAACCGTTGCAGAACACCAGGACATTGCCGTTGGGCAGCATGTGACAGTCGTGCTGGTGGCCGAATTCCAGATTGCGGTGGGACCAGCGGATTTTCCCGGTCTGCCGGTCGATGATAATCAGCGTGTTGAGCGCCCGGAAGCTCATCATGTAGTCGCCGTTGGGCAGGGGCGAGACCGTATTGGCGTGGGCGAACTCGTGGCGGGAGCAAATGGGGCAAAGCGGAAAGGCTTCAATGTCCTCGTCATGGAAGTGCCATTCCCAGACCGTGTTGCCGCCGGCGTCGATCTCTCGCAGGTAGTCGCCATAAATGCCGCCATTGTCTTCGTGTTCGCTGCCTTCGATGCCGCCCTGGACCCGGTCCTGATGTTCCTTGCTCAACAGTTCCCAGCCGATATAGACCGTATTGCCGTTGGGCAGCCGGCGGGCGTCGTGATGCTGACCATCGTCATGGTGTTCCCAAACCACATTGCCGTCCCAGTCATATTCCCGGATCAGTCCGGCCTTACCGCCCGATAGTTTTGGACCGGCGCCGGAATCCTCGCAGATGAATAAATTGCCGTCGTCGGTCAGCCGGCAACGGTTGATGCCGCCGTTTTTGAGTTTCCAGCTGTGCACCGGGTTGCCGTCCATGTCGATCAGGAACGCCTCGTTACCGCGCAAGGGCGCGAAAAGGGTTAGCCCTTCGGTGGCTTTGTCTTTGTTGTGAAAATTAACGCCGGGGTCCTGAAATCGCATATTGTGCCTCCCTGATTTATGGGAGCATTACGGCTGACGGAGACGCGGGTTTCAAGCCGAAAGTGTCATTGTCGAGCCCTCGGGAGTTGCGCGGGGCCCGTTCCGGCGCTATCGGTTATGAAAATTCATCAATGAGGACGCATCTTATGGACGCACGCATCAAATGGGTGGAAGAACGCACCTTTGTCGGGGAATCCGGTAGCGGGCATTCGCTGGTGATGGACGGTGACCCGGCAGCGGGCGGCCGCAATCTGGGTATTCGGCCGATGGAAACGCTATTGATGGGGATGGGCGGTTGCACGGCCTATGACGTGGTGGATATCCTGGAGAAATCCCGCCAGAAAGTGACCGACTGTGTAATCGAGATGACCGCCGACCGGGCGGAGGACATCCCCAAGGTATTTACCAAGATCGCGCTCAAATACATTGTCACCGGCACTGATCTGGACCCGAAAAAGGTGGAGCGGGCGGTGAACTTGTCGGCGGAGAAATATTGTTCCGCGTCGATCATGTTGGGTAAAACGGCGGAGATTACCTACGAGATCGAGATCGTGGAGGCGTAATTATTTGATCGTCTTGCCCGGATTTGTTCTGGGCATCCATGTTTTTGAGGGTGGACCCGGGGAACAAGTCCGCGGGAGACGACGAGGAAGTAACGCGGGTCGGGCGTAAACGAAAAAAGGCCCGGAAAACCGGGCCTTCTTTCTACAGAAATTTTGTGCAATCTATTTAAATGGCAATACCAGTCTGGCGCCAAGTCGACGTGCTTTTGCAATCCGGGCAGACGCGCTCGCCGATGTGGTTGGACTGAAAACTATCCGAACACATGAGGCACTTTCTGACTTTGGGCTGCAGGTTTTCTGCCTGAGGTTTCTTATTCATCTCTGAACGCGACGCCATACTTACTCCTCCAGAAGGCTATTAATTCGTACAATGCTTAAACGTCAGCATAAAATGCTGCTCTATCCCCCCCCGGCTGAATTTTTGTAGCGCCATCTGTTTAAGAGCCGAAGTATGACTTCGCCCCGGGCACAGGATTGCCGGGTTCGTTACCACACTGTTATATGCGGAAACGCTTTTAGATTACCCATGAAATTTTTGCATGTCTACCATGTAGAATCTACGGACCTGTTAAGCCGGTCCGTAGCATCACGCGAAAGTTCCCTCTAATCCCCTAACTTGACGAGCACCTTATTGTTCTAGGCAAGAAGTTCGCATCATATGCCTAAAAAATTCTTAAAAATCTGGCCATATTGGCAATGGTTTAACACTCGTTTGCTAATATTCCGCCATCACCTCCGGGCCAGCGAACAACCATGACACAAGAACAGCTGAACGATGACGTTTACGGATTGATCGACGAAGCCAATTTTGCGCGGCGATTGGGCCAGAGCGCTGAAGACGTGTCCGCGGCTTTGGCCGGTTATCCCTTGCCGGCGCTTGGCTATCGCCGGCTGCGGGAGACGGAGAAACCAGGCTTTTATCAGGGGATGATCGACCGGCTGAGAGTCATGCAATTAACGCAAGGCGTCCAATCCAATCCCGACAATTGGCAGGGTGAATGGGCCAAAGTGCTGGACCGGGTGCGCCGGGATGGTGTCAGCTTGGAAAGCCTGCGCCCCGACTACTATAACTTCGAGTCTCTGCGCCTGGATCAGGACTATGTGTTCTCGGACGATCCGGCGTTTGAGCAGCACTTTTACCTCGCCGTCCTGCGCTGCCTGTTCGCCAGATATGTGCCGGGCGCAGCGCGTGTGACGGACTTGGGCTGCGGCGCCGGCGCCAGCCTCTATCTGTTGGCTGAGATGTTCCCGGAAATAGAGCTATGTGGATGCGACTGGGCGGAACCCTCCCAAGAGATCGTTGCTCTCATCGGGGCGGCGGTGGGCCGGTCGATTGAGGCGAGGAACATAAATATGAACACCATGGCGGGGTGGGGAAATGTACCCATTGACGGGGAAACGGCGGTAACCACGCTGCATGCCATGGAACAGTTAGGGAAAAACTTCGAACCGCTGCTTGATGGTCTGATGGCGCGCCGTCCACAGATCGTGATCCATCTGGAGCCTTTGGCGGAACTTTATGATCCGGAAAATCTCGCCGATAAAATCGCGCTGACCTATCATCGGCAGCGGGAATATTTGGAAGGCTACCTACCGCGGCTGCATGGACTCCAAGCCGCCGGAGAGATTGAAATACTGGAAGAACGCCGCCTTTTTTTCGGCAGCCTCTGGCATGAAGCCTACGGCGTGCTGGTCTGGAGGCCGCTATGACGGCGGCGGTCTACAGTGTGGTCGACGATGGGGCGCTCCGGGAGATGTATTCCTCCCTGAATTACTTCCAGCGTCAGGCCCTCGCGCCAGAACTGGCCACGCGCATCAATGATGGCCTCAGGCGGGAGGGGGTGTGCCGCTTTCCCGAAGATTTCACCTTGGCGACAAAGAGCGGAGACGATGCGACATTGCGAATGTTGCAGGACGACGGTTACTGCCGCCTCGGTTCCATCTTAGACGCTGGGCAGACCAAGGAAGTGGTCGATCATTTTAAACGGACGACGTGCTTCAACGCCCATCTGGTCGCCAAAAGCGATGGGACCGGTAGGTTGTATGATGGCGGCGCGGATAAGTTTCCCTTCGGCTCCTACCGTATGCAGGATGTTGCTGGTGCGCCCCACCTGCTGGAAATCGCGAATGATCCACGGATCATCGCCCTCGCGGCCAACTATCTGGGCTGCGCACCCAGCCTCTATTCGATGAATGCCTGGTGGTCGTTTCCCGGTGATTGGGGCGACGGCCTCCTGACCCAAGGCTTCCACCGGGACGAGGATGATTTCAAGAACTGCGTCCTGTTTATCTACCTTACAGACGTGGATGAAGACACCGGCGCACATGAATACATCCGGACCACCCAGGATCCGGCGGCGGTGGAGCGTCGCCTGAAGACAACCGATTTTCCCTTTGTGACCGTCACGCGTAACGGCGTGGAGGAGCGGCTCGCTGTCAAGTTCGATGATCTGTTTGCCGGCGCGGGATATGGCGGGGATCATGTCTATTCGGCCTTATTCGGCGGCCTGATCGACCGGATCGAGGGCGGCGCAGGTGAAGGCTTTATCTCAGATACGACCGGACTGCACCGGGCGCTCCGGCCAAACGGCCGGCCTCGGCTGATTGCCTGGATACGCTATGGGATGTTTCAGAACAGAGCGTATCTGAATGACGCGTTGGCGCCGATTGCTGACCCTGCGCTTCAGTCCCGGATTGGTAGCGATCTCAAGTCCCGGTACATCAATCGTTTAGTCGTGGGAGCGGCTTAAGCCGTCATCAGGTCGCGGAACAAATCGTCATCGACGACGACTGGCGCAAAGTTCTCCAGTTCGGAATCCTGGACGCCCAGATAGATTGGGTCGGAATTTTCGCGGTAGATATTGACCTTGGCGTTATAGGCATGACGGGACAAGCCGTGCTTGTCGGTCACCAGATATTTCTTGATGGTGAAGTCACCATCAATGTTTTGCGCGCCCGTGAGGTAACATTTGATGGCGTCGATGGCCTCGCCGGAAAGCGCCAGTCCTTCCAAGCTGGAGAGTGTCTTCTGGGTGCGTTCGATAAAATCTACTGGGTCCACCCGGACCATCTCGCCGGTTTTTTCGTCCGGCATGGGCACCTGGAAATCGCCCAATACAATTTGGCCAGCCAGGGCATGGTCAATAAGCCGTGCCAGTTCGATGGTCACGTCGCCGACGATATAACTGTATGTGGTGGGGTTCAGCCCTTCCGCCTGATGGAATTCATAGTGTCCGCCTACATGGAAGCAGGCGCGGAGCATTGGGGTCACATTACCGTTGGATTTGCGCCGGGCGATGGCGTTATCGGCCAGCACCAGGTGCATGAAGTGGTATAGATTGACGTTGGCCTGGATGCTGCGGTCGCGGTTCCAGACATAGAATCCGTCGCCGGTGGTCGTCCGGGTGAAGTTGATGTCCATCTCTTTGGTCAACATTTTCGAATGCGCCGAATTCATGGAATAGGCAAGGCTGTTGAGCTGGGCCACCTGTTCCAGCGGCGAATAGAGCGAAAAGCCGACGATATCGAACAAGGCGACGGCCCGGTCCTCCACATAGGTCAGGCCGTAGCGATCGACCACATCGTCGATCAGTTCCAGAGGCATGTCGGCGCCCGGCCGGAAAGAAAGTGCAATGAAGCTGGGTTCCGAGGAAAACCGTTGAGACATTTCGAACAGGCGATCCGGCGTTACCAGTTTCTTGCCCGCGAAAATGCTTTGGACGAAAGAATGATCACTGTCGCCGGCAGCGGCTTTGTCCTCGTCTTCACGCATTTCCTCGCCGATGGCGGCGATGATGTAGTTGGGCATTACCAGCACGCGAATGCCTTGCTCGTGCGGACACCAGGCCAGAACCAGGTTTCGTCCCAGGTTCCAAAGATCTCGCAGTCGGTCTTCGATCTCATCCATGCGCGCCTGATCTCCCGGCGATAACCGGTCTCTATCTAGAACCTTTTTGGCGAGCGCAGTGAGGTCGCCTTGGCGCCGAATGGAATCGATCAAGGTAATGTTCCCACGGGACTTTGTTTGGTCATTCGAGTCCTAAACTTGGGCACGAATTCGAAAATTTCGAGCGAAATATTCAACAATTCCGGCAGAAACTACCTTATTTAGTGCGATTTTATAAAATGCAATCAAAAGAAGTGAAATTTGGATCGCACGCTGGAAAAATATAATAGAGCGGTAGATAGGGCTACCAAGCGGGGCCGGTTTGTATCATTTCTAGCGCGCTCTCCCGGGGCAAGGGTTTCGACCACTCCACCTTGAAGCGCACCAGGAAATATCGCCACAGGAAACCAATAGCGATTGCCACCACTACAGTGTAGACGCCCGGAACAGCGCCCGCTCCGCCTTGCATATATCTGTACGTGGCGCCAATTATTCCGCCGATGACAACGATACGCCAATTGAGGAATATCGCAGCGCAACTGAGAAGCACCCACCGGGCGTCGACAAAAATGCCCTTACTCACGTTCACTGGATTGCTCAGAATTGCGATGGTTATCAAACCGATCGCGACGCCAGAAATGATCACCTGACCAATAGGATTAGAAAATTTGAAATTTGAAGTCGCCGCCTCATAGACAGAAATGAGCGCCAGCAAAATGATTGCGCTAAGCAAAAAGTCTAAAAAAATAGTCATGTCGGATAGGTTAAATTGATGAAATCGGCAACCAAATTGCGCAGATCAATAAGATATAGATCAATTCTCACGGTTTGGGTAGCGACCAACCGGCGAAATATATTGCCGGTTATACCCCAAAACATTCGGCGTGCAGTAGATTGTACCTCGGGTGAATTAGAGAGTTATGGCGATGCGATACACCTTTCGCCGTCTGACTTCGATGCCAAAGAACGGCTCGGCCACAAGGCTGAACGGTGGGTGGATGAAAGTGCCCTAGAGGCCCTTGGTGAAACCCGGCGCGGAAACAAATTTGAGTTTCACGAAATAGGATAATGGTGCCTCGGGCGAATGTTGTATTCCCTAGCTAGGCATCAGTCGGCCCACGGCCTCCTTATGAATCAACACCTAAGCTGATCTGGGTTCACTGTAAAGGGGCATAAATGTACTACCGTTTGTACTACCCTTCTCTTCAGTCCTCTTAAGCAATCCTCCTGTTCAAACACCTCAACACCAACATGCTCCAGGAGTCGATTTTAAGACTCACTGTCCAGCCCCCTTGTCATGTACCACCCGTCTGTAGAGTTTCCGGCACTGGCGGTCTCATGTTTAGGGCCTGGTGCGGGCGGATATGGTTGTATTGTTTGAGCCATGTGTTGATGACGGC
>Ga0181587_10000018_pt1 | contig 119464 bp, 120 predicted proteins | sample 071ome_27_FD_132463 | JGI IMG/M metagenome (GOLD analysis project Ga0181587, IMG submission 132463) | Coastal salt marsh microbial communities from the Groves Creek Marsh, Skidaway Island, Georgia - 071409AT metaG (megahit assembly) | ecosystem: Environmental > Aquatic > Marine > Intertidal... | reverse complement strand
TATTGCCGGCCTGGATTAAGTCGCGGGTCAACATATTAAGATAGAAGGACAGGTAACCGAGGTTTGTCAGGCCAAAGGTTGTTGGATGATCCTGGTGGATGGTGACACCTATGCTCGTATCACATTTGAAGATTATGGTTTTTTTGTACCAATCGAGACCAGCATGCAGCGCTCTCTGGTGTACGGCATATTGAGTGAGCATGTGTTAAGCGGCGAGCAGGCTGAGCACTATGCGCAGGACGCCGGATCACAGTCCGAACTTGAATTACATGGCGAGGTTAAAGAGTACTCAATTGTTGCCCGCGCCGTGCAACTCGAAGATCGTAGTTAACCAGGCTGTTTTTGAGCCAATCCAAATCCCCTTTTGTTTCGTATTCGAATGGAAAGCCGGTGGCTTCCCATTTTTTTTGAAACAGATTTCATGAAAATACAAATAGAAAAGTAGCCTACAGATGGATATGCAAATTGATCCGCAAATGATTACAGATTTTGTAGTAATCTATGGGATGCGGTTAGTTGCAGCAATCGCAGTTCTGATAATTGGTCTCACGCTTGTCAGTATTATTCGCGGTTTTGCGAATCGCCTGATGGAGAAGAGCAAGGTAGATCCGGGATTGCGAAGTTTCCTCAGTAGCCTGATTTCAATACTGTTGAAAGTGCTGGTGTATATCACCGCGCTGACCCAGCTCGGCATCGAGATGACGTCTTTTGTTGCCATACTGGGTGCTGCTGGTCTTGCTGTTGGCCTCGCACTGTCAGGGACGCTGCAGAACTTCGCAGGTGGTGTGATGATCCTGTTGTTCAAACCCTTCAAGGTGGGGGATTTTGTCGAGGCCCAGGGATTTTCCGGTACGGTCAAGGAGATTCAGATTTTTATCACTATCCTCACTACGCCGGATAACAAGACTATATTACTGCCCAACGGCCCGGTAGCTACGGGCTCTCTCATCAATTTCTCTACCCAACCCACACGTCGAGTCGACTGGACCTTTGGTATTGCTTACGGCGACGATATCGATACTGCTTACGCAGTTATCAAGCGGCTGATAGAAGCAGATGAACGCATTCTCAAAGAACCTGAGCCCTTCATGGCGCTTCACTCCCTCGGCGACAGCAGTGTCAATATTGTCGTGCGTGCGTGGGTTAATGCTGCCGACTACTGGGGAGTGCATTTTAAAATGAATGAAGAAGTTTACCGTTGCTTTGACAAGGAAGGCTTGTCAATTCCTTTTCCGCAGATGGATGTGCATGTGCACAAGCAAGCCGAATAGCTTGCTACTCCAGCCTCCACAAAAACGCCTCTCCTGTAGAGGCGTTTTTTTAGAAGAAGAAAAACAAGAACGCTGCCATGAGGAATGCGGCGGCAGAAAAAACGATGCCATAAAGAATCGATGTTACGAAAAATTTTAGCGCAGTAACGAAGTAGCCGTGACCAAAGAAGCGTTTTACACTGAGAAACAGATAAATGATTATCCACAGAGTCATCACATCGCCAGCGGCTGAAAACACGGTCGCAAGGAAAGCAGGGCTAATAGTTTCCAGGCCATTGAGCACGAAAACCAGAAAAATCGACAACATGAAAAATGTCTGGTTATGCAGCGTAAGGACAAGGTGCTCAATATAAATGCGTCCGGTACCGATGTAGACAATACGCTGAATCAGGGCTAGCAGAGGCATCAGTAACAACATGTAGAACGTGATGTAATCCAGCGCCCCGAGCAGGAATTCTTCCGGATCATCTTGTAACGCGGCAAAGTTGGTTTCGGCCTGCTCCCGCATCATGGCATGCAGGTTTGCATTGGCTTCTGCCGATAGCCACCCGAGATTGAAATTATCGATAAAGACATAAATCTGTTCGATGCCGTTTTCACTGATTCCACTCTCAATTTCATCGGGCGCTTGTGCAGGATCTGCTGGCTCGACCACCTGGGATGCGGGTGTGCTGATGCTTTCGCGGAAAGAAGTGATCTGGTTACTCAACCCGACGATAATGAAAAACCCGATACTGATTACCAGGAACAAACGCAGCGGAGGAGTATAGGAATGCCGCCGACCTTTTACGTACTCGTCACTCAGAAATGCAGGACGAGTAAATAGATAGTAGACGGTTTTGTAAGCGCGACTGTCGAGATCGAATAAAACGCGCAGTGCGTCACGCAGCAACCAGAGAAAAGGCCGCCGCACATCGCGCGCCTCCTGACCACAGTGGCTGCAGAACAGACCATCTAACGGTCGGCCGCAATTTTGGCAATGCGAGTCTGTTGCAGAATCAGGTGTATCTGTCACATCGAGTGGGGGGTGGGACATGAGACCAATCCGGTTTCCTTACTCACTGCATCTCAATATCGGTCGAATCACCGTTAAATCCAGCAAGTAAGGCAGGAGCGGTACTTAAGGAGTACCCGCCTTCCGCCAGCAGGTCGCCAACGGAAAGCGGGTCAACTCAAGGAGCCCCAGAGCCCAGTGATAAGAGGCGTGGATGTGCTGAGCCCAGGGATTTGCAAAACGACACAATACCATCATGCTGTGTTGCAGCGCAGACGATACCACCATATATAGTGAATCACAAGCAGACACCGCCCAAGATTTATTCGTCGCTGGACACCCCCAGCACTACAAATTGTTGGGGCATCCATACTTAGTAAAGTAATAACTTTACTAAGTATGGATTGTCTGTTTTGGAGCCATCTGAATACTTTGTCCTGGAGCCACATATAGAGACAGGTTGTCAGGGTCGAAGCACAATTTGGCTTGCCCGACTCCCATTGCCTGATAAAAATTGCTGCCATGATGAAAGAAGTCCGGAGGCAGAAAATTTGATTTATTGCGGGTCGAAATTAATTGTTTACGGCAAGGTCTTGTTTGCATAGAACGTCTATCAGGAGTGCTCATGGTCAATTACGAAAAAATTAACCAATACCTGCCCTGGGTACTGGCAGTCTTCATAGCCTTCGTTTTCGTGCAGTCGCTGTTTTTCAAATTCAGCAATTCATTCGAGACGCAGCATATTTTCGGCACGATAGGCGAGTGGATGTCTGGAATTGGTTTTCTGGAATTTGCCGCGGCAGGGTTTGCTGTCTACGGAGGCTATACAGTTGGGACGATTGAATTGACTGCGTCGCTGTTGATTCTGGTCCGAAGAACGCAAATATTCGGTGCCGCATTAGCCTGGGGCGTAATTTCCGGGGCCATATTCTTTCACTTATTCACTCCTCTTGGAGTGAGCGTCATTATCACCGAACAGGGCGAGCGCGACGGTGGCCAACTGTTTGCCATGGCAGTTGCAGTGTGGATATGCGCCCTGATTATCATCTGGCTGCGGCGCACTGATCTGCGGCAATTCAATGCAGCATTGAGATCTTGAGGCAGGAGGAAAAATGAAGCAGAAAATGAAGAACTGGATAACGGCATTTGGCTTTATCGGGTTGGTATTGTTTAACCAGGCCAGTTTTGCAGTTGATCCTGTTTATACAGGTTTTTTTAGTGACGAAGCTATTAGCGGCTACGACGCAGTGGCCTATTTTACCGAGGGCCGCCCGATTGCAGGGTCAGATGAGTTTGTAATTGAATATAAGGGAGCGCAGTGGAAGTTTGCATCGCAGGAGCATCTCGATTTATTCAAGGCAGATCCGGAAGCGTATGCGCCGCAATACGGGGGTTACTGTGCCTATGCAGTGGCCAATGGCGATACGGCGAGTGCCGAACCAGATCTCTGGACGATCCACGACGGTAAACTCTATTTGAACTATTCGCGCCGTATTAACCAGCGCTGGAATGAAAACATGCTCGAATACATCGAGCAGGCAGATGCCAACTGGCCACAAATCGAAAAGGGCTAGTGCTTCACGGCGTACAATCAGGATTCAGGCCGCGGGCATTGGCCGCCTGACGCAGAGGTGCCACGCGGGTCTGTAGCCTGCGCAGTTCGGCTATGCGTGATTCAGGTGAAGGGTGCGTGGAGAGGAGCTCCGGTGGGCGTGCTCCACCATTTGCCGTCATGTTCTGCCACAGCGTGATGCTTTCCGCGGGATTAAAGCCGGCTTGCGCCATCAGCATCACACCAATCGCATCCGCCTCACTCTCCTGGGTTCGGTTAAACGGCAGGAATATACCCAGGCGGGATCCTATATCCAGCGCTTCTACCGTCGCGTCCGACGCGCCGAGAATTTGCGCCGCCGCAATACCAACATTGCGCAAAGTGGATTGGCTGGCGCGCTCATTGCTGTGGTCGGCGAGTACATGTCCTACTTCGTGCGCGATTACTGTCGCAAGCTGATGCTGATTTACTGCCACATCAAGTAAGCCGTCATAGACTCCAATCTTCCCGCCCGGTAGAGCAAAGGCATTAGCTTGCTCACTCTCAAAAATGGTGGTTTCCCAGGTATAGCGCTCGCGCTCATTGGTATCCAGTGCAGCAATGACATAATTCGCAACGCATTGGACATAGGCAATGTCCCTCGAGTCTCCAGAGAGGGGGATTTCGCGCTGCATTTCCCGATAAGCTGCTTCGCCCTGCTGAGCCATTTCCGCATCGGAATACAATACAACCTGGCGACGATCCAGAGGCGAGGTCGCACAAGCCCCCAGCAATAACGCTATGATCAATAATATAAAGTAGTTTCGACCGGACATATGAGCTACTCAAATTAACATTGATGCAGCGCAGTATAGCATTTGTGCCGACGCCTGGTTGTGGTTCAGCTCTTTAGAAATTACATTCAGATGGATCCAGCTCAATGCGAATTTCATTGCCCTGCTCATCCACTTGCCGCTCAAAACAATTGCCATCCAGATCTTTCAGCAATCGCCTGCCGGTGACAACCGGTGCGCTGCGTCGTGGTGTTTCACGCACAACCACTACTTCGCGGCGCGTGGTAACCGGAGCCCGATAAATGACCTCTTCACGACGCGGGTAAGTGAGCAGAGAGCCCAATATTAATCCGCCGACAAATTCGCCACCATCAAAATGTCTATGCCTGCGAGAGTGGCGTGAGTAATGATTGCCGAATGAGAAACTCACATAGTTGTCGCGGCGATTCGATCTGCCGTAGTGATAGGAATTGTAGCGAACACTCCGATAGTATCGATTATTGTGTCCAAAATTAGAGTTATAGCCCCAATCGGAATAGCCACGACGTTTGTGACGGTTGTCCGCCATCGCTGCCTGACTAACGACCATCGCCAGAACAACTGAACCGATGCAAAGGGCTGTGCGTATAGGTTTCATAATTTGCTGACCTCGAAAATCGATCGAATAACACTATCCAGTCATAGCAGTTTAACTACGTCAAATGAATGCAAACTGAATAATCCCGGTTACGCCCACACTGCCATAGGCAGGGGCACCGCAGGCAGCTGGGTTGAAAAGCTCGAACATCGCCACCATGATGATGCATACCAAAATCGGAGGTCTTATGGACAACAATTCAATGCAACGAAAAATCGAAGAAGTTCTGGTGGCACGGGCTGCCAGCGATGGCGATGGTGTGCAATTGAAGCGCTTGTTCGGTGGAAATGATCTGGCCCGATTCGATCCGTTTTTAATGCTGGACGAATTTGGTTCTGATAAGGCCTCAGACTATATCGGTGGTTTTCCTCCTCATCCGCATCGTGGTTTCGAAACTGTCACCTATATGCTGGAAGGCTTGATGGAGCATAAGGATCACATGGGGAATGTGGGAAAGCTCGCGCCCGGTGATGTGCAGTGGATGAAAGCAGGTTCCGGTGTAATCCACTCCGAAATGCCACAGCAGGAAGAAGGGCGCATGCGTGGTTTTCAGCTCTGGGTGAATTTACCAGCTTCTGAAAAGATGACGCCGGCTGCTTATAAAGACATCCTGGCTGATAGCATTCCGCAATATGAAATCGGTGGAGTAACATTGAAATCTATTGCGGGTGAGCTATTAGTCAATGGCGAGAAAATTATTGGAGCAGTCACCGGCCTCTCTACCGACCCGGCCTATCTGGATATTCATTATAACCGTGACGAGAAAATTAATATCACAGTGCCGGAAGGGTATACCGCTCTAGTATATGTCTACGAAGGCAGTGCCAATGTCCTGGGTACAGATTATCCGCTAGATGCCGGCAAGATGGCGCGACTGTCTCGAACAGGTGACCTGCAGATTATTGGAACACAGGATACTCGATTGTTGGTGATCACTGGCAAGCCTATCGGTGAGCCAATCGTCCATCATGGACCATTTGTGATGAATTCCGCCGAAGAGATCAACGAGGCAGTGCGGGCTTACAGTGAAGGCCGGCTCGTATGACACCCTAGGTTGAGCTCGACCAGAGTCAATCCGGGCAGTACTTTCGCTGTTTGCGAAATTTCATGTTTGGGTTGGCGTCGCTTTTTGGGTATCTTACACCCATGTCGAAACTCTGGTTACTAATCGTCAAGCCCAGGCAAGCCTATGCCAAGTGGCTAATCTTCCTTACATTGCTCACACTGGTTGTAGCCGGCTCTCTGGGTTACTTCGAACAGGTTCGTGATGCTCTGGATACGGAGCAGTTCACCTTCAACGTAGGTAATTATGGGATTCGCTATATGACATTCTGAGTGCGCTGGTAATTATAGCGCTGGTGTTCTGGGTTGCGGCTATTGCCGCGGATATGGCCGAAGACCAGATACGGGGATTGAAATCCCTTAATACATCCAATCGTGCACTCGTGCTCAAGATTACGCAGATTCTGCTGTATATCATTGCTTTCCTGATAGCGCTCGATTTCCTTGGTATTGATCTGACTACCTTGACTATTTTTAGTGGGGCTGTGGGCATAGGCTTGGGATTTGGCTTACAGAAGATTGCTTCCAATTTTATTAGTGGATTGATTTTGCTGATGGAGAAATCAATCGAGGAAGGAGATCTGATCGAATTGGCAGATGGCACTGTGGGATTTGTGCGCAAAGCCAGTGCCCGCTTCACGCTTGTCGAAACATTCGACGGTAAAGAGATTCTCGTACCCAACGAAGATTTGATAACAAGCCGAGTGACGAATCTGACGTTCTCCAACTCCAGAGGGCGAGTGGAGATCAGTTTAGGGGTTTCCTACAAGTCAGATATTGAATTGGCGCGCAAGCTCCTGCTGGAGGCGGCGGCAGAGCATCCCCGTACAATAGCTGACCCTGAACCGGTTTGCTTCTTGCGCAATTTCGGTGACAGCTCTGTTGATTTTACTCTATTCTTCTGGGTGGCAGATGTGACTGAAGGGCGCTGGGAGCCTCAATCAAATGTGATGTATGCCATCTGGCAGAAGTTCAAAGACAACAATATCGAGATTCCATTCCCGCAGAGAGATCTGCATTTGCGCAGTTCGGAAACGCTCAAGGTAGAACAACATGACAGCAAGTAGCGCAATCCTGCACGCCTATGCCATTGATCGGGAAGGCGTAGCGCGAAAAATTGAAGGTGATGACATAGCGCCTGCTCTTGAATCGAGCGAACTTGCGTGGGTCCACCTGGACGCCAATGAACAGGGGTGCAAGAGCTGGTTGGAATCCAATGTGGCGTATCTCGATGACATGATTATCGACGCGTTGCTGGCCGAAGAAACCCGACCTCGATATCTGGAAATCGATCAGGGCGCGTTGTTAATTCTGCGAGGCGTTAACCTGAATGAGAATGCCAGGCCGGAAGATATGGTGTCGATTCGGATGTGGATTGATGCGCATCGAATCGTGTCAGTGAGACTGCGCCGTTTAAAGGCGGTAGTTGATATCAGGGAACGACTCGATGTTGGTACGGGGCCGAAAAACGCCGGCGAATTACTCGTGCAGTTAATTTCAAGATTGTTTGAGCGTATGGAGCCAGTCTTCTCGGAGCTTGACGAAGCGCTGGATAATGTTGAAGAAGCAGTAATGGAAACGCCCGATGCAAAATATCGTCAAGTGATCACATCAATTCGCAAACAAGCCATTGTGTTTCGACGCTATATCGCACCTCAGCGGGATGTAATTTCGGCGTTAAGGGTTTCAGAGCAACCCTGGCTGGATCAACAACACAAGCGCCGGCTGCAAGAGTCACTGGATCGCGTAATTCGATATATTGAAGATATCGATACCATTCGAGAGCGGGCACAGATCGTCAAGGACGAACTGGCTAATGCCTTGTCAGACAAGATGAACAAGAATCTCTACATGCTTTCAGTAGTAGCTGCTGTGTTTTTGCCACTGGGGTTTCTCACCGGACTGCTAGGCATTAATGTAGGAGGTATTCCCGGAGCCGAGAACGCCAATTCTTTTCTTATTTTCTGTGGAATTCTGATTGTGGTCATTGCTGGCCAGATTGCATTATTCAAGAAACTGAAGTGGTTCTGAACCCACTACCACCAGGTTGCGCGCAGAACTCAGAGAGGTAGTGTTAACTCTGCACCCAGGGCAACCGTACCGCCACGCAAAATTTCTGCCCGGATACCTGCTTTGTGAACCAGGTCGGGCAGAATGGCTGAATGTACTTTAGCAGCCAGTGGGGCGCAGGGTTCACAGAGCTCAGTTCCTTTGCATAGCACATCACCGATCGTGAATTCCTTGCCAACCAGATCATTGAGGTCAATGCCGCGGGTAATTACATTACGGCGAAAATCTCCATAGGAAATTTCCACTGTGTTCTTCGCCAGAAAAGCATCCAGGTGATCGGCGTCAATGAGAGTGAGATTATTCACTGCAGCCACCCCATTAGCGGGTTGAGCTTTACAGTAACGATCACCTGCAATGCCCGCTCCTGCTATCAGCTCGACGCTTTGCTGCTGTTCAACAACAGCGCCTTTTGTGGCCGTGATAAATAACGCTTCTACGACTCCACTCATGAATTGCTTCCCTTAATCGGACATTAGCGCCATGACTGCGCCAGCTGGATCCTGAATAACACAGAAGTTGCTTCCCGCCATTCGGCGTGGCCCATCGAGAATCTTGCCGCCGCGTTTTTCACATTCGGCTGCACTGCTGGTAACGTCTGCCACCCGCACATAAACAAGCCATTGACTCGGCAAGTTGGCATTCGTTCCCCGCGCATGGCAAACGCCAGCAACAGTCGTATTATCGTCAGGCAGATTCATACAAAAATCACTATAGCTACCCATCGGAACATCAGAGCTCTTCCATCCCACAACAGCAGTATAGAAATCACGCATTCGCGAGGCATCAGCAACAGTTAAGTCGAGCCATTCTATTCGACCTATGGGTTTGCTTTCTTGTTCTGGTTGCTCCGGAGCATCTGATTCGCTCATGACAAAGCCCTCTTATTCACTTATTTATCAAGAATGTGCGTCGGGAGCCCATCCATGCTCACCAGATTTTTCTCTTTCCAGTATTCCTCTAGTGGCGCTCCATCTCTGGTTTTGGCCGCAAGCCACTTATCCATGTTATCGCGCTCTTCGCGATAGTCACAAAAAGGAGCTCCAAAGCCGCAGGAGGTCTTAACGAGATCAAAATGAAAATCCACATACTGGCGAGCGCCAGCGTGAGGTTCAAACATCGCAGAAAATTCATCCCATTCAGTATCGCGTTGATGTACTGCCCTGGCTTTGCCGTACAGGCGGAGAATTTTCGGGTCACCGTCGAAGGCACAGAACATAATAGTCATGCGACCATTCTGGGCAACATGTGCTGCGGTTTCATTGCCACTGCTCGTGATATTCAACCAGACAATGCGATTGGACGACAACACGCGTAGCGAATCAAAGCCTTTGGGTGACACATTAATCGTGCCTTCGTTTGCTGCAGTACCGACAAAGTAGATTTTCTGCGCCTCAATGAACTGAATATGCTCATCATTGAGAGCTTCATAGCGTTTGCCCATGGTGGAGCTCCTGTGTTTGACAGGCTGATAGATAGCCAACGAGTAAGATACAGAAGTACCCCACCCGTTGGTTGAAACTGTTGTGGACTATTTAATCCGGCAGGCTGAATACGTAAATCGCATTGCCCCAGCGGGGGTATGTGATCTCAGTGGCGATGACACCTGGCACAGTGCGTGGAGAGGTTCCACCCAATGCTGCAGTGACAGCAATATATTGCTTGCCATCAATAGCGAAGGACACAGGATGGCCTTGCACCGAAGTACCCAACCGGGTTTCCCAGAGTATATCACCTGAGTTGACATCGAAGGCCCGGAATCTGCGATCGAGATCACCGGCAAATACCAGGTCACCTGCTGTGGAAATAGTACCAGTGTGGAAGGACGCACGTTGCTGGTAGCTCCACACTTCTTCCATGGTGTCTACATGATAGGCGCCAATCTTGCCGAGGTTGCCATTGGTGCCGGGCATTTCGAAAAATTTACGACTGGCCGCCAGGCCACCGCCACCCTGTACAAGATCTACTGCGCGCGCAGCATTCTCCAGGCAGGTTTGACTCAGCGGAGCTATCATCAGGCCTGTAGGTGGATGGTAGGTCATGGAATGCCAGTCCTTGCCGCCGGCACTTGAAGGGCAGGCCGAGGTCCATTCATCAAGCTGGGCGTTCTGGATATCTTCACGGTAGGTTACCGCACCAGTATCCGGGTCTATATGAGTAAAGGCATTTTGAAACACGGTTTCAGTAAACCCCTTGAACTCACCGGTGACACGATCGTTCTTCCACATGATGCCGTATTTGCCGATCGAATAAACCAGACGCTCGTCGCCACGATTTACCAATACACGTTCAAATACTTCATCCAGGTCAAGGGCTTCAGCCGGTACGTGCTGGAAGTACCAGTCCAGGCTACCGGTATCCACATCAACGGCGACAGTTGAATTGGTAAATAAACCCGCGTCGTCAATAGTCAGGTGCCGACTTACAGGTACCCAGGGTTTTTGCTGCGCCGTGCCCCAGTAAGTGAGTTTTAGCTCGGGGTCATAGCTACCGGTAATCCAGGTTTCGCCACCAGCACGAAATACATCCTGCAGGTCGCCCCAGGTGTCCCCGCCAGGATCGCCTGCTTTGGCGATTGTGACAAACTGCCAGAGTAATTCGCCGGTATTGGCATCATGGGCGCTGATATAACAGTCTTCCGGGATATAGCGGGCACAGCCAGCCAGACCAGTAATGACCTTACCGTCGGCGACAATGGGGCCGCTCGAATTGGAGAAGCCTTTGCTGCTGTCAGCGATTACAGATTCCCAAATCTGTTCACCGGTACGAGCATCGAGTGCGACCAGACGCGCGTCGGTTGTGGCCTGAATGATTTTGTCCTCATACATGGCGATATTGCGCATGTCCTGCCTATTGGCCGGACCAGTCCAGTGTTCCCATATCAGTTCACCGGTCTTGCCATCGAGCGCCTGGATCACATTACCGGGGTTAATCAGGTAGACGATGCCGTTGTACACCAGTGGTGCTGGCTCTGAATCACCTTCATGCATGTTCCACACCCATTCAAGGGTCAGGTTGCCCACATTATCTGTATTAATTTGATCCAGCGGGCTATAGCTGTGGGCATAATAGTTTCGGCGGTGCATTGGCCAGTCGCCGGGATTGGGATTTTCCAATAGCGCGTCGGTGAGCGGCACAAACTCGACAAAGTCTTCCGTATTACCCGCCACAGTAAGACCTTGCGGTGGGGGTGGTTCAGCGCGTTGCTGTGCAGCAACCAGGCGCGTGATGTTCTGTGCAATTACAAAATCAGTTTGTGCAGTCAGTGCTTCTTCAACCTCATCCACGCCATTGGTAGCCAGAATGTGCGCAGTAATATCGATATAGTCATCATCGGTCAGATTGTCGTTACCACCTGGGGGCATATTCGCCTGGATATTGCCGAGCAGTAATGCGGGTGTTTGGGTTGCCCAACGTTGCAAAAAGGCATTACCGGACAGTATGGGCCCCAGCGTTGTGCCTTCAAGATTAGCGCCATGACAGGCTGCGCAGTTCGTGGCATAAGCTTCGGCACCGGATTCAGCCTGAGCGGCGAAGCCACTGACAGCAGGTGCTTCAACGACAGCCGTTTCAGCAGGAGTTGGTGCACCACTGTCACAGGCGGCGAGTGTTATTGCGGCCAAGGCAACAAGGCCAGGTTTTAGTAAATTTTGGATTGAAGAATTCATAAGTTCGCCTCGCTGAATTATAGGTTGTCGAAATGACTGCGAATAAAAATCCAGCCGCGCAATTCACCTGGTGGATTGTTTTCGCTATGTATTTGCACATAGAGTGAATTCGACTGCAGAGCCTGGAGCTGTTCATCGGTGAGTTCCAGCTCGGCGCTGAGTTCTCCACCGTTACCATTCGTTGTCAGTTCCAACTGGAACATAACCGGACCAGGCTGTGCCGGTGGTCCATTATGAATATGTGCCATGGTGGCTGCTGAGCTCATACCACTGAAGTTGCCAGCAACGGAAAGGGTATTGCCTTGAAGAGTCAGGATGACTTCACCTTCCCCCAGTATTTCGTCCACGGTCTGCGGCGTGGTAGGCATGGGCGACAGGCGCGCACGGTATATTTCAGTTTGGGCCAGTGCCTGGCTGGATGTAACCAGCAGGCCTGTCAGGATTATAGCGTGAAATTTTTGGCCGAGTTTCATAGTTACCTCCAGTGCTCTGTAACGATTTAAATATCGGGTTCAGTTGGTTTGTCAGTGTTCCTGACAAGGCGCGTCTCGCCGGCAATGGCCGCATCCTTGGCAAGAGGCGCAACGCAGTTCAGGGACGCTGACGAACCAACCCGAAGGGCGCTTCCGTGGCACTCCACAGCTGCGTTGCAGTGTTTAACAAGGGCTACGGCCATTGCCTGCACACTGCGCCTTGTCGTGAAGCGCCTCGGAAGCGCTGGATCTGATATTTAAATCGTTACAGAACACCAGTCTCTTTTTGATGGAATCCCCACAGCCATAATTGCCTGTGGGGCCAGCTAACATGCCGGAATTAAGGGGTTATTGCAATCGGGGACAGGACCCCGTGCTTCAGCGGCACTGAAAGTTTTCGGCCACCCAGTTGGCTGGATTGTCTGCGCCACCGGCTGGCCCGATGTAGCGCGCCTGTTGTGGGTAAGGACAAAGCGGACGTTCATTATCCACTTCTCCGCCAGAAGAATGAGTTGCCACGATACTGTCCGGCGCAACACCATTTTCTACCCAGTCCACCAGTGCAGGGAGTTTGTCCCAGGTATCCGGTCCATTGCCGCCACGGCAGTGCCCCATACCTGGTGCCAGAAACAATCGCGTATTTTCCTGTGCTGCTGCCATATCACCAGCGAAAGTGGTGTTAACCATTTCATTGTAATAGTTGATAGTGTCTTCGGCGACGATCAGTGTATCGATCAATCCGTGATACATAATCATCTTGCCTTCATTATTCACCAGAAAAGCTGTCAGGTTCGGATCATTGGCATCAGTGAGCGACTTCATCAGGTCACCCTTGCCGGAATAAAAGTCATTTATATCCCAGTCGATCCAGTGAAATTCGGGAATGACCGCATCGCGTCGTGGCTCGTAATAAATATCCCGCACATCGGGTATCGCCATGCCAGGGTCTTCTTCATAGAACAGGTAGTTCATATGATCTCCTGCCACACCCATGAGCTTGGATGGTCCCATGTTGTTGCCTGCATGAGGGATGTAGTAACCAGGCCAGCGCAATTCAGAGCCGAACATCTTGCCGGGGTAAACCTGGCGCCCGGCATCATCTCTTGGCCCGTCATATAAATTTACTATGGTTTCCAGCTGGGCTGATGTGAAGCAGCTATCAGTGGCGTTGCCCGCAGGACACATCAAATCTCCCAGGTCAGATACCGGATTGAAGCTGCAGCTTTGGGGGTCACTGACAATGCCGTCGCGTACGCCATCAATGGCATCGCATTTCTCCAATACTTTTTCGTGCAATACATTAACCAAATTCAGGCTGTCAAAATTGCCATCGCCGGTGGTATCGACCGCGAGATTGCCGACCAGGTCGTCACGGAATACGCGTTGTAGATTCCATGTACCCGCGGCATTGAGGCCCTGATAGTTGAATGCTGGTGCGCCGGCTACGATGCCGTCGAAATCTGCGGGAAAGCGCTGCTTCCATAAATCCCTGACGGCCACCCTGTGAACAGCCTTCGAAATAGGCATAGCTGGCGCCGCGATTGTAAAACTCATTCACCAGGCGTTTGCCTGCCATGACTGTCAGGTGAACCGCGCGATAACCAAAGTCTATTTCCGCCTGGCGATTATTGAAGCCAAAAGAAGCGCCAGGTTCCACACCGTTGTCATGCCCCATATTGCTATTCGCCACTGCATAACCTTCGGCTACACGATGGTCGGCAAAATCCAGATCGCCATCTTTACCACCGTCACCCCATTGCAGAAAGCGTCCGTTCCAGTTGCCGGACAATGGCAGCTGCACATGGAAATGGATAGCTGGACTGATGATGCCGCGGACATAACAATAGGCATCATCGGATTGATTATTGTCACGAATAGTCGCCTCTACGATGGTCAGGTTGCGAAACCGCATCAGGTTCTCGCAGGCCTGCACATCTTCGGCTGACTGCGCCCAGCTGGTTGAAGCGATAAATGGTGCAACGATAAACGGTGCAGCAAGCGCGAGGAAGATTCGGGTGAAAATAGATTTGTTCATGGCAGCTACCTTTATTATTGTTGGCAAGACTGTACCACCAATAACCGGGAGGAAAAACCGTGTGCGGGCGTTTCAATCTGATCGATAGCCCAGAGATTCAGTGGCTCTGCGAGACCCTGGGCATCAGCCTGCATGGGCACCAGCAGAGCCGCGACATTGCCCCTGGCAGCCAGATCGCCATCATTCGCCACGACGCCAACAATGAGCGCATGGTGTCTGATGCCATCTGGTGGCTGTTCCTCGACCCGGCAACCCTCAAACCCAATTACAAATACGCCAGTTTCAACAGCCGCAGTGACAAGCTCAATAACAAACGGGGGATTTCCTACAAACCCTACCGAGAGAGTCGTTGTCTCATTCCAGCCAGTGCATTCGTCGAAGGCCTGGGTGATAAGAAAACCTATCACATGATCGAGCTGGAAAATTCGGCCATTGCTTTTGGTGGGCTGTACAAGGAGCACCTGAATCGGGAAACAGGCGAGGTAGTTTTCTCTGCCTCTATCATTACCCTGCCACCGCTAACGCCCCAATGGGACGAAATACATCCCAAGTCCATGCCACTCATGATTGACTTTGAGAATGAAGAACTGGTGGAGAAGTGGCTGAATCCGTCGTTTACTGACGTCAGTGAATTCGAGGCGCTGCTGGAACCGAAGGTAATGAAACCTATGGTAATTACAAGAATCAGTAAGCCCAGCGAGTGGGATCCCATTGAAGACAGTTTTATGATTGTTGCGTAAACAGCCAAAACCGGTCAAAAGTGCGGAAATTAAAGCCTGAAAGGTTCTGTATTCATCCGCCCGCTTGCTTGACCTGGATCAGTGGTGCAAACGCGTGCATCCTGTATTCTGAATCTTGAGTGTTGAATAATTACCCGCGGATTTTTCACTATTAGACAGGAGTGCTCCCATCAAACGCCGCAGATTTTTGCATAATGTCACCACAGTAGCTGGTGGCACATTACTGGTGCCGCTGCTCCAGGCGCAGACCGGCAACGGTGATTTCAACTTACTGAAAATCCCTCCACTGCTGACGGGCGAACAGCGCAGCGGTCTGCGTCATTTTGATCTCACCGCGCGTGCCGGACAGACGGAATTCTTTAGTGGCATTGATACACCTACGATGGGCATTAATGGCACGTATCTGGGACCGACGTTACGCTTACGTAACGGAGACGAAGTTGCCCTCAATGTGCTAAACCGATTGAGCGGGCCGACCACTTTGCATTGGCATGGTTTGCATGTACCAGCCGTGGCAGATGGCGGGCCACATCAGGTTGTTCGGAGTGGGCAGGACTGGCGGGCACAGTTTACTGTGCAGCAACCGGCGGGCACGTTCTGGTATCACTCGCACCTGAATGGATCGACAGGCGAACAAGTGTATCGTGGACTGGCGGGAATGATCCTGCTCGAGGATGAGACCACTGCGAATTCCGGTTTACCGAATGAGTATGGAGTCGACGATATCCCACTCATCGTGCAGGATCGCCGCTTCAATCGCGATGGCAGTTTGTCCTATGTGCGTAATCATATGGATGTCATGATGGGTGTAACCGGAGATACAGTGCTGGTAAATGGCACTTATAACCCGTTGTTTACCCCTCGCACGACGAAGGTACGTTTCAGGCTTCTGAACGCGGCGAATGCCAGGACTTTTTCATTCGCTTTCGATGATAGCCGCGTGTTTGATCTGATCAGTGTCGATGGGGGCAGACTGGAACAGCCAGAGCCCTTGCAGCAAATTGTACTTGCACCTTCAGAGCGAGCCGACATCGTTGTCGACTTTTCCAATGGTAGTCGCAGTAACCTCATTAGCCAGCCACTACCAGCTGATTCGCCCTGGCTACCCCGGGGCATGATGCGCAACATGTTTTCGATGAATAATCAGTCCATGCAAATTCTTGCAATCGAACCCCAGTCAGCACTGCAGAATTCAGCAGCACTACCCGCAATGTTGGGCACTGTGCCCCATGTGGATGCGGGCAGTGCAGATCGTACGCGCCAGTTTACCCTTACCATGATGATGGGTATGGGTATGGGAAGAGGCGGAGGCAGGGGCGGTCAGGGAATGGCTGGTGGTAATTTCTTTATCAATAATACCCGGATGGATATGGATGTGATCAATCACCGGATTCCGGTTGGCAGCACCGAGGTATGGCGCATAACCAATGACTCCATGATGATGCACCCGTTCCACGTCCACCATAACCAGTTCAGCATAATAAGCCGCAACAATCGCCCAGCGCCACTCTGGGAAAGAGCATTGAAAGATACGGTCAAAATTGCACCGGGAGAAACCGTCGAGATTGCCATGCGTTTTGAAAATTTCGCCGATCCTGAAAATCCATATATGTATCACTGTCACATACTCGAACATGAAGATAACGGCATGATGGGGCAGTTCGTGGTGGAGTAGGAAAACAATCAACCAGCGATAATCTTTACTTTAGATCAATATTTTTTGAACCACGAACTTGTATCCTGCAAATAGTTGTTGATCAGTATTAAAGGGAGATCTATTGCATGCGTTGCATAAGCCGTTCGTTTTTGGTTATAGCTTTAATTACCCTGACGTCCTGTGCCGGTCTGGGTTACCAGATCGGTACTCGCGTGGAAACCTGTTGTCCAGGCGATTATGACGACTACGATAACTATAGTGTGAGCACTGAGAACATGCCGTTGTTCTTGCGCGATTATGTGGTCGAAGAGTTCGAAAATGCATTTGCCGGCAAAGGTTTAAGTCGTGACGATCAGTTCCATGACCTGAATGTGGTACTAAGTTACAACCACATCAACCTGACAGCCGAGCAGGAGGGTATTGACCCCTTTGTGCGAGTGGAGTCCATCAGCACGGAGCTGACCTATATCGCGGAGATAAATGTGGAGATGTTCGAGACTGCCACAGGCAATATGGTGTGGGCAGGGTCAATTAGTCGCATTCACCATGTCACGCCGGGTGAATATATGCATGAGGGGCCTGCGCGACTTGAGTTTCGCAATGCCTTCAGCCATATGTTGCAGAACTATCCCGATCTGTAAGTGGTATGAACAACAAGTTCAACACTGTCAGCAATGCAAGCAACTTCTTCATGAGGTTTACATTAACTGACCCAAACAATCCCATTTGGCGCTAGCCAGCTCACCTTTTCTTCAAACCAAAAAAAAGCCCACTCTCGTGAGAGAGTGGGCATATGTCCCATACCAAGGTCTAAAATTCTGCGTCTGACAATCCGTTCTGGAGAGTAGCGAACGGGTTGCCTCAATACTCGGGAAACAGCAGAGAATTTCCGGAAGAGACTGATCACTCAGCATGCTATTAACAATACAATTACTGTGCCAGTTTGGATAATTTGAAAAATATACATAAATATTAATAGATTACATTTGATCACATTGATATTACGCAGTCTGTTGTTGCGATGATTATCAGGAAAGCGACCGAAATTGGTGCGGATATCAGAGCACTGCTTGATTTAGGTGCCGGCCAATGGCCTGCGCGCTCCTGCTACTCTTTTCGCAACTCAATGGCTAATATCGGGTAGTGCTCAATTAATAATAAGGGGAATCCCATCTATGTACTCCTTGAAAGTCATGATCCTGGCCCATTTGTTGTTGGTTCCAGCATGGACTAACGCACAAACGCCCGATTCCCTGACGCTGGCAGATCTTATCCACGACTACCGCGCCACGCGCGAAAAGCAGATCGTGGAGGACTTTGTCGAGCTGCTTTCCTATCCCAATGACTCCGCAAATCTTGCAGACATGGATGCTAATGTGGTGCACATTCGCGGCTTGCTGGAAGCGCGTGGGCTAGCCACACAGCGGCTGCAAAGCGGCGGCGCACCTTATATATATGGAGAATTGCTTAATCCCGATGCAACAGAGACGCTTTTGCTCTATGCCCATTTCGACGGCCAACCAGTGCAGCTGGAAAACTGGGATAGCCTGCCATTCGAGCCCGTATTGCGTGATGCCCCGTTACCTGATGGTGGCCAGCCAATAGACATTAGCGCAGTGAATGGGAGCTTCAATCCTGAATGGCGCTTGTATGCGCGCTCGGCCGGTGATGACAAGATGCCCGTTATTGCGCTCATCCATGTACTGGATGCGTTGCGCGAAAATAATATTGAACTTTCGGTCAATCTAAAAGTATTACTGGATGGCGAAGAGGAGCGCGGTTCACCAACGCTGGGTCGGGTGATCGACGATAACCCTGGCCTGTTCGATGCAGATCTGCTGTTATTTTGTGACGGTCCCATGCATCAGTCACGTCAGGCACAACTGGTATTTGGTGTGCGTGGTGGGCGCACACTGGATATGACGACCTATGGTGCCAATCGCCCTTTGCACTCCGGGCACTATGGTAACTGGGCACCCAATCCCATTATGCAAATGGCCTACCTGCTCACCAGTATGCGTGATGAGGCAGGGCGCATATTGATCGATGGTTATTATGACAACGTGGTGACATTAACAGAAACCGAGCGTACTGCTATCAATACCATGCCGGATATAGAAGGCATACTGCAAGATGAACTGGCCGTACATACACCAGAAGGTGGCGGCATGCGCATTGAGGAGCTCGTAACATTGCCGGCTTTTAACGCGCGCGGCATCACTGGAGGAGGCGTGGGCACGCAGGGCCGCAATATAATTCTGACTGAATCGACAGTTTCCCTTAACCTTAGGCTAGTACCAAACCAGAACCCGGAGCGGATAAGACGCATCATCGAGACGCATATCGAAGGTGAAGGTTTTCACATTGTGTATGAGGATCCTACTGATGAAATCCTGCGCGCCCATCCCAAGGTCGTGAAGCTGGACTGGCGTGGTGGAGGGAGCCCGGGTCTACGTACATCCATGGATGGCCCCATGGCGCAGCGACTCATTCAGCTCATGCGTGAGATGACGCCAGATTTGATTTTGACGCCTACCATGGGTGGCGGGCTGCCTTTAAATGCTTTCGATAACCGCATGGATAAACCAATAATTATTTTGCCACTGGCCAACCATGACAATAACCAGCATGGCGAAAATGAAAACCTGCGATTGCAGAATTTGTGGGACGCCATGGCAGTTTACGGTGTCGTGCTGGCCAGATTCGGATTGTAGTTCTGATGCTAAGTGGTATTCACGATGCTGAACGCTACCAATTCGCCTTTGTGTTCGAAGAGTTATACTTGTCCATAGATGGCGACGAAGGACTGTCAGAGTATAAAGATCACGTAGAGAACAGGCGAAACTTCAGGGACTAATGGACGGCGCTGAGGTCTGGACCGAAAAGGCATTCTATTTCATGTCGGGGCAGTCTATAGTTTCCCGTATGGAATCAATTGACTGAGTCTATGGAGAGGGTCATTAAGAACCCGCCAAAATATAAAACAAAAATACGAGAGTCCTCATTATGAATATTGTGGAAAAGCATAAAACATTCGCAGGAGTGCTGGTACTGGCTCTATTGTTTGTACAGCCTGCGGGGGCCCAGGTGCTTTCCGGCACAGAAAACGGCGAATGGCGCTATCTCGGTGGACCGGTTGGTCACACGCGTTATTCCCCGCTTGATCAGATCAATCGCAACAACTTCAATGAATTGGAGCAGGCCTGGATCTGGCGCAGCGACAACTTCGGTCCCAATCTTGATTATTTTTCTCGCTCTACGCCCATCTATGTGGATGGCATGCTGTATACAGTGGCAACTCCACGGCGCCAGGTTGTGGCAATGGACCCTGCAACCGGTGAAATAATCTGGACGTTTCGTGAGCCGGAAACTATTCGCCATCAACGCTCTCCCCGGCAGGCTTACGGCAAAGGCGTTGCCTATGCGGAGGTCAATGGCCGTGGAGTGATTTACATTACCACGCCGGGGTTCTTCCTTTGGGCGCTGGATGCCAAAACCGGTCGGCCAATTGAAAACTGGGGCAGCGAATTTCCGGTGGGTGGGTTTCCCGAGACTGGCTCTATCGATCTGATTCCCCACCTGGTGGAAGGTTGGGGGCCATGGGAAGACTACGTTATCGCCGGAGGTGAGTATGATGCCGATTACGGTATTCCGCGCGAACTTGGCATGGTTACCGCCTCGGCACCACCCATCGTAGTCAACGGCGTTGTGGTTGTGCTGGTTGGACATCAACCCAGCTATGGACAAACCAGAATCGAAAACGTCCCGGGCGACATCATGGGTTTCGACGCTGAAACCGGCGAGCGTCTATGGAAGTTTCATGTGATTCCACGTCCTGGTGAAGTCGGTCACGAAACCTGGCATAACGATGCCTGGCGTTACTCTGGAGATATGTCGACCTGGGCGCCAGCTTCAGCAGATCCGGAGCTTGGTCTTGTCTATCTCGTAACCAATGCCTCGACCGTGCAATCCTATGCGGGTCATCGCCCAGGTGATAATTTGTTTGGTGGCAGTGTGCTGGCGCTCGATGTCGCGACCGGTGAGCGCCGCTGGCATTTCCAGATTCATCGCAGCGATCAGTGGAACTACGACCTGCCGACACCACCCATGCTCATGGATCTCAACGTGGATGGGGAGCTCATTCCAGCGCTGGTGCAAAATACCAAGCAGGGTCTGATCTTTGCTTTTAATCGGGAAACTGGAGATCCCATCTGGCCTATCGAGGACCGACCCGTAATTCAGACCGAAGTACCTGGCAATTATACTTCACCAACCCAGCCCTATCCGACCTGGCCAGAAGCCGTGGATCCTATTGTTTACGACGGTATCACTGACGAGTTCCTGCTGGACTACACACCGGACTTAAAGGAACAGGCCAGGGTAATTCTTAACGGCTATCGCATCGGTGGGCTCTATGTACCGGCTTTACCTAACACTTATGATGGGGAATATATTAATAATGTTGGCTGTCTCGGTGCTGGCAACGTCATTCCACATCCACCAGTGGCCGATCCGGTAGAGGGATTAATGTTTAATTCTCACCGGCGTAATTGTTTCGCGCCAGGCTTCATGCGGCCAACCAATGGCGTCGACAGAGATAACCCCAACTATCCGGAACCTGGAGAAGGTGGGGCAACACCAAACAGTACACCTACTACTGGCACTACAGTTGTTGACTGGTTGCCGGGCGGCGGTGGAGGATTACCAACGTTGGATGGCCTGCCAGTATACAAGCCCATGAACAATCAACTCACTGCTTATAATATGCATAGCGGCGACAAGATCTGGTCGGAGCCTGTTGGGCAAACCGTGGAACAGATAAGCGAGCATCCTTTGCTCCAGGGCATCGATATCCCCAATTCCGGTGGCGTCGGCTGGTCCATACAGATGGTAATGGGTGACATCCTTGTGCAAACCCGAGCGCTGAGCGAAGGGATGGTGCAAGTATTGCCCGACGCGCCACTCACACTTAATGCCCGAGACAAGTTTACCGGTGAGGTGCTGGGTAGTGTTGTCTTACCCGCGCCGGCTCAATACGGCATGATGACTTACCTGCATCAGGGGCGCCAATATATCGTCGTACAAATTGGCAGTTCTCGCACTGATTTCCCCGGTGCACTGGTGGCATACCGCTTGCCTGACTAGGGCTCACATTGCAAAACACCCGAGGCAGGTACCACCTGCCTCGATGGATTCCTGATCTGTTCACCGGATATTCAGGTTTCCTGCCTAATAATCAACGTCATGCAGAAAAGTTCTGCGTGAAGCGCGATTGGGGCAGGAGAACATCATGAAGATCAAAGGCATTATCATTTGCGCATTACTGGCATTTGCGACCTTAAGCGCCCAGGCATGGGGAGACAATCGGAGTTTTCGCAGCCTGCAGGGATTTGGCAGTGATGTCCCCGGGTGGCGTCTTGGACCCGATCGTGATCGGGATGGTTACGCAATCTATCGTCGCGCTGGCCATGGTTGGCACCGCGTGGATGGGCGCGCCATCAAGATAGCCGGTTCTCCTTCCAACCCCTGGGTGATTAACGCCAACAATCGCATCTACCACTGGACAGGCCGCGACTGGAATCGCATGCCGGGTCGTGCAATCGATATAGCTGACGGCTGGGCTTTAGGGCTCGAGCTGGAAAGTGGTGGTTATGCGATCTACAGCTGGAATGGCAGAGACTGGGATCATGCGCCCGGTGGTGCAGTCGAGATCGGTGGTAGTTATGAGCGCCCCTGGGTGATCAATAATCGGGGAGAGCATTTCGTCTGGAATGGTCGCGACTGGGATCGGGCGCGCGGATTTAGTTATAACAATCGTCGGAGCACATCTGGCAAAAGCTTTAGTCGTCTCGGCGATCGCAGGTGCGATGACAGAGATCATGATTACAGTCGATCCTCTGACCGGCGTCGCAGTGACTGGTAGTTCATTGTTTTGACCCCTTTGCATTAATCAGAGAGTCCATAACTCGGCCGCTGGCGTGATATTCTTGCTGTTCCTGAATTTTTGGCAGAACGTACGAGTAACATGTCGCGAACCCGAATTCTTTTGATTCTATTAGTCTGTTGCATTGCGCTACCCTCAGCGGGGCGCGGTCAGGCAGATGGCCCTTATTTGTACGTGTTAGGTGTGGTGCAGGACGCCGGATATCCGCAGGCTGCCTGTTATCATCCCCATTGCCTGCCAGGTTGGGAAGATGCCCGCCTGCGTCGCGGCGCTACGTCCATCGCTGTCGTGGACCCGGTAACAGAAAGTAATTACCTCTTTGAAGCCACGCCGCAGTTGCCGCAGCAATTGTATTGGTTGCGCGAAGAAACAGGGCAGGAGTCCCTGGCAGGCGTATTTCTCACCCACGCTCACATTGGCCACTATGCCGGACTCATGTTTTTCGGGCGTGAAGCAATAGGAGCGAGCGCAGTACCTGTTTATGCCATGCCGAGAATGGCGGCATTCTTGCGAGCCAACGGGCCGTGGGGGCAATTGGTAGAACTCGGGAATATTGTTCTGCGTCCGCTTCAGGATGCAGAGCCCGTGCCGCTGCGTGACATTGCTGTCACACCATTTATGGTGCCGCATCGTGATGAATATTCCGAAACCGTGGGTTACCGCATTGCGGGTCCGAACCGTACTGCTATTTTTATCCCGGATATTAACAAGTGGAATATCTGGGACGTCGATATAGCAACGTTGGTGCAGTCGGTTGACTACGCCCTGGTCGACGCAACCTTTTATGACGACCAGGAATTGCCGGGCCGGGATATGTCTCAGATTCCACATCCATTTGTAACGGAATCCATAGAGTTGTTTGCTGATCTACCTGAAGCAGAAAGACGAAAAGTGTGGTTCATCCATATGAACCACACTAATCCACTTTTAAATAGTGACAGCACTGAGGCCGGATACGTGCGAGCGCAAGGCTTCAATATCGCAGAAGAGGGTGTGCGGCTACCACTATGACTACCATAGGAATAATGTTATGCAACAATTAGCAGTAAATAGATGTTTTGGTGGCGCACAGTATCGTTACTGTCATCAATCCGAAGTTTTAGACTGCGAGATGAAATTTTCAGTATTTTTACCCAAACAGATTGCGCTAGGAGTGAAAGGTCGATTGCCCGTGCTCTATTGGTTGTCCGGTCTAACCAGTACGGACGAAAACTTTGTGCAGAAGGCGGGAGCTCAGCGTCTCGCTTCAGATCTCGGCCTCGTTGTCGTAACACCGGACACCAGCCCGCGTGGCGAAAATGTAGCTGATGATCCCGAAGGTGCATACGATCTGGGGCTGGGCGCAGGGTTTTACCTCAATGCGACAGCGGCCCCCTGGGACAAGCACTATCACATGTATGACTATGTCGTGACTGAGTTGCCGCAATTGTTGAAAGAAGAGTTGCCCATCGATCCTGAGCGACAGGCGATTTCAGGTCATTCAATGGGTGGTCATGGTGCGCTGACGATTGCTCTGAAAAACCCGGATCGCTATCGTTCGGTTTCAGCATTTGCCCCGATAGTATCTCCCCTGAATTGCCCATGGGGGAAGAAGGCAATTAAAAACTACCTGGCTGATGATCTGCAAGAAGCGGAAAAATATGATAGCTGCCAATTGATAATTCAATCTTCAGATCAGATGCCCATGTTGATTGACCAGGGTACAGCAGATGAATTTCTGGAAACGCAATTGAAACCCCAATTGTTGGTCGAAGCCTGTCAATCGGCCAGCTATCCGCTAACGTTCAATTTGCGTGACAACTACGATCACAGTTATTTCTTTATAGCTTCATTCATTGACGAGCATTTACGTTTTCATGCACGCCATCTGGGAATAGAAGTTGCTGATGAAGACTAGATAGCGAGCCAGATAAGTGCACCACTGCTCGCTGCAGCACATAGACTTGGCCAGTCTTGCAGCGCGAATAACAAAGGGTCGTCATTGAGTTCGCCGCGTTGCGCAACCCGCCAGATTCTCCCAAGTATAAAGAGCAATAAAGGTAAGATTCCCCAGAGTATAAGCGGTGACGTATAGAGATTTGCGGTAGCTGGAACTGAAATGTACACCGCGAACACTATTACAGCTGCAATGCTGAAAAAGACCCCGCTGTAAAACACCGGTTGCAGGTCCGCGGTTGTGTAGGCGCGTCCAGCCGCTTGCGATTCGCCAGTGGCACCGAGTTTATGTAGCTCGGTATAGCGTTTGGCAATTGCCAATCCGCCAAATAACAGAAGTGAAAAAGTCAGCAGCCAGAGAGTACTATCCACCATGATGGCTGCTGCGCCGGCTACAACTCGCAAGGTGTACAACAATGCCAGCGTACCAACATCGGCAAGGTAAAGGCGTTTGATATAAAAACTATAGAGCACGGTCAGTACCCAATAGACGAATAAGACTACAATAAATTCGTGCGGCAGAATCCACGCAATGACAAACGAGGCAAGCAACAACAGCGGCGCCAGTGCCAAGCCGTATGCCAATGGCAGGTTGCCGCTCGCGAATGGTCTGAAGCGTTTGCGTTCATGTAGGCGATCGGCAAACAAATCCAGCATGTCATTTAATAAATAGACGCTTGATGCGCAAAAGCTGAAACTGATAAATGCGAGTCCTGCTGCGTACAGGAGTTCTGGATTGGTCAGCTCATGGGCCAGTACCAGAGGCAGAAACACCAGCAGGTTTTTAAGCCATTGATGTGGGCGTACCGCGCGCACGAAACTCAGCAGTTTGGAATTTGGACAATCAAACTCCTTTATTGGAGCCTCGCTGTTCTTTATGCGCTGCTTCAGTCGTGGCGAGGCATTAACGATGATAATCTCGCTGGCGTCTTCCCACACCGGAATATCCGCGGTGGAATTGCCCGCATAGGCAAAATCACCACCTGCGCTAAGTTGTTTGATACGTTCCAGTTTCAACTCTGATCTGAGATTGGTTTTCCCATCAGAACCTATGGCAGCGTCGAACAACCCCAAGCTGGAACTCATGCTGTCTACCATTGCCTGGTCGGCTGCCGAGATTAGCGTTAGCGAACGGCCTCTAGCGCGCTCAAATTGCAGCCATACAAAAAATTCTTCGTTCAACGGAATCAGCTCAACAGGCAACTCTATTCTCTTTGCCAGTTGCTGTTTAAAAAAAGCTCGGCCGCGAAGGAGCCAGAAAGGCATCAGGCATAGATACAGGATCTTATGTTTCAGCAGGGCGATCAGGGACTCGAACATCAGATCGCTCTTGATCAAAGTTCCGTCCATGTCGACGAACAACAGGTTGCTGGTTGATATAGATTGCACGGTTAACCTTTAATCAAAACTTCATGCGCTTGAACAAAAATTCTGGTATCGCACATACGATCAGCATAATTAGACGCCAGTATCCCGGCGCATAAACGGTGTGTTTTCCTTTCGCTATCGTCTTGATAATACGCGATGCGATGCGTTCAGGGCTGGACCAGAGCAAGCCTTTATCGAACTGCGCGGTCATTGGTGAGTCGACCAGTCCCGGGCGGATGTCGATGATCTTTACATTGTGCGGATACAAGCGTCCCCGCATACCTTGTATATAAGTCGATACCATGGATTTGGCAGCACCATAAATGTAATTGGGTTGCCGGCCACGATCTCCTGCTACAGACGTTATAACTGCAATAGTTCCCTGCTCCTGTGCCTGCAGTCGTGGGCCGAGTATCGTTAACAATGAGATCACGCTCAGGCCATTGATATTGATAGCCTTGCTGGCAGATTTGAAATCGATTTCGGCTTTTTCCTGATCGGGGAGGTCGCCATGACAAATCAGGACAATATCCAGAGAACCCAGAGTATCAACCGCAGTATCAATTGCAGCCTCATGTTGGGTGTGCTTTTCCAGATCGAGCACCATTATTGCGACTGAATCGGCTCCCCGGACTTCGAGGTCGGTTTTCAGTTCTGCCAGCCGATTCTCATTGCGCGCTATCAGAAAAAATTCGTGACCCTGCTGAGCATAGCTGCGTGCCGTTGCCCTGGCGATTGCCGAATTCGCGCCAATAATAAGAATTTTCATCGCGCTATATTGCCTCACTGAGTCCTAAACGCTGCGATTGCAGCGAAGTGAATTTCCCATTGGGGTCAACTTTATCCTTAATCGTTTTGAATTTTTCCCAATTACTATAGGTTTGTTTGAATACCGTTTCCTGCAAGCGAGCGTCTTTTGCCAGGTAGTGGCGGCCGCCGTGTTGGATCACCATCTGATCGAGTTCATCCAGCAGTGGAAACAGATCCTCCTGCCACTTGAAGTCGAGTGTCAGAGTGTATCCCGGCATGGGGAAAGTCAGTAAGTTTTCATTCGCAGGCCCAAATTTCTTCAATACAGCGAGAAAAGATCCCTTGCCTGCCGCTGACACCTTGTCCAGTATTGCCTGAATGCCGTCTTGAGCCGTGTCAGTTGGAAGAACAAACTGGTATTGTAAAAACCCCCTGGAGCCATAAAGTCGATTCCAGTTATGAATTCTGTCAAGTGGGAAAAAGAATTTATCGATTCGTAAATTCGATTGGCTTTTACCCATCTTGTGCAGCTGATAATACAGTGAATTAAAAGATCCAAGAGTAAAGCGGTTTAGCAGAAATCTAGGCATATCAAGGGGTACAGACGGACCTTTCGAGAGCGGAGTTTTAAGATCACCAACTTCAGTATCGTGTTCGCCCAGAAAAACTACTGAGCGACCCAGGTTTTCACCACGAGCAAGGCAATCAAGCCAGGCAACTGAGTAAGTACTTTCGGAATTCTCAGACAACATCTTCAGGGCCGCGGCGAGATCTTCCGCAATTAGCGTGCGCTGCTTGATAGTGGCACTTGACACTTTTCTAAGAGCTATCCGGGCATCCAGGATTGAACCGGTTAGCCCCATGCCACCGCAGGTTGCGTGAAATAACTCGGTATTTTCTTCTGGGCTGCAATATTCAACGCTGCCATCCGCAAGCATTAAATTGAAGCCGCTGACATGGTTACAAAAGCTTCCATCAATATGATGATTCTTGCCGTGGACATCCGCTGCAATTGCGCCTCCGATACTTACTTGCGCAGTGCCAGGAACGACAACTGGAAACCAGCCGGCAGGGAGGCACACCTGGATTATGGTCGCGAGTGTGGTGCCCGCGCCGCAATGTATCGACCCTTCTGCAGAATCGAATTCCATAAAACTGTCAAGATAGTGCGAAGACAGGATTTGCGCGGCGAGCGCGCTGTCTCCATAACTGCGACCGGCGCCGCGGGGAATGCTTGCAACCTGTCGTTTGGATTGCAATATTTTGCGTGCCGCGTCGGAGTCCTGCGGAACTTCAACAGTGGCATCGACGCGGGGAAATCTTCCCCAACCGTACACATCCATGAATCGTCCTATCGTTTGAAGACCAGTTGCTTGTCGAGCTGGTACTTTACTACATATCCAATAGACAATCCGATTATTGCGCCGCAGTAACGCGCGAATCGGGTACCAAAATAAGACTCGAAACCGAGCTCAAAACCCCAGAACAACAGTGTCGTCAAGACACCCGTAACGCCATATAGAAAGAATTTATTAGCATTGTCCCTGGCAGATATTGATTGATAGGCAAAGATATATTTCTTGTCCAGGACATACTTGCAGATCAAGCCGGCAAATGTCCCGCAGCCAATAGCCATATATAGCCAGAGTACTCCCTGATAGAGTTGGGTGCTGATTTCCTGTGCGGCCAGATTAACCAGCGTCGCAATTACAGCGAAAAAACTATATTTAAGCACTAGCTGCATGATTTGACTCTATTCGTTGCTTGCCATTGCATATCGGCAGTCATTACGCCACTAATAGCCTGTAATGCTTTTGGTGAGCTGGCAACGTTATACTTGGCATCTCATAATTTATCTGGAAATCGATCCTTGTGCCCGAACTACTGAACTTTGCAAGAGGTGTCGCGCTTGATGCGGGCAAGCTGATTGCGCGAATGCGAGCGGATGCAGAATTGCAGCAAAAATATAAGGACGGGACTGAACTGGTTACTGATGCTGATCTCGCCGCTGACAAGCTGATAGTTGCGGCGATTAAACAGCGCTTCCCTGATCATGGCATTCTGTCTGAAGAGTCTTCTCCGGAAATGGCAACATCCAGTACCTTCGACGAGCCAATCTGGATAGTCGACCCTATCGACGGTACTGTAAACTTTGCTCACGGACACAATCAATCTGCAGTGTCCATTGCCTTTGCCGAGAAGGGCCGGGTCACTACTGGCGTGGTTTACAATCCGTTCACCGATGAAATGTTTTCGGCATCCCTCGGAGGCGGTGCCACATTGAACAATTCCCCGATCACTGTGTCTTCTCAACCTGAGTTGCGACGTGCCATCGTGGCTACCGGTTTCCCATATACCAAGAACAGTGTTGCTGAACTCCTGAAATATCTCGATGCAGTGCTGCATCAGTGTGCGGACATCAGGCGGCTTGGGTCTGCGGCATTGGATATTTGCTGGGTGGCGGCTGGGCGAATCGACGCCTATTACGAAACAGTAAGTATTTGGGATTTCGCTGCGGCCCAGCTAATCGCGCGAGAAGCAGGAGCTACATTTGGCCATTTTGGTCCAGTTCCCACAGGCAAAATTCCGGAGTTTCATCCAGACAAAGTACTGATTACCAACCCACACCTTTTTGGCCCCCTCCAGGCCCTTTTGCAGCAAGCCGTTTAGTCAGGATTTCCTCCGGGCATTCAGTGAGTTAAGTTCGCCCTTTACTGCGTCGAGTAACAATTTATTGCATTGACGTAACATCCCTGTTTTGCGTACAGTCGTATTGATAAGTGGGTTAGTTTTAAGCGGCGGTGATATTGCTACAAACGCCCTGTAAAACAGAATTCGCGGGATATCCTGATTTTCAGGGGTTCCAAACATTAATTATCGAACTATTAACTGGTAACAATTGGAATCATGTTCGATTCCACATCAAGGAGAGCACAGTGAAAGCACTGATTTCATCCAAAGCAGTATTAGCCATGCTGCTTGGCAGCCTGGTTTCTGGCGTGAGCCTGGCACAGGATCGCGTTGGCGATTTCTCGCTGCTGGACCAGGACGGCTATTTTCATAATATGAGCTGGTATGACGACCACGCCACGATTGCCCTGCTGGTGCAGGCCAACGATGGTATGGACATGGCGGCCCACGTTAGTGAATTCAATGCGCTGAAAGCCAAGTACGACGAGGCCGGTGTGGAATTCATGATGATCAACCCTATGGGGCGTTTGAATCGTGAAGACGTACAGGCTGAATTGACAAAATATTCCGTTGATATCCCTGTCCTGATGGATGACGCACGTGTCATCTCAAAAGCGCTTGGCATCGACAAGACTGGTGAGGTGCTGCTATTTAATCCCAGCAGCTTTCGCGTGGAATTCCGCGGCCCGGTAAGTGCTACAGAGTCTGTAATTCAGGCAGTGCTGCGTGACGAAGAAATCAGCAATGCAGCAGTAGCAGCGACTGGTTCCCCGGTGACTTATTCAGAGGTTGAACAATTCGCCACTAACCCGCCTTCTTATGAAAATGATATCGCACCCATCATTGCCGAGAATTGTGCAAGTTGCCACCGCGAAGGGGGTATTGCTCCTTTCGCCATGGACAGTCATGCCATGATTCAGGGCTGGTCCCCAATGATTCGTGAAGTATTGATGACCAAGCGTATGCCACCAGGCCAGATCGATGGCCACATCGGCGAGTTCATCAATGACATGCGCCTGGAAGATGACCAGATTCAAAAAGTTGTCGCGTGGATAGAAGCTGGTTCACAGAAAGATGGTGCAACCGATCCATTGGCCGAACTGACCTGGCCTGACACCAAATGGGCATTTGGCGAGCCAGATTACATCATCAAGGTGCCACCACAGGAAATTCCTGCCACTGGCGTATTGGACTATCGTCATGTTTCGGTGCCAATTGATATCGAAGAAGACAAATGGGTTCGTGCCAGCCAGTATGTTGCCGGCGACCGTACCGTACTTCACCACACTCTGAATTCACTCGTAGAGCCAGGCGCGAGCCGTCGTGGCGGTTTCCTCGGTGGTGGCAATGCGGACCAAGCCAATATCACTGCCTATATTCCCGGTGCAGCACCAAGTATGGAGCCACCCAATACAGGTGGTTTGTTGAAAGCGGGTTCAGTACTTAACCTGCAATTACACTACACCACCAACGGTCGCGAGACTGTTGACGCCAGCGAGATTGGCTTGTGGTTCTACCCGGAAGGCGAAGTGCCAGAAGAAAGAATGTCGGGTCAGTGTGCCTGTATCTTTACCCCAGGGTGGACCAATATTCCTCCGGGTGATCCTGAATTTGTCATGGAGCAGTCTGTGACTTTGCGTCGCGACGCCGAGATGCATAGCTTCACGCCGCATATGCACTTCCGCGGTAAGTACATGCGTTTCTATGCGGACTACCCCGATGGCACACGTGAAGAACTGATCAATATTGCCAACTACAATTACAACTGGCAGTTGGCTTACACCTACGAAGAGCCCAAACCAATGCCAGCCGGCACTGTGCTTACTGCAGTAGGTGCGTTTGATAACTCTGCGCAAAACCCGGCCAATCCCGATCCAGAGCGTTCGGTACCCTGGGGTCAGCAGTCCTGGGATGAAATGTTCTTTGGCGCCATGTCCTGGAAATATACTAATCAGGGTGGTGAAGACTAGTAAAAGGGGATTAACCCCCGACCAACAAAACCCGGTCAGTGGAAACATTGACCGGGTTTTTTAATGCCACGAATCAGTTAATCTAGTGACATGAAATACATATTTGAAGTTCTCGTTAACGAAGACTATAGCGTTGAGCAATACGCGGACGCGTGGCTTGCTGCCAGCAAAATTATCCAACAGGCCGTCGGTGCGAATGGAACCTATTTGCACAGGGATCTGAACAATCCGCGGCGCGCACTGGCGATTGCTCATTGGGATTCCAAAGCAGCACGCGACAAAAAAGACTGGGACGAAGAGGCTGCGCTGAAGATCATCAGGCAGCAGGCTGACCATGTAACGGTGAATCTGGTAGGTGAGTTTGCTGACCCGGAGTGGCAGGTTGAGATTGAGTCAGGCTCCGGGAATGGTGCCTGACTCAAAGTTTTACAACCTAAAGAATTTGCCAGATATCGTACGCAATCTTGCCTTCAACCTGTTTATTCTTACCCACACACACGATGTGATTTAGCCAGTCGTATTTCTCCGAGGCTGTATTGAACACGGGAGTAACGCGCCAGTAGACACCGGAGCTGGTGGGCACAATCATGCCCTTATAAGTCATGTAGATATGGGCATCGTCGTCCGTTAACAATGTGATGCGTACATCGAGGCTGCGATGGCCGCTTACTTGGGTAATCCAGTCAGCGCCACCCGGTAATACCGTGCCCTGCAAGCGTGGACCCGTAAATGTGCCGCCACTCAGAGGCGCAATACTGGTGTGGCCCGTTTCTATCATAGGGTCGCCATCCAGCAAGAGCTCCATCAGGTATTCGGATTCCAGTTCACTCTGTGGCTGTTGTGCCAGTGCCGAACTGCTGGCTCCTACTGCTGTAGCTGCCAGTGCCGCGGCACCAAGGCTATTGAATTCACGACGGGATAGTTTCTTCTCTTTATTGCTCATTCCTGATCTCCTCCAATTCTGTTAACGAATCATATGCTGAACTGTGCATTAGTCCTAGTGCTGGCGCTGACTTTTGTCGAAACGCTTGAGAATACCTGGCAGGTAGGTCAGGTCCAGTATTAATGCCAACACGACGATGGGCACCAACAACTTGGCTGCCTGCTGGAAGTAGATGGTATTGGCGCTGATGAGTAAGGTCGTTCCCAACGCCAGAATGAGTGTGGTGATCGTTAGTGCCGGGCCGGCAGTTCGAATCGCATGGCTGATTGCATTACTTTGATCACTACCGGTTTCGCGAGCTTCGAGATAATGGCTCAGGATATGTACTGTGTCATCTACGACAAGACCGATGCTGATACTGAATAACATCATGACGAAAGGATCAAGTTGCCCTACAAATAGTGCCCACACACCGAAGACCATTGTTGCAGGCAGCAAGTTAGGAATAACACTCAATATGCCAAAGTACACACTGCGTAATCCGACGATAAGACACAGCGTAATCAGGATCAGACTAAGCGTATACCCTTGTAGTAGTTCTATGGTTACCAGCTCATCCATGCGCGAGAACAGCAACAGGTTACTGCCATGCAGGAGCTGGGCCTCAGGGAAGACCTGCGTGAACTCTTCAGTAATGCGTGTATCCAGGTCAATCAGTTCCTGGTTGCTCAGGGGCACTGCGTTAATAAACAGCGTGATTATGGAAAAGTCATCATTGATAAAAGTAGAAAGTGGAAAATCAGGACTCTGCACCAGCTCGTAGTTGTTCAGATAGAAACCAATGGTGTTGATATCCTCTGGTAGCACATAAAACTCCGGGTTCTCCTGGTGTTGATACTGGTTGATAGTCTTGATGACATCCAGTGCGCTGGCGATGGATACTATCTCCGGGTCATCCACGAGGCGTTGTGAAAAGCTCTCTGTTCGCTGCAAAAACAGAGGGTCGATAGCGCCATCTGTTATGCCCGTATTGATTGCATAAGTCATGGCGGGGCCGCGATTCATACGCTCACTGATTGCCTCATAGTAATCGGAGATATCAGAATCAGCAGTAATGAAATCCAGCCGGTTAAAATCTGTTTCATTGAGTGGCAGCAAGGCCAGGGTTAATAGGGCAAACAGGGAGTAAGACCAGAACAATTTGCGATCATGTTGCGCGACCTGTTTGTCCAGTATCAGTAATCCTCGTTGGCCAAACGGTTTGATTTCGGTAATTCGACTGAAGCGGCTAATTAGCACCAACAGAGTAGGCAGCATGGTCAGTGTCAGCAGGTAGGCGAAACCGATGCCGATTGCGACTATGCGCCCGAAATCCTGAATGGCCGGAGACGAGGACATATTTAGTGACGAAAAACCGATGGCAGTGGTCAGTGCGGCCAACGTCACAGGCTGCAGATTGGCACGCAGGCTGGTGCGCATTGCCTGTAACCCGGCCTCACCCCGAGCCTGGGCCTGGCGAAAGATGGAGATGATATGCACGCTGTTGGCCACTGCAATGATGACTACAACCAGGGGTGCGATGATGGAGATATTATTGAAGTCGAACCCCAGATAACCCAGTAGGCCAAGTGTACTGAGCAAAGTGAATAACTGGTGAGACAAGATGCTACCGGCCAACCAGACCGAGCGAAAGCAGAATCCCATCACCGCAACGCAAATGATAATAATGATCGGTAACAACTGTGTCAGATCATCCACCATGGCCTGCTGACCCGATTGTTCCAGGATTACATCGCTACTTACGTGAATCGTCACATCCGGGTGAGCACCGCGTAATTGATCTCGCAGTTCGAGAGCATTGCGTGCGATCTCAAGTCGCTGCTCATTATCCAGGTTGTCGTCGTCTACAGAGACGGTAGCGAAGGTTAGCGCAGCATCTGTCGCCAACAAATTATTGGTCAGTAACCGGTCATTGACAGCTAACGATTGAATCGCCGCCAATTCTGTCAAAGAATATTCAAGATAATTTCTGGCGAACAACCTCTCTTGTCGTTCTGGCGAGAAATAACTGAGTACAGTACTGACGCGCAATGCTTGCGGAATATCGTTGTACCGCTGTTCAATGGAATCAAGTGCAGCTAGCACAGCAGGCGAGAATACGGATTCGCCTTCGGGTGGGATGAAGACATAGCTTATTTCCAGATCGACAGGAAATTCTTCGTATAAGATCCCAACCTCATCCAGATAAGGATCACTGCGGGTAAGAAGTGCTTCCAGTGAAGTATCGAAACCGGAGCGTGTGATGCCGGTAGTAAGCAGTGCAACCAGACAAAGTGAAAATATCGACCAGAACCAACGGTTGGACACCAGGTGGCTGGCGATGGCATTACTTCTGGTTGCTGTCACGATACTGCTCCGGCCACTGCATGATAGATTTTTCTAAACTTTCTATGCTCTTTACCCTTCCAAAATTTTCTATAAATCCCATTCATACGCGGTATTCGATGCCAGGTTAAACCTGTCTGCAGTACTCCATCCACGATTGCACGCCGCTGGTGAGAAATTTTTGCCGGTGCAGAATAAAATAAAACTTGCGTGTCCAGTCTCTTTGAGGAACGGCAAGTGGAACCAGGGAGCCACGACGAAAGGCGTCTTCCAGCGTAAGCTTTGACAAGCAACCAACTCCAAGTCCAGCTTCTACTGCTCGTTTGATGCCTTCCGTGTGTTGCAGCTCCAACCTGAGTTTCACATTGGGCAGGATACCATGCATGGCGCGATCAAAGGCCTGGCGTGTGCCGGAACCCCGTTCGCGTACGATCCAATCTGCCTCTAACAAGTCGGCATCAATCAGTGAGGGTTTCTGAGCCAGAGGGTGATCCGGGCGGGCAAAGGAAGTGAGTTCATCGTCACGCCAGTAGATAACCTCAAGTTCGGGTTCGGTTAATTCACCCTCAACTAATCCGATGTCTAATTCAAAGTTCTTCACCTTGCGGGCAATCGCTGCCGTGTTCTCGACAGTGAGGGCAACCCCGGCCGCAGGATGTGTTTTCATGAACTCGGCCATGATGCTCACCGCCAGATAATTGCCAATTGTCAGGGTTGCCCCGACATTGAGCTGTCCCACTTCATCATGGGCGAGCAAAGTCTTTTCCAGCTCGCGTGCCTGGGAAATCAAGGCCGCTGCCTTCGGGCGCAGCATGCTGCCTTGATCATTAAGATGCAGGCGCTTGCCTACCCGGTCAAACAGGTTCATGTCAAAACGCTGTTCAAACTCCTTCAGGGCAGTGCTCGCAGCCGATTGCGACATAGCCAGCTCACGGGCTGCCACGCTGACATTTTCATGTCTGGCCACTGCAAGGAAGACTTGTAGGTGTTTCAGTGTAAATCGCATATCTATAAAAAAGATATATTATATAAGAATAATCAATTTTACAGATAAAGTCCGCCAAGTCTACACTTCACATCCTGAAAAACCCTGATGTTGTGAGGAATACTAATGGCAAGCCTGTCCACCCAGAACGTTACTGACGTGCGCCACTGGAACGATTCCCTGTTTAGCTTCAAGACCACGCGTGACCGGTCTTTGCGTTTCGAAAACGGGCACTTTGTCATGCTCGGTATGGAGGTTGAAGGCAAACCCCTGATGCGCGCCTACAGTATTGCCAGCCCCAACTACGAAGAAGAACTGGAGTTTTTCAGCATCAAGGTGCCCGATGGCCCGCTTACCTCACGACTGCAGAACATCAAGGTGGGTGACAAGCTTTTCGTCAGCAGCAAGCCCACAGGCACACTCGTGGTGGATCATCTGCTCAAAGGGCGCAACCTGTACTTGATCAGCACCGGTACGGGGCTGGCTCCCTTTATCAGCATCATCCAGGATCCCGAAGTCTACGAAAGATTTGACCGCGTTATCGTGACTCACGGTGTGCGTTACAAATCTGAACTGGCATACCAGGAATTCATCGAGGTTCAGCTGCCAAAGAATGAGTTTTATGGTGAAGAAGTGCAGAACAAACTGCTCTACTATCCAACGGTAACGCGCGAGCCTTACCAGAATACAGGTCGACTCACTGACCTGATGACTTCAGGTAAGTTGTTCTCTGATCTTGGTTTGGAGCAGGCCGACCCGCAGTATGATCGCTTCATGATCTGTGGCAGCCCCAGCATGCTGAGAGATACCTGTGCAATTCTGGATAACTGGGGATTTGAAGAATCCCGTCAGGGGATCAAGGCGCACTATGTCATTGAACGTGCGTTTGTCGAGTAGGATTTTTTTCAGCCGCAATAAAAAAGGGACCATCAGGTCCCTTTTTTGTATTCACGTTTTACTGGTCTAGAAAATGGCGACCAGGCATCCCTTGGAATCCGGCACTTCGTCCATATTGACGGTGCCGCCTGCAAGTACGGTATCCAGTGCGTCACGCAGGTAATGTGCCGATGCATTGTTACGCTGTGTTTCATAACCGAGCTGATCGTTAATAGGTCCCCGATACAGCACTTCCTGAGTTCGCGGATAAACGATGAAAACCTCTGCAGTGCGTTCCACACCCAGAGCCTTCGCTAACACCTGGCCCTCATCCTTGATGATGGGAAAATCTATACCGAATTCCTCGGCTTCTTTGGCGATGCGAGCCGGGTTGTCCTGGATATTGGCATTGAACATCACGAATTCGATATTCTGGTCAGCATATGCCTCACGAATTTCGCGATAATTTGGAACAGCGATACGGGCAATTGGGCAGCCAACTCCCTGCACATAAAACACCACATACTCGCTGTCCTGGTATTTCTCAAGTGAGTGGACTTCGCCCAGATGATCCTTGAGTTCGAACTCGGGAATTGAGCGCAGCCACTCATCCGCCAATGCACTCGTGGCACTGAACAGGATCGTAGTAGAGACAAGTAGTTTAACTAGCAATTTCACTCTTCTGCTCCTTTCTCGCAAAACTTACGGTTTTGCGCAGTTCGGCTGTTAAGTTACTCCCAGACTGAACATGGGGTCTGGCCGCAATAATTCAAGCTGTGTCAGCGGCGTGCCAGAGTAGGCCACTCGCTGCATTTTCCCATTGAGAAGTATGGTAACAACACCGTTGAAAATGACCAGTCAAACCGGGCGCCTGTCACAGAATGTTGCAGCTCATCGACGGTCAATCCGACTAATATAATTCTATTAATATCAATAAGATAGAGAGAGTTTTCTAATTTCAGAATATAGTAACTGATAACCGGATCGTTCTGCCTGTTTCAAGCGGGATTATTGGCCCGAAAACCCTTTTGCTGCCACTGTTCGTCGGGGCGGATTATTGAGGCCACGGATTCTGTGGAATATCCTGGCGGGCAACCCGCCAGGCGTTTTACGGTTATACTCACGTTCAGGTTGTAATTCAGCAATGACTGCAATTTTTCTCTTAATTGTATGTCGCAGGCCGCCGGGGCATTAATGATGCTTCGGCTTTTTATTGGGTAGGCCGGTTTAATGACTATATGCCAGTGGTAGCTGGTGAACAGCCTCAATTGATACGGCGAGCTCAACTTCTGGAGATTGCATGGCGAGCGGTTTGAAAAACATTTACACAGGGTTGGTGTTTAAGCGTCCAGTATTGGTGCTGGCTGTTGTTCTGGCTATTGCCGCAGTATTTGGTTACTACACGCAATATTTCCGGCTCGATGCTTCGGCAGATTCATTGCTCCTGGAAAATGATCCTGATCTGGAGTTCTCGCGCGAAGTAAATATCCGTTATGGCATTCGTGAATCTGTAATCGTTGCATATACCCCAGAGGGAGATTTGTTTTCGCGTACAGAACTGGAGCGGCTGGAACGGCTACGTCAGGATCTTCTGGCCATCGAGCGTGTGGAATCCGTAGACAGCATACTGAATGTCCCAGTGTTCGGCGACACACCTCTTACTGCGATATCAGAAGATTACCTCACAGTCATGGATGCGGAGCAGGATCTGCAAGCTGCGCGGGAAGAAATTGTGGCGAGCCCGGTATTTCGCAATGCAGTCATCAGTCCGGATGGGGAAACCGCCGGGTTGTTGGTGAGTTTTGCCATAGACCAAACAGCCCGCGACATGCTTACTCGCAGATCAGATTTACGCAGTCTTGAAGCGGACGGCACTATCACAGCGGAACAGGCTGCTGAATTAACGACAGTAGAAGAAGAGTATGCTGAGTACAGTGTAGTCGCTGCGGAACGCCAACACGAAGTGATTGGCACCATCAGGCAAACCCTGGATGAGTACCGCTCTGGCGCCCAGATATTTCTGGGTGGTGCGCCAATGATCGCCGATGACCTGGTGACGTTCGTGCAAGGTGACCTGAGTAGTTTCAGTCTTGCAGTACTGGTCTTGATTATCGTTGCATTGGGATTAATTTTCCGTCGTGTTCGATTTGTCGCCATGCCGTTGATCTGTTGTGCGGTGGCGGGAACAATCATGGTGGGCATTCTCGGCATGATGGACTGGCGCGTCACCGTTGTGTCATCGAATTTTATTTCCCTGCTGCTGATCATCACGATTTCACTAACTGTGCATTTGGTGGTGCGATATCGCGAACTGCGAGCTACACGGCGCTTCAGTAAGCATGACAAAATATTGCGCCATGCGGTGCTGAGTATGTTCAGACCCTGTCTTTACACCGCCCTGACAACTGCTGTGGCTTTTGGGTCACTCATTGTCAGTGGCATCCTGCCAATCATTACATTTGGCTGGATGATGATGATGGGGGTCGCCACGGCACTGCTTGTTGCTTTCACAGTTTTCCCCGCCACGATGAGCTTGCTGAAAAAAGATGACTCCAAAATTTCCACTGATCTGAAGTTAAATCTCACTGGAGCGTTAGCCAGGTTTACCGATGCACTTCGCGGCAATGTGATTCTGTTATATGGCCTGATAGTAGTTCTCAGCGTGGTTGGGTTGACTCGTCTGCGCGTTGAAAACAGTTTTATTGATTATTTTCGTGAAAGCACTGAGATCTATCAGGGGATGACCTTGCTTGATGAGAAACTTGGGGGAACGTTGTCGTTTGATGTCATCGTCGATCTGCCTGAAGAAGAGAGTTTTGATGGCGGCTTTGATGATGGCTTTGGTGGTTTCGATGATGCATCGGCTGATGGAGGTAACGAAGATGCCTACTGGTTTACTGCACCAAAGATGGCGCAGGTTGAGGCAATACACGACTATCTGGATGCCGATCCTTATACAGGTAAGGTTTTATCGTTTGGCGCAGTGATCAAACTCGCCGAACAGCTCAATGACAACCAACCCATCGATGGGCTGTTATGGGCCGTGCTTTATAATCGAATTCCCGAGACTCTGAAAGACACTGTGCTCAATCCGTTTGTCTCAATAGAAGATAATCAATTGCGATTCAATGTCAGAGTCATAGAATCGGCAGATGACCTGAATCGTAATGAACTGCTGCAACGTATAGAGACAGGGCTGGAGCAGGAGTTTGGCTATACGGACGAACAGGTTCATCTCACTGGCATATTGGTAATGTACAACAATGTGTTGCAGAGCCTTTTTCAATCCCAGATTCTAACTCTGGGTGTGGTGATGTTTGCCATCATGCTTATGTTCCTGTTCTTGTTCCGCTCATTCTGGATTGCGTTGATCTGTATTATTCCCAATGCCATTGCTGCGGGATCAGTCCTTGGTGTCATGGGGTGGTTGAACATCCCACTCGATATTATGACGATTACCATCGCTGCTATATCAGTGGGCATTGGCGTGGACAATACGATCCACTACATGCACCGATTCAGGCGTGAGTTTCCCCGCCTGGGCAACTATCGTGAAACCATGTTCTTCTGCCATAACAGTATCGGGCGTGCCATGTATTTTACATCCATGACTATTGTGGCGGGATTCTCGATTCTTGCTCTGTCCAATTTCATACCGACTATCGTTTTTGGGTTACTAACCAGCCTGGCAATGCTTGTGGCTCTTGTAGGATCTCTCACACTGTTACCGCAATTATTGATTACTTTCAAACCTTTGGGAGACGAGCACAGCCCAGCCCTCGACGCGACATGATTATTGTTGAATCGGGTTGACAATGTGTTTAACCTGATTGGCGTTACAGTAAAGCCAATCCGGAATTTCGAGTAGTGCAATCTATGAAGAAGCTGGCCGTTATTACGGTATTGCTGATGACGTCCTGTGCTGACAATGATTCAGTGCCGCCTGAGTTGATGTCACAAGTTGATATTTTCATGGCAGACCCCATAGCAGTACGCAGAGGCGAAGCCTTGTTTCTCGGTTCTTGTGCGGAGTATTGCCATACCACTCAAGCGCCAGTTGCGGATAGTGGTGCTGCACTACTATTTGACTGTGAATGGGTACACGCCGAAACCGATGTACAACTTTTTGATGTGATCATCAATGGTATACCCGGAACACGCATGGTGGCATACGGAGAAAATTTCCCCGAAGGCTCCGACGACGTATGGAAAATCATCGCCTACATAAGAGCAAACCAGCAAACTTGTGAATTTGATTAATGAAAACTAAGGAATAAACAGTTAATGAAAAATGATGCGCCAGAGAAAGACGGTAAAGACAAAGGCAATACAGGTCGTTCCGCTTTTCTCGATGAGAAACTATTTAAATCCAGATCCGTCACTATATTTGGCGAGATTAACGACAAGATTGCGCGCGCAGTAACAGAGAGACTGCTGGCATTGGATGCAGATAGCGATGAGCCAATTTCTATTTACATCAGTTCACCTGGTGGGCACGTGGAATCGGGTGACGTAATTTACGACATGATCAAATTTATTAATGCCCCAGTGAAGGTTATCGGCACAGGCTGGGTAGCAAGTGCGGCGACCACCATCTATCTGGCCGCGGAGAAAGAAAATCGCTTTGCTTTGCCTAATACCCGATTCCTGATTCATCAGCCGCTGGGGGGATCCCGCGGCGACGCAACTGATATCAAGATTCAGGCAGAGCAGATCGTCAAGACCCGGGCTCGCATCAACCAGTTGATAGCTAATGAGACAGGTCAGCCACTGGATCGCGTTGCCAAGGATACGGACCGGGATTACTGGATGTCCGTGGAAGAGGCGAAAGCCTACGGCATCGTCAGCAAAATAGTGCAATCAAACGCAGAGGTCTGAATTCAGGGCGTGGTTTCTATTTTGCGGAAGATGGCCTGGCGATCTTTTGACAGCGCACAAACCACCATGAATTCAGGTATACAGCTGGCGGCGAATGCAACCGCAGTGTTGGGGTCAATCAGTTCAACCTGGATGACCCCTTCGACCCCGGCATAAAACACTTCTACTCGTGCGATGTTGCCATCAACAACGCCATCATTAGCGGTCCATTCGTAACCCAGCGACTCGACCTGGGTAACTTTCATCACTCCGTCTTCAACACTAACTGCCAACGAGAACAGCGTGCCTTCTGCCAGCCAGGTGCCATTCCAATGCACAGACAGGTCTTCCTGGGCGATGACACCGTGCAAGCTATAAAGCATGGTGAGGATGAAAACTAATTGCCGCATATTAAAAATCTCTTAATTAAGACTGAGGCCGACACCAAAAATCTGTCCGTGATATACGAGTAAGACAACAAATAACACGCCACCCGTTAGCATAGCAACGATATCCCATAGCAGAAATTGCACCCGGGCAGGGCTATCAAGTACTGCGGCCGGGCTCAGGGTAAAAAATTTAAAAAGTGCCCAAATGGTGAAACTGCCGAATAGCAGCATCGATGCAAGGTCGCCATTTGCCCAGAGATGAGCAAACCCCCACAGCGCTACGCCAAACAACATGGGGTGACGCAAGCTGCGCCGGATAAATGAAACCGGCAAATTTCCAGCGATAATACTGATTAGTGCTGGCAGCATCAGGAATACACTGAGTCCACGCCATTCATAGACAGGTTGCCAGATCATGATGAAAGGTGCCTGGGATTTACCCCAGATTATCAATAGTAATCCGAGCAGGGCGACGACACTGTAAAGGCCCTTATAGACACCTTCAGAAGGCAGGTTCGACCGCAGGTGATCTCGCAATCCTAATTCGCGTAGCACATGCGGTAAAAAGAACAGAATCAGGCCCAGCCCCAGCGTTATCAAAGCTGCGCTCCAGTAGTGGCTCCAGTTAATGCCGGGGCAGTTTAGCATGTCCCCCGGCAGGAGTATGGCAGCCCGCGTGATCTCGGTGGGGTTGCGCAATTTACTAAAAAGATGTCTAATTAATTAAATGTTTAATTAATTAAATACAAATGCGGGAATTCGCCAATGACTTTGACACAAACTGATCTGGCTAACGGGCCTGGCCGCCCGGCCGGTAGCGATGGCGACAAGGTGCGTAATGCCCTGCTGCAAGCTGCGCGCGAATTGTTTATGCGCAACGAATTCAAGGCCGTGACTGTGCGCCGTGTGGCAGACGGGGCCGGCGTGAATCCAGCCATGGTGAACTATTACTTCGGGAGCAAGCAGGGGCTTTATCTCGGCATGGTTGAAGCGGTGCTGGCTGAGCTTGAAACCCGTGCAGCACAGCTTGATCAGGGGGCTGAAAATGACATAGGTAGTTTCATGCAGTCTTACAGTTTACTGCTGGCGGAAAATCCCTGGTGGCCTAATTTTGTTATACGGGAAGTACTGTTTGGAGAGGCTGACACACGCGAACTGGTCATAAAGAAGTTTGCAGGACAGCTCGCACCGCTTCTGCTCGCGTCCGCACAAGAGGGTGTGGCCAGCGGTCAGTATCATGCTGATCTCGATCCACGTTTCACCCTTGTATCAATCATGGGGATGACATTGTTTCCTTTCATCGCCAAACCATTGCTGCAGCAAGTGCTCAATCTCGATTACAGCGAGGAAATGGTGCGCGAGCTGGTGACACACAATACGAAAATTCTTTACGACGGCATCAAGATATCCCGGGCAGGTGCAGACCTATGAAACCGTTCAGCATGATCGCCATTTTAAGCGGTGCGCTCTTGAACGCTTGCACACCTGAAGAGCCCATGACGGTGGGAATACTGCAGTCCGACCGGATTGAATTGAAGGCTGAATATGCAGAACCGATTGTTGCTCTTGCCGTGACAGAGGGAGGTTCGGTGCAGACAGGCGATGTAATTTTGCAGCTGGATAGCAGTCGAGCGAACATCCGGTTAGGCGAAGCGCAGGCCAACATCGATCGCTTGCGCGCGGTGCTGGCAGAACAAGTTGCAGGTCCACGACTTGAAACCATTGCTGCCACCACAGCCAATCTCAATGATGCGCGTATAGAAAGGGAGTTTCGGGATAAGGAACTACAGCGACTGGCGGGATTGAGAGAGCGTAACCTGACGTCCGTTGAGAGTGTGGATACCGCTGAGAAATTGCTGCGTTCTGCCGAAGCCCGTGAGGCCGTAGCAAGTGCCCAACTCGATGAGCTGTTGGCTGGAACTCGCATGGAACAACTGGACCAGACCAAAGCCGCACTGCGCCAGGCTGAAGCCGTGCAAGAAGAGTTAGCGCTCAATCAGGCGCGGCATACAATCAGTGCGCCAGGAAATGCACTGGTAGACAGCTTACCTTTTGAAACAGGCGAAATTCCCCGGGTAGGTGATGTGGTCGCTGTGCTATTGGTGGGGGACCAGCCTCTTGCGCATGTCTATATTCCCGGGCCATTACGTTTGCAGGTAAGTCCGGGCAGTCAGGTGCAAGTACATGTCGACGGCCGGGAGGGAACACTCACCGGGCGCGTGCGGAATGTTGCCGCTGACGCTTCTTTCACTCCTTATTATGCGCTGACAGAAAGAGATCGCAGTCGCTTGTCTTATTTTGCAGAAATCGAATTACCGCAGTTGCCGCAACGCTTACCGGAAGGTTTGCCCGTGCAAGTCACGTTACCCTAGTGGGTGCCAATGATGGCCGATGAATATGCCATAACTGCCCGGGGTCTGACACGTAAGTTTGGCAGCCTGATCGCGGTTGATAACGTGGATCTCGAGATTCCCGCGGGTAAAATCTACGGGTTCCTTGGACCTAATGGGTCTGGCAAATCAACCACAATACGCATGTTGTGTGGATTGCTTACCCCCAGCTCCGGTAACGCTACCGTCCTGGGTAAGGACACAAAATCAGAGTCAGAAAGCCTCAAGCAAGACATCGGCTATATGACGCAACGCTTTTCGCTGTATGACGATCTTACCGTCAAGGAAAATCTGCGCTTCATCAGCCAGGTTTATGCGTTGCCGCGTTCTCAGCGTCAGAAAAGGGTTGATCAGCTGCTTGATGAATTTGATCTTGCAAACAGAACATGGCAGAAAGCCGGTACTCTGAGTGGCGGCCAGAAACAACGGCTTGCACTGGCTGCGGCAACACTACACAAACCCAGAATCCTGTTTCTCGATGAACCGACCAGTGCGGTAGATCCCGCAAATCGCAGGGATTTTTGGGAAATTCTGTTTGAGTTGGCCGAGCAAGGAACCACCATACTGGTCAGCACCCACTACATGGACGAAGCAACTCGTTGCCATTCTCTTGCAATACTCGACCAGGGAACCAAGGTTGCCGATGGTTCACCGCGCCAACTGGGAGAGGAAATTTCCTGCCATGTGATTGAGGTAGTAGCGGATGATCCCAATCAAGTCAGGACTTGTTTGGCAAAAGAACCCGCTATAGTCAGCGTCACTCAACTGGGTACCCGCCTGCGCGTGCTGATTCCCAAGATGCACTCTGACCCCGTCGCCCTTGTCGAGCAGCAGTTGCGTACTGAGAGCATTGCAGCGCATGTCGAGCAGGTGTTTCCGGATCTGGAAGATGTCTTTGTCGCGGTGACTGAGTTACAGCGCCAGGAAAAGGCCAGCTCATGAAATCCCTGTTACGCATCTTTGCGATTATGAGCAAGGAATTCAGGCAATTGAGCCGGGACCGGCTTAGTTTCGGCATGATCGTCGGCATTCCTCTGATACAGCTGTTGTTGTTTGGCTACGCCATAAATACGGACGTACGCAATTTAACTGCAGGGCTGGTGGATGAAGCGAATACCAGTTTGTCGCGCGAAATGGTCGCCGATCTGACCGCTACCCAGGTGATTAATCTGCAATACCATGTGGATGATGTGCCTAGCCTGCGACAGCTACTGGATCAGGGAGACATCAGTATTGGAATCGCCATACCTGCAGACTTCGATCGCCGGGTAATCTCAGGCGAGCGTCAGGTCGCCCAGATATTGGTAGATGGTAGTGATCCGATCATAGTGGGCGTAGCGAGCCAGCTAAGTATGGTGCCACTTGGATTTAACACGGCAGCACGCAGCACTGCTTCGCCGCAACGCATTGAAGTTCGAAATTTCTATAATCCGGAAAGCCGTTCTGCAGTGAATATTGTACCCGGCCTGATAGGCGTCATACTTACCATGACCATGGTGTTGTTTACTGCAGTTGCGATTGTGCGCGAGCGTGAACGTGGCAATCTGGAATTGTTGATCAATACGCCAGTAAAGAACTTCGAGTTAATGATCGGCAAAATCATCCCCTATATTCTGATTGGATTGGTACAACTGGTGATCATCCTGGGGTTGGGCTGGTATTTTTTCCAGGTTCCAATACGCGGAGATCTGCTGCATGTCCTCATCGTGGCGATGGTGTTTATTGCTACCAACCTGTCACTGGGTCTGTTGGTTTCAACAACGGCGCAGACTCAATTCCAGGCAATGCAAATGGCGTTTTTTATTTTTCTGCCATCAATCCTGCTTTCCGGCTTTATGTTCCCTTTCGATGGCATGCCTCCGTTGGCCCAGAGTATCGCGGAGATACTGCCGTTGACACATTTCAATCGACTTATCCGGGGAATCATACTGCGCGGAGCCGATGTGTGGAGCATGTGGGAAGGCCTGGCCGCGCTGCTAGCTTTTATGGGCGTGTCACTGAGTCTTGCAGTATTGCGATTCAGTAAACGACTGGATTGATTGTTGTTTGGAAAAGCTATTGTCTGACAGGCTGCCTGCAACCTGTCAGACACTACATCAGGCTTGTGCGACTGGTGTTGCGACCGAGAAGTCGTGGTTCTTGATTGGCAACTCACGGACTCTTTGCCCAGTCAGGATATAAACCGCATTGGTGACTGCCGCTGCAATAGGTGGTGTGGCAGGCTCGCCCAGTCCTCCCAGAGCTTCGCCGGACTCAACAATTCGCACATCAATCTCCGGTGAGGTTGCCATGCGCACCATTTCATAGTCAGGGAAATTGCCCTGGGCTACACGGCCATTTTCGATCGTGATCTCCCCATACATCGCCGCGGTAAGACCGAAGATAATGCCGCTCTCAACTTGTGACTCTACTGTATCAGGGTTAATGGCGCGTCCACAGTCTATGGCACATGTGACCTTGTGCACTATGGGGCGGTTGTCTTCACTCATGGATACCTCGGCGATTTCAGCCACGATACTGCCGAAGCTCTCCTGCACGGCAATGCCCAGTGCGTGACCTATGGGCAGATTCTCACCATAACCCGCAGCGTCAGCGGCTACTTCAAGTACGCGTTGGTGGCGCGGATGATTTGCCAACAAATCCATGCGCATCTGGTATGGATTCTTGCCAGAGCGGTGTGCAATCTCATCGATAAATGACTCGATGAAGAAAGTTTGTTGGGAATGGTCCACGCTGCGCCATGCTGCGATGGGAACGTGAGTCTCCACATCCACCACGCGGATCGACTGATTGGGGATGTTGTAAGGGATATGTGCTGCTCCCGGTACCTGAATCGGTCCGGTAAAACGGCTATGCCAAGCTGTGACATTATTATTGGCATCGAACGCCGCCTTGAAATTATTGGCCACTGCAGGGCGATAATAATCCTGTTGCATGTCATCTTCGCGGCTTAGTACAGTCTTGACTGGCACATCGAACTCTCTGGCGATGAGAGTGGCGTGGTCAATGACGTTCCAATTGAAAGGCAGTCGCCGACCAAACCCGCCACCGAGATAACAGTGGTGAAAATTTACATTATCGATGTCGACGTCACCAATTGATGCGACCCGACCCTTTATGCCCAGAGCATCCTGGGTGCTGGTCCAAAGGTCGACCTTGCCATCATTGCGAAAATGCACCGTGCAGTTCATTGGCTCCATGGCGGCGTGCGCAAGATAAGGTACGCGATAGCCAGCTTCGATGGTATCGGCAGCTTCTGCCATTGCGGTTTCCGTATCGCCCGACTCGAAATCTTCTGAGCCGTCATCGTTTGCCAGATTGCGATCGAAGCTGGCCCATTCCTCAGCAGAATTGACAGTATCATAGGCAGAGCTTTCAAATTCAGACTCCACCAGCTTGAGCGCTTCCTTGGCGCGCCAGTAATTATTGGCAACAACTGCTACCGAATCTTCCAGTTCTACTACGCGTACGACGCCTGGTCGTTGCAAGGCAGCGCTGGCATCTACTGAAACCAGCTTGGTACCAAAAACCGGAGCAAATCTTATTGCGGCATACAGCATGTCATCACTGTGTGCATCGAGACCATAGGGCGCAGTGCCGTCCACTTTGGCAGGTATATCGTTGCGGGAGATGGCCTTGCCCATGATATTGAACTGTGATGGGTCTTTAAGTACTGGTTCTGCTGGCGGTTCGAGTTGTGCCGCATCGGCTGCCAGTTCGCCATAGCTGAGTGAGCGTCCGCTGGCATTGTGATGCACATGAGACAGCTCGGTCGTACATTCGGCCGCAGGTACACTCCAGCGCGCCGCCGCACAATCGATCAACATCTCCCGGGCTGCGGCCCCTGCTATGCGCATACCGGTCTCGCCGGTATAACGCACTGAAGAGCTACCGCCAGTAATTTGCAAATTCATCACTTCAGCTACCTTAATTGCTGAAAAGCTGACCAGGCCCTTGAGAAAATCTGGTACGCCGTATTCGGAAGCAAATCCTTTGATCAGTTCGCCATTGGCAAACATGTCGGTGGCGGGGGCTTGTTCTATATTCACCAACTCCCAGTCGGCGTCCATTTCATCGGCTGCCATCATGGAAAGCGAGGTATGGATACCCTGGCCCATTTCTGAATGTGGCACATAAATGGTGACCCGATTATCTGCTTCGAGCTTAATGAAGGAAGTCACATAATGCTCGCCCTCGGCTGCCAGTTCCTGGTTTGCTCGTCGGTGTTTACTGGGGCGTGTAGCCGAATAGGCGAAGAGCACACCACCACCGGCCACTGCCGTACTGAGAATGAAACGTCTGCGAGTAATTTTCATGGTAACCCCCTTATGCTGTGGCGAGTGCGCGAATAGCGCGACGCACGCGTGGATAGGAACCACAGCGGCAGACATTGGTGATATTGGCATCAATTTCTGCATCGGTGGGGTTGGGATTTTGTGCCAGCAAAGAGGACACCGCCATGATCATGCCAGACTGGCAATAGCCACACTGCGGCACCTGATGATCTATCCAGGCTTGCTGGACGGCGCTAAGATCAGGGCCTGTGCTTGAAGTATTGGTACCCGCCACCGCAGTCGCAAGCCCTTCAATGGTCGTTACTTCCTGGCCTTCAACGGCGGAGACCGGGGTCACGCAGCTGCGGATCGCATTGCCATTAACATGCACAGTACAGGCGCCACATGCGGCGATGCCGCATCCAAATTTGGTGCCGGTCATACCCAGCTCGTCGCGGAGAGCCCACAGCAGGGGCATATCAGGTTCGATGTCGAGGTCATGCTCGACCCCATTGACAGTAAATCGTGGCATTTTTCTATCCCCCGGAAGTTTCGTTTAACCAGTCAGCATATAGGAGCACTGTGAGAGCTGCAATATAGATGTGAACTGGTGTCAGGCGGTGCATAGGACCTAATGGAGGACTATGGGACAATGCAGGGAATCCGGTAATCAGGCGCTTTCAACATCACTATGAGTCCTCTGCAATTTCAATACACCCATCTGGAATCTGTGTCATGTGGCCAGTCTGTGGCGCAGGTTCTGCCGCAGATTCTGCAGACTATGGGTGCAAAGCGCGTGATGCTGTTGGCGTCTGCGACACTTGCAGGCAGAACTGACCAGTTCGCCGAGTTGAGGCAGGCAATCGCCCCTCTGGATAGCCATGTGTTTGCCGCTATTGGTGCCCATTCGCCACGTGAAGATGTGCTGGCCGGGTTGGAGTCTACCCGGGAATTTGAGGCTGACGTGTTGGTGACTCTGGGTGGTGGTTCGATAATTGATGCTGCCAAGGTGATCCAACTGGCAGTGGCCCAAAATATCAGGGACGAGGCAGAACTGCTCGAGTATGCCCAGCACGGCAATGGTCAGCGTGGTGCCAAAGCGGGTCAGTACGACCTCTTGAATCTGCCATCACCTGTACGCCAGGTCGCAGTGCCGACGACTTTGTCCGGGGCAGAATTCAGCAATAATGCCGGAGTCCTTAATACCAGCAACTCGTCCAAGGAAGGTTATCGCGGCGTCGATCTTTGCCCGCAACATATCATTTATGATCCAGCGCTAAGTCTGCATACACCCGATTGGTTGTGGTTATCCACCGCTATCAGATCACTTGATCATGCTGTGGAAGGCTATTGTTCGGCAGATACCAATGCCTTCCTGGATGGGCATTTCCTGCACGCCATGCGATTGCTGTCCTCGGCCTTGCCACAGACTTTCGCTGACCCTGAAGATCTGGCGGCCCGTAGCTTGACTCAACAGGCTATCTGGCTGGCTTGCTGTGGACTCGGCACGGTAGCGCATGGTGCGAGTCACGGTATTGGCTATATTCTTGGTAGCCTTTGCGGTGTGCCGCATGGCCATACTTCATGTGTCATGCTACCTGCGGTGTTATCGTGGAATCAGGAAATAGCGCCCGACCGGCATCGTGAGATAGCGGCCGCGCTGGGTTATTCCGGATCTAGCGGGGCGGATGCAGTGCGAGAGTTAGTAGCGAGTCTTGCTCTCCCGGTGAGTTTGCCTGACCTCGGCGTCACACGTGAGCAGTTGCCGGAAATCGCCAGGCGCGCAGCACAACATCCGGTAGTGCAGAAAAACCCGAGGCGCATTGAAAATAGTGACCAGGTCATGGAGATTCTTGAACTGGCATGGAGCTGAGTTGACGAAACGGTCCAGAACCTGGGTTACACTGGGTTTTACGCTGAAATGACTCGACATCCGTGAAACTCGTTCGTATCAGCTCGGATCACATCAGAATAAAACTGCAATACCGGGATAAGTACTCATGACGAACAAGTCAGACGATTCCAATGCCCCCAAGATTACGTACTTCAATGCGCGGAGCAGGGCCGAGGTCATTCGGCTTATCATGGAAGAAACCGGGACTGACCATGATGAGCGCAGAATATCTATCGATGAATGGCCAGCATTAAAATCTAATTTCACATTCGGCCAGTTGCCCGTTTATGAGGAAGGCGAGTTTCTGCTAAACCAGAGCAATGCTATTTATCGCTATCTCGGAAGAAAATTCGAACTCTACGGCGACAGTGCGCTGGAACATGTGCAGTGTGACATCGTGCAGGAAACATTCGTGGATGCACAAAATAACCTCGGCTCGTTTTACTGGAATCCTGAGTTCGAAAAATTACGTGATGCCTATGAGGAGGGCGAGCTTCCTGCGTTGCTGAGCCGGCTTGAAAAACTGTATACCAGTAATATAAATAACAGTGGTTATTGGGTAGGGACCAGGCTTAGTTATGTGGATTTCATTGCCTGGCACTTTCTCGATTATGTCAGGCCATTCTCCCAGGCAACTTTGGACAAATTCGAAAAATTGAGCGAATTCAAGCAGAGCATTGAAAAACGACCCCGAATCGCTGCGTATCTTGAGTCTGACCTCAGGCCCCCGACTCTCACTGTGTCCATTTCCCCCTTTGGTGGTACGCCCGAGACCAGCTAATCCAGCCATATCCCCAAGTTGGGATAATTAATTACTAGTTCCTTGCCAACTCGGGCAAATAGTTCGTATTGGGCGGTTATCGGAGTTGACTAAACCACTATTAACCGGACAATAGGCGAACGTTTCACAATTAGGGCGATCCCGCTTTGGGAATTGAAGGGGAATCAAGCCGGGAGAGGGCTTACCTTTACTTCAGGCTTCCGTTGTCAAACAGTTGAGCTAAGCAAATTAAACAAGGTGGATAATTATGAAAAAGTTAATAGGCGGGTGGTTAGTAGTTTCCCTGTTCGTTTTGGCAGGATGTGCCGGTGGCACCGCTCCCGGAGTTGGTGTTTGGGGAGTTGAAATGAACACACCTCTGGGTGCTTTACCAGCTACCCTGACTCTGAATGCAGATGGTACCGGCAGCATGTCAGCTGACGGCATGGGAGAAGCTGCGCTTTCAGGTATTATGTACGACGGCAATTCTGTTGCCTTCGAAGCTGAAGTAGACGCTCAGGGCCAAACCCTGGTGCTCGATTTCACTGGTACTGTAGAAGGTGATGCAATTTCCGGAGAATTCGGTAGTGACTTCGGTGCGTTCGGTGTTACCGGTACGCGTCAGTAAGTTTCACTGGCAAGTTGAAAAAGGCCGCTTCTAGCGGCCTTTTTTTTGGCAAATCTCAAGCAGTCTAGATCACCGACAAGCGTAATTGCTCGTTAATTAAATCCAGATTTTCTTTTGCGTTGGGGCTATTGGGATGAACTTCAAGCAACGCTGCAAAAGCATCCCTGGCCTCGGTTAATTCTCCCTGTTGTAAATACACCAGCCCCAGGCCGGACAAGGCACCAAAATGTCTGGGCTCTAGCTGCAATGTGGCTTCGATATCTCTGATAGAGGCCACGTAGTCTCCTGCCAGGTAATACAATGTGGCGCGCTTATTCCATGCTTCAGCGTAATTCGGGTAGCGATTGATGAGTTGGCTGAATATCAACAGGGCATCATCGTAAGCTTCGGTATTCATCCGTTCGATACCAATTTGCATCAGAATTTCTACCTGGGAATCAGCATGAGATAGCCAGATTTCCCAAATGCGATATTCGGTAAGTCGAATTTCTCTGTCATTTGTGGCGCGTTGCAGATTTGTGAAAAGTGCATCGAGTTCCGGATCAGTCTGGTCTGCCCATGCTGGCGCGAAGTATAGAAGGAAGAGACTGAATACCAGACGGTGTAGCATGGGTGGCTCCCCACAAGTGTGGACTTAAGAGTCGTTTCAGTATAACGCGGTAGCCGCTGACGTCACCATCTGGGCTGAGTAATCTGCGCCGCCAGTTTGACCTGGTTGTGGTACTGGCGACGCTAGAGAGAAACTATCTTGGTGCAGATGTGTGTGGAGGCCTAGAAATTCAATACGAGGGTAATTGCCGTTTGCGTATCGGTTTTCTCCCGACCTACAGGCACATCGGATTGGTGTTTTACCTTCACTGAGAATCGCATTGACAGATTTTCCAGAATGCTTGCAGTGACTGCAGTTTCGGAACGCATGATGCTGCTCTCGCTTCCAGATTCCACTGAGAAGTCCTGAGTGAAATCTGAGGTCTCGGTGAGGTTCCACTGATAATTACCTTCGAAACGCAGAATGCCTTCTTCAAAATCTTCTGTCTCCGTTTCAGAACGCCTCACACCAGCACCGATCTCCAGTGATAAGTCCATGTTTTCGCGGTTCAACAATAAGTTGCGGCCATAATTGACCGTGAAATCCGACTGACTATCAAAGCCACTGAAGCGATCATCTTCATAAGCAGCTCGGGCATTGATGAAACTGTTTTCTGACAGCGCATATTGCGCCATTCCCACGTGATATAGACGTTGCGCGGAGAGTACGTTGTCTTTGGAGGAGCGCAGCCCGTCGGAGCTAAATTGATATTCCCAATCCCCGCGCAGGTAGTCCATTGTCAGCCCATAACGAACGTTTTCATCATCGGTGTTGCCTGAGGTAAAAACAGCGCCGAGCTCAATTTCAGTCTCAAGTGAATTAGTTTGCTGGGCAATCGCCTGATTGAACAGACTGCATATGAGGGTGAACAGCGCAGGGAAAGTATATGCACGCATAGTTTGTCTCCAGATTTGAACTTTGAGTGATTTGTGAATAAATATTGAATACGGCAAATCGACCTGTCTGGTGTTATTCTTGAATCTATCGGCCAATGATTCCTTTCGGGATATAGACGAATCGCTATGTTCGACGCAAAACGGCGTTAATGCTGGAGTTGAGCGGAGTTTTGCGCTATAAAAATCCACAGAATTCCCCAAGTGGAACATTTCGACTGGTCGATGAAAACCCTTTTCCTGCTGCGTCATGCCAAATCAAGTTGGTCGAACCCGGAGTTGAAAGATTTTGAGCGCCCGCTGAGCGAGCGTGGCTTCGAGGATGTGCCGATAATGGCGCAGCGATTTCAGCACCGAAACAGCAGTGTAGATTGCATCATATGCAGCCCTGCAACCCGGGCCCGAACTACAGCCACGCTATTCGGTGAGGCTATCGGATTCACCAAAGAAGATATCATTTCAAACCCCGAACTCTATTTTGCCGGATCTGCCATGTTCCTGAAGGCAGCCGCAACTGCTGATGAAAGCTGTAACGCTATTTTGCTCGTAGGACATAATCCTGCCATTACTGAATTTGTTAACGAAATGGCAAATTGCAGAATCGACAATATTCCGACTTGCGGTATCGCCGAATTGCAGGTTCCAATCGACGCATGGTCTGACATTACGATGGGGCAGGCTAAACTGGTGGAGTTTGATTTTCCCAAGAAACCAGTTCAGGGCACTTGATGCTGGCCATGAAATTTTTACAAGCTGGTGCTTGTCTTGGTTTATTGTCTCTCGGTGCATGTTCAGACCAATTGGAGAGCGAACTAACCAAAACCGGTGACATTGCGCGTTGGTATGAACCACATCAAGTGACTCGCGGCGCGGAAATATTTTCAGCCAACTGCGCTATTTGCCATGGTGCAAAGGCTGAGGGCCTTGTGCCAGACTGGCGCAGTAGACTCGATGATGGCTCTTTTCCACCACCGCCATTGAATGGCACAGCACACACCTGGCATCACTCACTATCAGTGTTATTACAGGTGATCAACGAGGGCGGTGTCGCGCTGGGAGGGCAGATGCCTGGGTTCAGTTCCGTACTTACTGAAGCAGAGAAGCTCTCGGTTGTTGCGTACTTCCAGAGTCTCTGGAGCGATGATATTTATGAGCAATGGCAACAAATGGGTGGCACCAATTAACAAGTTTGGACAACTACTTGCGCTTGGCTGCGCCCTTTTGGTCAGTACTGGTGTTAGATCACAGCCTATTGACTCATGGGCATCACCACTTTATCTGCAACACGAACTGGTGGGTAAGATCTGGCACAGCAAATCCAAATCATTTGTTACCCCAGCGGAATTAAATTCAGCCATACTCGCATCTCGCATCGTTATGCTTGGCGAAAAACACGACAATCCCGATCACCATGCGCTGCAAATGGTTTTGCTAAAGTTTATGCAAAGTACCGGGTCTCTGGCGAGTGTCAGTTTCGAGATGCTTGATTCCACCGCCCGCGAAGGCGCAGGGTCGCTGTTAGGCAATGCATCACTGGATGACGCGCAATTGCGAGCCATATTGAACTGGGACGAAGCAGGCTGGCGTTGGGATCATTATGGCCCCATGCTGCGCTTCCTGGTCGACGAGTCTGTGCCAGTCATTCCGGCAAACATTTCGCGCCAGGAAATGAGCGAGGTGTATGCCAGCGAACTATCTCCTGAAATTGTCGGAGTTTTGAACGAACAGCAGCAGCAACGTCTGGAGATTGATATAGACGAGAGCCACTGCGGGATGCTTCCGACTTCGCAATTCCCTGCCATGATCAGGGTGCAACAAGCACGCGATGACAGTATGGCGAGAAGCCTGCAGTCAGCTTCAGTCGATGGAATGACAGTTTTGATTGCCGGGAACTATCATGCGCGCCGGGATCTGGGTGTATCAAATTATTTATTGGCACAAAACGTAGGTCTTGAGAGTGAAGATATTCTTGCGATTTCATTTATGGAAGTGCAGCCAGATGTCACCAATCCAGAAGAATATCTGGACGCAGTGGGCAGTGTCCCCGCGTATGATTACATTTGGTTCACCCCTGCTGTTACCAATGAAGATTATTGTGCCAGCTTGCGCCCTTCAACCAATTGAAACCTTGTAGTAGGACTGGAATCTAGCGAAACTGGAATCTATGCGAATTCATTTGAAATCTCTATTTATATTGACTCTGCTCGTCGCTGCCGGTTCCTCTCAAGGAGCAGAAAATGATGCGCTAGGTCTGGACTACGATGAGGCCGGTGAATTTAACTTTGTCAGGGTGCAGTTCAATAGTTACTTCTCAGGTGGTTACGGTTATGGCCCCTGGTCGATCGATTTTCCCGATGCCGATATGAATTTCCTCCGCGGCGTTTCCCGCCTGACCAATATTCGGGTAATGAGCGACCCTATTGTTTTGCGCATGGATGATGACCAGATCTTTGACTACCCTTTCCTTTATATGCTCGAAGTGGGTCAAGGTGGCGGTATGGTGTTGAGTCCTGCTGAGACGCAAAACTTGCGCGAGTATTTACTGCGCGGCGGATTCCTCTTGATAGATGATTTTTGGGGGCAGCAGCAGTGGGATAATTTTTATCGAAGTTTTATTCAGGTGTTTCCTGATAGGGAAATCATCGAGTTGAGCCCGGACCATGAAATCTTTCATGTATATTACGATATCGATGGGCCGGCCATGATACCGGCACTCTATCGCACCGATGAATATGGTGAGCAGGGAATAAATTACGCCAGCAACCATGCTGTTCTGGATGACGATGGCAGGGTGATGGTACTGATCAACTGGAATTCGGATATGGGAGATGGTTGGGAGCACACTTACCATCCAGCTTATCCCACTCGCTATGCTAATGCGGCATATCAGCTTGGCATTAACTACTTGATGTATTCAATGACGCACTAAGTTTGTCAGTGCTGCATGGGGTCGGCTTTCTCTGGGTCTATTTTCAGTTTCTTGATGTGCTGCTTGAGTTCTGTCGCACTAAGGTCTCCTTGTTGGTGTAAGCCCACAAGCGCAGCATGCATGATGTAGTCTGCATTAATCTCGAAATACTGGCGCAGGTCCGCCCGTGATTCACTCAGTCCATAACCATCGGTACCCAGCACAATATAGGGTTCTGGCATCCAGCGTGAAATGCTGTTGGGGAGTGACTTCATATAGTCGGTCACGGCGACAAAAACACCTTTTGTTGCTCCGAAGAGCTGGCTAATAAAAGGAATCTTTTGCTTCTTCAGAGGATTCAGGCGATTGTAACGATCGCACTGCTCGGCTTCGCGACACAGTTCGTTGTAACTGGTTACACTCCATACCGCAACATTGAACCCGGCTTCTTCAAGCTGGCTTTGCGCCTCCATTGCCTGCTGCATAATCGATCCACTCGCCAGAAGGTTTATTTCCGCAGATCTTTTTTTAGACTGCTTGTATAAATAGCCGCCTTTCAATATAAAATCTGTATCGATGTGTTCCGGTATTGCCGGCATCGTATAAGGTTCGTTATAGACAGTGAGATAGTAGAAAATATTTTCCTGCTTCTCATACATGCGATGGATGCCGTCACGAACTATTACGGCGATCTCGTAACCGAAGGCAGGATCATAGCTTTTTAAATTCGGGATCGTTGATGCGACAATTTGTGAATGGCCATCCTGATGTTGAATGCCTTCGCCATTCAGCGTTGTGCGGCCGGCAGTTCCGCCGATCAGGAAGCCACGGCACAGCATATCACCACAGGTCCAGATCATGTCGCCGACTCTTTGAAAGCCAAAGATCGAATAGAAAAAATAAAATGGGATCATTGGCTGGCCATGTATAGAGTAAGCCGTGCCCGCTGCAAGGAAAGAAGCCAGGGCGCCTGTCTCGCAGATGCCTTCCTGTAGTATCTGGCCATCCTCTGCCTCGCGATATGCCAGTAAAGTGTCAGCATCGACAGGCGTATAGTGCTGGCCTTGTAAGGAAAAAATGCCGGCAATCTTGAACAGCGCTTCCAAACCGAATGTTCTGGCTTCGTCCGGCACGATCGGCACAATATATTTTCCCAGTGCTTTTTCCCGCATAAGTGTTGATAAGACTCGTACCATGGACATGGTCGAAGACTGTTGCCGCTCACTCGAGCCACGCAATAAGTTTTCGAATACTGCCAGATCGGGAGTAGGTAATGTTGGGCATTGATTGAAACGTCGAGGGATAACACCGCCGAGTTCCGCTCGTCTGTCCTTCAGATATTTTACCTCAGCGCTGTTTGCGTCAGGCTGATAGAAGGCGGCGCGGCGGATGGCTTCATCGGAAAGTGGAATGCCGAAATTTCTGGCAATTTGCAGACGCTCCTCGCCATCGAGATTTTTTTTCTGGTGGGCGGTATTGCTGCCTTCGGTGCCGACGATGCCATCACCTTTGACTGTTTTGACAAGGATGACTGTGGGCTTGCCATTACTGTTGCTGGCCTGCTCGAACGCAGCGTAAATCTTGCGGGCATCCTGACCACCGCGCTTGATCTGTTTGACTTCGGCATCGCTGAGCGAGTCCATCATTTTCTGCAATTCCGGATTGCCGTGGACCCAGTGTTCTCTTTGCCGGTCGCCGGGCAACACGGAGTAGCGTTGATAGTCACCATCGACACATTCTTCCATGCGTTTACGCAAGATTCCTTTACGGTCACTTGCTAACAGCTTGTCCCAACCGCTGCCCCAGATGACCTTGATGACATTCCACCCGGACCCGATGAAGGAGGCTTCCAGTTCCTGGATGATCTTGCCATTGCCTCGCACTGGGCCGTCGAGCCGCTGCAGATTGCAATTAACCACCAGTATCAGATTGTCGAGGTTCTCTCTTGAAGCGATATTGATCGAACCCAGCACTTCGGGTTCGTCGGTTTCCCCGTCTCCAATAAAACACCATACCTTGCCGCCTGATTTCTGCAGCAGGCCGCGATTCTCCAGATATTTGGCAAACCTCGCTTGATAAATGGCAACCGGAGTGGATAAGCCCATTGAGGCATTTGCTACTTGCCAGTAGTCAGGCATGGAGCGGGGGTGAGGGTATGAACTGACGCCGCCACCGGGCTGGAGTTCGCGCCTGTAATTTCTGATCTGGGTGGTGCTGAGCACGCCCTCAAGCCATGATCTAACATAGACTCCGGTGGCTGCGTGGGGTTGCAGGATCACCAGATCGCCGGGATAGTCGTTGGAACGCTGTCGAAAGAAATGATTAAAACCGACTTCCATCATGGTCGCTGCTGAAGCGTATGTGGCAATATGACCACCAACACCGGCGCCAGAATCCTGACCTTGCAACACCATTGCCATGGCATTCCAGCGCAGAATATTCTCCAGACGCTGTTCAATCTCCAGATCGCCTGGATACTCTGGCTCGTTTTCGGCAGGAATGGTATTCAGGTAGGGCGTGTTAACGGCAGATTTAATACGTGTGATCTGACGTTCGCGTCGCCATTTATCGAGGGTTTCCAGTATCGCGGCTACACCGCCCTCGCCGTAGCACTCGAGGATATCTTCTATTGCCTCAAGCCACTCAGTACGGTCCAGTTCCATTAAATCGTTGATGTCGAAATCTTTAGGCATGCTCAAGGTTATTGGGCTACGACATCGCCGGCGGAGTAGCCAGCGCTGGCTGCGAGATAGTCGAGAATAATCGCGGCATCCTGCTCCACGCAGCTGTTCGCAGCCGAGTAGAGGTAATTGTTCAAGGCGCGTTCAATCACTTCGGCTTTCTCGATGAGTTCTTTGAAAGTATCAATTTCTGTAGGAGGTAATCCGCGGTGTGAATAAAAGTCCACCAGCAATTCCAATTCTTTTTGACTGAGTGATTCAGAAAGTATGATGGCTACGCCGGCTTGAAAATTTTCCCAGGCGTATACTTCGGCATAGCATTTGGCAATCGAGCGTCTGATCCTGATGGGCAGCGACACATCGATTGCCATTGAAATAATACTGTTATAGGTACGAATGATATCGTTGGCTTGCTGAGCAGCGCGCGCCTCGAACCGCTCGCCAATATCTGTAACTCGCAGCAACCGATTCGCTTCTCGCAAGTTGTCTGCTTGTGCCGCCAGGGTACAGTAGAAAAAAAGTAAGGCGACTGTAGTTTTAGTTATTGTCGACAATTTCGAATACCACCGTCAGAGACGTCTGGTATTCTACTTCATCGAAACTGGGGGCAACAGCCGCTTGTTGGGTAGGCGCGCTGCTGGATGCGCTGAGATCCATGGCACCAGACGCAGCTTCAGCGCGCATCAGGGTTTGCGGCATGGAGCGGGCAAGTTGCCGGATGCCTCCATAATAAAAATTAGTGGGTCGTAATTGCAGGCCGAGAGAGCTTTCATAGTACTCTCGTTGATCCATGACATCCTGCATCGCCAGTTCTCTCACCTGAGTTTCAAAGCTGTCTTCTTCACTGTGTTCGAATTCAATTCTCTCGAATTCCACTTCGTTGTTTTCGTCTGCCGAGCTGGCGAGTAGTTGCAGATGTGATTCGTTGTTCACTGTTACTTCCAGTCTTGCGCTGACTTCGTAACTACTGGGATTACGACCGAAGATTCCATATTGGGGAGATGACGAAAATTTTGAGTTGTTGATGTCTTCCTCGGCGATGCCAGCCGCCAGAAATGTACTGATGAGCTCAGTGCGTAGTACCTCATTACTCTCCATGGCTGCATTGAGGCTGCGTTCTTCAGTTGTAACCAGCAGCGAGACGTTCGCAATATCCTTGTAGGCAGTTAGTTCGCCCTCTCCGGTGATGTTTACAGTATCGGGTCGAGGGAAGAGGAACTGGCGCAGTTCTTCAGGTGTGCCAGAGAGTTGTGCCTGGGCCGATAACGCAGAAGCGCCACATGTAAACAAGGCAAATGTAGCTGCAGTAAAACAGGTTTTGATGTGAGAACGGTGCATGGGATCTCCTTGCTAATCCAGAATTTGATCTGACCAGCGTGACAAAGCGTTTTTGACAATAAGTAGTATCTGTATAACAAGACGTCGTCATTGTGGCGAAAGTTTGATTTAAGATTGCCATTACGATTACGACAGGATATTGCTACAATGACAACATACTGACATAAAACAAGGATACCTTCAGGCCGCACATGCATTCTCCCAAACGCATCCTGTTTCTAGACCTGGTCTTGTCGATCTTCCGGCTTAATGGCTTGTTGATCGCGGAAGGTGATGCCATGACAGAAACGCTGGGCCTCACTAGTGCGCGCTGGAAAGTGATCGGCGCTGTGGCGTTGTCCAATTCAGGATTGACTGTCCCAGGTATCGCGCGCGTGCTGGGTCAGTCCCGCCAGGCAGTCCAGCGCATTACCGATGTCATGGTTGAAGACGGTCTGCTGCAGTATCAGGCCAATCCGAAGCACAAACGTTCTTCAATGGTAGTACTGAGCGATGAAGGCAAGGAAGTTTATCGGGCATTGCGTGACGTGCAGGATCCCTGGGCGATAAAAAACAGCGAAGATATCCCCGAGGACGAATTGGAAGCCGCTTCCCGCCTGGTGCACAGGCTCATAAAAAAATTCGACAGATAATCCAATGACAGATTTCACTTCGCTTCCCCATCACCTCTATACGGCGGCCCAGGTGCAACAGCTCGACCGGATCGCTATTGAATCATTCGATATCCCCGGTTTTAAGTTGATGCAGCGTGCTGGAGCCGTGGCCTATGCGACCTTGTCAGAACAATGGCCGCAAGTCAGGGAATTGCTGATTTTTGCCGGCGGCGGTAACAACGGTGGAGATGGCTATATTATCGCCGGTCTCGCTGCTGCCGAAGGTATCTCGGTCACAGTGATTCAACTCGCAGATGGAGAGTCTCTGCGGGGCGATGCGAAAACTGCGCTGGATTGGGCCCAGCAACACGCAATCAAGTTTCAGGATTTTTCCGAGTCACCGGGTGATATCGCCTCTCATGGGCAAACTGTGCTGGTTGATGCGATGCTGGGTACAGGTCTTGATCGTGAAGTACAGGGTCGCTATGCAGCTGCGATAGATTGGATCAACCAGTCGGGCCTGCCTGTACTCGCCGTAGATATTCCATCAGGTTTGCATGCCACAACGGGCGCGATGATGGGATGTGCCGTACAGGCAGATGTGACTGTTTCGTTCATAGGTATTAAGCAGGGCATGTTGACACACAGGGGTCGTGACTTTATCGGCAAGCTGCATTTCTCTGATCTCGAAATTCCAACCGCGGTGTATCGGACTGCTGATGCGCCACCGCCAAGCGCCGAGCGGTTTGATATCAATGTTGCCGCGCCTAACTTGCTGCCGCGCCAGCGCTCATCTCACAAAGGTAGCCACGGGCATGTAGTGGTAGTTGGCGGCGATCATGGATTCGGCGGCGCAGTCTTGATGGCCGCAGAAGCTGCGCAACGCAGCGGGGCTGGCCTGGTAAGCCTGATTACTCGCTCTGGGCATCGCGTGGCGATGCTGGCGCGGCGGCCTGAAGTCATGGTGGCTGGTACGGAAGATGATGATTCGAGAACAGCGGAGTTGCTGGGTCGCGCATCGGTGATATGTATTGGGCCGGGCCTTGGGAGAGGCCAATGGTCGCAAGCTTTATTGCAACAAGTGCTCGCTCAAAATATTGCCAATAAAACTCCATTGGTTGTGGATGCTGACGCATTAACCTTGCTGGCTGATTGGGGTGAAATGAACCAGCTCAGAAAAAGAGACACCTGGATACTTACACCACATCCGGGAGAAGCAGCCACGCTTCTCGATTGTTCAGTTGAAGATATTCAACAGGATCGATTTGCTGCGGTAAAAAAATTGCAACATAAGTGGGGTGGTGCTTGTCTATTAAAAGGTAGCGGAAGCCTTACTTGTCATCTGAAGAACGCAGAGCAGATTATTGGCTTGTGCACTGAAGGTAATGCCGGCATGGCCAGCGGCGGTATGGGGGATGTGCTTTCTGGTGTGATCGCGGGGTTACTGGCGCAGGGGCTTGCACTGGAGGATAGTCTGCGCTGTGCTGTAGCGGTACATGGTGAGGCAGGTGATCTTGCCTCTGAAGCACAAGGTCAGCGCGGCCTCCTTGCTACTGATCTTTTGCCCTATATCCAAAGACTGGTTAATCCCAGTTTGTAAATGATGACGGAAATTGAATTTTATCTGGCCGACGAACAAGCGACACTCGAATGTGGCAGGCAATTGGCCAGGGCGCTCGACAATGCTGGCGCCATGATCTATCTCCATGGCGATCTGGGGGCTGGTAAAACGACCCTGACGCGTGGTGTGTTACGTGGCTTCGGATTCTCTGGCGCCGTAAAAAGCCCTACCTATACATTGGTTGAGCCTTATGAACTCGAAGGCCTTAATGTGTTCCACTTTGATCTTTACCGTTTGGCCGATGCTCAAGAGGTGGACTACCTTGGTGTCGAAGACTATTTCTCTGCCGAAAATTTGTGCCTGATCGAGTGGGCCGAGCGCGGTGGGGGAGAATTGCCGCCAGCAGATTTAGTTATCAATTTACAGATAGAGGAAATCGGTCGCAGGTTGGTGTGTCTGGCGCAAAGCCCCAAAGGTATGGCAATCTGTCAAAGATTGTCGTGAAACCGCCGATTTTGTATGACATCTGGGACTTTGGCTGTTTTAAATCAAACGTGAATACACTTCTACTCAAAACTTGCTGCGCAATACTGACGACGCTGCTATTAGGCGGTTTGGTGGCTGTGCCCGTTTTGGCGGCAGATATCGAGGAAGCCCGCATCTGGCGTGCGCCGGACCATACGCGTCTGGTATTTGATCTGAGCAGCGGTGTTGAATATGAAATGTTTACCCTTGCCAACCCGGAGCGAGTGGTAATCGACATGCAAAACACGGTTTTGCGCACAGAATTCTCCGGTCTGGCTCTGACAGATAGTCCGGTCCAGGCAATTCGCACAGCGCAACGCGACAACAATACCTTGCGGGTTGTGCTGGACTTGTCTGCTGAGGTCGATCCCTCCAGTTTTACTCTGCGTGCCAATGGTGAATTCAAGGATCGACTGGTGGTCGACCTTTATGACCTGGAGTCAACACCGCTGGTTACCGCGCGCACAGTTCCGGTCTCGCAGGATCAAGAAAAACGCGACATTCGTGTTGCTATCGTCGCAGGACATGGCGGTGAAGATCCTGGTGCATTAAGTTATAACCGACGCATCATGGAAAAAGATGTCACGTTGGCTATCTCCAGAGCTATTCGCGATCGGCTGAATGAGACTCCAGGATATCGCCCCGTGATGATCCGGGACGGCGACTACACGGTGGAATTGCAGGATCGTCCCAAGATTGGTCGGGAAAACCGTGTAGACATTTATCTCTCCATTCATGCCGATTCCTATTCGGGTCGAGCGGCGCGCGGCATCACGATCTATGCGCTGTCAGGTGATACTGCTGACCGCGAAAATGCACGACGCATAGCCCAGAAAGAAAACCGTGCGGACCTGCTTGGCGGCATTGAGGGCGATACCCGCATTGCCGATGTAGATGATGATCTCGCGCTGACCCTGCTTGATCTGTCTATGGCCTGGAGCATTGAGCAGAGTGTTAAGGCCGGCACCAGTATTCTCGATTCTCTCGCTGGCGTGGCTCGTCTGCGACGCGACAAGGTTCAGGCTGGCAATCTCTGGGAATTGCGCTCACCCGATATTCCATCGCTGCTGATCGAAACTGGTTATTTGTCTAACCCCCAGGAAGCTGAGCGGCTGGCGACACGTTCATATCAACGGCAGATTGCCGATGCCATCGTGCGCGGTGTAATGAATTATTTTTATGAAGCGCCACCGACAGGCACATTGGTTGCCTGGCAGAAAGAGAATGGCATTGTGCCTGGTTCCTACACCGTTCAGCGGGGCGATAGCTTGTCCGTCGTTGCGCAGCGCTTCGGTGTGGGGACAGCTGAACTCAAAGCCGCCAATAACTTGCGCTCGGATGTGATACACATCGGTCAGGAGTTGACCATTCCGGGTGGACTCCAGGCTGCCGCGGAAGAACACCAGATTAAGCGCGGCGAAACTTTGTCCGAGATTGCCGCGCGTTATCGCATAAGTCTGTCGAGCCTCAGGCAGGCCAACAACCTCAATGGTGACACGATACTGGTTGGGCAGGTGCTGAAAATACCACCTTCCTGATATTTCAGCCCGCTTCAACCAGAATCGATTCGGGATGCTACAATGCCCGGATACTCAATCAGCACCGTTCCCATGACTCGCATTGCAACTCTCAGTCTCCGCCTTGCCAACCAGATTGCTGCTGGCGAAGTCGTGGAAAGACCCGCCTCGGTTGTCAAAGAGCTTCTGGAAAATAGTCTCGATGCCAGCGCGACTCGTGTTGATGTGGATATTGAGCAGGGCGGCACCAAACTCATTCGCGTGCGGGATAATGGCAGCGGTATTCACAAAGACGATCTCTCGCTAGCCCTGAGTCGTCACGCTACCAGCAAGATTGTCGAACTGCAGGATCTGGAAGCGATCGCCAGCCTCGGATTTCGCGGCGAAGCGCTGGCGAGTATCAGTTCAGTGGCGCGGCTGGCTTTGACATCCCGCGAGAGTTCCAGCACTGAAGCTAATGGCTGGCAGGTAGAGGCAGAAGGTCAGGATATGGAGACCCGCGTGACGCCAGCCGCTCAAGTAGAAGGTACTACGGTAGAAGTCAGGGATTTGTTCTTTAATACTCCCGCACGCAAGAAATTCCTGCGCACCGAAAAAACTGAATTCACCCGCATCGATGCGGTATTAAAACGCCTGGCGCTGAGCCGGTTCGATGTCCAGTTTAATCTCAGCCACAACCAGCGCACGATTCATAAACTATTGGCTGCTGAATCCGAAGCTGAAAAGCAGCGCCGAGTGAGTCTGGTCTGTGGACCGGCGTTTGTGGAAAACTCGGTGTACATTGAACGCGAGATCGAAGGGCTGCGTTTGTATGGCTGGGTAAGCCTGCCAACATTTTCACGTAGCCAGGCCGACCTGCAGCACTTCTATGTGAACGGTCGCATTATTAGGGATAAGCTGGTCGCCCATGCCATCAAGCAGGCTTACCACGATGTCCTGTTTCACGGGCGTCATCCAGCATACGTGCTGTACCTTGAGTTACCACCAGAAGGCGTTGATGTAAATGTGCATCCGACCAAGCATGAGGTACGCTTTCGCGACAGCCGTACAGTGCATGATTTCCTGTTTAGTTCGCTGCACCGGGCACTGGCTGAAGTAACCCCTGCTGATGTGCTGGAACAAGCCAGACGAGAAGTTTCGGAACAAGCCTCCATTGGCGGCGTGGATCAGAGCCCCTGGCAATCGAACTTGTCCTTGCGCCATCAGCAAAGCGCCAGTTCTAACTATTACAACTCGGTTCCAGCCAGTGTTGCCTCTAGCTCCCAGATACAGGATCAACTGGCTGCCTATGCCAGGCTGAACGCCGATGACGAAGAAGTGCCGCCTCTGGGTTATGCCATCGCACAGTTACATGGCATTTACATTCTGGCGCAGAACCGGGAAGGATTGATAATCGTCGATATGCATGCGGCCCATGAACGCATAACCTACGAACGCATGAAAGAGTCTTCACAGCAGGAACAGCTCAAAATGCAGCCCTTGTTAGTACCACTTTCGATTGCAGTCAGTCAGGCTGAGGCTGATTGTGCTGAAGCGCAATCGGAAGCGCTGTTGGCATTGGGCATTGAACTGGAGCGTGTTGCCGCAGAGTCGATTATTGTGCGACAAATACCAGCCATATTACGCAATGCCAATGTGGAACAGTTGGTAAGAGACGTTCTCTCGGATGTGCTTGAATTTGGCACCAGCGATCGGGTACAGGCGCACCAGGATGAACTGCTCTCGACCATGGCTTGCCATGGTTCGGTGCGCGCCAACCGGCATCTCACGATACCCGAAATGAACGCATTGTTGCGTGACATGGAGGCGACGGAGAATAGCGGCCAATGCAATCATGGCCGCCCTACCTGGGTGTATCAAAGCCTTGATCAGCTGGATAAACTTTTTCTGCGCGGTCAGTGAAGCGTCGCCGTCGGACACAAAAACATGCCTGTTAAATCTTCAGTTCCGGTTGCCATATGTTTGGCGGGTCCCACTGCCAGTGGCAAGACAGCGCTGGCGATGGAGTTGTTTCAGCGCTATCCGCTGCGGCTGATCAATGTCGATTCGGCTCAGGTTTATCGCGGATTGGATATTGGCACTGGCAAGCCATCAGCAATTGAGCTTGAAAAGGCTCCCCATAGCCTGATTGATATTCGTGATCCCGCGGAACCGTATTCTGCCTCTGAATTCGCTAAAGACGCACTGCAGGAAATTTCGCTCGCTCATGCCGCTGGCCAGATTCCTTTGTTGGTAGGCGGCACCATGTTGTATTTCAAGGTACTACGGGATGGTCTGGCCGCCATGCCTGATGCTGACCCGGCAATACGCAGCCAGATAGAGGAGCAGGCGGCCGAACAGGGTTGGGATGCGGTGCATGCCCGTCTGGCAGCTGTGGACCCGGTGGCGGCTGAGCGTATCCATCCCAATGACCCGCAGCGCCTCCAGCGTGCTCTGGAAGTGTATCTTGTCAGTGGACGTACGCTGACAGATTTCCATGCTGAGGAGGCGCAGGGCCGAGCCTTGCCACAGCTTGAGTTCAGGTTTTTTGCGATCCAACCGCGTGAACGCCACGTATTACATGAACGGATCGCCGCGCGGTTTCAAGCCATGCTGGAGGCAGGATTGGTAGACGAAGTGCGAGGGTTACGTGAGCGAGGAGACCTTCATGCAACACTTCCTTCAATCAAATCAGTAGGATACAGGCAAGTCTGGCAGCATCTCGAAGGCAAATTGAGCTATGAGGAGATGGTGGAAAAGAGTATTATTGCCACCCGGCAACTGGCCAAACGCCAGCTAACATGGTTGCGTAGCTGGCGAGACCTGCAGATATTGGGCGGGCCAACGGCTGACTCCCCTGCCGACACTATTGCCGAATCCATTGAAAATCTCTTAATAAAGCCGTGAATTGTTTAGAGATTCTCTTGATTTAGGTGCAATCCGCCTCTATATAGAACTTTGTAGACGGTGCAACAGTCACATATATATTTAACTGTGCGAGTAATTGGACGCGATACGCTAACCGCCAGATTCTTAGCATTGTAGATTGTAAGGAGAAAAACAATGTCCAAAGGACATACACTGCAAGACCCTTTCTTGAATGTATTGAGAAAGGAGCGCATTCCGGTATCTATATATCTGGTGAGCGGAATCAAGTTGCAGGGCCAGATCGAATCGTTCGATCAATTTGTCATCCTGCTGAAAAACGCAGTGAGCCAAATGGTGTATAAGCACGCCATATCTACTGTTGTGCCTGCACGCATGGTGAAAATTCCCATGCAGGGTCAGGGTGATTCCCCGGATGATGCTGGCGACCCAGGAAACGTTGCTTAAATTGAGGTTACTGCTTGTTCTTTGAGAGGCCAGAAACTGGCGAGGTATCTATTCTCGTGCACATCTCCATGGAATCGGAGAGTGAACGAGAAGATCCAACTGAATTCGAAGAACTGGCAATTTCCGCAGGTGCGATGCCAGTTGCGTTCATCACCGGCTCGCGCAAGAAACCCTCACCCAACTATTTTGTAGGTTCCGGCAAGCTGGAAGAAATTGCTGCGGCCGTGCATTCCCTCAAGGCGGAGCTCGTGATGTTCAATCATTCGCTCTCGCCGAGCCAGGAGCGCAATCTTGAGCAACATCTCAAATGTCGGGTGCTTGATCGTACCGGATTAATCCTGGATATATTTGCCCAGCGCGCAAGGAGCCATGAGGGCAAGTTACAGGTTGAGCTTGCTCAGCTGCAACACATGAGTACCCGCTTAAAGCGCGGCTGGACTCATCTGGACAGGCAGAAGGGCGGCATTGGTATGCGTGGTGCTGGTGAAACCCAATTGGAGCTTGACCAACGCATGATTGGTCAACGCATCAAGGCCATAAACAAAGGCCTGGAGAAGGTTCGAGGGCAGCGCCAACAGGGTCGTCGATCGCGTCAGCGGGCCGAAGTCGAAACCGTTTCGCTGGTGGGTTATACCAATGCTGGCAAATCGTCGTTGTTTAATACCCTGACGAGTGCCGAAAGCTATGCGGCGAACAAACTATTCGCCACACTCGATTCCACTTTGCGGCGCGTTGACCTGCCAAACTTTGGAGAGGCAGTCATGGTAGATACGGTTGGATTTATCAGCCATCTTCCCCATGGTCTGGTGAAAGCGTTCCGCGCTACCCTGGAAGAAACATCTCTGGCTAATCTTTTGTTGCACGTCGTTGATGTAGCTAATGACAAACACCAGGAATACATTGGTGAGGTAAAGTCAGTGTTAGCTGAAATTGGCGCAGACAAAGTGCCAATATTGGAGGTGTTTAACAAAATTGATTTGCTGGACGATGCAGAACCACATGTTCAGCGCGATGAATCTGGACGACCATTCAGAGTCTGGGTGTCCGCGCGCACAGGCGCTGGCATGGAATTATTGCTGGAAGCCATCAGCGAATGCCTTTCTGGTGGTATAGTAGAGCAGGAAATAATTCTGGCGCCCGATCAGGCTCGATTGCGCAGCCAGTTGTATTCGCAGAATTACGTCGAAGCCGAGCAGACCGACGACCTCGGAGCTTATCGGTTGAACTTACGGCTTCCTCGGCAGGAATGTGAGCGTTTGCTGCAGACGCCAGGCGTGTTTAGCGTCTCGACCGGCAAACTTGAAACTGCCGCTGAAAGTCCTCAATCTTCAAAGAGATACATCGCTTGAAACGATCTTCGGCCCCCTGCGGGTCATCGTAAAATGCTGTGTTAATGCTTGATAATTAGCTAGAATCGCTTTTCTGAATTGCGACAGCTATGGAGTGTCCAATGGCTTGGAATGAACCTGGAAAAAATGGTAACGATAACGACCCCTGGGGGGGTGGTAATCGAGGTGGTGACCAGGGCCCACCTGATATCGATGAAGTCATCAAAAATCTCACCAAGAAACTGAACGGCTTGTTCGGCGGATCAGGTGGGGGCTCGTCCAGTGGTGGCAGCAAGATGCCCAGTGGCGGTCTCTCCGGTGGTTTGATAGCTGGTCTGGCGGCAGTGGCAGTGGCCGTCTGGTTTTTCATGGGCGTTTATATCGTGGACGAGGCTGAGCGTGGCGTTGTCTTGCGATTTGGCAAGGTGCTTGATGAACAAGTACAACCCGGTTTGCACTGGAACCCGCCGGTTATAGATGAAGTGCATCTGGTGAATATATCCGAGCTCAATCGAAAGACATATGATGCCAGCGCCATGCTGACAACCGATGAAAATATCATCGATATTACTGTGTCAGTGCAGTACCGAATTGAGAATCCAGTTGACTATGTCATTGCTGTATCCGACCCGGAGCTGAGTCTCGATAATGCGGCAGAATCTGCTATTCGCCATGTGGCGGGCAGCAATTTCATGGAACAAATACTGACATCAGGGCGCGCACTGGTTGCGCAGGATGTAGAAGATCGCCTGCAGAATTATATGAATGCCTATCAGACAGGCATTTTGATTTCACAGGTAAACGTAACCGATGCCCAGCCACCCGATGCCGTGAAACCAGCATTTGACGATGTGGTGAGTGCGCGGGAAAACGAGGATCAACTGCGTTATCAGGCGGAACAATATTCCAATCAGATCATTCCCGAGGCTCGTGGTGAGGCTCAAAGACAGCTCGAGCAGGCCAACGCCTATATGCAGGAAGTTATCGCCAGAGCAACGGGTGATGCATCGCGCTTCGATCAGTTGCTTACAGAATATGCAAAGGCACCACTGGTCACTCGTCAGCGACTTTATATTGAAAGCATGCAAGAAGTGATGACCGCCAGCAGCAAGATTATGATCGATGTTGAGGGAGGCAATAATATGTTGTACGTGCCGCTCGACAAGATTCTTGAGCAAAGTGGCTCTGCATTAGGTGGCAATAGACCACAATCTCCACAGGAGTGGCGTGACCTGGCCAATGAACTGGCGCCTTACTTGCCAGGGCCTAACAATACCAATACCGTAAACAGTTCGCGCCTGAATAGTTCCGGACGAGGTACTCGCCAATGAAAAATTTTATTATCATCGGTCTCATCTTTTTACTCGTTCTTGTAGCAGGGAATTCTCTGTTTGTTGTCAAAGAAACTGAGCGGGCAGTCATGCTGCAGTTTGGTGAATTGGTGCAGGCAGACATACAGCCTGGTTTGCATGTAAAAATTCCCTGGGTCAACTCGGTTCGCAAGTTTGACGCACGGATTCAGTCTGAAGATTCTCCTACAGAACGATTTCTGACAATTGAACAGAAAGCTCTGGAAGTGGATTCCTATGCCAAATGGCGTATTGTCGATGTGGGTCAGTTCTATGTGTCTACCCGCGGTGATGTATCACGAGCAGGCAGTCTTCTCGCTGAACGAATTAACGATGGTCTACGCGATCAGATAGGTGCGCGCACGCTACAGGAAGTTGTTGCTGGGGAACGCGACCAACTTATGCTGGACTTGACTGCCGATCTGAACGAATCAACAGCTCCTGATATCGGTATTGAAGTGATTGATGTGCGAGTCAAGCGTATCGATCTGCCAGTGGACGTCCGCACAGACATTTACAATCGCATGACTTCCGAAAGGAACAGTGAAGCACAGGAAATACGCTCACGCGGTCAGGAGTTGGCGATTGGAATTCGTGCAGACGCTGAACGCCAGGCTGCAATATTTCGTGCCGAGGCCTATCGCGATGCGGAACAGATCCGCGGTGAGGGCGACGCCACAGCAACAGCGATATATGCCGAGGCATATTCCAAGGACCCTGAGTTCTTCGCATTTACTCGCAGCTTGAATGCATACAGGCAGACATTCAGCTCCAAGAATGATGTGTTGTTGCTGGATCCAGACAGTGATTACTTCAAATACCTGAAGAATGGAGTTCTTGCGGATCAGTAAAACCCGGACTGCAACCAACAATACGTACAGGGCGCTTTACAGCTCTGTAGACCATCTCAAACCTGAATTGCTAACCATGCAATTCAGGTTTAATTTTTTGGAAGCCAGAGAGTGTTGTCAGTATTAACGGATAAAAACTGTTATGTGGCATGATCTGGGCATGGCATTTTGCCTGATGCTCGTAATTGAAGGCATCATGCCGTTTTTGGCTCCGCGCCGCTGGCGGAATATGTTGGCCATGCTGGATGAGATCGATGATCGCACCATGCGCCTGATCGGCCTGGGAAGTATGTTGACAGGGACGGCCCTGCTTTACTTGATAAACTAATTACGAAGAAATGTGGCACTGATATGACTGTGGCTAAACGCTGGCTCCTGCCTGATGGAGTGGAAGATATTCTTCCGCAGGAAGCCTACAAACTGGAGACCCTTCGGCGCGAACTGCTGGATTTGTACGCGAGTTGGGGATATCAACTTGTGATTACTCCACTGGTGGAATATCTGGATTCATTACTGGTGGGGAAAAGCCACGACCTCGATCTGCATACCTTCAAGATTACTGATCAACTGAGTGGCCGCATGCTCGGTATCAGAGCGGATATTACGCCACAGGCCGCACGCATCGATGCTCACTGTTTGGACCGGGAAGGTCCTGCTCGATTATGTTATGCCGATACGGTACTACACACCAAACCCAGGGGATTGATGATCTCACGCACACCAATTCGGGTCGGCGCTGAACTTTATGGGCACGCTGGTATTGAATGTGATGTGGAGCTGATCTGTTTAATGCACGCTACATTGTCAGCCGCACAAATCGATGATGTGAGCATCGTGTTAGGTCACGTCGGTATATTTCGCAGTCTGATGAAAGCAGCGCAGTTGCGTGAAGCGACTGAGCAGGAATTGTTTGACGTCGTGCAGCGTAAAGCGTTCGATGAGATCGATCAGATTGTTGATGGTGAGGTGAAGGATGCAGAACTTGGTGCAATGCTCAAGACACTGGTACGGCTTAGCGGCGACGATGAGGTTTTGGAAAAGGCCATTAAGGCTTTTACAGATGCCCCTGAAGATGTAAGGAAGGAGCTTGATGAGCTGGTGGCGATCGTGGATGGTGTGCGCCAGCGTGTTCCCGATATTGCTTTTTGCTTTGACCTTTGTGAGTTGCGCGGTTATGAGTATCACACAGGCATCATGTTCGCCGCTTACACGCCCAGTTATGGCAGAGCTGTAGCCAAAGGTGGGCGCTATGATCATATCGGCGAAGTGTTTGGACGCGCGCGCCGCGCTTCCGGATTCGACAGTGATCTGAAAACACTTGCACGACTCACTGGCAGGGCATTTGAAGAGAAGACCACCATAGTTGCGCCGGATGATGCAGATGCAGAGTTACAGAAACTGATCAGTGAGCTGCGTCAACAGGGTGAAGTAGTGGTAACTAATCTTGGTAATGGTGATCTGGATGTCACGCGCCAGATTGAACTAAATTGTGATCGTCACATAACTGAGCGTGGCGGCAAATGGATAGTGGAAACGCTGGAAACACCGTAATAAACCAATCTAATTAGCAGGAATGAATCGGGTAGGAAAATATGCCGAAGAGTGTTGTTGTGCTCGGCACCCAGTGGGGTGATGAGGGTAAGGGCAAGATAGTAGATTTACTGACAGACCAGGCTTCTGTGGTCGTGCGCTTTCAGGGCGGTCATAATGCTGGCCATACCCTGGTGATTGGCGGTGAAAAGACGGTTTTACATCTATTACCCTCCGGCATCTTGCGTGAAAACGTGGACTGCATAATCGGCAACGGCGTGGTGTTAAGTCTCGAAGCTTTGCTGAAAGAAATAGCCGATCTGGAATCGAGAGGGTTCGCGGTACAAGACCGACTAAAGGTGAGCGGGGCCTGTCCTCTGATATTGCCATCGCATGTGGCCCTTGATCAGGCCCGCGAAAGTAGCAAAGGTAATAACAAGATCGGCACTACCGGGCGGGGCATCGGGCCCGCCTATGAAGATAAGGTGGGCAGACGTGGTCTTCGTTTGGCAGAAACCCGCAATGAAGAGCTGTTCAGGGAAAAACTGACTGAGCTCATGGAGTACCATAATTTTCTGCTTGAGCATTACTACAAAGCAGAGACAGTTGATGTCGAAGAGACCTTCGACCACTGTATGCAACTCGCAGCGCAGGTGCATCCAATGATGGCAGACACCATTGAAATCCTGCATCGGCACCGTAAAGATGGCGATAACGTCTTGTTTGAAGGCGCCCAGGGTTCCCTGCTTGATATCGATCACGGGACCTACCCATTTGTCACGTCATCCAATACTACTGCAGGTGGAGCAGCGACGGGCAGCGGTTATGGTCCACTGTTTCTGGATTACGTATTGGGCATTACCAAGGCCTATACGACGCGCGTGGGGTCGGGACCTTTTCCCACAGAACTATTTGATGATATTGGCGCCCATCTCGCTTCAGTCGGGCATGAGAAAGGCGCGACCACGGGACGCGATAGACGCTGTGGGTGGTTTGATGCCGCTGCAGTGAAACTGGCGATGCGTATTAATAGCGTGTCGGGTATTTGTCTGACCAAACTCGATGTTCTCGATGGTCTGGATACTGTGAAAGTTTGTACTGGTTACAAGGGAGTCGGCGCCAATACTTCAAGCAGCCTGATGGATATTGATATCTATAAAAATTTGCAGCCTGAATATGTGGAACTGCCAGGATGGAAGGAAACCACTTTTGGTGTTCGCGATCTCGATGATTTGCCTCAGAATGCCAGGGACTATATCCGCTTTATTGAAGAAGCTGTGGAAGTACCGGTCGACATTATTTCTACTGGCCCTGATCGTGATGAAACAATCACACTCAGGCATCCATTCGACAACTAAAAAATGCTCTGCACACTCGATGTGTCACTGGTGCGCAGTAGGTCTTGTTGCATAGCTAGCTGAAACTCCTACAATCGTCGGTCCGCCTTAATAATTCATCAATTAATTTCAGGCTGACTTGATTTGACGCGCGCCAGAAACCAGCAAGTGTCGCTTGACGATACACCCTATTATCACTGTATTTCACGTTGTGTCAGACGTGCCTATCTCTGTGGTGATGATCCCCAGTCTGGAGAAAATTTCGACCATCGTAAACGCTGGCTGGTAGAACGCATTAAGTCCCTGGCCAGTGTGTTTGCTATAGACGTGTGTGCTTACGCGGTGATGAGTAATCATTACCATCTTGTACTGTTCGTCAATCAGCAGACATTATCAGGTTGGTCAGACGAAGAGGTTATTCGACAGTGGACCAAATTGTTTCCTCGCAATGGTGCCATTCTTGAAACGCCTGATAACAATTCTGGGTCCGGATTAATAGCGCAGAAGAAACAACAAACGATTGCGTTGTGGCGCGAACGGCTTGGAGATATTAGTTGGTTCATGCGTTGTATCAATGAAACCATAGCTCGCAGGGCGAACCGGGAAGACGATTGCACTGGCCGTTTCTGGGAAGGACGATTCAAGTCCCAGGCTTTATTGGACGAGAAGGCAGTTATTAGCTGTATGGCTTATGTGGATCTCAATCCCGTGCGGGCTGGCATTACAGACTCTCTGGATACTGCGGATTTCACGTCTATTCAGGAACGTCTCGTTGAGATCGCGCGACGTAGCCGCCGCCGAACTTATCGACAAGAGCGCCTGATCAAACGTCGTACAGTGCGTCATTTGATGGGACAACAGACACGTCGCTGCAAATTAAAACCACTGGCACACGCCACACAAAATACAAGCATCGAATTTTTGCCGATCAGTCGAACGGATTATGTGGAATTACTCGAAACCACTTGCCGTATGATTTGCGCTGAAGCTGAGGAAAAAAAGCGATTGCTGTGTGAGTTGGACCAGGCTGAGGGCGTACTTACAGGGATCGCAGTCTCTGCCGAGGCCTGGCTGAAACAAATTCAATCTTTACATCGACTATATGGACTCGCAGTGGGTTCGGAAGCTGCACTAAGAAATTTTCACCGGAACCGCTCGCGGCACGGCGCGGAATTGAAACACCCCGACAAGTGGGTGCGCGGTTTACCAGCTGCACGCCAGATACTCGCAGCCTGACATCAAACCCTCCAGCAATCAGATATTTCGAATCGTAGAAACGCGGTGCCCAGCGATTGCTGCTTTATACATTATCACTATAAACATCACCTGAATTAGCTTCCTCTACCCTCATTTATTGCTGCTTTGCTTATAAATTGAACAATTTTCAGAGTTGAGAACATAGATGAAATCTAGATTAAAACAAATGGGTGTCCTTTATAATTAAATTGGGTGTCCTGTGTTAAGGATTTACTAGATATTGTTTGACAACGTCTTTCGAACACTATATATTGCGTTTCAATGCAAGCCAGTAATTATCAGGTCTGCAGCGTTTCATAAAGCAAAACAACAAACAGCTATTTGTAGTCCGCAATTTGGAGTTTGATAAATGACCAAACTTGCTCACGCAGTAACTGAGCCAACCAAAGAATCTCTTCAGGAGAATTCGCGCGATTCCGAAGCGTTGCATCTGAAGAAAAAGCAAGAAGACAAGATCCGAATGCAGTTGGACCAGTTCGCAAAGGAACTGTCACAAGCCAGGCGCCGGCGCGAAAACCACTAGGCAACCCTGAGGTCTTCTTTATTAACTGCCTGCTGCGTCAGGTAGAATCTTTCCTCCCCCACAATTCAGCCACCAGCTACCCAGCAATTGCTTCGCAAAGACATCTGATTCCTTCGTGAATTAGCCGCATACAGATGCATTTCTTCAACTGCAGGGTTACCATCAACAGGAACCATGAACTGGAGTATGAATACCATGGCATTACGGATTTTGGCTGGATTTGCATTTCTGACACTACTGGCGGGGTGCGCCACGAATTCTGCCTACACACCACTGCTTAGAGCGGAGCCGGCAATCGACAGTGTACAGTCCAGGGCACCACGTACACTGCGACTCTATTTCGATGCCTTGCCCAATGTGGACGTCAGCAATCTCGTACTGCGTGGGCCAGCTGGTGATTACAACTTGCGGGGCCTGCATACCATGGCAGCCGACGATCTCATGATTGAGATCCTCGACCCATTGACCGAAGGGGATTATGTAGTTGAGTGGGTCACCAGGGTCGGAGAGGACCCGGTTCTTCATCAAGGTTCGTTTGGCTTTAAGGTGGATCTACAAGACAACTAATATTCTTCTGCTTTCTTATGTACTCATTATCCAATGAGTGGAAGCAAAGAACCACCGTTCGCCTGACTCAACCATTATCGCCTTGCATGACAATTTGTCTGAATGTTTCTGTTTCGATATTATGATTGAGACAGATCAATTACCGCGTCAACTGAGTCGCTAATATACGCCTGCCAGTTTCTTGTCGCGAGAGTCAAATTGGGCTTATGAGCCAAGCAATTTTCAATTACCTGCTGTTCAGGTCACTTTACGAGCCAGTTTCTGCATTCGAACAGCTGGCCAAAGTCGATCCTTCGCCAGCAGGCATTCTGCTTCGATACTCACTGTGGCTACTATTATTACCTCCAGTGTTCGCTTTTATTGGCGCGACGAATTTTGGCTGGCGTCTGGGGGCGGCAGAACCTCTGCGTATGGAAACCAGCGAGCTGGCACTAATTAGTGTCGGATACCTGTTGGTGTTGGTTTTTGGTCTGGTAAGTACCGCACTGATTTCCTGTTGGATGGCCAAGACCTATGGAGCAAACACCTCGTTGGGTCGGCACATGGCGTTGATCACAATCGTGGGCCAACCGCTGGCAGTTGCCAGCGTTGCGCATCTGTTCCCCCATGTATTTATCAATATGCTGGTACTCATTCCCACCATGATCTGGAGTATGTACTTGCTCTACAAAGGTATTCCTATCGCACTGCAGACACCGCCTGAGCGTGGCATGTTAATGGCGTCGTCGCTGGTTGGCTGGTTACTGGTGGCGGCGGTAAGCCTGCTCGGCCTGAGTATGGGTTTATGGGTAGCGGGTGTTGGTCCGCTGCTGGGTGTATAACAGGATGACAATGAAGAGCAGCAGTGAATTTTATCTCGATGATGTTGTCATTCGCCTGGTGCAGTTTTCTGTGGCGTGGGCCGTAGTAGCCATGGCTGCGGGGGTTTATCTTGCGGCAGAACTCATCTGGCCAACACTGGATTTTGGCCAGTACTGGTTGTCATTCGGTCGTCTGCGACCGCTTCATACAAACGGCATTATCTTTGGATTTGGTGTGTCAGCGTTAATGACCACCGCTTTCTACAGCGTGCAGCGCACTTCTCACGTCAAACTTTTCACGCCGGGTCTGGCCTGGTTTTGCTGTTATGCCTGGCAATTGATTGTCTTGCTCGGCGGGCTTTCCCTATTGGCGGGGTACAACACATCCAAGGAATATGCTGAACTGGAGTGGCCATTTGATATTGCTATTGCCATAGTTTGGGTCTGTTTCGGCATCGTGTTCTTTGGCACCATCGCCACGCGCCGTATCAAACCCATATATATTTCCAACTGGTTTTATGGTGCGCTCATAATTGTCATCGCCATGCTGCACATTGTGAACAGCCTGGCGATTCCCGCCACAGCACTTAAATCCTATTCACTATATCCTGGCGCGCAGGATGCAGTAGTACAGTGGTGGTATGGCCATAATGCGGTGGGTTTTCTCCTCACTGGTGGCTTCCTTGGCATGCTCTATTATTTCTTGCCCAAGCATGCGGGTCGGCCAATCTGGAGTTATCGTTTGTCTGTCGTGGCATTCTGGGCTTTCGTCTATAGCTATATCTGGGCCGGACCACACCACCTGCATTACAACGCCATACCTGAATGGGTGCAATCATTGGGCATGGTCATGAGCATCATTCTTCTGGCTCCCTCATGGGCCACGATGATTAACGGCATCATGACGGTCAGTGATGCCTGGGAGAAGTTGCGTACTGACCCTGCGCTCAAATTTATCGTTTTATCACTTGCATTCTATGGCCTGGCAACTTTTGAAGGCCCCATGATGGCAATTCGTAGCGTGAATGTCGTGAGTCATTTCACTGATTGGACAATTGGCCATGTTCATTCGGGAGCACTGGGTTGGAATGCCATGATCACGTACGGCACTTTCTATTTTCTGGTGCCACGCCTGGTAGGAGGTGAGTTGTATAGTGTGCGGCTGGCTAATGTGCATTTCTGGTTGGCGCTGGCCGGGACTATGCTTTACATCATGTCCATGTGGGGTGCTGGTGTATCACAGGGTTTGCTCTGGTTAAGTGTGGACCAGATTGGTGAGCTCAGCTTTTCATTTAAAGACATCATGGCATCTATGACGCCCTACTATGCGCTGCGTCTGATCGCGGGCATTATATTTTTACTGGGTACAATTCTGATGGCCTACAATCTTTACAAGACAATCCAGGGTCGGCAAGCCAGCAAGGTAGAAATACCTGCTGTTAATCCCGCCTACGGGATAAGTTGATGAACGGACTAAATTTACACAAGCGAATTGAAGAGAACACGGGACTCCTGATATTTGGAATCCTGTTTGTTTCCGCGATTGGCGGGCTGGTACAAATCCTGCCTATTCTGGATCAGGATAGTCTCAACACTGCCACAGAAAACAGCCACCTTTACTCTCCAGTCGAATTGACTGGACGTGATATCTATATCAGAGAAGGCTGCAGTGTGTGTCATTCACAACAGGTGCGGCCTTTAATTGCTGAAGTTGAAAGATACGGTGCCTATTCGCGTGCAGATGAATTCATCTATGACCGCCCTTTCTTGTGGGGGTCCAAACGTACTGGTCCGGATTTACATCGCATTGGCGGCAAGTACACAGATGATTGGCACCGTGTTCACCTCATCGACCCACGAGTGGTAGTGGCAGAAAGTATCATGCCTGCTTATCCCTGGCTGGCAGAGCGGCCAGCGAGCGCTGCCAGTGACATAACCGCGAAGATGCGCGCATTGCGAACACTCGGGCATCCTTACAGTGATGAAGATATCGAGGCTGCACCTGATGAACTCGTTGACCTGACCGAGATCGATGCCCTCATCGCCTACCTGCAAGTGCTGGGCACAGCCTATGTCGAGGAGGATGCGCCATGACCTTGTTCATTTTCCTGGGTGATATGCTCGTGATGGCATTTATGGTTGGTGTGGCAATCTGGTTTACCAATAAAGGTAACTCCGCAGAGATTGAAGGCATAGCCAGAATTCCACTGGAGGACGATGACGATGGTGCCTGAGTTACCAACAGGATTCTGGGGTGGCTGGATACTGGTTGTCACACTAGTCTCGCTTGCGGCGATCATTTGGTTGTCGATCAGTATCTACACCACGCCAGAAGTAGATCCGGCGAAGCAACAGGAAGAGCCTGTGTGGGATAACGATCTGCGCGAAGGCTCGAAGGCACCACCTTTATGGTGGTTCTGGTTGCTTCTCGGTGCCACCGTTTTTTCTCTGGTATATCTGATGTTATATCCTGGCCTGGGTTTTTGGTCTGGTACCCTGAATTGGAGCCAGGGTAGCCGTGTGGCTGAAAGTTACGAGAACTTCGAAAACGAGTTTAGTGATGTGCGGGCTCAAATATCGGCAATGAGCCTTGCAGAAATTCAGGGTGACAACAACCTCATGCAAACTGCCGAACGTGTTTACAAGCGCGAGTGTTCTGCCTGCCACGGTCCCGAAGCGAGAGGGCAGGCTTCACTCTTTCCCAATTTGATGGACGTGGATTGGCAGTGGGGCGCCAGCCCCGAGAGCATCGAACAGACCATTCGTAATGGCCGCAATGCACTTATGCCACCCTGGGAAGCAGCCCTTGGTGAGGAGCAGATCAACCAGGTCGTGGAATTTGTTGCTTTACTGAATGAAGGAGACAATGAAGATCACCCCGGCAAGGTTGCCTATGATGCTTTTTGCGTGGCGTGTCATGGGGCGGATGGCACTGGTAACACTATTTTAGGGGCTCCCAATCTCACTGATCAGATCTGGCTTTATGGGGGAGGAATTGATGCCATTTCTGAATCAGTGCGCAATGGTAGAACTGGCATAATGCCAGCCTTCGCCGGTCGGTTAGACGACACCCAGATTCATCTACTGGTTGCTCTGCTGGCGCGCTAGCTTGCGGGCCGTGTCACACTTGGTGACATCCTTCGATTTAATGCACCAATACGGTGTGCTATCTTTCGCATTTACCCAATATCGCACCAAAAGAGGCGGCTGATATCACCGTGACCAGTGCACGGTCTCCAAGGACAGGCAGCCACGGGCAGGTGATCGATCTTGGCACAACATCTGCTTTGTAGAGCATTGGTCAGATAATGACACATGACACGAGCCTCAATACTCCAGTTTTTTGTACTGCGCGGACCAGGCGCAGGATTCAGGAATAGAGAATTATGAAGAAGTACGTTTCCCGACGAGAGTTGCTGAGCATGATCGCCATGACTGGCGCCAGCTCGGGTATTTTTGCTGCCAGTTCAGCGCTCAATCTTATTCCCAATACCAATTTATCGATCCCTGAAATTCCCCCGGTCAATCCAGCCAATCGACCAACGGTCGCCATTCTGGGAGCGGGGATCTCCGGACTCACCGTGGCCTATGAGCTCACCAAAGCGGGCTATGACTGCGTTGTGTTGGAGGCAGGCTCGAAAGCCGGTGGACGTTGTATGACCGTACGCTCTGGTGATGTGATCGAAGAAGTGGGCAATGTGCAAACCTGTGAATTCGACGATGATCCACATATGTACTTCAACGCCGGACCTGCAAGGATTCCTCAACAACACCGAAATGTGATGCATTACTGCAAAGAGCTTGGCGTCGAACTCGAGTATTTTATTAATGAGAACAAAGAAGCTTATTTTCAGGATGACGCCTTTATGGGCGGCCAGCGCATCAGGAATCGCGAGTTCGCCACACATATGCGGGGATTCATGGCAGAGATTATGGCCAAGAATTTCAACCCGAATGAGTTGGACCAACCATTTGACCAATACGAAGCAGAAGCTCTGCTGGGTGCTATTCGCTCCTTCGGTGACTTGAGTGAAGACGATGTTTACAAGGGCAGCTTTCGCGCCGGATATAAATCCGGTGGATATCTCGATCACGGTATACAGAAAGACGTCGTGTCTTTGCATGAGATTTTGAAATCAAGTTTTTCCCGTATGGCGCTAAACAGTAATGAAGGCGAAACCGGTCCGGTGCTATATCAGTGCGTTGGAGGGAATGACAATTTTGCTCGGGGATTTGCTAACAAGCTACAGGGCAAGATTTTCTACAATACCCTGACTACTTCGGTGCGGCTGAGCGACTCCGGAGTCAATGTGACTTACGAAAACAATGGTATTAAATACATGCTGGAAGCAGATTATTGCTTTAACTGTATACCAACGCATTTGATGGCAGGAATCGACAATAATTTCCCAGCGGAATACCGAGAGGCAATGCAATATGTGAGGCGAGGTGAGGCGTATAAATCCGCTTTTCAGGCAAAGTCGCGCTTCTGGGAAGAAGAAGACATTTATGGTGGTATATCCTGGACTGCCCAGCCCATACAGCAGATCTGGTATCCCTCGCATGGATTACACAAAGAGAAAGGAGTCATATTGTCAGCCTATGATTTCGGCGGCGGTATGCATTTCACCCGACTCACACAGGAAGAACGTATCGAAACTGCGATTCGCCAGGGAGAAAAGCTGCACCCGGACTATCGCCAGCAAGTAGAGAAGGGCATTACCATTGCCTGGCATCGCATGAACAATATGCTGGGTTGTGCTGCCCGCTGGCAACGTAACCGGGGCCGTGGCTGGACAGCTGAAGAAGAGCGGCTCTTCCAGACCCTGCGGCAACCGGCAGGAGGTAGACACTACACAATCGGTGACCAGGTCACCATGCACTCGGCCTGGATGGAGAGTGCGGTATTGTCGGCTCATTGGGCACTGGGGGATATGGTCACACGCATCCACGGCAGCAGTGCAATGCCGGGTCAACCAGTCGCCTGAGAGTAAATAATCATGAAACGCAATATCACAGCCCTGCTGGCTTTATTCTTCTCCTGTCTTTCAACAATATCTGTTGCACAGGAATACCATCAACTGGATACCAGTTCGCAACCGCTCAGCGATAAAGTCTGTGCGACCTGCCACGGTGCTTACGGACAGGGCAGCCCTGTTGTGGGCGGACCGAGCCTGGCTGGTCTGGAACCCTGGTATATCACACGCCAGTTGGAAAACTTTCGTGCCGGTTTGCGCGGAACGCAAAAAGATTATATTCCTGGATACGAAATGCAGGATTCTGTTGATGAAATATCGGATGCAGAAATTGCTGATATTGTTGCCTATATCGAAACCTGGCCGGTAACGCAGCCGGAGGCAACTATCACAGGGGACACGCAAAACGGTTCTCAACTATATCTGGCCTGCGCTGCCTGTCATGGTGCTAACGCTGAGGGCAATGAAGCTCTAGGTGCGCCGGGGCTGGCTGGACGTAACGATTGGTATATGTTTCGTCAAATAAAGTTGTTTCAATCAGGTTATCGTGGCGGTCTCCCTGAAGATATATACGGCCGGCAGATGCGAGCGCCCGCGCAGGCGTTGGAAACCGACCAGGACATCAACGATGTGCTGGCTTTTATTAATCAATTGCAATAGTTCAGGGTGCGAAGATTTTCAAACTACTTTGTACTTAATGATTGGTGCCGCAAAACTTCGCGGCCTGGTAAGAGGAAGTAAAAATGGCTACTAAGAAAACCGCCAAGAAAACTGATGACGCCGAAATTATTGATCAGGCGGCAGAAGATACAGTTGCAGATGAACTGGAAGAGGATTCCGGTTTTGCTTTACCTGAACTAAGCAACACCAATATCGCATTGATAGCCGCTTTTGGTCTGGCTGTTGTGGTAATTCTGGTAAATCTGGCCAGCGGTGGCGACGATGCTTCAGCACCGATGGCTGATGTACAGACCTCATCAATGCCGGTTGCGGCAACGACTCCGGCACCAGCGCCTGCCGCGACGGCAACTGGCGGATCTACCAATGTGGGAGGAATTGAAAGAGTCGGGGAAGGCCGTCATTTCTACACCACAATCAAACTTCCACCTGAAGCTGAAACTCTTTATCTCAGTGGTTCTGGGGCTCGCGCTAACCCGGATGGTACCTGGGGTGATATGGAAGCCCAGACTGTCGATACGTTTGCGCGCTTTCAAGAGACTCTCGAGGCGCAAGGGTGGTCCATGTCTGATATTGTGCAGGTGAGGGCGTTTGCGGTCGCCGGTGAATATGGATTGTTGGACTTCGATGGATTCAATCGCGGCTATCGGCAGTTTTTTGGCACTGAAGAAAATCCCATGAAGCCCGTTCGCTCATTCGTGGAAATAGCCGGTCTGGTAGTTCCAGGCTGGTTGGTGGAAATAGAAATTCGTGCCGCACGGGTACCGGATTAATTCAATCTAAAAACCGCTGCAAAAGGCGAGTCACAGGCTCGCCTTTTTCATGTCCGAAATTAATATGAAAATTTTGATTGCATCTGATTTGCACTATCGTCTCAAGCAATTCGACTGGATTACTTCGCGTGCGCCAGAATATGACGCGGTGATATTGGCAGGTGATCTATTGGATATTTCATCCCACTTGGATCTGAACATGCAGATAGTGGTAATCAAACAGTATCTGCAAAAAATTTCACGAGTGACAAAGCTCATGGTTTGTTCAGGAAATCATGATGGCAATGAGAAAAACTCGAACAATGAATTTATTGCACCCTGGTTACAGGAAGTGCGAGATACGAATCTGTTTGTCGATGGTGACAACTTCAGTTTTGGTAACAATACTTTTACGATTTTCCCCTGGTGGGATGGTGATGTAACCAGGCAAGAGTTGGCAGAGCAAATTAAAACTGCCAGTGAGGGTAAGGTCGACAATTGGATATGGATTTATCATGCGCCGCCAGATGAATCTTCTACGTGCTGGGTAGGCAACCGCTTTATTGGGGATGTAGAGCTCAATCGCTGGATTGAGCAATACTCACCTGCCGTGGTGATTTGCGGGCATATTCATGAGAGTCCTTTCAAGAAAGATGGATCGTGGATTGACCGCATTAATCAGACATGGATTCTCAATGCGGGCAATAATATCGGAGATGTACCGGCGCATATCAACCTGGATTTGGAATCAAAACATGCGGAGTGGGTTTCCCTGGCGGGCATCGAGAGCTGAGAGATGAATTAGTAGTCTGGCGTGTCGCGCTGACTATCTTCTCGTTTAAGCACACCGGTTTTTTGCTGGTTGAGCAGGGTTTCCAGCACCTGGTCAACCATGCCTAGATGATCATGGCCTTCGAACTGTGCCTTGATATCCACCAGATACTGATTCAGGTTGAATAGCCGCAGACTTAGCAAGCGGGCAATATGCAGTAATAGTTCCGGGTTGGCACCAAGCGTGATTTCAGGTTTGTCCAGCCGATAGAAGTTGCAATCTTCCATGCATTCCACTGTTGCCGAATGGCCGATTCCCAGTAATATTGCCATCTCCCCAAATACCGCCCCGGCATCGGAAATGCGGGCCACATCTACGCCGTCTTTTACGACGCGAACTTTGCCCTGCTTGAGGAAATAAATACAGTTGGTAGTTTCCTCCTGATTGAGAAGAATCTCACCTTTCTTGAGTTCCAATACGGGCAGTTCAGCCAGATTTTCCGATATACTCATACGTAGTTCCGATTCTGTTAATTCTGACTATCTTAAGCAAAAACGAGGTTCCATACAGCCTTTTTAAGTAATGACTCGTCTATCGATCAGAAATTCAGGATTATTGGCGTAGGAAGAAATGCTACATTTGTTATATTCCGTGTCTCGAGTCGGACACCGAAGGAGATTCATATGAAGTCAGGTTCAATCAAGAAGCAAATAATTGCTGTTGTTTTATCAGTGCTACCTTTTAGTGCAGGCGCCCAGGAGTTTCAGGCAGGTGCACCTCTTGGTGCTGTGAATGAGTCTGGCATAGCGATGCCGATCTCTTCCAATGTCAAAGTATTTGGCAGCTTTCATTTTGCAGAAAGTTGTTCTTTCGATCCTGAGCGCAATCTCATTCTGGCGATGAATGCGGGCAATCGATCTGAAGTGCCGGAAAATGACGGTTATGTTTCATTGATTAATCCAGACGGCTCTGTGCATACGGCTAAGTGGATCGGAGCTACTCGCGATGGACTGGAGTTACTGCATCCACTGGGTAGCATTGTCGCCAATAATCGCTTGTATACAGTAGATATCGATACAGTGCGTAGCTTTGACCTGCAAACCGGCGCGCCGATATCTTCGATTAGAGTGCCAGAGGCAACATCATTAAATGGTATTGCGGCGACATCAGACGGAACAGTCTATGCATCCAATACCCGACCACCAGCGAGAATCTATAAGGTAACCCCCGGTGGCGAAACATCTATATTTGCCGAAGGTGCGCCGTTGAATTCTCCCAATGGAGTGGAAATGGATCAGGATGGCAACATCGTTGTCGTCAACGTGGGCGACAATGCCGTCATTACCTATAGCCCGGATGGACAGATCGTGCGCCAGGAAAATGCAGTTGAAGGTGGCAATGACGGATTGGTGATTACTGCCGATGGGACCAAGTATGTCAGCAGTGTGCGCTACGGCAGTGTGTCACGTATACGCCCGGGTCAACCAGCAGAGATCATTGCCAGTGGCATCCCCAGCGCGGCATCAATGTGCTACGACTCTAACCAGAATCAACTGGTTATTCCTTTGAATGGTAATTATGCGCTGGCGTTTATTCCGCTTTAGCATAAATTGAAAAAAGGGAGCTTCACGCTCCCTTTTTTAATTCTTGCGAATATGTTTCAAAGATTAGCCATGTTTTCCAGCAAGCATCGCCATTATTGCAAGCTGGAAAGAGTCAACTGCGCTTCTTCCGCGATTTCCCCCGGTGTTTAGTGTCCGATATACGCCACTCAAACTATCATCAACTATAATCTGAGAACTCAAGCCGCGGGGGGTGGCGAATGTGCAGCTTATGCCGCCTAACGAGTTGAGAACGCAATCACAGAATTATCTTCCAGCAGCAACGCGCCATGAGCTGACAAGTACCGTGACTCTACATTGACGTCGAGCTCCAGCCCGCTGAGTCCGCCGAGGCCTTTAATATCCCAGGTAACCGCGTAGTCCGATTGTGCGAAAGATTTCACGGGAATAACTGCAATAATCAAGCTTAGGAACAAATACTTCTTCATGAGATGGCATCTGGTAAAAAATGATTTGTTGATTTTAACAGATGAGCGGTATTTAGCAGTGTGACTGACAATACACGGCCACGTTAGCGAGTTTTCTGTGCCGCAGCTGAGAATTTGGAAGAAAAGCGCTAATTGGCTGTTTTAGAACGATATTCTAATATTCTTACAGGAGATATAAGTTGATTTAGGAGGAAATAATCAGAATTGCCGGAAATTTCTGCATTCGGGATCAATCGGTGCCAGCATATAGTTGTGATGTTGAAGCCCATTTTGATGTAAGCTACTGGTATTGAGTGATATTTCAGGCAATTTGCAGTGTGTCGATAGACTCGATTACCGGTCGAAAGGGCTGAGAAGAGCATATTGCGCGTACAATAGCGTAGTTGCACGGCACTCAAGGAAATGGTTCATCACTGTTTCCAGGTAGTAAATAGAGTAATTTTTGATAGTCAAAATAGGAAAGTAAGCAATGAGTAAAGGTACAGTTAAGTGGTTTAACGCTGATAAGGGTTTTGGTTTTATTACGCCTGAAGACGGAGGAAAAGACCTGTTTGTTCATTTCTCCGAAATCAAAAGTGATGGTGGATACGCAACACTCAATGATGGACAGGCAGTAGAGTTCGAAGTAGGTGAAGGGCAGAAAGGCCCATGCGCCACTAAAGTTGTGCCTTTATAAGTAAGTCAGACAGTTCTTGTCTGTTTTAAAAGCATAGTAGTTCGTTCACTAGCCCGCTTCTGCGGGCTTTTGGACAAACCTTCTCAGGGTTTGTCTTTCAATATAATTCTTGGCGTTAGATAGAAGCCTCATGAACCAGGGGTTCATTCAATGCTGCTTTCAGCCAATCATCCTGCGATCTAGCGTATTTTGTCACTTGCCTGAGTAAGTGCTTTGATAGCAAACCATGGTCTGGATATCTATGACAACAGTCAGTTTAAGCGAACTCACTTTCTGTTTATCCTTTACCAAAAGCTCAATCGGCACCTAAGGCACCTAAATAGGAGACTTGGTTATGCCCCAGGACTTGTATTTTACACTGGCTGAGGTGGGCGTCGCATTCGCCGGATTTGCGGGTCTTGTTTCAGTGCTCGCGAGCCGCGCGAAAAGATCCGTCGAGCGGGCAGCGCTTGACCTTATGTTTCTGCATACAGTATTGGCCACTAGTCTTTCGGTGGTGGCGTTCGCTTTGCTTCCCCCTTCGCTTGTGGATATGGGACTAGAGCCAGAAATGGCCGTGCGCATTTGTGCGGCTGTATTTTTTGCCGTTACTGTTGGATACGGAAGTTGGGCAGGCCCGCGTGCCCGGGCCGCTTATGAAGCTGCGGATCTGCCACCGCCCTGGACGTGGCGACTCAATATAGGCTTGGCGTTTATACAATGGTTTGTTTTGGCGCTTGCTGTTTTTGGTATTCTGCCCGGACCGCTCTATCTGAGCGCTTTGCTCTTTTTTCTTTATCTCTCAGGCTCATCATTTTTCCGAGTGTTTATGTCTATTGGTCGGACTACGTCAGAGGGTTGAGTTAAACCTGACCCTGGTTAAACTGGATCGCCGAAAACTGCGCCATTCTATCGATGATGTTTCAGCCCAATAGGTTGAGCAAAATAGCTTTTGAATTAAAACTGTATGGAAAAACAAACATTCAAAGGGAGTTGTCATTGCGGGGCAATCCAATTCCAGATAGCAACGAACCCGGTAGAGCTCACAACCTGCAATTGCTCCATATGTCGCCGTAGAAATGTGCGCATGTTGAAAGTGCATGAAGACGATTTTGAGCTCCTCAGTGGTGATGAGGCGATTGCGGAATATCAATTCCACACCCATACCGCAAGACACTACTTCTGCAGGATTTGCGGCATCTACCCTTTCCATAAGAAAAGAATGGCACCGGATTTCTATGGCATAAATATATACTGCCTTGATGGCTTCGATGCGAGCGCTATTCCAGTCAGGGAAACAAACGGTATTGATTTACCCTGAGATCAGGGTTTCCCAGGCCGAGAAGGTAATCGAAAGGCAATGAGAAAAGTACTTATTTTCGGTAATTCCGGTTCAGGGAAATCGACTCTGGCGCAGGAGCTTAAAGATTCTGTTGGTCTTGTACATCTGGATCTGGATGCATTGGCCTGGGTCAAGGCCGATCCGCCACAGCGAGCACCCCTGGCGGAGTCCTGCGCCACCATCGGGCAGTTCATGGAGGATAATGAAGCCTGGGTTATTGAAGGCTGTTACTCAGACTCGTTGGAGTATGTTGCGACGGAGGCGACTGAACTGATATTTCTCAATCCACCCATTGAACAATGTATAGATAATGCCCGGAACCGGGAATGGGAACCGCATAAATATGCTTCCAAAGCTGCGCAGGATGAGAATCTGGAGATGCTGCTTGCCTGGCTTCGTGATTATGAGAGCAGGGATGATGTCTTTTCACTGTCGGCCCATTTGCAACTTTATAATTCTTTTAAAGGACGCAAGGTGATGTATACGAGTAATAATAGAGATGCGCAATGACGCAGGCGCTGTTCTTCTATGGCCTTTTGAGGGAGTTGGTGCCCAGGAGAGGGTGTAGCAAGTCGTATCAAAGCGTCAGCTTTGAGACTTGCGGAACGCGAGCGCATTATCAGCGAGCTGGATTAATCCTCTTGTGTACTATGATCTGAGGGTCGCGAGCCTTCGCGATGCTCACTATGATAAAGAGGGAGTTGGTGCCCAGGAGAGGACTTGAACCTCCACGACCTTGCGATCACTAGCACCTGAAGCTAGCGTGTCTACCAATTTCACCACCTGGGCTTTACATCAAAACTATGCCCCGATTGAAGTAGGCCTGAAGCTATCGGTCTACCACAACACCACCTGGGCATATCAATACTACAAGCACCCGTTGCAATAAGCCTGAAGCTATCGGTCTACCACAACACCACCTGGGCACAGGGCAAAAAATGTGCTGCTTGTCCGGCCTTCCGGCACGGGAGCGCAACTCTACTCAGACAGGTCCCGGCTGTCAAGCCACCACAGACAGCAGGCGTCATGGAGTGTATACTGTGCCGCATACTTTCTATGTATTTCCCGCATGTCTAAATCCCGTAAATCGAAAGACCCCTTCGCTTCGCGCGAAGCGGAAAATTACGCCAATCCTGTTCCCAGTCGCGAGTTTATTCTCGAGCAGCTCGAGGCACTGGCCGAACCTGCCAGCTACGATATGCTCTGCAAGCACCTGGGTATCAAGGGTGCAGACGCTGCTGAGGGCCTGCGACGCAGGCTGATCGCCATGAGTCGCGACGGCCAGATCATCAATAACCGGCGCGGTGCTTATGGCCTGCCGGCGCACATGGATCTGGTTAAAGGTCGAGTTCAGGGCAATAAAGACGGATTCGGATTCTTCGTGCCAGAGGACGACAGCGACGATCTGTTTCTGGGCGCGAGGGAAATGGAGAGCCTGTTTGATGGTGATATCGTGCTCGCGCGCATGTCAGGGCTGGACCACCGAGGACGCAAAGAAGGCATGGTGGTTGAAATACTTGAGCGTCGCCATAGCGAAATTGTCGGGCGCTATTTCCAGGAGCCGGGTTTTGGCATTGTCGTTCCCGCCAACAAGCGCATCAATCATGAAATCATGATTCCAAGCGAGGCAGCTGGCGGTGCCAAGGATGGACAATTCGTCGTCGCAGAACTTACCCAGTACCCACGCCGGCGACACAAGGCCATCGCAACTATCACTGAGGTGCTGGGAGATACCGGCACTCCCGGTGTCGAGATCGATATCGCGCTGCGTAGCCACGATATTCCTGATGAGTTTCCTGATGCAGTTATCAAGGAAGCCGAACGTATTCCATCGAAAGTGAGTGAGTCGCAGTTAACCGGGCGTTTTGACCTCAGAAAACTACCTTTCGTTACTATCGACGGTGAAGACGCCAAAGATTTTGATGATGCCGTTTATGCGCGTCGGAACATTTCCGGTAATCGTCTCAAAGGTTATACATTATTCGTGGCGATCGCAGATGTCTCCTTCTATGTCAGGCCTCGCTCTGAGTTGGATGAAGAAGCAACCAATCGCGGCACTTCTGTTTACTTCCCCGGGCATGTTGTACCCATGCTGCCTGAATCTCTCTCAAATGGCATGTGTTCACTGCGGCCTAATGAAGACCGTCTTACGATGGTTGCAGAGATTGAGCTTTCAGAGAAGGGAGAAATCAGGGATTACTGTTTTTATGAGGCTGTAATCCATTCCCATGCCAGATTAACGTACAACGAAGTGGCAGATATCGTACAGCCTTCCAGCAGTGAAACTGGCGAGAAGGTTAAAGATAAATTACGAAAGCGTCATGACTCACTCATTGAGGATCTGGACAATCTTTACGAACTCTACAAACTGCTGAGCAAGGCTCGTAAAAAGGCGGGGGCTCTGGACTTCGATACCGTGGAAACTCGCATGGTATTCGGCGCGGATCAAAAGATTCGGGAGATCATTCCCGTGCAGCGCAACGACGCCCACAGGTTGATTGAGGAGTGCATGCTGTGCGCCAATGTCTGCACAGCAAGGCTGTTCGAAGATCTTAAGCAACCGGCGCTATACCGTATTCATGAGGGGCCCAATCCGGACAAGCTCGACGACCTGCGCGAGTATCTCAATGGCATGGGCCTGTATCTTCCTGGCGGTGATGATCCCGATACCGCCGATTATCAGAAGCTTCTCGAGACTATTGGCGAACGCCCTGATAAAGCGCTACTGCAGACCATGGTTATTCGTTCCATGATGCAGGCGGTATACCAACCCGAAAATATTGGCCACTTCGGCCTTGGCTTTAGTGCGTATACACATTTCACCTCGCCTATTCGACGCTATCCTGACCTGCTGGTGCATCGGGCGATTCGCTACCTCGTGCGGAACAAGCAAAACAAACATCTTAAGCGGCATGACGCTGCAGACAAACTGCCCAAAGCCAAGATATATCCTTACGAAACAACTGATCTTGTAGGCCTGGGTGAGCACTGCTCGATGGCAGAGCGTCGCGCTGATGCAGCCAGTTACAGCGTGCAAGACTGGCTTAAATGTGAATACATGCAGGACAAGATTGGCGAAGAGTTTAGTGGCGCCGTTGTAGGAGTAACCAGCTTTGGCTTGTTTGTTGAACTTGACGATATTTTTATTCAGGGTCTGGTGCACATTACCGAACTGAGTAATGACTACTATCGTTTTGACCCAGTGCATCATGTACTGGAAGGTGAGCGTAGTGGACAAGCCTACCGGCTCGGGGACACCGTACAAGTCAAGCTGGTCAGGGTCGATCTCGATGAGCGCAAGATTGATTTGCAAATGGTTGGTGTGCAGGCAGTAGCGAGGAAAAAATCCGGTTCCCGCAAAGCAGGTGTAGCAAATGACCGGCAAACTCGCCGCGGAAAAAATGCTAAAACAGCTGCCGGGAAAAAGCACAAGGGCAAAGGCAAGGGCAAAGATAGAAGTAAGAGAAAGTCGGGTGGCAAAAGCCCAACTCAGGCCAAGTCTCGCAGCAAGGCTGGTGCCGGACGTGGCAAGCCCAAAAAGAAATCAGCAGCCGGCAAAAAATCTCGTGCTGCGCGGGCCAAGGGCCGCAGTGGAAAATAGGGAAATATGAGCAAAACTACCAACTGGACAATCGGTATTCACCCGGTAACCACCTTGCTGGAAAGAAATCCTGAAGTAGTGGAACTGGTGCAGTTACAAGCTGGACGCAATGACAAGCGAGTACAAGCCGTACGTGATCTGTTGTTGGGCAAAAGTATCCAGATCGAGGAAGTTGATAAGGCTCTCATGGATCGCCAGCACGGCGGGGTGCATCAGGGAGTTGCGGCGCGCCACAGTGTCAGCAAGCAAATCACTGATGAGAAGGCCCTGTTGGCCAGTCTGGCAGAGCTTGATCACCCACCTTTCATACTGGTGCTGGATTCGATCACAGACCCCCATAATCTCGGTGCCTGTTTGCGCACTGCTGATGCAGCCGGTGTTGATGCCGTGATTGTGCCCAAAGATAATTCCGCATCGATGAATGCCACAGTAAGCAAAGTCGCCAGTGGTGCAGCTGAGACAGTCTCTCTGGTCACTGTAACTAACCTGGCGCGCTGTATCCAGGCTTTACGAGATCAGGGGCTCTGGGTCGTAGGCACCAGTGATGATGCGGAAATCGGCCTTTATCAGCAGGATTTGACCGGCCCGTTGGTACTGGTGATGGGCTCGGAAGGCGACGGCCTGCGGCGCCTGACCCGTGAACACTGTGATTTTCTGGTTTCCATACCAATGGCGGGGGTTTTAAGCAGCCTCAATGTGTCGGTGGCAGCCGGAATATGCCTGTTCGAGGCGGTGCGCCAGCGTCAGGGCGCCAAATAGGGGCTGATTTCGCCCCTGCACGCTGAAAATATCGCGGTTTCACACCGACTTCCCTTGCAAGCGACCCGCAGTTTCTCTAGAATTCCCGGTCTTTTATCGGCGGGGCCGGTCCCCGTGACACATAACTCCTTGTCTCACCACGCGTTGCGGGCTTTTCCGGGCGTTCGATGGGAGACTCAACCCCAAGAGGAGTCTCTATGAGACACTACGAAGTCGTATTCCTGGTGCATCCCGACCAGTCTGAGCAAGTCCCAGGGATGATTGAGCGCTATACCCAACTGATGACCGAAGGCGGTGGCAAGGTGCACCGCATGGAAGATTGGGGGCGTCGCCAGCTTGCCTACCCTATTAATAAAATTCACAAGGCTCACTACGTACTCATGAATATTGAGTGCAACGGTGACACCCTGGAAGAACTCACTACCCTGTTTCGTTTCAATGATGCGGTATTGCGTAATCTGGTTATCAAAGAGAAGAAGCCTGTTACTGAAGAGTCATTGATTCTCAAAGGCGAGCGTGAAGGCAAGGAACGCAAAGCGCGAGCCGAAGCCAAGCGTAAGCAGGAAGAGGATGCAGCGGCTGAACGCGCAGCCAGGGAAGAGCGGGAGGAAGAATCTGAAGCGGAAGAAGCCAGCGCCGATGATAACGAAACCGCGGAAGCCTCTGATTCTTCCGAAGTGACCGACAGCGAAGCGCCGGAAGTATCAGCCGAGGAAGATGCTGATGATGAGATCAACAGCTAAGCGCAAACTCGTAAACTAATTCAAGACAGGATAAAGACTATGGCTCGTTATTTTCGTCGGCGTAAATTCTGCAAATTTACAGCCGAAGGTACTGAACAGATTGATTACAAAGACCTGGAAACTCTCAAGGCTTATATATCGGAAACCGGCAAGATTGTGCCTAGCCGAATCACTGGAACCAAAGCGCGTTATCAGCGTCAGTTGGCTACAGCAATCAAGAGGGCACGTTATCTGGCGTTGATTCCTTACACTGACAGCCACCAGGTATAAAAATTCAGGCAACCTCATATAACTGATTGGAGGTTTCCCAATGCGCGGCCTTGCTGAATTCGTCATGAAAGGACGCAGGCAGGCCATTATCGCAGTACTGCTGCTTGGCCTCTTGCCATTACTGTATTTTATTAATCCAGTAGTAGTAGCACTTGTGCTGTTGCGCAAAGGGTCGAAAGAAGCAGCGTTAATTTTTGTCTGGGCGATCCTGCCATTAATTGGTTGGGCTGCGATAGGCGATCAGTTTCCACTCCTTTTGTTGCTGGGTGTGACTGCCCTGGCGTGGATACTGAGAGAAACAGAGTCATGGGAATTTACACTACTGGCATCAGTAGTGGTGGGAGTAGGCGTAGAATTTTATCTGCGCGTACAACCTGCAATGCTGGATTCAATGCTGGCACAACTTCAAGCCTACATGGAGCAGAGCAATCTCCAGCCAGGTATGGAGTTGCAAGAATTGCGATACTTTTTAGGCAGTTCTTTAAGTGCCGTTTGCATGATTCTGGCAAGTGCGCTGTTGATTCTGGCGCGCTGGATGCAGGCGACGTTGTACAACCCGGGCGGATTCCAACTGGAATTCCATGCCCTGCGGATGGAACACCGCGTCGTGTTGGTTTTGATTGGGGTGCTGCTGCTAGCTAATTTTGGCATCGTGGTCCCCTCATCGTGGGTACTGTACCTGGTACTGCCCCTGATGTTTGCAGGCATTGCACTTGTGCATGCCGTGGTAGCCAAGCAAAAAATGTCTGGCATGTGGCTGGCAGTTTTTTACGCTTTACTGATGCTGCCAATAGTGTTTCAGCTAACAGTGATGCTGGCAATTATAGATAGTTGGTACGATTTTAGAACGCGGATGAATAAAGCCGCTTAGCCAACGAGAACGAATTTAGGAAGCGAGGAAATTGAGATGAACGTTATCCTGCTGGAAAAAATTACGAATCTGGGTGATATCGGCGAAACCGCTGATGTGAAGTCGGGCTTTGCCCGTAACTTCCTGTTTCCCCAGGGCAAAGCAATTCCAGCCACCAAAGCGAACCTGGCGGATTTTGAATCCCGCAAGGCGGAGTTGATGGCGGCCCACAACGAAAACGTAAAGATCGCCGAAGGCCGCAAGGCCAAGATTGATGGTCTTGGTCTGCGTCTGGAAGTGAACGCGAGCGATGAAGGCAAGCTGTTTGGTTCCGTAGGCACAAAGGATATTGCTGACGCCATTAATTCACAGGTTGATGCTGAAGTAGTCAAGGCCGAAGTACTGCTCCCACATGGCGTGATTCGCGAACTGGGTGTATATGACATATCTATAGACCTTGGATATGACGTTAGTGCTGAGATCAAGCTGGATCTGTCTGGTCTCGACTCACCTGCCAGTGTTTCCGATGATGGCAGCGTAATCGAAGAGATTGAGGCGGTGGAAGCTGAAGAAATCGAAGCCGAGCAGGAAGCCGCTGAAGCAGAGGCCGAAGCTGAACAAGCCAAGATCGATGCGGAAGTAGAGGCTGACAGAGACGCGGAAGCGCAAGAAGACGCCGACGCTGAGAAGCCTGCCAAGTAAAGACCATCTGGCGGGACCATCTCGCTGGCAAGAACAAGCACCACTGAGGTACACTCAGTTGGTGCTTTTTTTGTAACTCCGATTTGCCTTTTTTATGTCTGAATCCTTTGAATCTTCTTCTCGTTCCGGTGCTGACAATCTCGCCACGTTAAAAGTACCGCCGCATTCGGTCGATGCCGAACAGGCTGTGCTGGGCGGCCTGATGCTGGACAATGCTGAATGGGATAATGTGGCAGATGTGATTCTGCCGGAAGACTTCTATCGCGGTGAGCATCAGCTCATCTTCAAGATCATGGGTCAGCAAAGCGAGGCCAACAGCCCCATCGATGTAGTGACGCTGGTGGAGGCGTTAAATAGTCTGAATCAACTGGATAGTGCCGGAGGACTCGATTATCTGGGTGAGCTGGCCGGCAATGCCCGCGGCACAGCAAATATTCGTGCATATGCTGAGATCATACGTGAGCGCGCCATTCTCCGACGCCTGATCAGCGTGGCCAATTCCATTGCAAACAGCGGGTATAACACTCAGGGTCGTAAAGCTGCTGAAGTGCTCGACGAAGCCGAAAAACAGGTTTTCAGCATCGCAGACGAGCGTCCACAGGACGAGGGACCGATAGCGATCAATCCCTTGTTAACCAAGGCTGTAGATCGAATTGATGAGCTGGCGGGGTCCGATGGCGGGCTAACAGGGCTGGCCAGTGGTTATACCGACCTGGATAAAATGACGGCAGGCTGGCAGAAGTCAGATTTAATTATCGTGGCAGCGAGGCCTTCGATGGGCAAGACGGCATTTGCCATGAATCTGGTCGAGCATGCCATTATGAACAGCAAATTACCGGTGCTGGTTTATAGCCTTGAAATGCCGGCACAAAGCCTGATTTTTCGTATGTTGTCTTCCATTGGTCGTATTGATCAGACCAAGTTGCGCACCGGTCAACTGAGCGATAGTGACTGGACCAATTTTAGTAGTGCAGTGGGCAAGCTAAAGGATCGTCCACTGTATATAGACGATAGTGCTGGCTTGAGCCCAACCGAAATGCGTGCGCGGGCTCGCAGGATTGTGCGCGAACACGGTGGCCTCGGGATGATCGTAGTCGACTATCTGCAACTGATGCAGGTCAAGGGCACCAGTGAGAACCGGGTAAATGAGATTTCTGAAATTTCCCGCAGCCTGAAACTACTGGCTCGGGAATTCGAATGCCCGGTAGTGGCGCTGTCACAATTGAACCGCGGCCTTGAACATCGTCCCAACAAGCGACCGATCATGTCTGACTTGCGGGAATCAGGCGCCATAGAGCAGGATGCCGACGTGATCGTCTTTTTGTATCGCGATGAAGTTTATAACGAAGACTCGCCTGACAAAGGCATTGCAGAAGTTAATATTGGCAAGCAGCGTAATGGACCTATTGGCACAGTTCGCTTGAGTTTCCTTGGCCAATTTACACGTTTTGAAAATCACGCCCAGCCACGCTATGACGACAGTTATACGCACGATTAGTCACATAATCAGGATATGCCATGGCTGATAGCACACCACGTGCCCGGGCTACGATTAACCTTTCTGCGCTGCATCACAATCTGGCCCAAGTACGCCAGCGTTGTCCGGACGCGCAGATCTTCCCGGTAATCAAAGCCAATGCCTATGGGCATGGCGTAGAGCCCGTCGCCAGGTCTATTCGGCATGCCCCAACAAGTGTGTCAGGCGTAGCCGTTGCCACTATTGACGAAGCGCTGACGCTGGAATCCATGAAACTGGACCTGGCGATTTTATTGCTACCCGGATTTATTAATGCCGAAGAACTCGCGGTTTGTCTGAATGCGGGTATCGAACCTGTTCTGCATTCCACTTACCAGATCGATATTCTAAGGCACATGCTGAAAGAAGATTTTATCAGCGACAGCCACCGCTTCTGGCTCAAGGTTAATACAGGGATGAACCGGCTGGGCCTGGACGTGGAAGAAGCGCGGCAAGTTTTTTCCGAATTGCGGCGGCACCCTGACGTAGAACTGGTGCTGATGTCCCATCTGGCCTGTGCGGATGAAAAGCAACCATCGACCAATACCGAATCGCAGATTGCGTTGTTTAGCCAATTGCAGCAAGAGTTGAGTAGTAACAGCGAGAGAGTCAATGCGAGCCTGGCAGCTTCAGCAGGCATTCTGGCCTGGCCAGAGACGCTTCATGACATAGTTCGGCCCGGCATAATGCTATACGGGTCCTCTCCGCTGCATGATCATAATGCCGAAGAATTGAATTTGCGACCGGTGATGACGTTGCGCTCTCGCATTATCGCTATCAATGCCGTTAAAGCCGGTCAGGCTATTGGTTACGGTGCAACTTATGTCAGTGAGAAAGACACACATGTTGGTGTGATTTCGGTTGGGTATGCTGATGGTTACCCGCGCTCGGCTCGCAACGGTACGCCTGTGCTGGTCCAGTGCGCTGATGGCGCTCGAAAATTTCCTCTTGTTGGGCGTGTGTCCATGGACATGATTACTGTAGATCTGGGTGACAGCGCTGCGGCAGTTGGTGACGAAGTAATTCTCTGGGGTGAGGGGCTTGCCTGCGATATTGTTGCGCAGCATGCAGATACGATTGCTTATGAGCTATTCTGTAAGGTAACTGCCCGCGTACCTTTTGATTATATCGATAAGGAAACGGCGTAAATGGCGAAGGCGAAAATTGCATTTGTGTGCAATGACTGTGGCGCTGAGCATGGTCAGTGGCAGGGACAATGCAGCGCCTGTAAGGCATGGAACTCTCTCTCGCAAATTAACCTGGGAAGCGGTGCCGGTTCGCCCGTCGTCAAGGCGGATTTCAGGCGCCAGGGGTATGCAGGCCAACAGAGTCATGTCAAAGCGCTGAGTGAAGTCGACCTCGATACCCAGCCACGTTTTACCTCTACTGTTGGCGAACTGGACCGTGTGCTGGGCGGCGGCCTGGTGCCGGGTTCTGTAGTGCTGATTGGGGGCAACCCGGGGGCTGGCAAAAGCACGCTGTTATTACAGGTCATGTGTCAGTTGGCGCATAGCGGCAAGCGATCGCTGTATGTGACAGGCGAAGAATCATTACAGCAAGTGGGTATGCGCGCTCGGCGGCTGCAATTGCCAATTGATAACCTGCAAATGCTGGCGGAGACCAATATAGAACAAATTTCCCAGGCTGCTCAGGAGCATCGTCCAGAGCTATTGGTTGTCGATTCAATACAGGTCATGCACTCCAGTGAAATCCCTTCGGCACCGGGCAGTGTATCCCAGGTGCGCGAATGTGCCGCATACCTCATTCAATATGCCAAGCAAACCAATACCGTATTGTTTCTGGTTGGCCATGTAACCAAAGAAGGCAATCTCGCCGGTCCCAAAGTGCTTGAGCATATGATTGACTGTTTCATTATGCTGGAAGGTGGAAATGATTCTCGCTACCGGATATTGCGTGGCCAGAAGAATCGCTTCGGGGCAGTTAATGAATTGGGCGTGTTCGCCATGACCGAACTGGGTCTGAAAGAAGTTAAGAACCCGTCGGCCATATTTCTCGCAAGAACTGAGGAGGATACCCCCGGATCGATTGTGATGGTGTTGTGGGAAGGCACCCGCCCACTTCTGGTCGAAATCCAGGCGCTTGTAGATAGTACACAGCTAGGTAATCCGCGCCGCGTCGCAGTTGGACTGGAGCAGAATCGTTTGGCTATGTTATTGGCGGTTCTGCACCGCCACGGCGGCATCTATATGGCGGATCAGGATGTTTTCGTCAATGTAGTCGGCGGAGTCAAGGTGAGTGAAACCAGTGCAGATCTGGCATTGATACTGGCAATTGTTTCCAGTTTTCGCGACAAGGCCCTGCCCAAGGATCTTGTGGTGTTTGGCGAAGTGGGATTGGCTGGAGAGATTCGGCCTGTACCCGGAGGGCAGGAGAGACTGCGGGAAGCAGCCAAGCATGGCTTTCGCCGCGCCATTGTGCCCAAATCCAATTTACCGAAAGCGCCGATTGAAGGCCTTGAAGTGGTCGGTGTTACGAAGATTTCACAGGCGCTGGACGCGATCTAGCTCAGCGTATCAGGACTGTAGTCGCGTCTTTACATCCAGGTAAGCCAATTGAATCAGTTTCTTTAATGCGAGTGCATCAATCGTGTCGCCCGGTCGCAATTTCACATGGCGCATGCGTTTGCCGGTGCCTTGCAACAGTAATTCAGGGTCATCCAGATACGCACCAGTAAAGAAGCCGACATTCACGTGTGCTGTGAATACATTGATGTAGCCAAAGGCCGCATGTTCAACACAGGCAGTGGGGCAGCCATCGTGAAGCAATTCATTCACATCATTGCCACAGCGACGAAATTCTTCGAACCAGTATCGTGCGATGCTAAAGAGCTCGGCAGGTTCACCGTGCAACCACTCGTCAATTTCCGGCAAGTTTGGCTTAGCCTCTTTGAAAATGAAAAGTGAAGATCTGTCAGTCACTACTCGTTGCTTAATCTCTTGATCAAAATGGCACTGAGCTGTGCTCGCTCCAGTAACGAAGAAGCTCTGGCTTCTTCCCGATTGGAATGGGCACCTGTACCAGCGATACCAAGTGAATCCTGGGTAGGGAGGCCCACCGCTTGTGTCAGCGAACCATCGGTTCCGCCACCCGAATCTGTCACTCCCAGTTCCTGACCCAGTAAGCGACCAATCGCACGAGCTTTTTCCAATAGGTAGTCGGACTCTTCTGTCGGAATTTTGGGTGGACGATGCAGGTTGATCCAGCTTTCGGCTGTTATCTCTCCAGAGTCCACTGGATAGCTGAAGACGGTGCCGAAGATTTCTTCAAACTGGGCAACTGCATCCAGCCCCTGTTGCGGTTCCGGATAACGCAGGTCTACCAGAGCTTCGGCACAGGGCGCTATGGTGTTGCGCGCTTCACCGCCGCTAACGATGCCAACATTCACTGTCACGCCAGTTTCATAATTGGTCATATTTTCAATCTCAACAATCTTGTAGGCCAGCTCCTTGATCGCTGAGCGGCCCTGTTCATGTGCGCCTCCAGCGTGTGAAGCAATACCGTTGATAACGAATCTAGCCTGACCGAGCCCTTTACGTGTGCGCGTGAGATTGTTGGTGCCTGATGATTCATAAACCAGCCCATAATCATGTAGCACGGCCTGCTCCTCAAGATAGGCCCGTGAAGAGAGGGAGCCCATTTCTTCATCGCTATTCAGTAGCACGCTCATTGCCATATCATCCAGATAGCCCAATTCATGCAGTGCTTTGAGTGCATAAAGCATAACGACCAGCCCACCTTTCATGTCGGCAACCCCTGGTCCGTATAGCGTGTCACCTTCGCGCCTGAATTCCTGGAAGGGCGCATCTGGAGGAAATACAGTATCCAGGTGTCCCATTAATAACATGCTTGTACCGGTGCCTGATTTCCTGGCAAGCAAGTGGTCTGACAGATCCACAGTATATTCGCTGCCAGGGCAGCTAGGCATTTCGATAACTGCCCCGGGAAGCGTACTGGTAGTGAACCCCATATTTTTCAGTTCAGTGTCGAAATAGTTACGCAGTTCGGTCAAGCCCGCACGGTTTAGGCTGCCAGTATTGAGATTGACCATGTCTTCCAGGACACCTAACATCTCTTCTTCCCGATCGCGCAGCCAGATGTTCAATTCGCGTTCGCTTTCATCCAGGTTGGGTTCGATGACCTGGGCTTGCAGTGGCATTGCGATGGCGACTGCCATTAATGTGAGGCAAGATATAAAGAATTGGGTCGGGGATGGTTTGGTATTGAACATCAATGATCTCTCTGCAAAAGGTCGGAAAGCTAAATGTGACATCCAGCGCGCTAACTGGCAAGTCTCGCCGACTTAGCTGGGGCTACGCCAGCGAAACAGCGTGAAAATCATCTTACGCAGCACTGTGAAGAACAAATACTCTGGCCACTTTAGCAGGTACTGGACAACGATGGCGCCGTCTTTCCAGCCCTGCAGGCCGGCTTTGCCTGGTTTTCCGCTTGCAATGGGCTCGTAACCCATGAGTTGCATCTCTCGCATGCACTGCGACTCTATATAGGCAATCTCTGTGTTACTCAGTTCAGTTTTCCAGTTCGTCAACTGCTCGGGATTAGGGTACAGATCGCCGCGAATCGTATTCATCTTGAAGCGGGAGCGCTTGAAGAAAACCGGCCGGCCGCGCGCATTGACCTCTGCTGCTGTAATGGGAGGCACTTGCAAATAGTCGAAAATTTGTGCAATTGAGTTTTCATAATCTGTTATTAACTCTTCGTATTTAACCAGCATGACATTGCTGCGATCTGATTTACCGTCAAGCAGATTAATGATCGGCGCATTATCGCGACGCCAGCGCTTGCAAATGCGAGACAGTGACGAGGGATGCTGGCTGGACTGGCGCATCGAAGCAGCGACAGCGCGGGGGTCCCGATATATCAGCAGCCAGTAAATATCATTGAAGGCGCTATCAAATAAATCCAGATGACGCACAAAACGCGGGGTTTTCTGGCCCCAAATTGTGGCACCAAACTCAGCGGCCTCCACCTCATGTACTCGAGCTATAGCCTCGTGAATCTTCGAAAATTGAAAAGCGCCGCGTTCATAAAAACAGCGTAGCTGAGGTTCCCGGAAAAACAGCCAGCGTAGTAAATTTACAGGTACTCGATTACCGTATTTGAGATAGTCCACCAGAAACAGGCATTCGTTGGGAATAAATATTTGCGGGTGAGCATCAATAATCGTGCGCAAGTAAGAAGTGCCTGAACGCCCGCACCCAGCAACAAATACTTTGCTCATGATTTTTTCGACCCGCCGGGAACGGAAGCAAATGTATAGCGCGTAAAAATGCAGTAGCGCACGATAAAGCTTACGGCTGAGGCCAGAATGATGCTTGTGTATAAGAGGTAGTCAGCCAGCAATGAGCCCAGCAAAGGCAGTGTGCTGACCCACTCTGCAATAGCTGGGCTACTGTTCGCCAGTAATACAAAGCCGTAATCCAGTGCCCGGATGATAATGACAGAGCCCACAAACCGATAAAAGGCTGTAATATCGGGATTGGTGCCGAAGGTTATGCGGGAATGGTAGAAGAAGGCAAAGATCAGAGTAACCAGATGGACGAGTGCATAATTGAGCCACAACGGTATTCCTGCCAGAACAAACAAAAAAACCAGTATCAGTCGAATGCAAAGATTGACTGCGCCGCCGCTGGCGAAGCGTATAAGTCGGATATGCCAGATGCCTCGTGGTTTGGATTGAATATTGTCGGGTTCGACCATCGTTAAACTCGTCAGTTGGTATGCCTGAATACTTCAAGGCACGGCATCAGGATTCACGCAGAATAAAAGCTATCCCCTAACAAGTCTATCGACCACATTACAGATATGTGGCAGTTATCAGCTTTGATTTGTATTTCGCCGGCGCACCTCGCATAATTCGTCGATCATGGAAGCAGTTACAGAACCGATTCTGTCCATTAGGGACCTGAGTAAAGTCTACGCTGGCGGATTCGCCGCGCTCAAGCAGATTAACCTGGATATTCAGAAGGGCGAGATCATTGCTCTGCTGGGTCCCAATGGCGCCGGCAAAACAACCCTCATCTCCATTATCTGTGGAATTGTGAGACCCAGTAGCGGTGCGGTAACGGTGGCGGGCAACGATATTATTCGGGACTACCGCAAAACACGATCGATGATTGGCCTGGTGCCGCAGGAACTCACCACCGATTCATTTGAGTCTGTATGGAATACGCTGGCATTTAGCCGCGGTCTGTTTGGCAAAGCGCCAGATCCTGCGCATCTGGAAAAGGTGCTAAGGTCGCTGTCTTTATGGGATAAAAAAGACAGTATGATCATGACGCTTTCCGGCGGTATGAAGCGTCGTGTTCTCATCGCCAAGGCGCTGTCCCATGAACCAACCGTTTTGTTCCTTGATGAACCCACTGCCGGAGTTGATGTGTCTTTACGCAAGGACATGTGGCAAATTGTCAAAGAGCTCAAATTCCTTGGCGTCACAATCATTCTCACCACACACTATATTGAAGAGGCTGAAGAAATCGCTGACCGTGTCGGTGTCATCAATAAGGGTGAGTTGATCCTGGTCGAAAACAAAGCGAGCCTGATGAGCAAGCTGGGCAAGAAACAATTATTACTTGACCTAGTGAAGCCGGTACCCGAATTGCCCACCGCGTTGTCAGGCTATGAACTGGAGTTGAGCGCGGATGGTCTGCGGATAACCTATACATTTGATACCCAGGGTGAACGTACAGGTATCACTTCATTGCTGGATGATCTCAAAGCACACAGTATTGCGTTTCGGGATTTGCATACTACGCAGAGTTCACTGGAAGACATCTTCGTCGATCTGGTCAACGACAACGATAATCTGGAGGCTGGCGCGTGAATTTCTATGCCGTCATGGCGATCTATCGTTTTGAAATGGCGCGCACCAAGCGCACTCTGGTGCAGAGCATTGTGGCGCCTGTTATCACTACTTCGCTGTATTTCATTGTGTTTGGTGCTGCGATCGGGTCGCGTATCGATCAGGTAGAAGGTGTGAGCTATGCGGCATTCATCGTACCTGGCCTTATTATGCTGAATCTCCTGACCCACAGCATTTCCAATGCGTCATTTGGCATTTACTTTCCCAAATTTGTTGGCACGGTCTACGAAATGCTATCTGCGCCTGTCTCGACCATAGAAGTAGTATTAGGTTATGTGGGGGCGGCTGCAACCAAATCAGTGATGCTTGGCCTGATTATTCTTCTAACTGCAAATTTTTTCATCGACATGCAAATTGCGCATCCCTTCGTGATGATGTTATTCGTATTACTTACTGCAGCATCATTCAGTTTGCTGGGATTTATTCTGGGGATCTGGGCTGATAATTTTGAAAAGCTTTCAGTTGTTCCGATGCTGGTGATCACACCGCTTGTGTTTCTTGGCGGCAGCTTCTATTCTACATCAATGCTTCCCGAGCCCTGGCAGACCATCTCATTGATGAATCCGGTGCTCTATCTGGTAAGCGGCCTGCGCTGGAGTTTCTACGAGATTGCTGAAGTCGATGTGTGGCTCAGTCTGGCAAGTGTATTGATCTTCATGTTCGCCTGCCTGGCTGTGGTGCTTTACTTGTTCAAGACAGGTTATAAACTGCGTAGTTAGGAAGCCTTGTCGCTACCTGACGTTAACCAGTACGCACTCCTGCGGTGAAAAACATGGGTTCGGGATTGCCACTGACGGGGTAATACGTGCCCATACCTTCCTGTTTGCCATTTGCCCAGGGTCCTACATAGCGGTCACCATTGGCATAAAAAAAAGTGCCCTGGCCGTGTTGTAGACCATTAACAAATTCTCCTTGATAGCGGCCACCTGAAGCATAATGCATGGTGCCGTTGCCATTCATCTGGTTTTCCAACCACTGGCCCTCATAGTGATCGCCATTTTCAAACTCCAGAGTGCCCTCGCCAGACATCTGGCCGTTTAACCAATTGCCCACATACTGGTTACCATTATTCCACTGCATGGTGCCTTGGCCATTGCGCTGGTTGTTGGCAAACTGACCTTCGTAGCGGTCACCATTGGCGCGACGAAAGGTGCCTTGCCCGCTGCGGTTACCACCGCGCCATTGACCGATATATCTGTCGCCATTGGCGAATAAGTAAGTGCCTTGACCTTCGAATCGGTCATTGCTCCACTGGCCTTCATAACGGTCGCCATTACTTCTGGCCAGGGTGCCAGTTCCACTTTTGACGCCGTTTATGAATTGACCATCGTAGCGATCGCCATTGGCAAAAGTATAAGTGCCTTGACCATTCTTCAGGTCGTTGCTGAATTGTCCTGTGTATCTATCACCATTGGTGAGTCTGAGAGTCCCATTGCCTGAGAGGGAATTGTTCTGGCATTGCCCCTCGTAGCGATCCCCATTAGGGAATGTATAGATGCCCGTGCCGCTCATACACGTGCCATTTCTCCAGCCAGTTTGCAGGGCCTGGATGGGATAGCTTAGTGCCATTAAGAACAGTAACAAGGTCCAGCGTCGCATAGTATCTCCTGAAAATAATCTCCTGCCTGTAATCTATAGCTTTATGCCAGCTTACTGTCAACGCTGATACCGGGGTCAAATGGGGAAATTATGAACTGCAAGGGTGTTTGGGCCAGCGAAAACTGGCCCGAGGAGAAAAGTCTTACAGAACGCGCGCTAGACAGACCGAGTGGCGATTGCTAGTTCAGTTTTAGCGGCGCCGTTGGAAGGGCCGAATACCGCCAGTTGGCCCAACACTACCAGAGTAAGCATACCCAGTGGAGTGTAATACCATGCCATGGCTGGCATGTTAAAAGCCGTACTGATGAAGATAGACAGTCCAATAGTTAGCGCCGCGCCAATCAGCACACCCATGGTACTGATCATGAAATTCTCCAGCATGAAGTAGCGAAGTATTTCCAGGCGCGAGGCGCCGAGTGCTCGGCGCGTGCCTATTTGCTTGCGTCGACGATTAATGCTGAAAACGGCAAGCCCCACAATACCCATGCCCGTAATGAACAGCAGCATGCCGATGATGACCCACAGGATGACCATCAAGGAAGAGTCAACACGAAATGTATCGGCTCGGGTTTCATCCATAGTTTCCAGGGCGCGTACTACCCGCTCAGGATTGGCGGCAACCAACGCCGCTTCTACCTCCGGCGTTACGCGGTCGCGCTGGCCTGGTTCGGTGCGTATGAGGTAAATGCTGAAACCATCCAGGAAAATCTCCGGTACCAGCATGGAGCGATGAAAGACACTGCTGGTAGGCCAGGGGGCGACGAGTTCTTCTACCACACCAACGATCTGAATCTCGTTTCCTGCTGGCAGAAACATGTATTCACCGATCACGCTACCCGGGGCTCGTTCCGGGAACAGGTTTTCGGCAAGCTGTCTGCTAATGACAGTCTTGGCGGCATTGGTAAAGCCATTGGTGTCGCGATATGCAACATCCAGTTCGCTAAAGCCTTCGCCAGCAATCAGCTCCAGGTCCATTGTATTGATTGTGTGATTGTCACCATAGTAAATCGCAGTGCCGACAGATGGTTGCGAAATATCATACTCAAGGCGTACGCCTGTGGAAGATCCTCCACCGCTGACCGGCAATGAATTTATCGTAGTAGCGGCGATAACTCCGGGAATGGCATTCAACATCGCCAGGTCGTCTGCAATCGCAATCTGTTCGTTGTAATCATCTCCAATGCCTATCACATTAATGTGAAACAAATTGGCGTCATCCATACCGCTGGGAGTATTCACCAACTCTGTGCGCTCATTGATGATAAAGATGGCATTGATCATCACCGTCATGGTGAACGCAATTTGGATTGCAATGAGCAATACGCCCAGTTTGTTGCGCAGCAGTGTTCTGAATATAGGTCCGATTTCCATGATTGCTCCTGAAACTTTCCGCTTACTGGGTTTTTAAATGAATGGCTGGATTAACATTGCAGGCACGCCAGATCGGGTATAGCCCTGCTACTATCGTTGCGATAACGGCCAAAGCAATCGTGTACATGGCCACCGGCACATTGAGTTGAATCAAGTCAGTGACCATAAAGTCTGAACTCAGTAAATACTTGATGCCTCTCAATCCAACGGCTGCTGCACCCAGGCCCAGCAGGCCTCCCAGCATGCCGAGGAAACCCGCTTCGATCATATGTTGTATAAACAATGATCTCTTGTTGGCGCCAAGTGCCTGACGGACGCCGATCTCGCCGGATTTGCCGAGAAACTTCGATAGCAGCAGACCGATGGTGTTCAACAGACACACAGCCATTAACATGCCCGCCAGCATGGACAGAATGCGGGTTTCATCGGGTAATACTTCCTGCTCTACCATCCATTCCTGTACATCAAACAGATTGTTGTTAAGTGGTCGTTCGAAACGGCCCAGTTCTTTCTGTTGTAAGGCGTAATTATTCACAAAACTCAAATAATCTTCCGCTTCATTCTGATCGCGCAGCTCAACCCAGTACTGGATCCATACACATTCCGAATTCAGAAAAGCATCGGCGCCACGTCCGTCTATAGCCTTCCAACAATTGGTGTTACCCGGTCTGGAATAGTTTTTGGCTGGCAGAATGCGCCAGGGAATATAGGCATCCTCCCCTGAATCGAAGGGACCATTGTTGACGTCATAGTATTTGGGAACAGGTTGCCAGTCGTTGATTACGCCAACCACCTGATATGGCTCGCCATTCATTATGATTGATTCGCCCACAGAATTGTCGCCGCCAAACAAGCGATCATTGGTTTCGCGAGACAACACCACGACGTTATCCATGCTTTCATCGGCTTGTGCGTCCCAGGGGCTACCGAAAAGAAAGGGCACGTCGAACATGGGGAAAAAATCTGCCATCGCCCCGCGACCAACAATAGAGAAGGGCCGCAGTTCCGGATTGGCTGGCTCGATGGTGCCGCCAAACTTGGAGCTTGCTGTTTCACGGAAGGCACGATCAGCATCAAGCAGGGCTGTAGCATCGAGATACGTAAGTTGTTCCGGTGGATCATCTTCGTGATTGGGGTCGCCAGTATCCAATGACACATGATAAAGCTGATCTGATTTGTATGGGATTGGGTCACCCCCCATAACATAGTTCAGAGTAAACACGACCATGTAGGAACCGACGCCAATAGCAACCGCCAGAACCATCAGCGTACTGAGGATGGGATTGCGGCGATAGCTAAGTGCACTGAGTCTGAGATAATAGAGCAACATATTATTTCTCCATTCAGACTGTAGCTGAGACTGCGGGGGGATTAATCGACGCGGTCTGGGATACAGATGGCAAATTACTGATCTGGCCATCCAGAATATGTATATTGCGCTTGGACGTTTCTGCCAGTTCCTGGTCGTGTGTCACCATGATTATGGTTGTGCCACCGGCATTGATTTCCTGCAGCAATTCCATAACGCCCATTGCTGTATTTGAGTCGAGATTACCCGTCGGCTCATCTGCCAATAAAAATAATGGCTGACCTACCAGGGCGCGAGCAATTGCGACTCGTTGCTGTTGTCCACCCGATAGCTGCGCAGGTAAATGTTTGCGTCTGGATGCCAGTCCAACTGATTCCAGGGCATGCTCGATCCGCTCTTTGCGCTCTCCAGCTTTCATGCCCCGGTAACGCAATGGCACATCGATATTGTCGAACAGGTTCAGGTCCGGCATCAGGTTGAAGCTCTGGAAAATGAATCCGATCTTTTCGTTGCGAAGTTTCGCTCGCTGGAAATCACTCAGGTTCGATACATCCTGGCCGTCCAGAAGGTAGGTGCCAGAAGTATAATTTTCCAGCAATCCGGCAATATTCAGAAAGGTGGTTTTACCGCAACCGGATGGACCAGTAATCGTAACGAATTCGCCCTGATCGACGGTCAGGGTGAAATCCCTGAGAGCATGAGTTTCCACTACCTCGGTGCGAAACACCTTGCTGATATTCGACATCTCTAACATGGGTAACCTCTCTAATTATTAATCAGCACGGTTTGCGCGCCGTTGAATACATCAGTACTGGAAGTGATGATCGTGTCACCAGCTGCCAGCCCCTGTACTATCTCTACTGCATTTAGACTGGTGGCGCCGGTCACGATCTGGCGCCGGTATGCGATGCCGTCTTCGACCACATAGGCGATGCGGCCATTGCCGCTGTCATAGAATTGGCCTCTTTGTACGACCAGTACGTTGGGTTTTTCTTCGAGTAAAATACGTGTTTGCAACCGTTGGTTCTGGCGCAATCCAGCAGGAATCGCACCATCGAAGCGTACGCGGCCAGTTACCTGGTTGTTGATAATTTCCGGTGATACGGCAACAAGGGTTGCTTTCTCGAGGTTCGAAGACGCGCCAATCTCGGCTGGCATGCCAATGGCCAGATCATCTGCATAACTTTCAGAAACCTGTACTTCGACTTCAAACGCTGATAAATCCACGACGCTTAACAGTGGCTGGTTTCGCAATACATTGGCCTTCTGGTCAACCAGTAAATTACCTACGATGCCATTCACTGGTGAGCGAACTTCAAGTTCATCAACCTGACGCTGCAGGTTGCTGACCAGAAGCTCTTGTTGTTCAACGCTGAGTTCTCGTGTTTGCAGTTCAAAGGCCAGGCGCTCGTTATCGAGTTCGGTATCCATGATCGCGTGGCGATGGAGTAGTTGGGCAGTCTGCAAGTCATCCTGCGCTTTTTCATAATCCACTGCAGTCATGGCGCCTTGTTCAAAGGCCTGTTGCGCGCGATTCATTTCCCGTTCTGCAGCTTGCAATGTAATTGCGGCACCATCTTCGGATTTCTGGTTCTCCAGTTCCTGCTGACGAGTTGTAATGCGTTGCCTTTCCAATTCGATTCTTAGCGAAGACAAACGCGCCTGCTCTTGCAAGTACTGGTTCTGGATCTCAGGGCTATCCAGCAAAGCGACAACCTGGTTTTCCTGAACCGAATCGCCGGATTCCACATTAAACGTGACTGTCCCTGACTGTGGGGCAAATAGAGTGGGGCTGACCGCCGCCACTACGCGACCCTGAACTGAGATATCGCGGACCAGACTCCCTCGGGCAACTGTGGCCAGGCGTAGTCTGTCTGCGGCGATGGATTCCTCTGCCAGCGAGTATCTTTGTATAAGAGGCACTGCGAACCACGCGGATGCAAGCAGCGTCAAAACAATGGCTGCGATCAATGAATAAAACTTATAGCGGGAGCTGGGCTGCAGAACCACGTCCTGTGCTGATGTGTCTGTTATTTTCACGATGTGCAATGCTTTCCGTTTAGCGCCAGCGGCTCAGGAATATGGCGGGTCCGTGGCAGCTTTTGGTTTTAGACGTCGCGGTTCTCCGCTTGGTTACTGTCTGATTTTAAAAAGATTGCGATACCTGCCCGCCAAGCAAGATCAGGACCAGAATGTAATATCCAAGAAATACAATAAGTTAGAGCATTTCTGGTATTGGGGAGATGGCGCTCTTTGCCGTTAGTTGGTGATATTCACTATCTGAATTTACGAGGCGCGTTGGCGTGCGGAACTACCGGGGAATGGGACAATTCCACTTCCGAGCGCTGACTGATATGCTCAGAGACCTAATAACAACAGCAAGTTCGACCCAACAATGAATCGGCTACTCATCCAGCTACGCGCCACGATTTTTCTCTCTTTCCTGTCTTCTGGCCTGTTGCTTCAATCAGCTACGGTCACCGCTCAGGATGCAGATATTGAGGCAGCCATTACCGGCGCCATGCAGGCCCTGGATGAGTTTATGCTGCACTTTAATGCCCGAGACCCGAATGCCTGGGCGGGTACCCTTAATTATCCACATGTGCGATTTGCCAGCGGCTCGGTTACTGTTTGGGAAACTCGCGAAGAGTTCGCGCAAACATCAGCATTCGAACGACTGCCGTTAACAGGCTGGGATCATTCACACTGGCTTTCGCGCAACGTGATCCTCGCGTCGCCCGGGAAGGTGCACATAGATACTGTTTTTCAACGCTTCAATGAGCGCAATGAAGTCATTGGGACTTATCAGTCGCTCTATATAGTTACATTGGTAAATGGTCATTGGGGCACACAGGCCAGATCCAGTCTTGCTCCCTGATTTTTTAGTGCCATGTATAACATTTAATCAAATAGAGATTGAAGAAATGAAAACTATAAGAAAATTTTCAGCGCAAATACCTAATTTGGTTATTGCCTTAGCCGTAACGTTAATCCCTCTGTCTGTTAAAGCGCAGAACCAGAATCCCGGCCTGCCAATGGCTGCGCCGGAATCGGTTGGCATGTCATCTGAGCGGCTGGAACGTATCGGGCCTGCCATGCAAAAGTATATAGATGACAAACTTGTACCTGGAGTCGTTACTTTGGTGGCGCGCAAAGGTAAAGTCGTACATTTTGAGTCACAGGGTTTCATGGATGTTGAATCTGGTAAACCTATGCGCCCCGACGCCATCTTTCGCATTGCTTCAATGACCAAGCCCATCACGTCAGTTGCCTTGATGATGCTGTGGGAAGAAGGGGCATTTCAATTACGCGATCCTGTAAGTAAGTTCATTCCCGACTTCGCAGACCAAAAAGTATCAACTACCAGCGACGCAAGCGGCGACACTGGTGGCTTGATGCCGGTAAATCGTCCAGCCACTATCCGCGACATGCTCACGCATACAGCGGGAATGCCTAACAGCTATCTTGGCAATACGCAGTACTACGCTTCTCAGGCAGCCGTGCGCGGGGATGATTCGCTGGAATCCTATATCGCACGGCTCGCTGACATGCCGCTGAATTATCACCCCGGTGAGGAGTGGCAGTATTCAGCAGCAACCGATGTAGTGGGTCGGCTGGTCGAAGTAATATCCGGACAGACGCTGGCTGATTTTCTTAATGAGCGGATTTTTGAGCCGTTGGGAATGACAGACACTCATTTTTACATGGATGATGATAAGGGCGGACGCCTCATGTCCCAGTACCAACCCGGCCCCGATAACAACCAGATAGTTCTGCAAGATCCTGGCAATAATAGTAGTCGGTGGATCAGCAATGACAATAAAAGCGTATTTCGCGGTGCAGGCGGGTTGGTGTCAACACCCCATGACTATTTGCGCTTTCAGCAAGCCATGTTGAATGGAGGTGAGCTTGAAGGTGCGCGCTTACTGTCTCCCAATACACTGGACCTGATGATGGAAAATCATACCGGAGACTTGCCGCTGTGGTTGCCAGGGCCGGGAATGGGTTTCGGACTTGGTTGGGCAGTTGTCGAGGACCGGGGCGCTGCCGCTACCCCCTTGACTGAAGGATCAGCATATTGGGGTGGTGCATATTGCACGATTGCCTGGATAGATCGTGAACAGGAATTGGTAGGCATCCTGATGACCCAGGTGCGCCCTTATGGACATATTAATATCAGACAGGATTTTCAGGTTCTGGCTCATCAGGCAATTGTTGAATAACCCGCCTGTTCCTAGCTATGAAACCAGAATTCGATTTCGGCAGTGTCCTCACTAAACTCGGCGGAGTGGGGCTTATTGGCAGGTACGTGATACCAGTCACCTGCACTGATTTCAAGAGTTTTACCATCCATTGTGAGAAGTAGTTTTCCTTTGGTGATGACGCCGATATTTTCAGTTTCATGTTGATGCGTTTCAATTGCAGTGCCAGCGGGGTATGTTGCAAATAACACATCGCAATTATTGGCCTGGAGTTTGTTGGCAGAAAATCGGCCTTCGTATTCCGGTAATTGGCGAATGAGTTCCGGGTAATAGTCAGCAAGGTTCATTGTCAAGTTTCCTTCTAAAGGCTATGTCAAACAGCAAACATATCAGTATTTACACTCTGAATCTCAATAGATAAACAGATATATAGGAGACATGGAATGTCGAACAGGAAAAATGTAGACCCTGTCAGGGTCTGATAGTATTGGGACCTGAAATGGCAATTCTGCCAGGCACAGGCGGCAGGGGCGAAGGGCAAGTGAGTCAGAGCCCGCATTTCAAGACAGGCCATAGTGGTCAGGAGTATTACCCATGATATCTTTTGCAATCATCAACCTGATATTGTTTTTCGGATTAATAGTTCTGTTATTCCGGCTGGACAGGCAAGGTTTGCCATTATCGCGACGGGTTTTTCTCGGGTTGATTGCCGGCACTTTCTTCGGGTTTTACCTGCAGACAGTATTTGGGTTTTCGGCTGATGTGACTGGTGAGACGCTGGAATGGACCAATGTTGTCGCCAATTCCTATGTAAATCTGCTGCGCATGATAATCATGCCTCTAGTGCTGATCACCATGATCGCAGCAGTGCTGAAAGTTGAACAAATCAAGACGCTGGGCAAGATCGGTGGAACAGTAATCGGCATTCTGATATTTACCACCACGATCGCTGCAATCATCGGCACTATTATGGCCACAGTATTTGGCCTCAATGCCGGGGATCTTGCCAGTGGGGCCCAGGAACTGGCGCGGGCAGAAGCGCTCGAGTCGCGACGGGGATCATTGGCAGGTCTCACTATGGCTGACATGGTGGTCAGTTTTGTGCCACGCAATATTTTTTACGACCTGACAGATGCCCGCAGTACTTCAATAATCGCCGTGGTTATCTTCGGACTCATCTTTGGTGTTGCAGCGCTCCTCGTTAGTGAAGAAAACAAGACACATGGAGACCGTATCGCCGGGTTTGTGGACACAACACAGGCGGTTGTAATGCGCCTGGTCAATCTCGTGATGAATCTTACGCCTTATGGTGTGATGGCATTGATGACTCGCGTAATCGCCGGGTCAGATGGCAGCGCCATACTGACCTTGATCAGCTTTGTCATCGCATCCTTCATTGCCATTGCAATCATGTTTTGCGTGCATGCCTTACTACTTGGCATTTTGGGAACAAATATCAAATCCTACTTCCAGAAGGTATGGCCTGTACTGACATTCGCATTTGTGACGCGCAGTTCTGCTGCCACAATACCTCTTACCATTCGGGCGCAGATTGAAGAATTGAACGTGCCAGCTCCCATTGCCAATATATCTGCGTCTTTCGGCGCAACTATCGGACAAAATGGTTGTGCCGGTATCTATCCTGCAATGCTTGCGGTCATGGTTGCACCAACTATGGGTGTGGATATCGACATTGGTTTTATCGCCAGTCTGCTCGTTATAATTGCAATTGGATCATTTGGAATTGCCGGTGTCGGCGGCGGTGCCACCAATGCTGCAATTGTTGTGCTATCTGCCATGGGGTTCCCGGTGACCGTTGCGGCCCTGCTGATATCCATAGAGCCGCTTATTGATATGGCGCGCACTGCATTGAATGTTAATGGGGCGATTACATCGGGTATGATTACTTCTCGCTTGCTAGGCAAGCAGATACAAGATGCGGAGTCCGACATTGGGAGTCGTGAATTACAAAACAGTTAAAATTTGGCGCTTTGAATAAATACCAGTGATAATTCAACCCATGCGTCAATGGAAATGAAATGAAATGAAAGGAAATCAAGACATGAAAGCACTTAAAGGCATCCTGTTTGGTTGTGCAATTTTTTGGATTGGCCTTCTTAATGCGGCAGAAATTACGCGCTATAACGAAGGCACCTATTTTTATACCAGCATCCATATTCCGGCTGGTGCAGAGACACTCTACCTTTCCGGCTCCGGCGCCAGACCCCTGGATGATGGGACCTGGGGCGATATGGAGCAGCAAACTGTTGATACGTTCAACCGGTTCAAACAAACCCTGGAAGAGCAGGGCTGGTCAATGGAGGATATAGTCCAAGTGCGGGCTTTTGCTGTTGCTGACGTTTATGGCAATCTGGATTTTGCGGGTTTTAATGCAGGATATGCGCAGTTTTTTGGCACTGATGACAACCCGCAGAAGCCGGTACGATCGTTTGTTGAAATCCAGGACCTGGTAGTCGATGGCTGGCTGGTCGAAATCGAAATTCGTGCTGCTCGTATGCCTGATTAAGTTCTGCGGGAACCAATGCCATGATGATGCCTGTCAAGCGCTTGGCAAGCGCCGATCAACTTAGTGTGATTGATAGTATCGTCTCCCAATCCAGTTTCACCGATGGCAAAATCACGGCAGGTGTCATCAATCAACCGCTGAAAAATAATCTTCAGCTTGAAGCGGGAGAAGCCGCAATAGCTGACGAGTTATTTAAAGTCGTTAGTAAAGCAGTTGAAACCCAGCCTCTTGCGCGTCTTGCTGCTATGCCGGCACGAATGACGCTACCAATCATCAGTAAATATGAGAGCGGCATGGGATACGAATGGCATATTGATAATGCCATCATGCCGTCACGGGGAGGACCAATCCGAACCGATGTGGCCTGCACAATATTTCTAAGTGACCCAGCTGCCTATGACGGAGGAGAATTGCGCATTCGCACTACGGCAGGTGAGAACACAGTTAAATTAGAGCGAGGCGACGGGTTTTTCTATCCGGCCAGTACGCGGCACTGCGTTGATAAAGTTACCCGCGGAGAACGACTGGCTATTGTATTCTGGATCCAGAGCATGATCGCTGAGCCTGCCCAGCGCGAAATGCTTTATGATTTGCAGTTGGCTCATGATCGTGTGAAACAGGAAAATCCTGATTCTGAAGCATTACAAATAATCCAGCGTACCCAGGCCAATTTGATCAGGCTCTGGAGTCAATTCTGAGCTGTAGCTGTTACGATAGCATTGTAGTTTAATTTCTTGGTCAGGAGGTTTCCGATGCCATCACGTCTGTTCCACTGGATGAGCATGGTTTTGCTGCTTGCGCTCTCTCCTCATGTTTTGACCGCCGAATTCGATGTGACGGAAACGCCTATCCTGGAATTACAGGCTGCCATGGATAATGGTGAGATTACTTCACTGGAACTGGTGGATGCCTACCTCGCAAGAATCTCTGCGTATGACAAGCGTGGACCTCAGCTAAATTCTATTATCAGAATCAATCCGAATGTGCGGGCAGAGGCGGCCGCACTGGACCGGGAGCGTCAGCGTAGTGGTGCGCGTAGCCTGCTGCATGGCATACCGATATTGGTGAAAGACAACTACAACACCTCTGATATGCCAACCACCGGTGGTTCTGTTGCACTGGCTCATTTTGTGCCTGACCAGGACGCTACTCAAATTACGAAACTGCGTGAAGCCGGAGCGGTAATTCTTGCCAAAACCAATTTGCATGAATACGCCTACGGCATAACTACTGTCAGTTCCATTGTTGGTCAAACGCGCAATCCCTATGACATCAGGCGGGTTCCAGGTGGTTCCAGTGGCGGCACCGGCGCGGCAGTTGCCGCCAGTTTCGGTGTGTTTGGTCTGGGCTCTGACACCTGTGGATCAATTCGCATCCCGGCGGCTTTCAATAACCTGATAGGACTGCGACCCACAAAGGGATTGTCTAGCATTTTTGGTGTGATGCCGCTTTCCCATACCCAGGATGTAGCAGGACCATTGGCCCGGAGTGCTGCTGATTTGGCTATCGTTCTGGATATCGTGAAGGGCTATGACGAGAATGATGCTGCTACTTCCATACTGTTGGAAAACCCTGTGCCGGAATTTCAGGCGGCGCTGGCTGGAATAGATTTGCAGGGTTTACGGTTTGGTGTTTTGACTGAATATATGGAACGCGCTTCCAATAGCACCCAACAGGCAATTGAAGCTGCCCTGCAATGGTATGAGTCACAAGGTGTGGAATTAGTGGAGACGCAGCTCCCTGAGTTATCAGCACTTATTGGGCGTTCAGGTTTGATCGGCTATGAGTTTCGTTATGACCTGAACCAGTATCTTTCCTTGTTCGGGTCCGACGCTATAGCTGACCTGAATGCCATAGTGGGCTCCGGACTTTATCATAGGGCAGTGAGTGGTCCGCTGGTGCGCAGTAATGCCAATGTGCGCGAAGAGCAAGCTTACGCCGAGGCGGTCGCGGCTCGTGATGATTTGCGTGAGGCTCTTGAGCAGTTGATGGCAAACGAGCAGCTGGATCTTCTTGTTTATCCACCGATCGCAGAAGAGCCGGTTTTCATTGGAGAATCCCAGCCAGGGAACAACTGCAGCATCAGCGCTAACTCGGGGCTGCCTGCGCTTTCGCTCCCGGTTGGATTTACCAGCCAGGGATTACCTGTGGGTATGGAAATGCTGGGTATGCTGCTCGACGATGCGAGATTGCTTGCTATCGGGTATGCCTTTGAGGTTGCCAATTCAACCCGAAAAACTCCGTCGGTAACTCCACGCCTTGTTAATGGGATGGCGCCGGCAATCGAATCGCGCGAAATCGCAATCCAGCAGCAGGGGCTGAGTATTTCGGGCTGGACTGAATTTGACCAGTTACTCAATGAATTTCGGTTTGGTGTTAATGTGGGGTCAGGCAATGTTATTGATATTGCCGCGGTAACGCTTGTTTTCGATGAGGCTGGAAGTCCTGGTGAAATTCAATTGAATTTGCTGGGCCCGGATTCTGACTACAAATCTGGCAGCCACTACATGTCAGCAGATTTTATTGAGGCATACAATGCAGATAGATTGATGCTCAGGATTTTTGCGGAAGGGCTGGGTGCCTCTGGACTAAGTGTTCCATTACAATAGTCGTACTGATCTGCATTATTGCAAAGATATTGATGCTCAACTAAGCTGCTTCTGTTCTACTGCCAAACTAAATCAACCTCCCGCCAAGAGGAGTTGTGCCCCATGGTTTCACTTTGTCATCAACTGCATTTCAATATGCGGCATCTGCAGTTCGCTGTCGTCATTGCTCTTTACCTTGTTGCGGCAGCTGCATATGCCGCAGAAGTTTCCCTGGATTATGAATTTTTCAAGGAGGAGGTCCAGCCGATATTCCTCGCCAAACGCGAAGGCAATGTGCGTTGCGTGCAATGCCATTATCGCAGTAGTGGATTTCGTCTGCAGGAGCTCGAGGAAGGTAAATTATTCTGGACTGATGCCCAGTCGCGATTGAACTTCGAGTCGGCCAGCGGGTTTGTGCTGCCAGGCGCGGATCCATTGCAAAGCCGGTTTCTTACTCATCCACTATCGCCTGATGCTGGTGGTGATTTGTTTCATGGGGGTGGCGTTCATTTTCCAAGTCAGTCAGATCCGGAGTGGCGAATTATGGCGGATTGGGCCGCAGGCGCCACGTCGCGCCGGACACCGACATCGGTCGAAGTACGCATAATTCAAACCAATGCGGCGGGTGATGATTCCCATGTTATTGATCCCCAGACCAATACGGTAGTCGGACGGATTACTGACATCGAAATACCCCATGGAGTTGTCGGGGCGCCTGATGGCTCTCAGGTATATATCAGCAACGAGGCCATGCATAGTCTTGATGTGGTAGACGCGCGCACCTTGCGGGTTAAACGACGGATTCCGCTTAGTGGTCGACCTAATAATGTGGCAGTGACCGGCGACGGCAGCAAAGTCTATGTGGGAATCATGGAGATGCCGGGGGCCGTAGACATTATTGACGTGGCAAGTCTGCAAAATATTAAAACCCTGCCTGTGCATGGTGCAATTCATAATGTCTACGTGACACCTGACAGTCGTCATGCAGTGGCGGGATCAATTCATACCAGCACTATCAATGTCATCGATACCACAACTGATGAATTGGCCTGGACTCTGGAAATGAGTTCGGGTATCCGCCCGATGACATTCAATACCAATCCGGATGGATCAACGAAAAATATCTTTGTGCAACTGTCGAACTTTCATGGTTTCGCTGTCGTTGATTTTGCCACACGAGAGGAAATTGCCCGCGTTGAACATCCGCCGATTCCGGGACAGGAAGCTCACTATGATGGTCTGCAGGCAGCTCCTGCCCACGGGCTGGGAGTGTCTCCGGATGGCAGTACCTTATGGTCAACCAGCAAGGTCTACAGCCATGTCTACATTCATGCCCTGCCTGGACTGGAAGAAATCGGCCGGGTATTTGTTGGCCAACATCCCGAATGGGTCACTTTCACACCCGATGGCAAGACAGCGTATATCGGAGCGGCAGGCGATCATGTGACTTATGCGGTTGATGTCCAGTCAATGGCAACCAGGGCAGTGATACCTGTTGGTCAGGTACCAAAACGGGTTGCGACTGTGATGATGGCGCAAGATTGAGTGGTCAGGGAGTGATTACAGTTGTTTCAATCGTGTAATCACCGGTCTCATCTGTATCAAAGCTGGTGGCCCCAATCCAGTATCTGCCCGCGGGAATAGCCTCTTCAATACGCGAATTTGTAGTATCGAACTCAAAATCATCATTCTGAAACAGCACGCTCGTGTCGAGTGTATCGTCATCGAGTAGTCTCACCAGTATGAGAGTAGTATCAAATGTATCACTGCGCATATCGATACGAAGAGTCACCGGGTTCAGTGCCTCGAACTCATAGATGTCCAGGAACTTTTGTTCGAACGCAAAATCGATAACGCTCAGTTCGCCAGTGATGCTCGGGTTTGGGTTAACCTCAATATCAACTCCCAGCGCAGATTCATAGACTGCGAAGGAT
>Ga0181587_10000016_pt1 | contig 131667 bp, 120 predicted proteins | sample 071ome_27_FD_132463 | JGI IMG/M metagenome (GOLD analysis project Ga0181587, IMG submission 132463) | Coastal salt marsh microbial communities from the Groves Creek Marsh, Skidaway Island, Georgia - 071409AT metaG (megahit assembly) | ecosystem: Environmental > Aquatic > Marine > Intertidal... | reverse complement strand
GAGATTTAAGCCCTGCAAGGGCTGCGCCTGGGTATTAGTTCTCGGAGTTTATGAAAAATTCTGTTGATAACATTTTCCTTATTGGCCCCATGGGGGCTGGTAAAACCACGATCGGAAGATTGTTGGCAAGAGAGTTGAAACTCGATTTTCATGACTCTGACCAGGAAATTGAAGAGCGCTGTGGCGCTGAAATTTCCTGGATTTTTGATATGGAAGGTGAAGCCGGCTTCCGGGTTCGTGAAGAGAAAGTCATTGCAGATCTGACCCAGCTTAATAAAATTGTTCTGGCAACAGGCGGCGGGGTCGTGCTCTCTGAAGCAAATCGTCGCAACTTGCACAGTCGCGGGCTGGTTATCTATCTGGTAGCCACCATTAAACAACAGCTGGACCGTACGCGTCGGGACCAGAAGAGGCCATTGCTGCAGGTTGATGATCAGGAAGGCACATTACGAGCGCTGATGGAAAAACGAGACCCCCTTTACCGCGAGATTGCGGATCACATGGTAGAAACCAATCATAGAAGTGCCAAGGCCGTGTGCGATGAAATAACCCGCTTTTTACATGGCATAGAGGCCTAGGATGTCTGGCAACATTACTGTCAATGTCGAGCTAGGCGAGCGCTCATACCCGATTCACATTGGCGAGAAGCTGTTGTCGCGGTCGGAACTGATCAAGCCCTATATCAAAGGCAAGCAGGTCTGTATTGTCAGTAATGATGTGGTGGCGCCACTGTACCTTGAACAATTCAAGGCTGGGCTTGGCTCCTATGAGTTGAGTGAGTTCATCTTCCCGGATGGAGAAGCCGAAAAAACACTCGATAATGTTGCCCAGCTTTATGATGCTCTGCTGGCGAAGCGTTTTGAACGCAATGGCACATTGATTGCCTTGGGCGGTGGTGTCATCGGTGATATGACAGGATTCGCTGCTGCAACCTATCAACGAGGCGTCAACTTCATACAGGTTCCTACCACCTTGCTGGCACAAGTTGATTCTTCAGTAGGCGGAAAAACAGGGGTTAATCGCCCACTCGGTAAAAACATGGTAGGCGCTTTTTACCAGCCACGCTGTGTAATCGCCGATACGGATACGCTTTCAACACTGCCAGATAGGGAGCTGTCTGCCGGTTTGGCAGAAGTCATTAAATATGGGCTGATCAACAACCTGGAGTTTTATCGCTGGTTGGAGAGCAAAATGGCTTCTCTGCTTGGCCGCGATGCCCAAAGCCTGAGTCGCGCAATACAGATTTCCTGTGAGGAAAAAGCAGCCATAGTTGCCGCTGATGAAAGGGAATCAGGTATCCGCGCCATACTCAACCTGGGACATACCTTCGGGCATGCCATTGAAGCAGCCATGGGCTATGGATCTTGGCTGCACGGTGAAGCTGTTGGGGTCGGTATGCTGATGGCGGCTGACCTTTCATGGCGCCTTGGAATGATAGAAAAACAAGAGCTTGCGCGAATTCGTGCTCTGATAGAGGCTGCCGGCTTACCACTGGTCCCGCCGGACTCAATCAGCGTGGAACAATACCTTTCCCTGATGAGTCATGATAAAAAGGCCGAACAGGGAAAAATGCGCTTTGTACTACTACAAGGCCTGGGTAAAGCGCTGGTGCAGAGCGATATTGAGCCAAATCTGCTAAAACAGACCCTTCAAGCCGGTGCCAAACTGGGGCTTTCACCCTCAAATCCCGCCTGAGGCCCTTCCTGCCGGGCTTTCGGAACAGTTCTACTAGATTGCTGAAAACCAGCGCCTTGTGTAAAATGGGCGGCTCTTTGGCGTTTAAAAAGAGGCAGTTTCCCACCTGCTAGAGCGAGGGTTATACCGCCCTCTGTGACTTTATTTTTTGGAAGAGAACTGGATATGAGACCCGGGTTATATCACCCCAGCGAATTCAGAGATAACTGTGGCTTTGGCCTTGTTGCCCATATTGAAGGGCAGGCCAGTCATGATCTCTTGCTGACGGCGATCAGGTCGCTCACCTGCATGACGCACCGGGGCGGCATTGCTGCTGATGGTGTGACGGGTGATGGTTGCGGCTTGCTGATGCAGAAGCCTGATGCCTTTTTACGGGCTCTGGCCAAGGAGCATTTCGACACCGAATTAAGCCAGAATTACGGCATCGGCATGATATTTTTCAGCCGGCTTGAAAGCAAAATGGAAGTGGCCCGGCGCACACTGGAAGAAGAAATCAAGGATCAGGGCCTGGATCTGCTTGGCTGGCGCAAAGTGCCCTACGATGTATCCGTCTGTGGCCAGATGTCACTGGAATGTATGCCGGATATTGAACAAGTTTTTATCAATGCCGAGGGCATCGCTAAAGATGAATTGGCGGTAAAACTATTTGTTGCCCGTCGTAAGGCTGAAAACCGCCTTTTTGACGATGAAGATTTCTACGTCTGCTCCCTGTCGGCATCCGTGCTTTCCTATAAAGGACTGGTCATGCCGGCAGATTTGCCGAAGTTCTATCTGGATTTACAGGACCCACGCATGGAGGTTGCCATGTGCACCTTCCATCAGCGTTTCTCCACCAATACCCTGCCGCGTTGGCCACTGGCGCAGCCATTCAGGATGTTGGCTCACAATGGAGAAATCAACACCATCCGCGGCAATCGTAACTGGGCCAAGGCGCGAATATCAAAATTCCGTTCGGCGGCGATCCCCAATATCGAGGAAATAGCGCCGCTGGTGAATTTTACCGGGTCCGACTCTTCATCCATGGATAACATGCTTGAGCTGCTGGTGACCAGTGGTATGGACCTGTATCAGGCAATTCGCCTGATCATGCCGCCTAGCTGGCAAAACATGGAAGACCTGGATGAAGCCTTGCGCGGTTTCTATACCTATAACTCATTTCACATGGAACCCTGGGACGGTCCGGCCGGTGTTGTACTGACCGATGGTCGTTTTGCTGCCTGTGTTCTCGACAGCAACGGCTTGCGCCCTTCGCGTTGGGTAATGACCAAGAACGGTTACCTGACAGCAGCTTCAGAAATAGGTGTTAACGAATATAAGCCCGAAGATGTCATTGCGAAAGGCAGGGTCGGCCCCGGGCAGATTCTGGTGGTGGATACTAAAGAAGCCAAAATCATGCATACGGGTGATGTAGCTCACTATCTGAAAGTCAGGCAGCCTTACGCGCAATGGATCAAGGAACAGTCTGTCTATGTTGAGTCCAGTCTGGCAGAAAACCTGCCTGAACTACGACCGCTGCCGCCTGAAGAATGTGAACGGCACATGAAAATGTTTCAGGTGAGCTTCGAGGAGATGGACCAAGTCATGCGTCCTCTGTCCGAGAAAGGTAATGAGGGGACTGGTTCAATGGGTGATGACACCCCGATTGCTGTGCTGTCCCAACAGGTCAGGCCCTTGTATGACTATTTCCGACAGCAATTTGCCCAGGTGACAAATCCGCCAATTGATTCCCTGCGCGAAAGTATCGTGATGTCGCTGGAAACCCGTATGGGGAAAGAATTAAATGTCTTTGAGGAAACCCCAGAGCATGCCAACAGGGTTATTCTGACCTCACCACTGTTATCTCCCAACAAGTTCTACAACCTGTCCCATATGCAAAGACAGGGCTATGACGCTGAATTTATCAGTCTTGCCTATGATCCTGCTGTTGGCCTTGAGCAGGCCATCAGGGATGTGGTCGCCAGAGCCGAAGAAGCAGTCTTAAATGGCAAAGTGCTGTTGTTCATATCAGAACGACTACCGGAGCGCGGCCAGTTGGTTATCAATGCCTTGCTGGCTACTGCAGCCATTCATGAAAACCTTAATGACAAGGGTCTGCGCTGTGACAGCAACCTGATTGTTGAAACGGCAAGCGCCCGTGATTCACACCAGATTGCCTGTCTGATTGGATTCGGAGCAACTGCGGTATACCCCTATCTCAGCTATGACATCATTGATCACATGGTCTCCCATGGCATGCTGAAAATGGGAGAACTGGAAGCACACAAGAATTACCGGAAAGGTATTAACAAGGGCTTACTTAAAATTCTGTCTAAAATGGGTATCAGTACCATCAGCTCCTATCGTGGAGCCCAGTTGTTTGAAATTGTCGGGCTGGCTGATGAGGTGACGGATTTGTGTTTCCCGGACAGTCCGAGCCGCATTCAGGGTGCGACCTTTGCTCACTTGCAACATGATCAGGAAAAACTGTCGCGGGATGCCTGGTTGCCTCGCAAGAAACTTCAGGCCGGAGGTCTGCTGAAATACATCCACGGCGGTGAATACCACATGATTAATCCAGACGTGGTCAGAGCCTTGCAGGACTCCGTAAAAAGCGGAGATTTTGAACTGTATCGAAAGTTTGCCCAGGTTGTGGATAATCGCCCGCTTTCAACCCTGCGAGACATGTTCAGTCTGAGAGAAGATGTCGAGAGTATTGATATTGAAGAAGTCGAGCCAATCGAAGGTATTCTGAAACGTTTTGACTCGGCAGGGATGTCGCTTGGCGCGCTATCGCCGGAAGCGCATGAGGCGCTGGCGCAGGCCATGAACCGCTTGGGTGGACGCTCCAATTCAGGCGAAGGTGGCGAAGACCCTGCACGCTATAACACGGATAAAGTATCCAAAATCAAACAGATTGCCTCTGGTCGATTTGGTGTAACGCCTCACTACCTGGTTAATGCCGAAGTCCTGCAGATCAAGATTGCACAGGGAGCAAAGCCGGGTGAGGGCGGCCAGCTTCCTGGAAGCAAGGTCAATGAACTTATTGCCAGGTTAAGATATTCCGTGCCAGGGGTAACACTTATTTCACCGCCGCCACATCATGATATTTATTCTATTGAAGACCTGGCTCAGCTGATATTTGATCTCAAGCAGGTCAACCCGGAAGCAATGGTTTCCGTCAAGTTGGTGGCAGGCCCTGGTGTTGGCACCATTGCAGCAGGTGTTGCCAAAGCCTATGCAGATTTCATTACCATCTCAGGGCATGATGGCGGCACCGGGGCAAGCCCTCTTACCTCCATACGTTATGCAGGCTCCCCCTGGGAGCTGGGGTTGAGTGAGGTGCAGCAATCACTGCGCGCCAATGATTTACGCGGACGCATTCGGCTGCAGACAGACGGCGGCCTAAAAACCGGTCTTGATGTGATTAAAGCGGCAATACTGGGCGCAGAAAGTTTTGGTTTCGGCACAATCCCAATGATTGCCATGGGTTGTAAATATTTACGTATTTGTCATCTGAACAACTGCGCTACAGGTGTTGCAACGCAGGACGACCACCTGCGTGAGAAACATTTTATCGGCGAAGTCGAAATGGTGATGAACTACTTCAGATTTGTTGCGCAGGATACGAGGCAGTGGATGGCGCGACTCGGGGTAAAAAATCTGGTAGATCTGATTGGTCGTACTGAGCTGCTGGAACAACTGGAGCCACAGACAGAAAAGCAGGCGAATATTGATCTGTCACGTCTGCTATATAACGATCATATTCCCGCTGACAAGGATCAGTATTGCACAACAGTCAGGAACGTCCCGCTTGATAAGGGAGAGTTGGCTGAACAGATGGTGCGGGATATTCTGCCGGCCATTGAGAACAAAAGTGGTGGTATTTTTAATTATGAAGTGCAGAACTTCAACCGCTCAATCGGTGCCCGGCTCTCAGGTGAGATAGCCAAACGATACGGAAATCTAGGTATGGCAGATGCTCCTATCAACCTGCGACTCACAGGCTGTATCGGCCAGAGTTTTGGTGTCTGGAATGCCGGTGGCCTGAACATGACGCTGGTAGGTGATGCCAATGACTATGTTGGTAAGGGTATGGCTGGTGGCAAGCTGGTTATTGTCCCGCCACCAGGAAGCAGTTTCAGGACTCAGGACACATCCATAATTGGCAATACCTGTCTATATGGGGCAACTGGTGGAAAACTATTTGTCAGCGGTCGAGCCGGCGAACGTTTTGCTGTCAGAAACTCAGGAGCCCATGCCGTTGTTGAAGGCGCCGGTGACCACTGTTGTGAATATATGACAGGCGGTATCGTAACTGTACTGGGGAGCACCGGCCACAACTTTGGTGCGGGTATGACTGGCGGTTTTGCTTATGTGCTGGACCTTAATAAAAACTTTGTTGATAAATACAACCATCAACTGGTGGAAGTGCACCGGATCCGACAAGAGGGCATGGAAGAATATCGAAATCACTTACGCAGCGTGATAGCCGAGTATGTTAATGAAACGGGCAGCACATGGGGTCAGGAAATTCTGGATAATTTTGTCGATTATCTGCGCAAGTTCTGGCTGGTTATACCGAAAGAAGCCAACATGAAAAACCTGTTGGAAAATGTTCACTTTGCACCGCATTAGTCTGAAGTAATTGATATGGGTGATACTGAAATTAAATCAAAGGATGTATTTCGCTTTCTGAGTACTGGTCGCCAGGATCCTGAAAAAAAACCTGTTGAAGTCAGAAAAACCGAATTCGTTGAAATATACGAGCAGTTTGATCAGCCACAAGCGGCGGTGCAGTCTGAACGTTGTCTGGAGTGTGGCAATCCCTATTGCGAATGGAAATGTCCGGTTCATAACTACATCCCCAACTGGTTAAAACTGGCCAGTGAAGGCAACATTCTTGAAGCTGCCGAACTGTGTCATCAGACCAATTCCTTACCGGAAGTCTGTGGACGAATCTGTCCGCAGGACAGACTCTGTGAAGGTGCCTGCACCCTCAACGACGGCTTCGGTGCCGTAGCGATCGGAAATGTTGAAAAATACATCGTGGATACTGCGTTTGATATGGGCTGGCGTCCTGACCTGTCGAAGGTTGTCAGCACCGGTAAAAAAGTGGCCATCATCGGCGCCGGTCCTGCCGGACTTTCTTGTGCTGATATTCTGGCCAGAGCAGGTGTTAAGGCGGTGGTTTTTGATCGCTACCCGGAGATCGGTGGATTGCTGACCTTTGGCATTCCTATGTTCAAACTGGAGAAGCGTGTAATGACCCAGCGCCGAGAAATATTTGAAGGCATGGGTATTGAATTCAGACTCAATACAGAAATCGGCAAGGATGTTAACTTCAAAGCCATACTGGATGAATACGATGCCGTGTTCATGGGTATGGGAGCCTATACGGCACTGAAGGGTGGCTTTCCGGGAGAAGAGCTTGATGGTGTCCATGCCGCACTGCCTTACCTGATCGGCAATACCTGTGAACAGACTGGTCTGAAAGTGGCCGGCGCTGATCATACCAGCATGAAGGGCAAGCGGGTGGTAGTGCTGGGTGGTGGTGATACAGCGATGGACTGTAACCGCACTTCGATCCGACAGGGTGCCAGTTCTGTGCAATGCTTCTACCGTCGGGATGAGGCCAACATGCCAGGCTCCCAGCGCGAGGTAGAAAATGCCCGTCAGGAAGGCGTCGAGTTTGTGTTTAACCGTCAGCCTGTCGAAATTGTTGGTGAAAATGGCTGTGTTGTTGGTGTGAAGTTTGTCACTACACGCATGGGTGAGCCAGACGAAAACGGACGTCAGCGAGCTGAAACGGTTCCCGGCAGTGAAGAGCTCATTGACGCCGATGCTGTTTTGATTGCTTTTGGTTTTCAGCCAAGTCCGGAGGACTGGTTCGACGCTGCTAACATTAAACTGGATGACAGGGGGCGGGTACTGGCTCCCGAGCAAAGTGATTTCACTTTCCAGACCTCCAATCCTAAAATTTTTGCTGGTGGTGACATGGTACGCGGCGCCGATCTTGTGGTCACAGCTGTCTATGAAGGCCGCCAGGCCGCCAATGGAATACTGGATTTTCTCGAGGTCTGATGAGCACGTTAAAAAACGACCGTTTTTTAAAAGCACTCTTACGTGAAGATGTCGATGTCACGCCTGTCTGGATGATGCGCCAGGCTGGCCGCTATCTGCCCGAGTATCGTGAACTGCGTGCCAAAGCGGGAAGCTTCATGAATCTTTGTCAGAATCCAGAACTGGCCTGTGAAGTCACTCTGCAGCCCCTCAGGCGCTTTGATCTTGATGCAGCTATTTTATTTTCAGATATTTTGACCATTCCGGACGCCATGGGTCTGGGGCTGTATTTTGAGGTAGGAGAGGGACCAAAATTTCACAAGCCGGTCCGTAGTGAAGCGGATGTGAATGCCCTGCCGCTCTTAAATGCAGATGATGATCTGGCTTATGTCATGGATGCCGTTAAATTGATTCGAAAGGAACTGAATGGTCAGGTTCCGCTGATTGGTTTTTCCGGCAGTCCCTGGACTGTTGCGACCTATATGGTTGAAGGTGGCAGCAGCAAGGATTTTTCCACTATCAAGCGGATGATGATGAACAGGCCGGATCTTATGCATGAATTACTTGGCAAGGTAGCCTATGCAGTCACCGATTACCTCAATGCACAAATCAGTGCCGGTGCTCAGGCTGTGCAGATTTTTGATACCTGGGGCGGTGTTCTGAGTCCACAAAATTATCAGGAATTTTCACTGGCCTATATGGAGAAAATCATCAGGGGACTGATCCGGGAAAATGATGGACGTGAAGTTCCTGTGATTGTTTTTACCAAAAATGGAGGACTCTGGCTGGAAAGCATAGCCGGTTGCGGTGCTGATTGTGTTGGCCTCGACTGGACCATTAACATCGATGAGGCAAGGGCTCGTATAGGAGACAAGGTTTCCCTGCAGGGGAATATGGACCCTTCGGTACTTTACGCTGAGCCAGAAAAAATCCGTACAGAAGTAGCAAGAATTCTGCAACAGTATGGCAGTGGCAACGGGCATGTATTCAACCTCGGACATGGTATTCACCAGCATGTAAATCCTGAGCATGCCAAAGTTTTTATCGATTCGGTTCACGAGTTATCTGCACAGTACCACCGCTAAAAGCGACAGCGTTGGCATGGCTTTCAATAAATCTGCCAAAAAGTAAGTTCCTTCACTCACCCTCCAGCATAGTCTATCTACATTGAAACTCGTCAAGGCGGTAAATCTGGCGTTACAATCCGGGGTATGCAAATCACCAATTTTCAGGATTATGCCTTTATCGGTCTGGGTTCCAACCTGGGCTCGGCTCTGGGAAGCCCTAGAGATATAGTGTTAGAGGCCAGCAGACGGATTGAGAAGCTCAGTGACGAGCGGCTATTGATGTCCGGTTTACACCTGACCGCTCCCCTTGACTGTCCACCAGGTTCGCCTGATTTTATCAATGCTGTACTGGCTCTCCTGCCGAGACAGCAGGACACTCCCTACAGCCTGCTTGAGTCCTTGCAGCGCATTGAAAGCAGTCTTGGCAGAGTCCGTAGCGGGATTGTGAATGAAGCGCGAGTGATTGATCTTGATTTACTGCTGTTCCGGGATGAACAAATTGATTCAGAGGATCTGTCATTACCACACCCGGCCATGCTGGACAGGGATTTTGTGCTTAATCCACTGAGGGAGTTACTGGAAAGCAGTGAGCTGTCAAACCTGGTGGCATTTGCAAAAAAAAACTCCGCCAGGAGACGGAGTTAAACAGGGTACATCATTTCCAGGGAGTCTATGACTCACGCATGCAAGGGAGTGCATGTAATACTGATTCCGATACTAGGCTTATGCTGGCGTAATTCTGCGGCCCAGTTCACAAATTATCGGCTTTGAACCAGCTTTCAGCGCATTATTGTGAAGCAAATTCCACAATAGCCTTGGTTAGGCTGCTGAGCTGCTGTGCGGAAATAATATAGGGAGGCATGATGTACACCAGCTTGCCAAAGGGTCGAATCCAGACCCCGCGCTGTACAAAAAAATGCTGGGCGTTTGGCACATTTACTTCCTGCTTCATCTCCACTACGCCGATGGCTCCGAGCACACGAACATCGGAGACTGAATCCATATTCAGGCAGGGTTGTAACTCTTCAAGCAACTGTTTTTCGATTGCCCATATCTTGCTCTGCCAGTCCTGCTCCAATAGCAGCTTGATACTGGCACAGGCAGTGGCACAGGCCAGGGGGTTTGCCATGAAGGTAGGTCCGTGCATGAAAACACCATTATTGGCAGAAATTCCATCACTGATTTGTTCACTGCACAGAGTTGCCGCCAGGCTCATATAGCCACCCGTCATGGCTTTGCCCAGGCATAGAATATCGGGTTCTACTGCGGCGTACTGGCAGGCAAACAGTTTGCCTGTACGGCCGAAACCGGTGGCGATTTCATCCGCGATCAGGAGCACATCATACTCATCGCAAAGGCCACGAACCTCGCTGAGATACTCAGCAGAGTAAAACCACATGCCGCCAGCGCCCTGCACAATGGGTTCCAGAATCACAGCGGCTATTTCATGATGATGAGCCTTCAGAAGGCTGCGAATGCTTTGCAGATGCTCATCCTTGCAGCTCTCTCCAAAACGGCAAGAGGGACGTTCAGCAAAGTAGTTCTGCGGCAGCACGCCTTTGAACAGCTCATGCATACCGGTGACCGGATCACATACAGACATGGCGGCGAAGGTATCGCCATGATAAGCACCGCGCAGGCTCAAGAGTTTATTTTTAGCGGCCTGGCCCCGGCTCATCCAGTACTGTTTGGCCATTTTGATGGCGACTTCCACCGCTACGGAACCTGAATCCGAGATAAAAACCTTTTGCAGTTTCGGTGAGCTCAATTCGACCAGCAGACGGCAAAGCTCAATGGCCGGCTCATGGCTGATACCGCCAAACATGACATGAGACATTTTATCCAGCTGGGCATGGACAGCCGCATCCAAGGTCGGATTTTTGTAGCCGTGAATGGCACACCACCAGGATGCCATACCGTCAATCAGTTGCCTGCCATCCTCGAGATTAAGATAAACATTATCTGCAGAAGCAACCGGATACACCGGCAGTGGGTCCTGCATGGAGGTGTAGGGGTGCCAGATATGCTTGCTGTCAAATTCCAGATCGATCATGGCGCATAATTTTACTTGAAAGACCGGGATATTGCCCGAAAGAGCTATTGGACTAATGTGGGGAACTTAGGTAGCCTTGGCGTTTGGAAATAATAATCGTAGCTAGCGGAGGTAGTATGAAGGCAATAGGCAAGAGCTTTGGGCTGGGGATGGCTCTTTATATCATGACAAGTTCACTGGGTTATGCACAGGATCGGCCAATTGGTGGCGCCGATTGCGAGAATCCGGTTCCCCCATCAATTACTGATTCAGCAAGCCAGAGCATGGATAATCTGCTGGATGCTCAGGATGCAGTACAGGCATATATCGCTGCTTCCAACGAGTTTATTGATTGCGTTGACCGCGTTATTGACCGGCGTAGCGGACAGGCATCACCCGATAACATCAATGCCTGGACAGATCTCATCAATGCCAATATTGATGCTCAGGAAGCGCTTGCAACCGCTTTTAATGAGCAGGTACGGGCTTATAACGAGTCTCAGGAATAAGCTAGTTCCGCAGCGATTAAAAAAAGGGCTTCAAGCCCTTTTTTTTTTACCTCTAATTGAGGCCTCGTCTTTCCAGTAAGGGAGCCAGTTCAGCCTCCCTGCCACGGAATTGCCGATACAGGGTCATGGCGTCACTGCTGCCGCCCCTGGATAGCAGGGTATCCCGAAAATGCTGGCCATTTTCCCGCCTCAAGCCGCCATTTTCAAGAAACCACTCGACGGTGTCAGCATCCAGCACTTCACTCCAGATATAGGAATAATAACCGGCAGCATAGCCTCCCATGATGTGAGAGAAATAGGTCAATCGATAGCGGGGAGGAACTACGGTCAAATCATACCCGGCTTGCTGTAATACCTGCTCTTCGAAGGCCATGATCTCATCGGCGGCGGGGACTTCTTCCGGAGCCAGTTGATGCAGGGCCATATCAGTAATCGATGAGGCCAAATATTCTGTGGTGGCAAAGCCCTGGTTGAATTTCATGGCTTCGAGTACGCGTTCCAGTAACTCGGGTGAGAGGGGCTCTCCACTTTCATAGTGTTTGGCATAATTGGCCAGCACCTGCGGCCAGTCTGCCCACATTTCATTGACCTGGGAGGGGAACTCTACGAAATCCCTGGGTACCCGGGTGCCGGCAAAGGAGGGGTAGGTGACATTCGAGAACATGCCATGCAGAGCATGTCCGAACTCATGAAACAGGGTGCTCACTTCATCAAAGGTCAGTAAAGTTGGCTCACCGGGTGGCGGCTCTGGAATATTATGGTGATTGGCAACTACTGGCTGGGTCCCGAAAAGTTTGGACTGGCTGACATAGGCGTTCATCCAGGCGCCGCCGCTTTTACTGGGTCGCGCATACAGATCCAGGATAAAAAATGCCAGCGTGCTGCCATCTTCCGAGAAAACCTCAAACACGCGAACATCTTCCTGATAGACAGGCAGGTCGAAGCGTTCTTCAAAATGAATACCAAACAGAAGTTCGGCAGCATAGAAGACACCGTTTTGCATGACATTGTTGACTTCAAAATAGGGCCGTAACTGGCCTTCATCGAACTGATAACGTGCTTGCCGAAGTTTCTCGGCATAATAGGCCCAGTCCCAGGCTGCCAGATCAAAATCATTACCTTGTGCTTCAATCATGGCTTGCAGATCAGCTGCTTCCTGTCTGGCATTTCGCAAGGCCGGGGTGCTCAATGCAGCCAGTTGCCGGTTAACAGCATCCACGTCAGGTGCGGTTTGAGACTGCAAGACGTACTGGGCATAATGGTCAAAGCCCAGCAGCCGGGCCTTTTCGGCTCGCAACCTGGCGGTCCGGCTCAGAATTTCACGGTTATCGTAATTACCACCGCGCTGTCCACGTGAGAGTGAAATCTCGTAAATACGCTGTCTCAAGGCCCGGTTTTCCAGCTTGCTTAATACTGGCTGACCGCTGGTATTGAGTAGTGGAAGGACGTACTGTCCTGCCAGACCGCGTTGCAGTGCTTCATCGGCAGCGGCCTGAATTTCCGCCGGGCTCAAGCCGCTCAATTCCTCAGCACTTTCCACCACTACCGCCAATGAATTGACCTCATTGAGGACGTTCTGACCAAATTGGGCGCCGAGCTCGGCCAGCTCTGTGTTCAGCTCCCGTAAACGCTGTTTACCCGGGTCGTCCAGTTGGGCGCCTGCAAGAATAAAGTCTTTATAGCTTTCTTCCAGCAGGCGCAGCTGTTCAGGTTCCAGACTCAGATTTTCTTTTTGCTGATAGAGGGAGCCAATTCGGGAGAACAACAATTCGTTCAGGAAAATTTGGTCATAGTGGGCTGAAAGGCGAGGTGCAATTTCTGATTCGATCCGGTTCAGTTCATCATTGGTGTGCGCCGAAGTCATCGCATAAAAAATGGTGCTGACCCGGTCAAGCAAGCGACCTGACTGTTCCAGTCGCAGCAGGGTGTTGTCAAAGGTAGGGGCAGCGCGCTGATTGGTGATGGCATTTATTTCATCCAGATGTTCTGCCATACCCTGCTCAAAAGCAGGCAGGTAATGCTCGACTCTTATTCTGTCAAAGACGGGGAACTGCAAAGGCAGATCGCTGATCTGGAGTAGGGGGTTGCTTGCATCAATATTCGCAGTCATGTCGTTTGAATCTTCACGTATGAAATCTGTTGTCTGTTCCATGGACTCATCAGCGCAGGCGTATAGCAAGATAAGAGGCAGTGCCCCCAGTATTGTTTTGTGTATGCGTGACATAAGTTGGCTCTTTCCTATTTATCAGTGGCGATTTCAGGAAAACAATAGCTTAGCAGTTGAGCCAGAGCGACACCACATAGGATACCCAGACAGTTGGCCAGCATGTCCAGCCATTCACCATAGCGATTGACATAGGGCTGTATCAATTCAATGAGCCCGCTGAACAACAGATAGCCAAGAATTATCAGCCAGAAAAATTTCGGTTTGCGCAGAGCCGCTGGCAGGCTCAGTGCCGCGTAGGCGATCAAGTGATGAATTTTGTCGCTGCCTGGTGCCGGCGGCAGTTGTTCCAGCGGACTGAGAGACAGAATGCCGATCAATGCCAGCAGCAGTAAACTAATACTCTGCCAGTGCTGCCTGAGAAGACTCAGGGCTGTATGGATCATAAAGCAAGCCCCCTGAGACAGAACTCGCTGTCAGTTCTACCCCTTTGTCGGATTGCTGTTTGCAACTGCGTCAGCCAGCTTGATCTGCTCATACTTCAGGCTTTTCCTTGGTCTGAGTCTGGCTGTACAAATGCCATTCCCAGACCAGTCCATCTTCCGGATGCTGAGTTTCACCAGCCAGAGTAAAGCCCAGCTTTTGTAAAATATGTGTTGAGGCGTTTTTTTCCGGCAGCGTCTGCGCACAGATTGTCAGCATCGGCTCTTTATGCCAGGCCAGGGAAATCAGCTGGCTAGCCATCTCAGAGGCATAACCCTGATTTTCAAAACCGGCAAATGTGTAATAAGCGATTTCCACCCTATTGTTCTGCGGCTTCGATTTAAAAGCACAGGTTCCGATGATGTCATTTTCATCGGGGCGACAGGCCAGGTAGGCAATCCATGGCGGTGAATAAGTGGTATTGGCATACAACTGAGCACAGAAATTACAGATGGATGCCGCTTCTTCGCCAAGTGGAGGCCCATGACTGACGGAACCGTCGCTGTTTATTCCAAGTAGCTTCATGACATCAAAATCGATAAACCAAGTGCCAGCAACAGAAGACTCAAAATTAGCACAGTCAAAACAAGGGCATTGTTTTTTTCCGGGTAGCGGCGTTTGATAAGTTTTACGAGGTGCAACATGTTGGAGGCAGCTTCAAGTCGTTTCTTTTTCAATGGCGTAGAGTGCTTCGTTTATCGTATCGACAGAGCCATTGATGATTTTGCGTGCATCATAAAGCGCGCGATTATAATAATAGGGGCCAATTTCCCGGCTGAAAAAATCCAGTAAAAATTCGGCATCGAATTGCCCGATATCCTGATCCAGTTCACTGGCAAAATAAGATTTCAGCCTGGCGACAATAGCGGATTTTTCTTCATTTGAAAATTTTATATCTGACATGGTGTTAGCCCAGGGCACAGCCGGCGACGACATTCCATTCCCGTATTCGCCATTTGCTAACCAGAGAATTTTGTACATAGGGATCTGCTTGAGTGAATTGCTCGACTTCAGCAGCTGAATCCACTTTGAAAATCAATAAGGCACCATCCAGTGGCTCAGTATAGGCTCCGGCCAGCACCATTTTTTTTTGATCCTGGTAACTTTTTACCAGTGCCAAATGCTTTTCCCTGAAGGGTGCCCGTTTATCCAGCATATTCTCAACATAATCATAAAATAAAGCAAAATACATTCATGTTCTCCCGCTTAGTATGCTTTGTCCCCGTAGGCTTTTTCCACTTTGGCAATTCTGACATGAAAGCTGGCATACCAGTGTTCTTTGCCGGCTTCTTGCGCCTGCAAATGCTCGGCCTGGGTTTTCCAGTGCTGGATGGATGCCAAGTCTGTCCAGTAGGATACACTGATTCCCAACGCATTGCGGGCTGTTTCTATGCCCAGAAAACCTGGCTGGGTTTCTGCCAGTTCAATCATGCGCTGAGCAGTTGCTTCATAGGTCTCGCTATCGCCACGCAGTGTTGAAGTGAAAATGACCGCATAATACGGGGGCCTTGGGGTTGCTGCAATTTTTACTGTTTTTGCCATAGTGCTGCTCTGCCAAATTGAATAATTCCGCACTCAAACTTATGGTTTGAGCTGCGAAGAGAAACCGGTAACTCCCCGGTCAAAATAAATGTCTGAAAAATTTTAAGCTGTCCTGCTTTAGCCATCCAAAGTCCTGTCGCGGGCATTTATAAACACGGGTTGAACTCTTGAGAAGAGAGAATGAAAATCAAAATGGAATTTCATTACTGTTTCTGATACCAGGTAATGCCTTGAAAATATTTTTATGGACATTTGTCGCGAACCGAATATTTTGTTTTGATATCGCTAAAACTATGCGATAGTTTGCTCAGCAACAAGCATTAAAAAATCAGCATTTTGAGGGCTGGCTTCATGACAAATGATTCTGCAAAACTTTTATTGCGCCTGACTCTTGGCATACTACTCTTATTTCATGGCTGGGCAAAAGTCACTGGTGGTGTCGACTTTATTGTCGGGGTCTTGCAGAGCAACAGCCTGCCAGGTGGGCTTGCTTACCTGGTTTATGTCGGCGAAGTAGTGGCTCCCTTGTTCCTGCTGGCTGGAGCCTATACGCGGGTGGCTGCGGCACTGGTTATTGCAAATATGCTAGTTGCTCTGCTGCTGGTGCACACAGGTGATGTTTTTGCCTTAAACGGCACTGGAGGCTGGGCTATTGAGCTGCAGGTGTTTTATCTGATGAATGCAGTTGTGATTCTGATATTGGGCCCAGGCAAATACAGCTTCATGCCCGCCAGCAAGTGGAATTAAGGCCTCTTGGTGCACTTAATTCCGTGCAAGTAGCCAGGCGGTCAGCATTTTAATCTGCTGATCATCAAGGACATCTGCAAAAGCCGGCATCTGGCTATTGCGTCCTTCAATGATGGTTTTGCGGATGTCGCCGATTTCTCCACCATAGAGCCAGATATCATCATTTAATCTTGGTGCGCCGAGTAAGGCGTTGCCATCGCCATTCGGGCCATGACAGGCGATGCAGAAGCGGTCATAGTAAAGCTTGCCGGGATGGGATGAATCAGCACCCTGGGACATGCCCAGTACATATTCGGCAAGGCTTTGTAACTGAGCTTCTCCCCCAAGAGCGGTCAACCAGCTGACCATGACGGCGTTTCGACCATTACGGAGAGTCTGTTCAATCTGCTGCGCAGAGCCGCCCCACTGCCACACCCCGTCAGACAGGTTGGGGAAGAGACTGGCCTGTCCCTGGGCATTGATGCCATGGCAGGCAGAGCAGTGTTCCTCGAACAGTCCGGAAGCAACATTCATCACAGACACATTGGCTGCCAGTTCTTCGAAACTGCTGTCCTGAACCAGAGCAGCATAAGCCGCAAAGCTGAACCGGATACGCTCCTGTGTCCAGTGGCAGGCCGCAACAAAGACAGGGGCGTTTAATCCGTTTGAAGCGGGATTCGCACTCCATGCACAAGTCCAGGGCTTTATGGGTGGCCTGATTACAGAGTATGCAGGTTCCCGGCAAGAGACAAAATTGGATAAATTTTAAGCAAAGGTTAACTTTTGATATCAAGACGGTTGACCTGTAAAATTCCGCTTATGAATCAGGGTAGTTCGTCTGCCCGCTAATTCCACTTCTTGCAAAGGACAGACTATGTTACCAATCCGTCATGACTGGAGCTCCCAGGAGATACTGGAGCTGTTTGAACTGCCCTTTAATGAACTGCTGTTTCGTGCCCAGTCCGTGCATCGCCAGTATTTTGATCCCAATGAAGTTCAGGTAAGCACGCTGCTGTCGATAAAAACCGGTGCCTGCCCCGAAGACTGTAAATACTGCTCACAAAGCGGTCATTACAATACGGAGCTGGAAAAAGAGAAGCTCATGGAAGTGCAGCGTGTATTGTCTGAGGCCCGCAAGGCTAAAGAAAGCGGTGCTTCCAGATTCTGCATGGGGGCGGCCTGGAAACATCCCTCTAAAAAAGACTTCCCCCAGGTGCTGGCAATGGTGGAGGGTGTCAAGGCGCTTGGAATGGAAACCTGTATGACACTTGGCGCCTTAAGCACAGATCAAACGCAGGCACTGGCCGATGCCGGGCTCGATTATTACAACCATAATATTGATACCTCACGTGAATATTACGAGAAAATCATCAGTACCCGCAGTTTTGATGATCGGCTGGATACGCTGGCACGGGTGCGTGAAGCCGGCATAAAAGTCTGTTGTGGTGGCATCGTGGGGATGGGTGAAAAGGACAGTGATCGCATTGCTTTTTTACGCGAACTGGCCAATTTGCCACAACATCCCGAGTCTGTACCAATCAATAATCTGGTCAAGATAAAAGGAACGCCGCTGGAAGCGGCTGAAGATATTGAACCCTTCGATTTTGTACGCATGATTGCGGTGGCTAGAATCCTTATGCCGCAATCACATGTGCGTCTTTCAGCCGGGCGCGAAGGCATGAATGAGCAGTTACAGGCCCTGTGTTTTTTTGCAGGAGCGAATTCAATATTCTACGGTGAAAAGTTGCTGACGACGTCCAATCCGCTGGAAAATGACGATATGGCATTGTTTGCAAAGCTTGGTATTCGTCCGGAGGCAAGGCAGTTCGAAGAATTACCAGCTGAGACCGTGCTGGATCAAAGCCAGACCTTCTATGATGCAATGCCTCAGTGAATACCTTTTCACAACAACTGCAGCAGGCATTGGCAGACAGGCAGTCACTGGATCTTTACCGGGTCCGGCGCACGCTGAATTCCCCCCAAAGCACTGAAATTGATCTGGATGGAAAACGGCTCATCAATTTCTGCAGCAATGATTATCTGGGCCTTGCCAGTCATCCGGATGTCATCAAAGCCTGCAAGCAGGGGCTGGACACTTATGGCGTTGGTAGTGGCGCTTCACACCTGGTGGTGGGACACAGCCGCGCCCACCATGCGCTGGAAGAAGAACTGGCTGCTTTTACCGGGCGTGCAAGAGCCTTGCTGTTTTCTTCAGGCTATCTGGCCAATGTCGGTACGCTCACAGCACTGATCGGTAAAGGGGACTGCGTCTATGAAGACAAACTGAATCATGCTTCCCTGCTGGATGGCGGCCTGTTTTCAGGCGCTCGTTTTCGTCGCTATCCTCACCTGGATGACAAAAAACTGCTTAGCCTGCTATCCGAAAAAAAGGCTGAAGGAAGCAGTTTTATCGTCAGTGATGGCGTCTTCAGCATGGATGGAGACTGCGCAAAATTGCCGCAACTGATTGAGCTGGCCAGTTCCTACAAGGCTCAGCTGATGATTGATGACGCGCATGGCTTCGGAGTACTGGGCAGCAGGGGTGGAGGACTGGTACAGCATTATCAGGAAGCCGGTGTCGCGATAGACGAGGATAAGCTGCCAGTACTTATTGGCACACTGGGCAAGTCATTCGGCACCCAGGGCGCGTTTGTTTGTGGCAGTGAAACCCTGATTGAAACCCTGATTCAGACCTGTCGTCCTTATATTTACACCACCGCTCTCGCGCCGGCCCTGGCTGAAGCTACCCGTTGCAGCCTGAAGTTACTGCAATCTGAATCCTGGCGGCGGGAAAAACTACAGACCATGATTAAACAGTTCAGAGCGTTTTGTGAGCGACTTGACTACCCGCTGACTGAGTCTGGAACAGCCATTCAGGGCCTGATAATCGGCGATGCCTCAGCTACTTTGCAGGCCAGTAAGCTCTTAGAGGCCGAAGGAATTTTCGTATCGGCAATACGGCCGCCGACCGTAGCGAAGGGCAGCGCAAGGTTACGTTTTACCTTCAGCGCTGCCCATAGCCAGGAACAGTTTGAGGCCTTGCTGAAGGCATTGGAGAAAATACGGCCGCAGGTTTCGCTGGAGCCTGGTCATGCTGAACGCTGATTACCGGATTGACAAGCAGCTAATTGCAAGTTCTTTTGCTGCTGCCGCAAACAGCTATGATGCGCATGCATTTCTACAGAGATACGTAGCAGATGCATTGCTAGGCAAAATGCAGGCTAGTGCTGGTGTGAGCCGGGTGCTTGATCTTGGCAGTGGTACCGGTTATTGCACGCAAAAATTACAGGATTTGTATCCCAATGCAGAAATAATCAGTCTCGATATAGCCGCCGCGATGCTCAACTATGCCCGTCAGGCTCATAAAAGCAGGCAGCTTTCAGAAGTATTTATTTGTGCTGATGCGGAAAATCTGCCGCTTCAAAATCAATCTATTGATGTTATTTTTTCCAGCCTTGCCATACAGTGGTGCCAGAATCTATCCGGGCTGTTTGCAGGTCTCAAGCAAGTACTAAAACCAGAGGGGAAACTGTATCTTGCTACTTTTGGTCCCGGCACTTTACGAGAACTGGAATTGGCCTGGCAGCAAATCGATGATGCTGTTCATGTGAATCACTTTGAGGATGAAATGAGTATCAGACAGGCTTTGCAGCTTAATGGTTTTGTCTCTACAAGGCTGCAGCAGCAAACAGAGGTGCGTCATTATCCGACGCTTGCTGCGTTGAAAAATGAGCTGAAATCAATCGGTGCACGTAACATGAATGCAGGTCGGGTACAGGGATTAAACGGCCGCAGAAAGCTTCAGAAACTGGTGAGAGCTTTTGAAAAAAATGCAGTGGCATCACGTGGCATCCCGGTCACTTACCAGGTGCAATTTGTCAGTGCGCAAGGGTAAATGATGCAAGCCAAAAGTTTTTTTGTCACAGGAACGGATACCGGAGTTGGCAAGACCTACGTCAGCTGTGCCTTATTGCAGGCGGCAAAAGAGGCAGGCTTGAGCACGGCGGCCAGTAAGCCGCTGGCAGCCGGCGGAGAAGACACCAGTTCAGGCATCTTCAATAAAGATGCCCTTCAATTACAGGCAGCCTGCACACTGGAGCTTGCCTATCATGAAATTAATCCCCTGTGTCTACAGCATGCCATTGCGCCGCATATAGCTGCCAGAGCTGAAGGGATAAGGCTGGACCTGCAGCAACTGGCAAGCTCAGTCCAGTCTGTCATTGACAGACAGGCAGACTTAACGCTAATTGAAGGAGCAGGGGGCTGGCGTGTGCCGCTGAATGCTCAGCAGACCCTGGCCGATCTGGCCCGATCGCTGGCTCAGCCGGTAATTCTGGTGGTAGGCATGCGCTTGGGTTGCCTCAATCATGCTCTGTTAAGCATGCAGGCCATCAAGCAGGACGGCGTAAAACTGCAGGGCTGGATTGCCAACCAGTTGGATCCCGCAATGCCGGCCTACCAGGAAAATCTGGAAACGCTGCAGGACATGATGGATGCTCCTTTGCTTGGCGAACTCAAATGGCAGCAGACGAGCTTCAGTCCCTCGCTGGTGCTGAATAAATTGATGGATTGCTGAAACATCCAGGGCATTTTCACCACGTCTTACCACTCCGGCAGATTTTGTTATAATGGCGCCCGCAATTTGCTCCGGATTTACGATCCGACTCGCAAAGGTTAATAACATGACAAACAACCGTATTGTCGTCTGTGCCCTGTACCATTTTGTCAGGCTGGACGATTTTGAAAATCTGCAAAAGCCTTTACTGGATCTGATGCAAAGCTCTCAGGTTAAAGGCACCTTACTTCTGGCCCGTGAGGGTATCAATGGCACCATTGCCGGCCCCCGTGAGGGAATCGATGCTGTACTGGCCTGGCTGAAAGCCGATCTGCGGCTACAGGATCTGGATTACAAGGAATCCTTTGATGAGGATTACCCCTTTTATCGCAGCAAAGTGAAGTTGAAAAAGGAAATAGTCACCATGGGTATTGAGGACATTGATCCGAACCGCAAAGCCGGCACTCATGTTGATCCTGAGCACTGGAATGAACTTATCTCTGATCCTGAAGTTTTGCTGATTGATACCCGAAATAATTATGAAGTGGCAATTGGTACTTTTAAGAATGCGGTCAATCCTGAAACCAAAACATTCAGGGAGTTTCCAGAATATGTCAGGAACAAGCTGGACCCTGCAAGGCATAAAAAAATTGCCATGTTCTGCACCGGTGGCATTCGCTGTGAAAAGTCCACGGCCTATTTGAAGGAAAATGGATTTGATGAGGTTTACCACCTTAAAGGCGGCATACTCAAATATCTGGAAGAGGTGCCGGAATCTGAATCACTCTGGCAAGGTGAATGTTTTGTTTTTGATAACCGTGTGTCTGTGGATCACGGTTTGCAAAAGGGAACGTATGACCAGTGCCATGCCTGTCGACTTCCTATAACGGAAGCAGACAAGCAGCATAAAAATTTTGAAAAAGGAGTCTCCTGTCCTCGCTGCTATGAGGATTTAAGCGAAACACAGAAAAGGGCTTTCAAGGAACGTCAGAAACAAATCGATCTTGCACACACCCGGGGTGAAGAGCATCTGGGCTCAGAAGTCAGTGCGACGATTGCTGAGCGTAAAATGCGCAAGCAGGCCATTAAAGAAAAACAGAAAGAGTTGAATCTGAATCAAATGTGATTGGTATTTCAGTGTTAGAATAGCCCGCAAATTTTGGGGCAGAAAAAGGAAAATAAATGAACAAAAAACTTATATCCCTGCTTGTTGCTTTGCTTGTTGTTGTCGGTGGTCTTTACTGGGTATTCGGTTTACCCAGAGTCGGCAATCCTGAAATTCCAAGCTCGGCAGAAGCCATTGCACGGGGTGAATATCTCTATAATGCGGCGGGTTGTAATGCCTGTCATCAGGTAGGTGAGGCCGAAGGCCCTACCGGGGGTTATGAAATTGAATCCCCCTTTGGCGGAACATTCGTAACACCCAATATCACCCCGCATGAAGAAAGCGGTATCGGCGGCTGGACTGGGCGTGATTTCATTCTGGCTCTCAAATACGGTCGCAGTCCTGGTGGTGGTTTTTACTGGCCAGCTTTTCCTTATCGGTCCTATATGGGTATGACAGACGAGGAAGTGCTCGACATTGCTGCGTTTATGGTGACCCTGCCGCCTATTGCCAGTGAAGTACACGAGCATGATTTGCCCGCCTGGCAGTTTAGCTCGATGATGTCAGGCTGGAACATAATGGCAGATTTCCTGGAAGGAGAAGCGCCTGCTGTGGCAGATGACCCGCAGTTGCAGCGTGGTGCACACCTGGCCAGGCATTTCAGCCACTGTGGCGAGTGTCATACTCCGCGTAATGCCCTGGGCATGAGTGATCTAAGTAATGAATTTGCCGGTCAGGAAGGGGTAGTCACTTTTCCTCTGACCCCAGATGGACTGTCTGCATACTCCTATGAAGATTTTGTGTTCTTCCTGCAGGATGGATTTACCACCAATTTCGAGCAGGTTGGCGGAGAGATGCTGGATGTGATTGATCATACCAGCCGTTTGACACAGGAAGACCGCGAAGCACTGGCGGCATTCTTTAAACGGGATTGGTAAAACAGAATTTCCGGACAAAAAAAAGGCAGCCACTGGCTGCCTTTTTTATTGCCTGAAAATTAATCAGGATTATTCAGCACGATAAGCATCGTGGCAGGCACCGCAAGTCGGGCCAACCTGCTGAATAGCAGCACGGACCCCGCCGGCACCTTGACTGTTGATGATGTCGATTGCAGCAGCAGCACCATTAACCAGATCCATGGCTGCAGATTCAAAGCCGCCCATGTCTCCCCAGATGCGATCCAGCGCACGCGTATCGACAGTAAATTCTGTGGTATTGGCTGCAGCAAAAGCAGGTGCAATCATGCCAGCAAGAACCCGAACATTCTCAAGTGCATTCAGTGCAACTTCCTGGTCAAAATCACCACCGCGGGCCATGCCCTGCAAAGGACCCATATTGAAAGCCAGCAGTTTGAATACAGCCTGTCTGGTTTCGGTATCTGCAACAGCCTGCTGCTCGGGAGAGCGTCCCTGGCCAAAGCTGTTGATTGACATTATTGAGCCAATTAAGGCTACTGCAATTATCATGGCACGTTTCATAATGTTTTCCCCATTCTATAAACGTTAATTGATTCTTTGAACTTCTGTCAGACCCGGGTCAGCCTGAAAAATTAAATATTGCCGCGATCATAACCGCGGGCCGCTAAGTTTAACAGCTGTTTGCTTGCAAAGTCACTATTTGCGGGACTTGCTGGTAACAGGCTGTTTAAAACCCTGTCATGATTATCGTAAATTGTAGGCCTCAAGTAACGTTTAAATATGCAAATAAGGAGGAATTTGCGGCAGCATGGCTGCCCATTCCACAAGCCCTGTTACATGCAATGATTGACCTGAAACTCCCTCTCCGCTAGGGTTCGCTATCCGGTAGCTGATTAAACGAGTAGTGCTGATGACTAGCAAAAAAGCCAAATTCAACTTTGAAGACGCCATTGAACAACTGGAAGATTTGGTGGAAGCGCTTGAAGAGGGAGACTTGAGCCTGGAGGAGTCTCTTAAAGCATTTGAAGATGGGATAAAACTTACCCGGGAATGCCAGCTTGCACTGGAAAAAGCCGAACAGCGTATCCAGATTCTGACCAAAGACAGTGAGCTACCAGAGTCAGAAGATTTTGATCTTGAGACTGATCAGGATCAATAAGACATTATTCCGGCCCTTCGCACGGCTACCAGCCTTTCATGACTATTGAGCAATATCTTGTAGAGAAAAAAAACCGGGTTGAGGCAAGACTCGGTACCATCCTGTTCAATGGAGAAAATGCATCACGTCTTGAACAGGCAATGCATTATGCAGTGATGAATGGGGGGAAACGTTTACGTCCCATACTCGCCTATGCCAGTGCCGAGACCCTGGGAGCTGAAGCCGAGTGTGCTGATAATGTCGCCTGCAGTGTCGAGTGCATACATGCCTATTCGCTGATTCATGATGATTTGCCAGCCATGGATGACGATGCCTTAAGGCGGGGCAAAGCAACCTGCCATATAAAATTTGATGAGGCGACGGCAATTCTGGCTGGCGATGCTCTGCAGAGTCTGGCATTTGAATTACTCTGTGATACCCGACAGCAGCTCAGTGAAAACCTGCAACTGCGAATGCTGCAGGTCTTGAGCAAGGCTATAGGACGACAGGGAATGGTTGCTGGCCAAAGTATTGATTTCCATGGAACCGGGCTGGCGATGACAGAAGTAGATTTGGCTATAATGCATGGGCTTAAAACGGGTGCACTGATCAGCGCCAGTGTGATTCTGGGCGCTATGAGTACAGGCAAAGCAGAAGCCAGGGAGCTGGACAGCCTCAGTCAATATGCAAAAGCATTGGGGCTGGCATTTCAGGTGCAGGATGACATTCTGGATGTCGAGGGTGACACCGCTGTCATCGGAAAACAGCAGGGCAAGGACGAGGAGCTCGGTAAAATAACCTATCCTGCTTTACTGGGTATTGAAGGAGCCCGTGACAAGGCCATCACTCTTTGTGACGAAGCGATTGCTGCACTGGATGTTTTTGGCAGTTCGGCTGAGCCCCTCAGGGAACTGGCAAGCTATGTAGTAAAGCGAAACTATTAAAAGCAGTCTCTAATTGATGTTTGAAGAAATTCCTAAACAACGGCCTCAAACGCCACTACTGGATAGCATAGATGATCCGGCACAACTGCGTGCGTTAGAGCTCGGACAACTTGAGCAACTGGCCAGTGAATTGCGCGCTTTTTTGCTGTATTCAGTAGGAAAAACAGGGGGTCATTTCGGGGCTGGGCTGGGCGTTGTGGAACTGACCATTGCCTTGCATTATGTGCTCAATACTCCGGAGGACAGATTAATCTGGGATGTCGGACACCAGAGCTACCCGCATAAAATTCTCACCGGCCGCCGGGAGCGCATGTTTAGCATCCGACAGAAGGATGGTCTGGCGGCTTTCAACAGTCGCAGTGAAAGTGAATATGACACTTTCGGAGTGGGCCATTCGAGCACTTCAATTTCTGCCGCACTGGGTATGATGGTTGCTGCCAGAAAAACGGACAGCAAACGAAAAATAGTCGCTGTTATAGGTGATGGAGCCATGACAGCAGGCATGGCGTTCGAGGCGCTCAATCATGCCGGTGAGCTGGATGACGATATTCTGGTCATTCTCAATGATAACAACATGTCCATTTCAAAAAATGTTGGCGGCCTTTCCAGTTATTTTGCCCGGATGTGGGCCAGCAAGCCGTATAATTTTTTACGCTCGGGCAGTAAAAAAGTTTTATCGAAAGTACCACAGGCCTGGAAAGCTGCACACCGGGCTGAGGAATACATGAAGGGGATGGTTTCGCCTGCCACCATCTTTGAGGAACTTGGCTTCAATTATTTCGGATTGATCGACGGGCATGATATCGAGGGGCTGGTTGAAATTCTGAATAATATCAATGGGCTCAAAGGCCCTCTGTTGCTGCATGTTGTCACCCAGAAAGGCAAAGGTTATCTGCCAGCGGAAGAAGATCCTTACGGTATGCATGCCCTGAATAAAATGGCTTCTGCCGAGGAAAAACTGAATCAGGCCTCCACCATCCCGGCCTACTCAGACATGTTCGGACAATGGTTGTGTAAGATGGCAGAGCAGGAAGAACGCTTGATGGCGATTACGCCGGCCATGGGTGAAGGCTCTGGCATGCGGCAATTTGAAGAACGCTATCCGGACCGGTTTTTTGATGTGGCGATTGCTGAGCAGCATGCGTTGACCTTTGCTGCGGGCATGGCCTGCGACGGTTTAAAACCGGTCGTGGCTATTTACTCCACCTTCCTGCAACGTGGTTATGATCAGTTGATACATGATATTGCCCTGCAAAATCTGGATGTGCTGTTTGCCATTGACCGTGCCGGTCTGGTTGGTGCCGATGGTCCAACACATGCAGGCAGCTTCGATCTGAGTTATCTGCGTTGTATCCCCAATCTGGTCATCATGGCGCCAAGCGATGAAAATGAAATGTGCCATATGTTGTATACGGGATTCCACCTGAGTGGCCCGGCGGCCGTCCGCTATCCGCGAGGTAAAGCCTGTGGTTGTGAACTGGATGCTACATTGAAAATGCTTGAGCTTGGCAAAGGTGTAATCAAACGACAGGGTGCAAAAACTGCGATTCTGAATTTTGGTGCTTTGATGAAGTATGCCGACATCAGTGCACAGGAACTGGATGCCACACTGGTAGACATGCGCTTTGTCAAACCACTCGATGAAGCCCTGATCCAGCAGCTGGCGACCGAACATCAGTTACTGGTGACGCTGGAAGAAAATACCATCAAGGGTGGTGCCGGCTCTGGCGTGAATGAATTCCTGGAAGCGGCAAATCTGAATGTGCCGGTACTGAATCTGGGTTTACCGGATCGCTTTCTCGGTCATGGGAAAGTCGAAGATATGCTGGCTGACTGTGGGCTCGACAGCAGTGGCATCACGGCAGCTATTATTAACAAGCTGCAAGTACTCGAACAGTCTGCCTAAAAGAGTTTGCTGCCAAACTGAATCTCGCCATCGGGAATGTCAGAAATAATCTCTTCTGGCACCAGATCAAATTCCGAAATCAGCAGCTGTGCTGAACGGTTTGAATTTGATTCCGAATACGCTCCGACATAGACATTGTAATTACCCGATTCAGGGGAAGCAAAGTAATAACCGGAATTGAGGTTTTCCAGTGCCGAATGGTTGTCATTGCAATACCAGATGCCACTGGGTGACTGGATGGCAAGTGTGGTGTCGAAATCTGCATTGGTATAGAAGGTTAATCCCAGACTGCCGGTGCTGTAATTCACCCGATAGGTGGGTTCAGCAGACACATAGCCATTACAGCTTGAGTTCAGTGAACTGCCCTGATTGGGGCCGCCTGCCAGCACATCCAGCGTATAGGGGTCAGGTGTGAATCCGGCTGACAGGCTCAGGGTCGGCACACTGGCCTCCAGCTCGGTTCCCCAGCTGCTGGAGGAATATTCAGAGATGGCAAGCACGGCACTGCGATTGAGGTTGGAATCGGAGTAGCTGCCTACCCAGATGTCATAACGCCCGGATGAGGGGTCTTCAAAATAGACGCCGGAATTGAGGTTTTCCAGGTCACTGTGGTCATCGTTGCAATACCACTGGCCGTCGGGGCTGTTGATCAGAATAGTCGTATCAAAATCTGCGTTGACATAAATTCCCAGCCCCAGGCTGCCCGGTAAATACATGGATATCTATGCCTTTGAGGGCGGGGAAAACCAGCGTGTGCTTGTTGATTTGAATTCGGCTGATTTTGATACGTATCTGATCGTGGTCAGCCCGGATGGCGAGGAATTTGAAAACGATGATTTTGAGGGCGACCTGGATCGCTCACTGCTGTCCATTATCTTGCCACAGAGCGGTCGCTACGAAGTCTGGGTAACTTCCTATTCAGCATATGAAGCAGGCTCCTACAGACTGCGGGTAGCCGGTGAAGGGCTGCTCAGTGAGGATCTTGAACAGCAATAGCTTCAATTAACCTGCCAGGTATGTCCGCTGTGTAACAGGGCGTTGATATCGCCCTTGCCTCTGGCTTCCTGAATCTTGATCCGCTGCTCAAAAAGATTGTCTACATAGGCTGCTTTCTCCTGGAAATAAAGCACGCCGACGGCGACCGGAAAATCAGGGCAGCTCATGGCAGCAATTAACTGTGCCAGGGTCTTGTTGCCCTGATCATGCACCAGCACGTCTTCCAGCGGGCAGTCTTCACCAATGGTGACAACTTCCAGGCTCAGTTTTTCCTTATCGAGGCGAATGCCCTTGTTGTTTTCCAGGCCGAAAACCAGCGGCTTGCCATGTTCCACTTCAACTTTAAAGTCAGCTGCGATTTTTTTGTCTTTGACCGAGTCAAAAATGCCATCATTGTAGATCGGGCAGTTTTGCAGAATCTCGACAAAGGAAGCGCCCTTGTGTTCGTAGGCCTGCTTGATGACCCCGCTTAAGTGTTTCATTTCGGTATCGATGGAACGCGCTACCAAAGGTGCACCTGAGCCCAGTGCAATTCCACAGGGTGAAAGCGGCTGGTCTACTGAGCCTTCGGGTGTCGACGGTGAACGCGTACCGACTTTGGAAGTCGGTGAATACTGTCCTTTGGTCAGGCCATAGATTTCGTTATTAAAGAGCAGCATGGTCAGGTCGACGTTTCGGCGCAAGGCATGCAGGGTATGGTTGCCTCCAATGCTAAGGGCATCACCGTCACCGGTGATCACCCATACATCCAGCTCTGGATTGGCCAGCTTCACGCCAGTTGCTACCGAAGGAGCGCGACCGTGAATCGTGTGAAAGCCATAGGTGTTCATGTAATAGGGAAAGCGCGATGAGCAACCGATACCCGAGACAAAGACCTGATTTTCCCGGGGACGGCCCAGCTCCGGCATCAGCTTCTGAATGGTTTTCAGGATGGCGTAATCACCACAGCCCGGGCACCAGCGTACTTCCTGGTCGGAGCTGAAGTCTTTAATGCTTAATTTGCTGACTGCCTGGTTCATAGCTGCCTCCGCTGCACATCAGTGCTGATCAAGTTCAGCCTTAATGGCATTTACTATTTCGCTTATTTTGTAGGGCTGGCCGGACACTTTATTGAGGGCTCTGGCATCGATCAGGTATTCTGAGCGCAGCAGTTTGACCAGCTGGCCCGTATTCATTTCAGGCACCAGTACCCGTTCATAGCCGGACAGCAGTGCTTTGAGGTTGGGCGGTAAGGGCCACAAATGGCGAATATGGATATGGGCCACATCATAGCCTTCTTTCAGGCAACGCTTTACTCCCTGATGAATGGCGCCATAGGTCGAGCCCCAGCCAACAACGGCCAGCTTGCCCTGCGCTTTGCCAAGTGAGACTTCCTGCCCGGGAATGTCATTGGCAATGTTGTCAATTTTGGCCTTTCGGGTATTCGTCATCAGCTGATGGTTATCCGGGTCATAAGAAATATCACCAGTTTCATAGCTTTTCTCGATACCGCCCAGGCGGTGCTCAAGACCCGGCGTGCCCGGTTTGGCCCAGATACGAGCCAGGCTCTCTGCGTCACGCAGGGATGGCTTGAAGCCTTCCGGCTTCGAGTGGAAGCTAACCGGGAAAGCTTCATAATCATTAATATCCGGAATCAGCCAGGGTTCCGATGCATTGGCGATATAGCCGTCGGAAAGCAGCATGACCGGCGTCATGTATTTGGTGGCCAGGCGCACCGCCTCAATCGCGGTATCAAAGCAATCTCCCGGATGACTGGAAGCGATAACCGGTAGTGGCGTGTCACCGTGACGGCCATAAACCGCCTGCAGCAGATCGGACTGTTCGGTTTTGGTGGGCAGACCGGTGGAAGGGCCGCCGCGTTGTGTATTGACAACCACCAGCGGCAATTCAGCCGAAACAGCCAGCGATATGGCTTCCATCTTTAATGCAATGCCGGGTCCGGCACTCGAGGTGACTCCCAGAGACCCGGCAAAAGAGGCGCCGACAGCGGCACAAACGGCTGCTATTTCGTCTTCCGCCTGAAACGTGATGACATCAAATTCCTTTCTGGCTGCCAGTGTGTGCAGCAGATTGGAAGCCGGTGTAATGGGATAGGATGCAAAAAGTATTGGCAGCCCTGCCAGCTGGCCACCGGCGAGCAGGCCCCAGGCCAGAGCGGTTGTGCCATTCATGTTGCGGTAGGTGCCGGCCTGCTGTTCCGCTTTGGGAATTTTATAGACCTCAATACCACTGGGTAATTCTGCTGTTTCGCCAAAGGCATAACCGGCATTCAGGGCCGCGATGTTGGCATTGGCGATATCTGCCTTGCTGGCAAATTTGCTGCGCAGCATGTCAATGGTGCTTTGTTTTTCCCGGTCAAAAAGCCAGAACATCAGGCCGAGGGTCCACATATTCTTGCAGCGCAGAGCCATTTTGTGACCGAGATTGAACGCTTCCACGGCGGCAATCACCTGTGATGAGATGTCGATGGATAAGACTTTATAGGCATCCAGGGAGTCATCTTCCAGTGGGTTTTCCGCGTATTTTGCCTTCGCCAGATTTTTATCATTAAAGGCGCCACTATCGGCAATGATCAAGCCTCCCGGCACGAGGTTTTTCAGGTTGGTGATCAGTGCTGCCGGATTCATCGCTACCAGCACTTCTACGGCGTCGCCAGCAGTGCTGACCTCATCGGAGCCGAAATAAATCTGAAAAGCCGAGACGCCAAAGGTGGCACCTGCAGGCGCGCGAATTTCTGCCGGGAAATCCGGAAATGTCGACAGGTCATTCCCGTGCAGAGCCGTAGCCAGGGTGAAATTGGTTCCTGTCAGCTGCATGCCGTCACCCGAGTCACCGGCAAAACGCACGACAATATTCTGATTCTGGTGCTGTTCAGTCTCTACAGACATAGTTAGTCTCTTGGTCAGTACCGCTCACGGGATTCCATTGAGGAATCAGCCTGCCAGTCTGCAACAAAGGAAGTCAGAAAAGGAGCGGAAAAAACAGGGGGCGGATTATAGCAATCTCAAGGGAAATATTGCTATAGCCTGCGTATTTTGGCATTGTCTCACTCCGGAAGCATCTTGGGGAAATCAGAGCCAGCAAACCATGACAAAAAGTTCAGAAAAGAAAATCAGGCGGGAAGCAAAAAAACAACAGGCCCGGCGCCGGGAGAAGCAGCAGCAGTTTTTTATAAAAGCGCTGCTTGTCATTCTGATACCGGTCGTACTCTATGTTCTGTATGAAGGATTGTTCGGCGGAGCACCGGTGTATCCGCCGGATGAGGTTTCCAGTACAGATCATGTGCAGGGGGCGGCCAATGCGCCACTGATCATTACCCTCTACGGTGATTTCCAGTGCCCGACCTGTGCCAACGAAGCCACGCTACTGGCGCAGGCCTGGCCACGTATCAGTAACCGTGTACAGCTGGTTTTTCGGCATTATCCACTGGATACCTACCCGCATTCGTTTGAAGCAGCCCGCTATGCCGAAGCGGCTGGGCGACAGAACAGGTTCTGGGAAATGTACAATATTCTGTATGGTGACCAGGCCTCTTGGTCACCTTTGCCAGTTGCTACCGCTGCCTTCGAGGATTATGCCGCTCAGCTGGGACTGGACATCGAGCAGTTGAATGCCGATGCAGAGCTGCCTGAAATTCGGGAGAAAATTCTGGCGGATCAGCGTGGCGGCAACCGGGCCGGAGTGCGGGCCACACCTACCATGTTTTTTAATGGAGAAATGGTGCCGAATCCTCGCACAGCAACGGAACTGATCGGCATGATCAATGATTATCTGTCCGAGTAGGACAGTCCAACGGGTTTATTCAGAAGTTGCCAGTACCCGCAGTGTTGTCAGTAAATCATAGGAAGCATAGCCATCAGTTGGCATGCCGGATTGTTCCTGAAAGGTTCTGACGGCAGCACGTGTTCTGGAGCCGAGTATGCCATCTGGCTCGCCAACATCAATTCCCATTGCATTGAGCAGTTGCTGCAGTTCAATTACTTCAGAGCGGGTCAGGGCGCGCTCGTCCGTTTCCGGCCAATGCTGAATCGGGTCGCCACCGAGAAACAGGTCGGCCAGATGCCCCACTGAAATGGCATAAAACGTTGAGCGGTTCCATACCATGGTGGTACGGAAATTGTTGTAGGCCAGAAACGCCGGGCCATTGGCGCCGGCCGGCAGGATCACTGAACCCTCGATGTCTGAGTTCCCCAGCGGGCTGCCATCCGCACGTTGAATGCCCAGCTGGTTCCATTCCGTGACGTTCTTGCGCACACCGGTACCTGTCTGGGTGTAATCGAAACCAGCAGGCAGGATGATTTCCCGCCCCCAGCGTTCGCCCGGCTGCCAGCCGGATTCAGAAAGAAAATTGGCTGCTGAAGCAAAAATGTCGGGCAGACTGTTCCAGATATCGATACGCCCATCTCCGTCACCGTCTATGGCATAGCGGTCGAAAGTGGAAGGCATAAACTGGCATTGACCCATGGCGCCGGCCCAGGAACCGGTCATGGCATCCACGTCGATATGACCTTCATCCAGAATTTTCAGTGCGGTGAGCAATTCGTTGCGAAAGAAATTGCTACGCCGGGGGTCATAAGCCAATGTGGCCAGGGCATTAACAACAGAAAAGCCCCCGGTAAAGTCGCCAAAATTACTTTCCAGTGCCCAGAATGACACCAGGTAGTGAGGTTGTACTCCGTACCTCACATAGATGCGGCTGAATAATTCGCTGTGCTCCTGCAGCAATGCACGGCCCCGATCAATGCGAGCCTGGCTCAGACGGTTGTTAAGATAATTGGAAAAGGTCTGGACGAACTCAGGCTGACTTCTGTCAAGCTCAATAACTCTGGGAACGGGTTCCTCAACGCTTGCCAGCGCTCGGTCCACGATTTCTTCCCTGATGCCCAGTGCCAGGGCTTCTGCCCTTAACTCTTCAAGCCATTCGGCAAAGGTTTGCTCTTGCGCATGGGTTGTAAGGCTGAAAAAAACCAGGCCAAACAGGAGTATGCATTTGCTCAGGGACTGTCGGGAGAATAAGGGAAATATAAACATGTTAGTTCCACTCGAATTTGTAACCGACTGCGTATAGGGAATGAATCAACTCAACACCGGGCAATTGCACGGCAATTTTTTTGCGCAGCTTTTTGATATGGCTGTCGATGGTCCGGTCACTGACTACCCGTCCATCCGAATAAATTTTGTCGACCAGGACAGCGCGAGAAAAAATTCGGCCCGGTTGATCGGATAGCACTTTCAAGAGCTGGAATTCAACTGCCGTCAGATCCAGATCATTGCCATCGATGGTTGCCTTGTAGGTATCGGTATCCAGCTTGAGGCCTTTATCTTCCAGCTTCTCGCCTCCGTCTGTACGACGCAGTACCGCCTTGACACGGGCAACGACTTCACGGGGGCTGAAAGGCTTGCAGATATAGTCATCAGCACCCAGCTCCAGGCCAAGCAAGCGGTCAATTTCCTCGACCTTGGCAGTAATCATGATAATCGGCAACTGGGAACTGCGGCGTATATCCTTACAGATTGCCATGCCGTCTCTGCCGGGCAACATCAAATCCAGCAGTACCAGATCGGGCTGGTTCCTTTCCATCCAGGAAGCGACTTCATCGCCATGATGAATCATGGTGGTTTTGTAGCCGTTGCGTTCGAGATAGTCTTTGAGCAGGGTTGCCAGTTTTATCTCATCTTCGACAATCAAGATATGCTGCATCGTTTTATCCAAAAATTTAAGCTAGCTCAGTTTAAGTCCTCGTCAAGGGCTGAGCAAACACTCTTTAATGTATCCTGCTCAGCTAGACTGACGTCTGGGCAGTTTGATGGTTAATTTCAAGCCTTTCATATCTGAGTGTTCGGCTTTAATACTGCCTTCATGGGCATCGACAATATTCTTGCAGATAGCCAGACCGAGTCCTGAACCGCCTTTTTTCCTGTTTCGAGAGGCATCAATGCGATACAGGCGGGTAAACAGTTTGTCCAGGTCCTTATCATCCACCCCAGGTTCCGAGTCGCTCCATTCAATGATGACATCATCCCCCTGTTCACTAATACTGATGTTCAGGCGGCCACCGTCATTGGTATAGCGACAGGTATTCTGCAGGAGGTTATCGAACAGTTGCCTGAGCCGCTGTGGATCGCCAAAGACATTAATATGCTTCTTGTTCTTAAGGCTCGAGGTGTTCAGCTTAAGCTTGATATCGTGCTTGCGGATAAGGTTTTGAAACATATCAATGGATTGTTCGAGCAGGAACAGTAGGTTGACTTTTTCTTTTTCATAAACCAGGGCGCCGATGTCTGACATGGAAAGTTCATGCAAGTCATTGACCAGAGTGTTCAGGTGCACCACTTCCTGATGCCAGGAATTCAGGCTTTCCGGATTCAGGGGGCGTATGCCGTCCTGGGCGGCTTCCAGTTCGCCACGCAGAATGGCCAGTGGAGTGCGTAATTCATGGGAAATATCAGCAATCCACTGGCGTCGTGCTGTCTGGTTCTGATCCAGTGTTCTGGCGAGTGAATTAAAATCACTGGAGAGCAGGCTTAATTCATCGGAGCCCCGAATTGAAAGTCGTGAACTGTAATCGCCGGCTGCCAGTGAGCGGGTGCCTGAAACCAGGTCCTGAATCGGTCGCACCAGGTACGATGAAACTGGCAGGGCAATACCTGTGGAAATGACAACCAGCACGATTGCTAAGAGAAAGAAAGTGCTGCCCTGTGATTCAATGAACAACTGGTCAGCCCGCTCCGATAATTCCTGACGGCTGGTAACGCCGAGATAACCAACGGTATAACCGTCAATCTGGATCGGGTTGAGGTTGGCCAGAGGCAACGCTTCAGGATCACCGAAAATAATTTCACTGTTTTCATCCAGCAGGAGAAGGTGGGGGCGGGCCGGGCTGTATTCGGAAGAAAAATACCAGTCATCATCCGCCAGTAGCGGCGGCGGGCGTCGGAAAGCATCAAGGGCACTCGGGTCATTGGTCAGGATATTGCTGTCTTCCAGGGCGGATTGGATGAGGCGCTGGTTGGTTACCTGGCGCAATTCCAGCACCACGCCGGATTCCTGGGACCGTGCGACACTGTCACGAATAATAATATTCCACAAACTGACATTGCCACGTAAGCGGTCCCAGCCGTTTTGGTTGGCATACCAGCGTTCTAGACCGTCAATCAGTGTCGGAATCTGCTGCTCTTCAATACGGCTGATATAGTCGATGAAGCCCTGATTGAACTGAGCCCGGCCGATAAAGTACATCAAGGCATACACAATGACATGCGCTGACAAAATGGCCAGAAGCAGCTTGTATTTAATTTTTAGTCCCATTTTCCTGATTTATGTGAACCAGACTGTAGCAACTATACCCATGCTCTAAAATTATAGGTCTCAGTTTTTCGGTGTGGCTGCGAATTCCTTAATATTTGCACATTAATCTGACCTGAGGTTAAAGTATTTCTACAATAGTGAAAAGCCTTGGGCCATGCTAAGCTAAAGCGGCAATATGGCAGGACAACATGGAAAATACTCGCGCAGTTTCAAGTCTGAGCGAGTGACCTGAACCATTGCGAGGAAGTATTGTTGTTTAACAGGAAAGATACAAAGGCAGTTGATGAGTTCGATGTAGAGCAAATTGAACTCAAAGGCTTTGCCCGCAGCATTGCTGAAATTGAATGGCTGCTCCTGCTACTGGTGCTTCTGTATTTCATTGCTCCGGATTCACAGGTGGAAAGTCCCACCGGTCTTCTGATCTGCATGGAAGTTTTCGGAGCCTTCATTCTCGGCTTCCATTATGTCAATTTCAATCTGCCGCACTTCAAATGGAAACTGATGGTTGAAACCTGGGTGATGATTCTATTCATTACCCTAGTGGTCCTCAACACAGGCAGCATCGAGAGTCTTCTGTTGAACTTGTATTTGCTGGTGATCATTTCCAGTTCCATCACACTGGGCAAGGTAGTCACTATAGCCGAAATCGCAATCATATCGGTGGTTTATTTTTTCATGGCTGCCCGGACAGGTATGGAATATACCCTGGTGCAATATACCGAGTTTCTGGTCTTTTTCCTGCCCTTCATGCTGGTCGCCTATATCACGACCATGCTTGCAGCCGACGTCAACTACGGCAAGGAAATGTTCAAGGCCTTGTCTGAAACGGATGAAATGACCGGCTTGTTGAACAAGCGTTCTTTCAGCCCCATGCTGCATAAGGCTACCGAAGTGGCCGTTCAGTACTCACAACCTTTATCGGTAATGATGATTGATGCGGACAATCTCAAAAAGGTAAATGACAGCTATGGACATAAGGCGGGTGACAAGCTGATTCTGACCATTGCCAACACCATACGCGAATGTTTGCGTACCTCCGATGTTATCTGTCGCTATGGCGGCGATGAGTTTGTTGCGCTATTACCTCAATTGCCAGCTGCCAAGGCAGCGGAGACGGCTGAGCGTTTGCGCAGTGCTGTGGAAAATACGTCCTTTGATGTCGATGGAGAAAAAATTACCACGACGGTCAGTATCGGTGTGGCTACCTATCCTGACAAGGTTTTCAAAGCGAATATGCTGATGGAAAAAGCGGATGAAGCCTTTACGAAAGTAAAAATGCCGGGCGCAACAAGGTGGTGGTTTTTGTCGATGATGGCCGTGTTGAAGATAAAACGGCAACACAGCAGCCTCCATTGAATTTGCGTAGTACCGATTAGATAGGAACCCATGCCGCTTAAAAAAGTTAATCAAATTGCTCACCGTGACCTGGTGGATAAAGCCCCGTCGGCGACTGGCACAGCAGATAAAAAAGCTAAGGGCAGCAAGCGATCCGGGGATCAGGTCGACGCCATCAATCAGATGTTTGCCGAATTTGAACTGGCCTATCACAACCAGTATCACAAGGCTTTTCCCGACAGTGCGGCTGTCAAGCTGGCCAAAAAATACTGGTTAAGTTGTCTGGCAGATATTCCGGCGCAGATGCTGCTCATGGCCACCCGTGAACTGGTCAGAACCCAGAACTACCTGCCTAGTGTTGCCAAGCTGGTGGATCTCTGTCAGAAAGGCACCGAGCTCTTCGGACTGCCGGATGCGCATACGGCCTATCTTGAAGCCTGCCGGGCTGCCTCTCCCAAAGCCATGCAGTCATGGAGTCATCCAGCAGTCTATATGGCAGGCAAACTTACTGGCTGGTTTGAGCTGGCCAACCTGCCTGAAGCGCAAATATTTCCGCTTTTCGAGTATCACTATTCACAGCAGGTGCAGGCTGTTCTTCGTGGAGAGGAACTGCAGCTCAAAACGCCGGGAGCCATACCCGAACAATCAGCCGTGCCCTTGAGCAATGAGGATAATCTGTGCCGTCTGCAAAAACTCAGACAGCAGCTATCTGATTAAACATTAGCTCAGGCAAGCTTTTTATACTTGACCCGCGTTGGCTCCTCGTCACCCTTGCGTTTTTTTCGTTCTGCTTCGTAGTCCGAGTAATTGCCTTCGTGGAAAATGACCTCACTGTCTCCCTCAAAGGCCAGAATATGAGTGGCAATACGGTCCAGAAACCAGCGATCATGTGAAACAATGATGATGGTGCCCGGGAAGGCCAGCAGGCCTTCTTCCAGGGCGCGCAGGGTTTCGACATCCAGATCATTGGTAGGCTCGTCAAGCAGCAGGACATTGCCGCCACGCTTGAGCAGCTTGGCCAGATGCAGGCGGTTGCGTTCTCCGCCGGACAGCTGTTTGACAAATTTTTGCTGGTCGCCACCCTTGAAGTTAAAGCGGCTTACATAGGCCCGCGAAGGAATCTCATAAGAGCCAATCTGCAGATTTTCCTGGCCACCGGAAATTTCCTGCCACACCGTATTTTCAGGATTGAGCTCATCGCGACTCTGGTCAACATAAGCCATTTCGACGGTTTCCCCGATACGGATGCTACCGGAATCAGGTTGTTCCTGCCCCATCAGCATTTTAAGAAAGGTGGTCTTGCCGGCGCCGTTGCCGCCGATAATGCCGACAATGCTGCCACGTGGAATCTTCAGGCTAAGATTATCAATCAGGGTTTTGTCACCAAAACGCTTGCTGATCTGCTCGGCTTCAATAACCAGTTCGCCGAGTCGCGGGCCGGGAGGAATATAAAGCGCTAAGGTCTCATTCCTGTTCTGGAATTCTTTTGAGGACAGCTCCTCAAATCGCGCCAGCCGGGCCTTGCTTTTGGCCTGACGGCCTTTCGGGTTGGCACGCACCCATTCAAGTTCAGCCTTGATGGTCTTGGCCATGGAAGCCTGCTGCTTCTCTTCCACTTCAAGACGCTTCTCCTTGGCAGCGAGCCAGTCACTGTAATTACCTTCATAAGGGATGCCGTGACCTCGGTCCAGTTCCAGAATCCAGCCGGCCGCATGATCGAGAAAATAGCGGTCATGGGTGATGGCCACTACCGTGCCCGGATAGTCCTGCAGGAATTTTTCCAGCCAGGCGACCGAGGCAGCATCGAGATGGTTGGTGGGCTCATCCAGCAGAAGCATGTCGGGTTTGGATAAGAGCAGGCGGCACAGTGCAACGCGGCGTCTTTCACCACCGGAAAGTTTGGTGACATCAGCCTCCCAGGGTGGCAGGCGCAGAGCATCAGCGGCAATCTCCAGTGTGCGTTCCAGTTCCCAGCCTTCACAGGCATCAATCTGAACCTGTAGTTCTCCCTGGCGTTCAAGCAGGCTATTCATTTCCTCGTCGCTCATGGGCTCGGCAAATTTGTCACTGATCTGATTGAACTCATCCAGCAGGTTTTTTATCTCGCGAATACCGTCCTCGACATTGCCTTTTACATCCTTGGCAGCATCAAGTTCCGGTTCCTGGGGCAGATAACCGACTTTCAGTTCGGGCTGCGGGCGGGCTTCGCCCTGATACTCTTTATCGACCCCGGCCATAATTCGAAGCAGTGAGGACTTGCCCGCACCGTTCAAACCCAATACGCCAATCTTGGCCCCAGGAAAAAAAGACAAGGAAATATCTTTGAGGATTTCACGTTTGGGCGGAACCACTTTTCCCACCCGGTTCATGGTGAATACATACTGTGCCATTGAAGACCTGCCGTTTTGCTAATACAAATGAATTGACTATTTTATTCTTACCGAAAGACAAAGTAAGGTAGAATAACGCTTTTTTTAACACAGCCCTATCCATACTCACTCCTGAGGAGAAACATGCTTAGTAAAGATATGACAATCGCTGGTTTTGATGATGAACTTGCACAAGCAATTGCCAGTGAAGAAGTGCGTCAGGAAGAACACCTGGAACTCATTGCCTCTGAAAACTATGCCAGCCCCCGAGTGCTGGAAGCTCAGGGCTCGGTTCTGACTAACAAATATGCTGAAGGCTATCCGGGCAAACGCTATTACGGTGGTTGCGAGTATGTTGATATTGTCGAAAACCTGGCGATTGAGCGAGCCAAGAAACTGTTTGGCGCTGGCTATGCCAATGTCCAGCCGCATTCAGGCTCGCAGGCCAATTCGGCCGTCTATCTGGCCTTACTGAAGCCGGGTGACACTCTACTGGGCATGAGCCTCGCCGATGGTGGACACCTGACCCACGGTGCTGCCGTTTCTTCTTCAGGCCGTATCTATAATGCTGTCCAGTACGGTCTCAACCAGGAAACCGGTGAAATTGATTATGAAGATATGGAAAAACTGGCGCTGCAACACAAGCCCAAATTGATTATCGCCGGTTTCTCTGCCTATTCGAGAATAGTCGATTGGGAGAGAGTGAGGGGCATAGCCGATAAAATCGGTGCCTATTTCATGGTGGATATGGCCCATGTTGCTGGACTGGTAGCCGCCGGGGTGTATCCGAGCCCGATGCCATTTGCCCATGTCACCACCACAACGACCCATAAAACACTGGGAGGCCCCAGGGGAGGACTGATCCTGACACCGGGTGATGATGAGGAGCTGAACAAGCGTCTCAATTTTGCCGTATTCCCGGAAAGCCAGGGTGGCCCTCTGATGCATGTAATTGCAGCCAAGGCTGTTTGCTTCAAGGAAGCGATGTCGGATGAATTCAAGGATTATCAGCAGCAGGTCGTCAAGAATGCCAGGGCCATGGTGAAGGTAGTGCAGGAGCGAGGATTTGATATTGTCTCAGGTGGTACCGATGATCATCTGTTTTTGCTGAGTCTGGTCGGTCGGGATGTCACTGGAAAAGATGCCGAGGAGGCACTGGGCCTGGCCAATATCACGGTTAACAAGAATGCGGTTCCGAATGATCCGCGCTCTCCGTTTATTACCAGCGGTTTGAGACTGGGGTCCCCTGCCTTGACCCGTCGCGGTTTTAAGGAAGCAGAAGCGGCTGAGACAGCAAGCCTGCTTTGCGATATTCTCGAGGATATCAATAACGAAGAATTGCGCCTGACGGTTAAGGAGAAGGTGTTGGCACTTTGTAAAAAATTTCCGGTATATAAATAAGTAGGCGCATTCATAACAAAATAGCTCAAGAGATGAACTGATGCACTGCCCGTTCTGTCATGCTACTGATACCAAGGTTATCGACTCCCGTCTGGTCGCGGAGGGCAACCAGGTACGTCGGCGACGGGAGTGCCTGACCTGTAACGAACGCTTTACTACCTTTGAGGGTGCAGAGCTCGTCATGCCCCGCGTCATTAAACAAAATGGCGAAAGAGAGCCTTTTGATGAAGATAAATTACGCAAGGGCATCATCAAGGCACTTGAGAAAAGACCAGTGAGCATGGACCAGGTGGAGGAAGCACTGTCACATATCAATTATTCACTCAGAGCGTCCGGTGAAAGAGAAGTCTCCAGTGAACTGGTGGGTGAAAAAGTGATGCAGGAGCTTCGCAAGCTGGATGAAGTTGCCTATGTACGCTTTGCATCGGTTTACAAAAGCTTTAAAGATTTGAATGAATTCCGCGATGCTATCGACAAAATAGCGCAGACATCCAAGGACTAAGGCCCGCTTCCCAGGGCTGAAGGTCTTTTCCGGTTGTCTGGACTGTAGACCAGCCCCTTACATAAACTGACACCATGATTGCTGACTCTGACAAGAACCATATGCTGCACTGTATAGACCTTGCAATGCGGGGCGAGTACAGCTGCAAACCCAATCCCCGGGTCGGCAGCATCGTGGTCAAAAATAATGAAGTGCTGGCGGAAGGCTGGCACCGTTATGCCGGTCAGGTGCATGCTGAAGTCGACGCATTGGACAAGGCCGGTGAATCTGCTCAGGGCGCCACTCTTTACGTCACACTGGAGCCATGCTCACACCATGGCAGAACGGCACCCTGCAGTGATGCAATTATTAAAGCCGGTATCCGGAAAGTGGTTTTCGGCATGATAGATCCCAACCCACAGGTTGCCGGGGCCGGCATCAGCAAACTTGAGGCAGCCGGGATCGAAGTACTGGGTCCGGTACTGCAGGAGCAGTGTGCTGCGCTTAATCCGGGTTTTATCAAAAGAATGACGTCAGGCCTGCCTTATGTGCGATGCAAGATGGCCATGAGCCTGGATGGCAGAACGGCCATGGCCAGTGGTGAAAGCAAATGGATCAGCGGACCGGAATCTCGCGAAGATGTTCAGCGCTGGCGGGCAAGAAGTGGGGCCATTATTACCGGTATCGGCAGTGTTCTGGCAGATGACCCTTCGCTGAATGTGCGCCTGGATGAATTCGACAATGTTCAGCCGATACGGGTTGTCTGTGATTCGGCGCTGCAAATACCTGCACAGGCAAAAACCCTGCAGCATGCTGGGCAGGTATTGCTGGCAACCGCAGAGCCGAAATCCTTTGCGGCTACTTCTGAACTGGCCGCCGAGATAGAATGCAAAAGCTTTGATTCAGGCACGGGCAAGACCGACCTGAAAGCCTTACTGGCATATCTGGCAGCTGAAAAAGAATGTAATGAAGTACTAATTGAAGCGGGCTCACGTCTGGCCGGGGCATTTATTGAGCTGGGGCTGGTGGATGAATTACTGGTATATGTCGCTCCAAAATTGCTGGGCCACCAGGGTCATCCCTTGTTAACCATTCACGGTATGGATCGGATCAAGGATCAGATAGCACTGGAGTTCGTTGATGTGTCTTTATTGGGCAAAGACTGTAGAATTCGCAGCCGCATTCTGAAAAAGCAATAAAGCAGCAAGACTATGTTTACGGGAATTATTGAGGCAGTAGGCGAAATCAGTTCATTAGAGATATCTGATGCATCCTGCCAGCTCGTGATCAGTTCAGACAGTCTAGATCTTAGCGATCTGTCGACAGGCGACAGTATTGCTGTCAATGGTGTGTGTTTAACAGTTACCGAATTCGGGAAAAACAATTTTCAGGCGGATGTGTCCAATGAAACGCTGGCCTGCACCACGCTGGGGACTTTGTCGATCGGGGCACAGGTCAATCTTGAAAAAGCCCTGCGTGCCGATAGCCGACTCGGCGGCCACATCGTCAGCGGTCATGTTGATGGCCTTGCTCGCTTATTGAGCAAGGAAACAGATGGCGATTCTCAGGTTTTGTGGTTTTCTGCTCCGGCAGAGCTGAGTATCTATATTGCCAGGAAAGGTTCGGTCTGCATTGATGGCGTGAGTTTGACGGTTAATGAGGTGCGCGGTGATGAATTTTCAGTCAATATCATTCCACATACTGCCATTGCTACAAACATTGGCCTTCTTGAAAAGGGAGACAGTGTTAATCTGGAAGTGGACCTGGTTAGCCGCTACCTGGAACGAATGTTTAATAAAGCAAGTGATGACAAGGATCATGATGGCCTGAGCCTGGCCAAACTGAAAGCCAGTGGTTTTATAAAATAATGCAACTGAATACGACAGAAGAACTTATTGAGGATATCCGGCAGGGTAAGATGGTTATCCTGATGGATGATGAGGATCGCGAAAACGAAGGCGATCTGATTATCGCTGCCGAAAAGGTAAAGGCAGAGGATATTAACTTCATGGCAACCAATGCCCGTGGTCTGATCTGCCTTACCCTGACGGCGAAACGTTGTGAGCAGTTGCAATTGCCCCTGATGGTCAGAAGTAACGAGACCCCCTTTGGCTGTAATTTCACCATGTCTATCGAAGCCGCCGAGGGTGTTACTACTGGTATTTCTGCTGCCGACCGGGCACGAACGATTCAGGCAGCGGTTGCCCCAGATGCCAGTCCCAAGGACATCGTCCAGCCAGGTCATATCTTTCCGGTCATGGCAAAAGACGGCGGAGTCCTGCGTCGAGCTGGCCATACCGAGGCGGGTTGCGATCTGTCGAGACTGGCCGGATTGGTTCCGGCCGCAGCAATCTGTGAAGTCATGAATGCAGATGGTTCGATGGCGCGTCGTGCCGATCTGGAAAAGTTTGCCCAGACTCATGGCCTGAAAATTGGCACCATCATGGATCTGGTGCATTACCGTATTGCCAACGAGAAGACCGTCGAACGGATACAGCAGTACCGTCTGCCGACCGAGTATGGAGATTTTGATGTTTACTGTTACCGGGACATTATCAAGGAAGGTCATCCGACACACCTGGCCTTGGTCAAAGGTGATATAAAAAAAGAAGAGCCGGTGCTGGCACGTGTTCTGGTTGCAGATCCCCTGCGTGATCTGCTCGGTGTTGCCAATCCCAAGCGGCCTAGCTGGTCTCTGCACCAGGCCATGAAAAAAGTGAGTGAAGCAGGCAAGGGTGTGGTGGTCATGCTGGCAAATGATGACAGACAACTAAACTTTGCAGCTTCGCTCGAGAAATTTCATGAGCTGACAGAGTCATCGGCTCCGGCGCTCAATCCCCAGGGCATTTATCTGAATGTCGGCACCGGTTCTCAGATTTTGCGAGATCTGGGTGTTGGTAAAATGCGTTTAATGAGTTACCCGACACGTTATGCCATTTCGGGTTTTGACCTGGAAGTGGTGGAATATATTCCCTGTGAGGAATAAGCTTGGATTCCTGACAAGAAAGCAAGAGATAACAAATGAGTGACAGCAAGTTGATCGAAGGCGATTTTAAAGCAAGCAATGCCAATTTTGCGATAGTAATCAGTCGCTTTAACAGTTTTATTGTAGACAGTCTGGAAGCCGGTGCTGTTGATTGTCTGCAGCGACACGGTGTGCCGGCTGGTTCCATTACGCGCATCAAGGTGCCAGGTGCCTTTGAATTGCCACTAGCGGCTCAGCAGGCTGCTCAGTCTGAGCAATATGATGCCATCATTGCACTGGGTGCTGTTATCCGTGGTAGTACACCGCACTTTGATTATGTCTGCAATGAATGCAGCCGTGGCTTGAGTCAGGTCAGTCTTAAGTATGATATACCGCTGGCTTTTGGTGTCCTAACGGTGGATACCCTGGAACAGGCTATTGATCGGGCTGGAACAAAAGCCGGAAATAAAGGCGCAGAGGCGGCAATGACGGCGCTAGAAATGGTCAGTCTGATCCGTAAATTCTGATGACAGGCATTCCGGAAGAAGCTCCCCAGGCGAAAATTTCCCATCGAAAAAAAGCTCGCAACCTGCTGGTACAGGCCCTGTATCAATGGCAGTTGGCAGGAGGCTTGCGACCAGATATTGAAGCACAGTTTCGAGCCGACAACGGCGGCAAGATTGATTGGGACTTTTTTCATCAGGCACTTTGTTCCGTGCTGGAAAATTTCCAGGCCATTGATCAGGTCTTTTCTGTAAAACTAGACCGCAAGCTCGAACAGCTTGATCCCATAGAGCTGGCGATTCTGCGACTGGGAACTTACGAACTCCAACAACGTATAGATGTTCCGTATAAGGTCGTGATCAATGAATACATTGAGCTTGCCAAGAAATATGGTGCAACGGATAGCCATAAATACATCAACGGTGTGCTTGATAAGCTGGCTGTAGAGTTAAGATCGGTAGAAATCCAGCAACGCTGAGACGCGTATGAGCATCTCGGAATTTGACATCATCAGCAAGTATTTCAACCAGCCTGGTCTGGCAGCGGATCAGCAGGATTCTGCGATCTCTCTTGGCATTGGTGATGATTGTGCCCTGCTGGACATTCCTGCAGGCAAACAAGTTGCGCTGTCCATCGACAGTTTGCTGGCAGATGTTCATTTTTTTAACAATGATGACCCCGCCCTTATTGCGCAAAGAGCCCTGGCAGTCTCTCTGAGTGATCTGGCTGCCATGGGAGCGGAACCCCTGGCCTTCACGCTCGCCATCAGTCTGCCCAAAGCTGACGAAAACTGGCTGCAGTCTTTCAGTACGGGTCTTCGCGAGATGGCGATGCGCTATTCATGTCCTTTGATTGGCGGTGATACCACTCGCGGAAAACTGGCAATCAGCATTCAGGTGCACGGACTGGTGGATAAAGGCAGGGCGATAAGCCGCAGCCAGGCAAGGCCGGGTGATGAGGTTTTTGTTTCTGGCCAGCTGGGCGCGGCCGGTCTGGCGGTATCCTTACTGCATAATGGCATGAAGCTGGATGTACCTGACCGGCAGGAGCTTCATCGTGCTTTCTATCAGCCGGTTCCCCAACTTGAACTTGGCAGGCTTTGCGTTGGCAAGGCCAGTGCAGCGATAGATATTTCAGACGGTTTGCTGGCTGATGCCGCTCATATTGCCCAGCAAAGTGGTGTCGGCATAGAAATCGAGGCTGCCAGGGTACCGGTAGCGCCGGCAGTAAAACACTTTCTCGGCGGGCTCGGAGATCAGTCTGGTGGCGTCAGGCATGCATTGAGTTCGGGAGATGATTATGAATTACTGATTACCGTGAATCCCGATCAGGCCGCTCAGTTGCAAAAAGCGGCCGAAGCTAACAAGATAAGGCTAACGAAAATAGGTCAGGTAGTGAGTGGTAGCAGAGTTCACTGCCTGGATAATTCCGGGAATGAGATCGAGCTCAAAAAACTGGGCTTTCAACATTTCCCATGATTTTCAGGCTCAGGTATGAAATACCTTATATTGCTAGTCTTGAGTGTTTCCCTGCTGGCTTGCGAGGAAGTCGAGCCTGTTACAGTTGGCTTGCTCGAGTCTGAGCGAATAGAAGTCATTGCTGAAGTCGCTGAACCTATTATTCTTATCAGTGTCACCGAAGGCCAGCAGGTGCAGGCTGGTGAATTGCTACTCAGTCAGGACAAGGCAAGAGTCAATGCCAGAAAGGCTGATGCCAATGCCGTCATAGCACGTTTACAGGCTCAGCTTGAGGAGCAGCTGGCAGGCCCACGACGGGAAGTTATTGAAGCTGCTGAAGCTGCATTGGAGGCAGCCCGCGTGCAGGTGGCAATCAATGAGCTGGAGCTGGGCAGGCTGGAGCAGTTGGGAGCTGCAGTGGCAACGCAGGAAAGTATCGATCTGGCCAGCTCCCGGCTGAACGCCTCTCGTGCCAACCTGAATCAGGCTGCTGCCCGATTACGCGAACTGGAAGCAGGAACCCGAGAAGAAAGCATCGAACAGACCCGGCAGCAATTACTCAGCGCCAATGCCCGCCTCGAGCTGGTCCTGATTGATGAAGCACGTTTAGACAGCCTTGCTCCGCAGGCTGCTATTGTTGATTCACTGCCTTTTGAAACCGGAGAGCGCCCGCAGGTCGGCAGTGTGCTGGCTGTCCTGCTCAGTGGTGAACAGCCTTATGCCCGCGTTTATGTCCCCGAAAACCTGCGGGTGAATATACGCCCGGGAGACAGCGCCAGTGTTTATGTGGATGGCATCGAGACTCCCTTTCAGGGAAGGGTCAGACGTATTGCCTCTGAAGCGACTTTTACACCGTACTTCTCGTTGACGGAACGTGATCGTGGGCGCCTGAGTTATCTGGCCGAAATCACCCTGCAAACCGATGCCGACAGATTGCCCGATGGTGTACCTGTCGAAGTCGTTTTTTAACTGGCAAGGCTTTTGAGTATTTCGGAACAAGCATATGCCATTTCTGCTCAGGGTCTGAGCCGTCATTTTGGTTCACTGATAGCCGTTAATAATATTGATCTCAAGGTTCCCCGGGGATCCATTTACGGTTTTCTTGGCCCCAACGGATCTGGAAAATCCACCACCATCCGCATGCTCTGCGGTCTCTTGACGCCCACCAGCGGACAGGTTGAAACACTGGGCCTGGATATTCCGCGACAGGCCGAAAAACTCAAACAGCATATCGGCTACATGACCCAGAAATTTTCACTGTATGATGATCTGAGCGTGCAGGAAAATCTGGCTTTTGTCGGCGAGATTTATGCCATTCCACGACAGCAGCGCAATGCGCGTATCCGTGAACTGCTTGAACAATTTGAATTGGCTGATCGGGCTAAACAGCGGGCCGGCACCCTCAGTGGTGGGCAGCGCCAACGCCTGGCACTGGCAGCAGCCATTTTACATAAACCAGCTTTGCTGTTTCTGGATGAACCAACCAGTGCCGTTGATCCACAAAACAGACGCGACTTCTGGTCAACCTTGTTCGACCTGGCCGAGCAGGGCACCAGCATTCTGGTATCCACGCATTACATGGATGAAGCAGAGCGCTGCCATCGGCTGGCTATTCTTGATGAAGGCCGGATCGTTGCCGATGGAAGCCCCAAAGCTCTGGGTGAAAAAATCGGCATGCAGGTTTATGAAATTGAAACCGATGCGGTGAATGAAATCCGTGAGGCTTTACTGGCCTGGGCTGATGTATTTTCTGTCACTCAGCTTGGCATGCATTTACGCGTTTTGATTCCCGAGTCGGTGACAGAGGCCACAGAAAAGCTGCGTGGGGTTCTCAACACAAGCCGCAAGGAAGTTCGACTCGAGCAGGTCAGCCCCAATCTGGAAGATGTGTTTGTGGCGGTAACCGAAAAGAGCCGTCAGCAGGAGGGGGCATGAAATCCCTCTTACGGCTTTATGCCATCTTCCACAAGGAATTTTCCCAACTCTCCCGTGACAGGCTGACCTTCGGCATGATTGTCGGCATTCCCATGATTCAGCTGATCCTTTTCGGTTTCGCCATTAATACCGATGTGCGTAATTTAACGGGTGCCTATGTCGATGAAGCGAACAGTTCCCTGTCGAGGCAGATGATCAGCGACATGCAGGCTTCCCAGGTGGTTAATTTTCAGTATCGGCTGAATACGGCCACTGAAATTGAAGCGCTGATGGGCAGTGGTGAAATTTCACTCGGTCTGTATATTCCGGCTGATTTTGATCGCCGTATTGTCAGTGGGGACAGGTCCGCCGCACAGATAATGGTCGATGGCAGTGATCCGATTATTCTGGGTATCGGTCGTCAGCTAGCATCCATTCCCGTTGCCTTCGACGCAGCGCAAGCGAATAACAGCAGGACAAATCTGGAAGTACGAAATTACTATAACCCCGAACGGCGTTCAGCGGTGAATATAGTACCGGGCCTGATCGGCGTGATTTTAACCATGACCATGGCGCTGTTTACAGCGGTTGCCATTGTGCGGGAAAAAGAGCGCGGCAACATGGAATTTCTGATCAATACACCGATCAAGCCGCTTGAAATGATGCTCGGGAAAATTCTGCCCTATGTGCTCATCGGTTTTATACAGGTGAGTCTGATTTTATTGCTGGGTTGGTACCTGTTTTCTGTACCTGTGCAGGGCAGCCTCTTGGATGTCTATCTGGCGTCACTTTTATTCATAGCTACCAACCTGGCATTAGGCCTGTTGATTTCGACGTCGGCTCAGACCCAGTTCCAGGCCATGCAAATGACCTTTTTTATATTTTTGCCTTCAATCCTGCTCTCCGGTTTTATGTTTCCTTTTGACGGTATGCCCAAAGCGGCACAGATGATCGCAGAAATTTTACCTTTAACACATTTCATACGTATCATTCGCTCTGTCATGCTACGGGGTGCCGATCTTACGCAGATGGGCGTAGACATGGCGGCGCTGGCATTGTTTGCACTGATAGCGCTGATGATTGCAATACTGCGATTTAACAAGCGGCTGGATTAATGACTGATAAGACTCTGCGTGACACGGTTCTCAAACATCCGGTACATTTTCTGGCTTTTGGTTTTGCTAGTGGCCTGGCGCCAAAAGCACCAGGAACCATCGGCACCCTGGTTGCCATCATTCCTTATGTCTTTTTATCCCAACTGCCGCTGCCGGCTTATCTGCTTGTCCTCATCTTAAGTTTTACGCTGGGTATCTACCTGTGTGGTGAAAGTGCCCGTCTGCTGGGTGTGCATGACCATGGCGGTATCGTCTGGGATGAATTTGTTGGCTTCTGGATTACCATGCTGGTTGCCCCACCCGGAGTGCTGTGGATGTTATTGGGCTTTGTGTTATTCAGGCTCTTCGATATCCTTAAGCCCTTTCCGATTGATTACTTTGATAAGCATCTGGGCGGCGGTCTCGGCATCATGGTGGATGACGCCATTGCCGGCAGTTTTGCCTGGATCTGTCTGCAGTTAATTGCCTTATTGATTTAAGTTATACTGCCTGGCCTTCGAGTTACATTTAAGGGTAAGGTAATGCGCGAGTATCTTCAGTTTTATATCAATGGTGAATGGGTTGATCCGCTTAATGCGGCGGCTTGTGACGTCATAAATCCAGCGACTGCAGCTGTCAGCGGTAAAATCAGTCTGGGGAGCCAGGAAGATGTGGACAGGGCCGTTGATGCGGCTGTCGGGGCTTTTACCAGCTGGTCAAAGACTTCTAAAGATGAACGCCTGGCGATACTTAAGCGGATCGTTGAAGAATTTCAAAAACGTGTGCCAGAACTGGGTGAAGCCATCACCGAGGAAATGGGCGCACCAAGCTGGCTAGCGGTTGATATTCAGGCAGGTCTCGGGGTCAAGCACTTTCAGAATGCCATTGCCGTGCTCGAACGCTTTTCTTTTGAAACAGACCGTGGCAGCAGCCATATCAGCAGGGAGCCTATAGGGGTCTGTGGTTTCATCACACCATGGAACTGGCCGATTCACCAGATTTGCGCCAAGGTTGCTCCTGCACTGGCAGTAGGCTGCACCGTCGTCCTCAAGCCCTCGGAAATTGCACCCTACTCTGCACAGATTTTTGCCGAGATTCTCGATGCCGCCGGTGTGCCTGCCGGTGTCTTTAATCTGATACAGGGTGAAGGCCCAGTCGTTGGACAGGCGATTGCTGCTCATCCTCGTATAGACATGGTTTCCATTACCGGTTCAACGCGAGCCGGCATTGCTGTTGCTCAGGCAGCTGCGCCTACCGTGAAACGCGTGCATCAGGAGCTGGGCGGCAAGAGTCCTAATATTGTGCTGGAGGATGCCGATCTTGAAGCAGCAGTCAGTGGATGCGTGAACAGCGTCATGATGAATTCCGGGCAATCCTGCAGGGCTCCCACGCGTATGCTGGTGCCCAATCATTTAATGGAGCAGGCCTGCAAACTGGCAAAGGATATTGCTGAAGGCTGGGCTCCGGGCGACCCCAAACTGGACAGCAAAATGGGGCCGGTCATTTCCGAGCAGGCCTGGGAAAAAGTACAGCGCCTGATCAAGAGTGGCATCGAAGAAGGGGCCACCCTGGTAACCGGTGGTGAAGGCAAACCTGAAGGTCTGGAAGACGGCTATTATGTCAGGCCGACAGTCTTTGGCGGGGTAAAAAATGACATGCAGATAGCCCGCGAGGAAATTTTTGGACCGGTACTGAGCATCATTGGTTATGATAATGAAGAAGAAGCCGTTGCCATAGCCAACGATACCGAATATGGCCTGGGAGGCTATGTACAAAGCAAGAATATTGAACATGCCCGTCGCATAGCCGCACAGATTCGAGCCGGCTATATAAGTATCAATAATGCAGGCCTGGATATCACAGTGCCCTTTGGTGGGTATAAACATTCCGGCAATGGACGAGAATTTGGAGACGAGGCGTTCGGCGAATTTTTAGAGTACAAGTCATTACTGGGATATGCTTCATAATGACAGGCACAATCTGCTTCACCATGGACAATCTCTCCGATGCGGCTGACCTGGGTCGGGGCCTCATCGATAGACCACGTCCACCCGGACAGCGCCCGCACCTGGAAATCGGCTTTCCTGCCTTGCTGGATTTGTATGCCGAATACGGCTTGAGCATTACCCACTTTATTGAAGGCTGGAACGGGGAGCACCATGCCGATCTGCTGCAGGAGATTCTGCAGCGAGGTCACCGCATCGGCATGCACGGCTGGGTGCATGAAGCCTGGTCAACACTCGAGAAGGATGAGGAGTGGAAGCTGGCAGAAAGAGCCACTGTGTCCCTGGAAAAAGCCACGGGCGTGAGACCCACGGCCTTCCGGGCTCCTGGTGGCAAGCGCACAGCGCATACAGCTTCAATACTGAGCGAGCTGGGCTACCAGATTGATGCCAGTGAATCCGGCAAGGAAGTCCTGCAGGTTGAGGCCCTCACCGACTCTCTGTGGAATATTCCCTATCGACGCGTCTGTGTCGACGCTACTCACTGGCTCTGGGATGACAAGCCAGTTGCTGAGGTGGAAGCCCTCTGGATGCAAGTGCTGGAAACAGCGGCAGAGAATAATGACTATGTGATTTTTGTCTGGCACCCGCATGTGATGGGGGTGAATCCTGAGCAGTTAAAACTGGGTAAGCAAATTCTTGATTACGCCACGACTGATTCCGCTTACCGGATTCTTAGCCTGCAGGAGCTGTTGGACGAGAAACTGGCAGCAGCCTAGTCCGGAATACAACGGTATAAGGCGAAAGTCTGTTCACCATCTTCTACCGGTGAGGTAGCTACAACCGTATCATCACCGCGCTCAGCGGCTTCATTTCGCGCCAGAGCCTGCAGTTCCAGCATGACGTTGCTGGCTGCGCGCTCCAGGATAACCCGGTCAAGGACTTCCACCCGTGTGGTACCGGTGCGGACACAAGTCGAGCCCAGTTGATCCTGTGTAAGAACCCGGACATTACTTCCCTCATCGGTCAAATCAACCCAGACGCATGAACTCAGCGTGAGCAGGACAAGGCAAGTTGTGAATAAGTGTTTCATAGGATTTCCTCAAGTTTAGCGACGCAGGAATCGAAACCAGCGCCAGAAATTTAGCAGCCCTGCCAGTGAGCTTGCCAGGTAAGTAAAAGCACAGGCTAGTAAAATATGTCTCACACAACGCATGTCTTTATTATCAACATATTGACCCTGTTTGAGAATAGGCAATGCGCGTCCAAAACTGGCATCGAATTCAACCGGAAGGGTGACCAGATGAACAATGCAGGAAGTGGCAATACTGAATACTGCAATAAGGATCAACAGTGGCAGGAGGCGGACGCCACCAGGGGCCATACTGATCAGGGGGATGACAAACAGCGCAATACCACCAAGCTTTTCAGTTTTTTGCGCAAAGCCAACCAGCTTTGTCCGGGCTTCAAGAGGTTTGTAATGTCTGGCATGCTGCAGAGCATGACCGAACTCATGGGCAGCAACGGCGACAGCTGTGAGTGACTGGCCATTGAGGTTGGCTTCACTGAGCCGCACGGTTCTGCTACTCGGATCGTAATGATCTCCCAGGGTGGTTGGCTCCAGCTTGAGGTAATCGAGTTTGAACTTTTTACGCAGATGTTTGACGAACTGTCCCCCGGTGCCTGCAATATCCTGACGCTGCTTGCTGTATTTGTTGAGGACGTGTCGGGCCCACTGCTGTGGCCCGAGTATCAGTGCTGCCAGTATCAGTATAAGGATTAAAAGGACCATGCTTTATTATGGTCATGCAAACGCCGGAGTAAAGAAGCTTTACTCCGGCACAACTGGATTAGTACTTGTAGCTGTCCGGCTTGTAAGGACCTTCCACCGGGATGCCGATGTACTCAGACTGCTGCTCTGTCATGCGGGTGATGACTCCACCGAAGCCTTTGACCATGCAGGCGGCAACCTCTTCGTCGAGGTGCTTGGGCAGCACTTCGACTTTCAGACTGGCTTTTTTGCCTGCCTCGTCCAGATCGGCATATTTCTTTTCCCAGAGATACATTTGCGCCAGTACCTGATTGGAGAAGGATCCGTCCATGATGCGCGAGGGGTGTCCGGTAGCATTACCCAGATTGATCAGGCGGCCTTCAGACAGCAGGATCAGGTAATCTTCATTGCCAGCACTGTCAGTGCCACGAATGACACGATGAACCTGGGGTTTCACTTCTTCAAAGGTCCAGTTCTTGCGCATGAAAGCGGTATTGATTTCGCTGTCGAAGTGGCCGATGTTACAGACAACAGCATTGCTTTTTAGAGCGCTCAGCATGTGTGAATCACATACGTCAACATTACCGGTAGTAGTAACCACCAGGTCAGTGGTCTGCATCAGTTCCTTGTTAATGCAGTCCTCTTTGCCGGTATTGATACCGTCCTTGTAGGGAGAGACCACTTCATATCCATCCATGCAGGCCTGCATGGCACAGATCGGATCAATTTCGGTGACTTTGACGATCATGCCTTCCTGACGCAGGCTCTGGGCAGAACCTTTACCAACATCACCGTAACCGATGACCAGGGCTTTCTTGCCTGACAGCAGCATATCAGTACCACGCTTGATGCCATCATTCAGACTGTGACGGCAACCGTATTTGTTGTCGTTTTTGGACTTGGTCACAGAATCATTGACGTTCACAGCTGGCACTTTCAGGGTGCCTTTCTTCAGCATTTCATAAAGGCGGTGAACACCAGTCGTGGTCTCTTCCGTGATGCCGTGAATTTTTTCAAGAATCTCAGGATACTTGTTGTGGGCCATGGCAGTCAGGTCACCACCATCATCCAGCAGCATATTGGCGTCCCAGGGTTTGCCGTCTTTTAAAATGGTTTGCTCGATACACCACTCGGCTTCTTCTTCGGTCTGGTTTTTCCAGGCATAGACAGCGACGCCCTTGGCAGCCATGGCAGCTGCTGCGTGATCCTGCGTTGAGAAAATATTGCATGAAGACCAGCGTACTTCTGCTCCCAGTTCCTGCAGGGTTTCAATCAGCACGGCAGTCTGAATGGTCATATGAATACAACCGATAATTTTGGCGCCAGCCAGGGGTTGTTCCTTGGCATATTTTTCCCGCAGGGTCATCAGGCCCGGCATCTCAGCCTCGGCCAGGGTGATTTCGCGTCTGCCGTAATCAGCCAGACTGATGTCTGCGACTTTGTAATCCTGCGATTCTAGGACTTGCATGTTTGGATTATTCATAAATGCTTTATACTCCAGCGTCGGCTTTTAAAGCCTCTGCTATATCAGTTTGTTCCCAGGAAAACTCATCACGGCCAAAATGACCGTAAGCAGCAGTCTCCTGATAAATTGGTCGAATCAGATTGAGCATTTCAGTGAGGCCACCCGGGCGCAGTTCAAAATGCTCACGCACCAGCCGGGTAATGGCCAGATCTTCAATCTTGCCGGTGCCAAAGGTATCAACCAGAACCGAAGTCGGATCGGCAACACCGATCGCATAGGATAGCTGGACTTCACATTTGTCAGCGATACCGGCAGCCACAATATTTTTGGCGATATAGCGTGCCAGATAAGCCGCGGAACGGTCGACCTTCGAGGGATCCTTGCCGGAAAAGGCACCACCACCATGACGGGCCATGCCGCCATACGTGTCGACAATGATTTTACGACCTGTCAGGCCGCAATCACCATGCGGGCCGCCAATAACGAAACGGCCAGTTGGGTTGATATGGTACTTGGTGTCTTTATCCAGCCATTCCGCGGGCAGAACTGGTTTGATAATTTCTTCCATGACGCCTTCACGCAGGTCCTTGTCCTGCACGTCTTCATCGTGCTGGGTTGACAGCACAACCGCATCGATCGATTGTGGAACGCCATCCACATAGCGGAATGTAATCTGGCTTTTTGCATCCGGGCGCAAGAAAGGCAGAGTACCTTGTTTGCGGACCTCTGCCTGGCGTTTCACCAGTAGGTGGGAATAGGTGATCGGAGCCGGCATCAATACCTTTGTTTCGCGGCAGGCATAGCCGAACATGAGCCCCTGGTCACCAGCGCCCTGTTCCCTGGGGTCGCCGCGGTCGACGCCCTGGTTGATGTCGCTGGATTGCTCGCCGATGGCATTAAGTACGGCACAGCTCTTGTAGTCAAAACCCATGGCAGAGTCGTCATAACCGATTTTCTTGATAACACCGCGGATAATTTTATCCACATCCAGTTTGACCTCCGGGTGCATCTTCACCTCACCGGCCACCAGTGCCAATCCGGTTTTCACCAGAGTTTCCACGGCCACTCTGGCATTGGGATCCTGCTCAATAATGGCATCAAGGATGGCATCAGACACCTGGTCACAGATTTTATCGGGATGTCCCTCTGAAACCGATTCCGAGGTAAATAGAGCTGCTTCAGTCATGTGGGAGTCCTGCTTAGCGGTATGAAAAGTAACGATTTTATCGAATGTGTCAGTCGGAGGCGCAATGTACCATTGTTGGCCATTTTGCGCAATTTACAGTCCCGGGGACTGGCTATATCGGTATAGCTGAGAGAGAATAACGGGTCTTGAAATTCGACCGCTTTCAAGGTCGCCTGCCAGTAAAACCAGAGGAGTCAGCATGGGAGAAAATACCGCCAGCAGTTCCGGTATTGATCGTAAAGTTTCCAGAAAAGTTTGTGCAAATGCCATCCGAGCGCTCAGCATGGATGCCGTGCAGAAAGCCAACAGTGGACATCCGGGTGCCCCCATGGGGATGGCCGATATTGCCGAAGTACTCTGGCATGACTACCTGAAACACAACCCCGGGAATCCGCACTGGGTTGACCGGGACCGCTTCATTCTCTCCAATGGTCATGGCTCCATGCTGGTGTATTCACTACTGCATCTCAGTGGTTATGAACTGCCCATGGAAGAGCTTAAAAACTTTCGTCAGCTGCACTCGCGAACACCCGGACATCCTGAATATGGCTGTACGCCGGGGGTGGAAACCACGACCGGACCACTGGGTCAGGGTCTGGCCAATGGGGTTGGCATGGCCATTGCCGAACGCACACTCGCTGCCCAGTTTAACCGTGCAGAGTTGAACATTGTCGATCATTTCACCTATGTATTTGCCGGTGATGGCTGCCTGATGGAAGGTATCTCTCATGAGGTGTGTTCCCTGGCAGGCACCCTGAAGCTGGGCAAGCTTATCGTGTTTTATGATGACAATGGGATCTCCATTGATGGTGAAGTAGATCAGTGGTTCAGTGATGATACCGAGCAACGTTTCCAGGCCTACGCCTGGCAGGTATTGCGCGTTGATGGCCATAATCCAGATGAGATTGCTGCTGCTATTGAGCAGGCCCAGGCCACTACCGGACAACCGAGCCTGATCATCTGCAAAACCGTCATTGGTTATGGCTCTCCCAACAAGCAGGGCTCTGAAAGCACGCACGGAGCTCCCCTAGGGGAAGATGAGGTGGCAGCTACACGTGAAGCACTGGGCTGGTCATATCCACCCTTTGAAATTCCCTCAGAGATTTACGAGACCTGGGATGCCCGTGACAGGGGAAGACGTGCTGAAGGAGAATGGCAATCCCTGTTCATGCAGTATGAGCAGGAATACCCGGAACTGGCGATGGAATTCATGCGACGAGCCAGTGGCCAGCTACGCGGTGATTTTCGTGAACTGGCTGATGAGTTTATTCAAGGCTGTGTGGAAAAAGCCGAAAATATTGCCAGCCGCAAGGCTTCACAAAACAGCATTGCCGCCTTCGGTGCGATTCTGCCCGAACTGATTGGCGGCTCGGCAGACCTGACCGGTTCCAATTTAACCAGCTGGACAGGCAGTCAGGCCATCACGCAACAGACGGATGGTAACTATATTTATTACGGGGTCAGGGAGTTCGGTATGCTGGCCATTAATAACGGCATTGCCCTGCACGGTGGTTTTATTCCTTATGGCGGGACTTTTCTGGTGTTCATGGAATATGCCAGGAACGCAGTCCGTATGGCGGCACTGATGAAGCAGCAGAGCATCATGGTCTTCACCCATGATTCCATCGGGCAGGGAGAGGACGGGCCTACGCATCAGCCCGTCGAGCAGCTGGCCAATCTGCGCATGACACCGAACATGTCTGTCTGGCGTCCGGCGGACAGCGTGGAAACGGCGGTGGCCTGGAAGGCGGCCATTATGAAGCAGGATGGTCCGACCTCACTGGTCCTGTCACGGCAGGGACTTGGGCATCTGGCCCGTACCCAGCAACAGGTCAGTGATATTGCCAGGGGGGGATATGTCCTGTGTGACTGTGAGGGAACACCTGAGATTATCCTTATTGCAAGTGGGTCCGAAGTGGCACCCAGTCTGGTTGCGGTACAGGATGCCATGGTAAAAGGCATTCAGGTGCGGCTGGTCAGTATGCCCTCGACGAATGTTTTTGATGCCCAGGATGACAGCTATAAAGAGTCCGTATTACCCGCTACCGTCAGAAAACGACTGGCGGTAGAAGCGGCCCAGCAGGATTTCTGGTACAAATATGTTGGCCTGGATGGCGCGATAATCGGTATGAAAACATTTGGCGAATCGGCACCCGGAGCTGAAGTCTTCAAACATTTCGGCTTTACCGCGGAAAATATCCTGGAAGCGATAGAAAAACTGTGAAACTAGCGATCAATGGACTCGGACGCATTGGACGCAATGTGCTCAGAGCTCATTATGAACGGGCGCCTTCGGCTCAGCTGCAGATAAGCGCCCTGAATGAATTGGCAGATTTATCCGCACTGGCCCATCTACTGCGCTATGACAGTACACATGGCCGTTTCCCGGCAAAAATCCAGAGCAAGGATGGCAGGCTGCAGATCAACGATGATCTTATTCCTTTCAGCCAGATACAGAATATTGCTTCGCTCGACTGGCAGGGCATTGACCTGGTGCTTGAGTGCACTGGTGTTTTTTCCACACGCGAAGCCGCCGAAATCCACTTGCAGCAGGGAGCCGGACGAGTGCTGTTTTCTCAGCCTGCCAGTGCCGATGTCGATGCCACGATTGTCTACGGGGTTAATCACCACTCTCTGCGTCCGCAAGACAGGATAATTTCAGGCGCTTCCTGTACCACATACAGTTCAGTGCCGGTCATCAAATGCCTCGATGAAGCGCTGGGCATTGAAAATGGTCTGATAACCACGATCCATTCGGCGATGAATGACCAACCGCTGATTGATGCCTATCATCCCACGGACCTGCGACTGACGCGCAGTGCTTTCCAGTCTTTTATCCCGGTGGAAACGGCCCTGGCAAAGGGGATAGAACGTATTTTGCCCAAGATGGCAGGCAGGTTTGAGGCTCAGGCAATCCGGGTGCCGACGGTGAATGTTTCTGCCATTGACCTGACGCTTCTGGTCAAGAAAAGTGTCAGTCGTGATTCGGTCAATCAGTTGATTCGTGAAGCATCCGAGAGCTTTGCAAAAGATGTGCTTGCCTATACGGAAGAACCGTTGGCCTCCTGTGATTTTAATCATGACCCTCGTTCTGCCATTGTCGATCTCGGACAAACACGGGTAAGTGGCCAGCATCTGCTCAAGGTGCTGGTCTGGTTTGATAATGAATGGGCTTATGCAAACCGTCTGCTGGATGTGGCGGAATATATTGCCAGCCTGGATGCAAAAAGCGCAGAGGAGCAGTAATGGCGGTCAAATCAATTAAAGACATCGAAATCAGCGGAAAATGCCTGTTGATTCGTGAAGACCTCAATGTCCCCGTCAAGGATGGAGTCATCGTCAATGATGCACGGCTGAGAGCTGCTCTGCCCACGATTGAATATGCCCTGCAAAAGGGAGCAGCGGTCATCCTGATGTCCCACCTGGGTCGTCCACAGGAAGGACTGCCCATCAGGGAGCAAATAGAGGCTTCTCTGGAACCGGTTGCCCAGCGCCTTGGTGAATTACTGAAGATTCCAGTACCACTCATGGCGCAGGATTTTTCCGCCGCTGATGCACGTGCCCTGCAAAGCGGTGCCTGCATACTGCTGGAAAATGTGCGCTGTAATGCGGGAGAAAATGCAGATTCCGATGAGCTTGCTGCGTATTATGCAAGTCTGTGTGATGTGTTTGTAATGGATGCCTTCGGTACGGCGCATCGTGCTCAGGCCAGCACACATGGCGTCGCCAAATTTGCAGCAAGCAGCTGCGCAGGGCTTTTGCTGGGGGCTGAACTGGATGCTCTTGAACGGGCTTTGCAGAAACCGGAAAAACCGATGCTTGCCGTGGTCGGTGGCGCGAAAGTCTCCAGTAAATTACAGGTTCTGGAAGCGCTGGCCGGAAAAGTTGATCAGTTAATTGTAGGTGGAGGCATTGCCAATACTTTTTTGGCGGCAGCCGGATATCCGGTAGGCAAGTCGCTGTATGAAAAAGACATGCTGGAGCAGGCGCGGCGTATCATGGAGATGACCAGTATTCCCTTGCCCAAAGATGTGAAAGTATCAAAAGAGTTTTCGCAAAGCGCCCGGGCCGACATCAAGTCAATTGCCGATATCGCTGAGGATGATATGATTCTGGATATCGGGCCGCAGGCCGTCCGTGATTTTGTTGCAATAATCGCTGAGATGAAAACCATTCTCTGGAATGGACCGCTGGGCGTTTTCGAGTTTGATGAATTTGCCGCTGGCACTGAGGCAGTTGCCAGGGCCATTGCTGATAATCAGGGTTTTTCTATTGCCGGTGGTGGTGAGACCATTACGGCTATAGAAAAATATGGCATCAGCGATAAAGTATCTTACATATCCACTGGCGGTGGCGCCTTCCTGGAGTTTGTAGAGGGTAAGGAATTACCCGCTGTGGCTATTTTACAGGCCAGATAAGAGGCAGCCCTGTGCTGAGATTGAAGGCTTAACTGAAGGAGTAACGAATCACTATGTTTGAACAGCAAAAAGAAAAAATTCGCAGCGGCAAGGGTTTTATTGCAGCGCTTGATCAAAGTGGCGGCAGCACCCCCAAAGCACTGGGGCTCTACGGAATTGATGAAAGTGCCTGGTCCAGTGAAGAGGAAATGTTCAAGATTGTTCACCAGATGCGCAGTCGTATTATGACCAGCCCGGTATTTATCGGTGAGCGCATACTTGGTGCGATTCTGTTTGAAAATACCATGGATAGGGAAGTCGAAGGCAAAGCGACGGCTGACTATTTATGGCAGGTGAAGGGTGTTGTGCCTTTCCTGAAAGTGGACAAGGGTCTTGCCGATGAGGCTGATGGGGTGCAGCTCATGAAGCCTATGCCGGATCTTGATACCTTGTTGGACAAGGCTAAAAGCAAAAATATTTTTGGCACCAAAATGCGTTCGGTGATCAAGCAGGCAAATCAGGACAGCATCGTGGCGGTGGTGGCACAGCAGTTTGATATCGGCAAACAGATTCTGGCCAAAGGGCTGGTACCAATTATTGAGCCGGAAGTTGATATTCACTGCCCCGACAAGGCACTGGCAGAAGACTATCTGAAAGCCCAGATAATTTCCCAGCTGGATGCACTTTCCGAAGGTCAGGAAGTTATGCTGAAGCTGACCCTGCCTGAAAGCGATAATTTTTACAGTGAATGCATAGCCCACCCCCGCGTGTTGCGCGTGGTGGCTTTATCGGGTGGTTACAGTCGTCAAGAAGCCAATGACAGGCTGGCCAGAAATAATGGGCTGATTGCCAGTTTTTCAAGAGCACTGTCTGAGGGTCTTAATGCGCAGCAGAGTGAAGAGGAATTCAACGAGATGCTGAATAATTCCATCGAAAGTATTTATCAGGCATCGATAAAATAAGGTATAAACGGTGAAGCTTGGCCGGCGGGCATTTACATAAGTGGCCAGTGGCTGTAGTTTTGCAGCTGGAATAATAATAAACCCAACAGGAGCGACTCATGAAAAAAGTTCTGTTATTAATTTCTCTGCTGCTTGTCAGTGTGACAGCAGCGGCACAATACCCGGTACCGCAACAGGTATCGACAGGGATGAATGAACAGGAACGTGCCAATGTTGCATTTGCACTGGATTTTGTTCGAGACATTCTCAACCGCGGCAATCTGGATATTGCCTCTCACTATATGCCGGAGGATTTCAATTCCTGGAATCCGAATGTCGGCCTTGGGCGTGATGCTTTCGTGGATACCCTGAGAAACAACCCGATGCTGATTCAGAACTGGGACGCTACCGTTCCGGAAGTGATTTTCGGCAAAAATGAATATGTCTGGATTATGTGGGGCAAATTCATCACCAATGTGATGGAACCCGCCATCATCTATAAATACAACACTATCGACCTGCTCAGAATCGAAGATGGGTTGATTGTTGAGCACTGGGACGGGGCTCGCAAAAGAGTCAATGAGGATTTTGGCAAAGCTGCCGGCGGCGGTACCTTCAATGACTCCACCAACCTGTCTGCCCGCGAGCAGGAAACCCTGCGACTTGGCCGCATTGAGTTCAAGGATATTCTGCAGTACGGTCAGGTAGATCTGGCTCGTGAATACTTCCACCCGAACTACATGCAGCACAACATGGGTGTCCCCGGTGGTCGTGACAATTTCATCGAATTCTTCGGCCGCAACAGGACACCAACGCCGCTGCAGGATGAGTGGATTACGCCACCTACATTGGAACTGGTTTCCGGTGACTTCTATCTGAAGTTTGATCAGCGCATGGAAGATGATCCAGCCCGTCCAGGTCAGCAAAGCGCCTATTATCGGTTTGACATGATTCGCGCAGGCGATGGTTTGATTCAGGAGCACTGGGATGTCGCTTTCCCAAGAGGCATTCCAATGCCTTATTAAAGAAGCCCTGATTTTAAAATGGCTTTTAAAAGTGAGCCCGGTATGTAACAGATATCGGGCTTATTTTTTTATAAAATAAAAAATTCACAGTGACTGTAAGAAATTAGTATGCAAGAAAGAATAATCAATAAGCGACAGGTTTCAGCTATTGGCTTTGGCTGTATGACCCTGTCTCATGCCTATGGCACCCCGCCGGATAAACAGCAGGCACACAAGGTGCTCAACCATGCACTGGATATCGGTTATACCCTGCTGGATACTGCAGCGCTCTATGGTTTTGGTGCCAATGAAGAATTGCTGGGAGAGGCGCTGGCTGGGCGACGTCACGAATATATGCTGGCCAGCAAGTGCGGCTTGTTCAAAAACAGCGAAGGGAAGCGTGCCATTGACGGGCGTCCCGAAGTGCTCAAAAAAACCTGCGAGGATAGCCTGCGACGCCTGAAAACTGAGCATATTGATCTGTATTATCTGCATCGCTGGGATAAAAAAGTACCGATTGAGGAAAGTGTGGGAGCCCTGTCGGACCTGCTTGCCGAAGGAAAAATAGGCGCTATCGGGCTTTCCGAGGTGTCTGCCGCAACGGTGCAAAAAGCACATGACACACATCCGATTGCTGCTCTGCAAAATGAATATTCACTGTTTTCAAGAAACCCGGAAATTGCCTCTTTGCAACTGTGCCAGGAACTGGGTATCGCCTATGTGGCTTTTTCACCGGTAGGACGTGGCTTTCTTGCCAATGTAAACCTGGATCCTGCCAGTTTTCCTGAGGCTGATATACGGCGGAATTTTCCGCGCTTCAAGGGCGATGCCTTGAGCCATAATCAGCAACTGCTGCAGAAATTTTCCAGCCTGGCTGAGCAGGCAGGCTGCACCTGCTCGCAGCTTGCATTGGCCTGGCTGCTGACGCGGGGGGATCATGTGATTTCGATTCCAGGCACTATCTCGCTGGCCCATCAGGAAGAAAATTTTGCGGCACTGGAGGTAAAACTGGATACAAATACCCTGCAGGCACTGGATTCTTTGATTAACCAGCATACCGTTGCCGGTGAGCGTTATCCGGATGCTGCCATGGCAGAAATCGATACGGAAAATTTCAGCTAGGCCCTAACGGGGATTTATTACGTCCACTCCGCTCTGACGCCCCAGTAAAAGCACATCGGCAGGCCGCTGGGCAAACAGGCCGTTGGTGACTACGCCAACAATCTGGTTGAGATCAGTTTCGAGTTTGCGTGGATCCGTTATCGACATGTTGTAAACATCGATAATGATGTTGCCGTTGTCAGTGACAACGCCTTCACGGTAAACCGGATCGCCACCCAGTTTGACTATCTCACGGCCAACATGACTGCGTGCCATGGGGATGACTTCAACAGGTAAGGGGAACGCTCCCAACACGTCGACAAATTTACTCTCATCGGCGATGCAGATAAATTGCCGGGCAACGGCTGCAATAATTTTTTCCCGCGTCAGGGCCGCACCGCCACCCTTGATCAGCTGCAGATAGGCGTTGGCTTCATCAGCACCATCGATGTATACGGTTACTTCATCAACGCTGTTCAGGTCGAGCACCGGGATACCATGCGACTGTAAGCGGCGTTTGGTTTCCTCGGAACTGGCAACCGTCGCATTAATCAGATGGGCCACATCAGAAAGGCATTCAATAAACAGATTGGCTGTGGAACCGGTACCCACTCCAATGACTGTTTGTTCATCAAGCACTTGCTTGACGCGTTGAAAGGCAGCCTCGGCAACTGCTTGTTTTAGTTCGTCCTGGGTCATGAGGGGGCCTAATTCCGACAAGCTTGAGTGTTTTGCTTAAGCGCAAAGTCTAACGGACTGAAGTGCTTCTGGCGAGTGCTGTCTCGTTTTAAAAAAGCTGTAATCAGCGCTTGCTCTAAATATAAAAAAACTATAATATTCATTTGGTTAAAGATATTACCTAATAATAATTCAAGATAAATTCTGTAACTTAGTTTTTTCTTAAATAAATGAAGGGTAAGTAATGAGTAAAAAGCCTGATATTCTGGTTATCCTGATGTTTATTTTTGGGGCTGGAATTCTGATCAGCGGCGTTGCTCAAAGCGCCTTGCTGTAACTACAGGGCTATTATCATTAGCGCTCAGCTGTGCACCAGATAAACAGTCTGATCGGTGATAATCCTGTCCAGCGGAACGTCCCAAATGGCACGTTCGAGCCTTTCTACCCTCTGACATTCGTGAGCCAAGCCGATCAGCAGGGGCTTTTCATTCACTGCCTTGCCTGAGCGAAACTCGGCCAGAGCCCTGTCATAATAGCCTTTTCCCATGCCCAGTCGGGTTCCCAGGCTGTCAAATGCCAGCAAAGGGACAAAGATGATGTCCAGTTGAGCAGGACTGATGCTTTGCTGTCCAGCGCTGGGTTCAGGAATACTATAGTGATTGGGCTGTAAATCGGCATCACGTCGGTATTCTACAAAAGACAGGGACAGAGCGGACTTAACCAGTACAGGCAGGTAACAGTGTTTATGGGTATCCAAAGCTGCTTGCAACAGGGGGGCAGGGTTAATTTCGCCATCAAAGGCCTGGTAAAAAGCCAGATGCCGGGCATTCCGGTAGTCAGGGTCTTGCAGTATTGTCTGACATAGTCTGGCGGATGCCTCTTGTTGCTGCCCAGGCCTGATAGCCTGCCTGCGCTGTCGCATTTCAGCCCTTATATGTGAGTGCTCACTATCGACATTATCCTTGTCAGACATGGTATTTTAAGAGGTATTTGATGCTGGATAATAGTTTTGGGCTAGATTAAAGACTCTCCGGAATACCGCTACCAAATGAGTCCTGAACCCAAGAGTTCAGGTGGTGGCTCGGCCGGTATATCAGGCTTTCCGTCTAGCGGACATGCACAACAATACCATTGGGCAAAGCCTCCGAGGTAAAGATATCGGCTCAGGGACACTATTGGTTCGCCAATATTCCAGGGAGCTTGGCTACATTATAGCCCATCCGGACAAGGGTGGAAGACTCGGGCTCAAATTTCGTACTGACGGGAGTTTTGCAGAGCCGATTCTATTTTTTTCTCCAGGTGGCTGAGGAAGTCCTGGGCATCAGATTTGGAATCGTTGGCTTTTTGTGAGCTTTTCAGGAGCTCATGGCTGATATTTAGGGCTGTCATGATAGCAATCTTTTCAAAGCCCAGCGTTGAGCCGTGCTTTTTCACCTGTTCCATCTGTTTGTTGAGATAACTGGCGGAAAGTTTGAGTGCCTCTTCCTCTTCGGGGCTGCAGGCGATCTGATAATCCCTGCCAAGAATCTGCACTGTGATACTGTTTTTATCACCCATGAATTAGCTGCCTTGCTCCAGCAATTTCAGACGACGCAAGACTTTTTCAAGTCGTACACGAGCCATCTGATTTTTATCAATCAGTGTTTTGCGTTCGTTTTGCAGGGTGCTGGTTTGATCACGCAGAATCTGATTTTCAGCCTTCATATCCGCGCAAAGCTGAATGAGTTCATCAACTTTTTCTTCGAGACCGCTGTATGTAGAATTGCTCATAAGACTTGCTCTTTGTTCACTGGCAAGTAACTATAAAGCGCGCAATACCAAGGGTCAACAATCTTTTCGGCAAAAAAAGCTGTTTAATCAGACCCTTGGTAGCTTAACTTAAGCCTGAACACGAATATTTTTTTTAAACAGGTTAAGATGCAAGGCATAAAAATAAAAAATAACAATAATTAATAAGAACTAAGGAGTATTAGTGTGACACCAGATTTTGAGAGAGTGACTACACTACTGGCAAATAACCACATCTATAACTCAGCTTCTGAATTGCACGGGATTGTTTGTGGCTATATTTGTGCAGGCGGTTCCAGTGAAGAATACATACTGATCTGGCATTTACTGGGGCAGGAAGGCAAGGCTAACAAGATTATGGAAGAATTGATTCAGAGGCTGGCCCAGCAGTGTGTCTTGGAACTGGACAGCCCTGATTTCGCATTTGAGTTAATCCTGCCTAGTGATGATGAAGAACTTGGATTTCGCTTACGGGCACTGGGTAACTGGTGTGAGGGGTTCATCAGTGGTTTTGGCGGGGCCTATGCCAAAGGAGATGCTTCGCTCAGGGATGAAGCCAGGGAAGTGCTGCATGATTTCACCGCAATTGCGGATATTGATGAGCGCTCGGAAGACGATACTGAAAAAGATGAAAATGACTATATGGAAATCGTAGAATATGTGCGCGTTGCCGTCAGCACGGTGTATTCACAAGGCAAAAATTCACTGGATACACTGATCAACCTCAAGAGTATGAAGGAAAAATTGCACTGAATTTTATGCAAACCGATATCAAGGAATTCAAAAAGCGCCGTCATGACCTGATGGCACAGATGGAACCGAATAGCATTGCGGTTCTGGCCGCAGCAAAACCTCGACTTCGAAATGGCGACGCCGGCTACCGATACCGTCAGAGTAGTGATTTTTATTATCTGACCGGATTGGCGGAGTCGGACGCCGTACTGGTTCTGATTCCAGGCCGCTCCCAGGGGGAAGCCCTGCTGTTTTGTCAGGAGAAAGATGAACTCAAGGAACTGTGGAACGGAAAACTGCTGGGGCCGGAAGCGGCCATTGTGGAACTGGGTGTGGATGACAGTTTTCCGATATCAGATATCGATGACATTTTACCCGGATTGATTGAAGGACGTGAGCGGGTTTATTCACCCATGGGCAAAGATGAGCAGTTTGATCATCAGCTTATGGAATGGGTCAAGGTCATCCGCAGTAAGGTTCGCAGTGGGGCACATCCGCCGGGTGAATTTCTGATGCTGGATCATTTGCTGCATGAGATGCGCCTGCTTAAATCCAAGCTGGAGCTGAAGCTGATGAAGCAGTCGGCACAAATTGCAGTAGCTGCACACAAACGTGCGATGCAATCCTGCAAGCCCGGTATGCATGAATATGAACTGGAAGCAGAATATCTGCATGAGTTTGCCCGCTCCGGATGCCTGGCACCTGCCTACAATGCCATCGTCGCCGGTGGTGCCAATGCTTGCATTTTGCACTATACGGAAAATAACCAGGTCTTGCGTGACGGCGATCTGGTGCTGATCGATGCTGGCTGCGAATATGCCTATTACGCATCAGATATAACCCGCACCTTTCCGGTTAACGGGCGTTTTTCTGCGGAACAAAAAGCTCTCTATGATCTGGTCCTCGAGGCTCAGTTGGAAGCCATCAAGGAGATCAAGCCCGGTGCGCACTGGGATGACAGTCATAACAAAACGGTTGAAGTGATTACCAGTGGACTTGTTGAACTGGGTTTACTCAAAGGCAAGGTGAGCAAGCTGATAGAAGCCGGTGCCTACCGGGACTTTTACATGCACCGGGCCGGGCACTGGCTGGGCATGGATGTTCATGATGTTGGTGATTATAAAATTGAGGATAAATGGCGCATGCTGGAAAAAGGCATGGTAATGACGGTTGAACCCGGCATCTATGTGGCGCAAAACAACACTGCTGTTGACAGCAAGTGGCGCGGCATAGGCATCCGCATCGAGGATGATGTGGTGGTTACTGCCAAAGGTTGCGAGGTCCTCAGCAAGGGCCTGCCAAAAACCACGAAAGAAATTGAGTCTTTCATGGCGGCTTGAGATGGCAGTCTCACCCCGACATGAGGAATACGATGTCGTCATAATTGGCGCCGGCATGGTTGGTCTCAGTCTGGCCTGTATGCTCGAGAAAAGTGCGCCGATGCAGCCAGCGAAAATACTCCTGCTTGAGTCCAGTCACCTTGCTACTGACAAAGCCCGGCAGCCGGGATTCGATGCCCGCTCTACTGTCCTGTCATACGGCACGATCCGCCAGCTTCAGCGCCTGGGCTTATGGGAAAAGTTAGAGCATTTCGCCTGTCCTATCACGACCATTCATGTGTCGGATCAGGGGCGTTTCGGCCAGGCCCTGATCAGCGCCGAAGCACAGAAGGTGCCAGCCCTGGGTCAGGTACTGGAAAATCAGCCTGTTGGTCGGCTGCTGAATCAGGTGCTGCTTGAGTCTGAGCAGGTGGAAAGTCTCAGTCCGGTTCAGGTCAAACACATCCAGCATGAGGCAACACAAGCCAGCCTGCTTTGCCATGCTGAAGGGAATGAATTTTTGATCAGATCTTCCCTGGTGGTTTTGGCCGAGGGGGGGCGTTCCGGCTTATGTGAGAGTCTTGGTATCAGCCGGCAGCAGAAGGATTACAAACAGGTGGGTATTATTGCCAACCTGGCCTTCAGTGAGCCACACCACAATGTGGCGTATGAACGATTTACCCCGAGCGGCCCGCTGGCGATACTGCCGCTGAATGATTTTGAGGGTCTGCATCGCGCTGCCTTGATCTGGACGCAGGCAGCAGAAGATTATCAGGCAGTACTGCAGCTGGGTGATGAAGCGTTTCTGCAAAAACTACAACAAGAGTTTGGGCACCGGCTGGGAACCATAAGCAAAGTCGGGGAGCGTCATATATTTCCTTTCATGCTGCAGCAAGCCTCGGAGCAGATTCGACATAATCTGGTCTTGCTGGGAAATACTGCACATACCCTGCACCCGGTAGCCGGACAGGGCTTTAATCTGGCCTTTCGGGATGCCCTGTGTCTGGCCGAAAATATTGCCGAATCCTTCCGGCTGGGGCAAAGCCCCGGGGCTTACGCCAGGCTCGAAAAATATGTACAGCTGGTCAGCCCGGATCAGCGGCATACCATCGGTTTCAGTCATTACCTGACAAGTTTGTTTTCCAGTGAGCAGGAACTGTTAGGCATGTCACGCAAGTTTGGACTAATCGGTATCGACCTGCTGCCTGCTCTGAAAAACATATTAAGCCGACAGGCCATGGGCCTGGGAAATCCCGCTGCTGAGCTAGGACGCGAGTAAGCCGATGCCTGAGCTAAGTGCCTTGCTGTTTGAACTCGAAAGCAGCATTTTGCATGAAGTATTCAGCCCGGTTATCGATGGTTTACTGGCAGCTGAACTCAACGAAATCGGGGTAGACGGTGTTATTTACTCCCGTTCGGATATTTGTCAGTGGCTGGCAACGAAGGATCCGCAAGCCAGATGGGATATCCAGAATTTTCAGGTTCAGGTGCTTGCTGATAATCTGGCTCTGGCCAGCTATTGGGCGAAGCAGCTTGCGCCACAGGTCTCAGGTTCTGCCGGCAGTCTGCACAGTTCCCTGTGGAAAAAAAATAAGCAGCAGCAATGGCAGATGCGCTTTCATCAGGCGACAAAAGTTACTACTAAGTTAGGCGTTTGAGTATCAGCTGCCGAAGACGAACTTGAGAATGTAGAAAATCACAATGGCGAGTATGGCCCCAGCAGGCAAGGTAACTACCCAGGAAATAATGATTCGCTTGATCACTCCAAAATCAAGCGCGCCTCTGCCAGCTCTTGCCAATCCTACTCCCAGCACGGCACCCACCAGTGTATGGGTTGTAGATACCGGAATGCCCGTTGCAGAGGCAATTACAACAGTGGTTGCGGCAGATAGCTCGGCTGAAAAACCCAGCGAGGGTTTTAGGTGAGTGATCTTTTTGCCAATGGTCGCCATGACTTTATGACCATACATCATCAGGCCCACCACAATACCAATGCCGCCCAGAAATAAAATCCAGATTGGCATCATGGACTGCTGTGAAACCTGTTGGGTAGTGATCACAGAGTTAATGGCGGCCAGTGGACCAATAGCATTGGCTACATCATTGGAGCCGTGAGCAAAGGCCATGCTGCAGGCGGTAAATATCATCAAGGTGGCAAAGACTTTTTCAATCCTGTTCAGATGCAGCTCATGATCCTCATCGATATGTGGTTCAACCTTCTGTTGCATGATGGCTCCGATGCTCATGACACCAATACCAATAGCGGCAGAAGCGGCTATTGATTGAATAAAACTAATTTCCAGACCAACGTTGGTTAGCCCCTTGGTAAAGGTAACCATGGCTATCATGAAGCCCACCATAAACATGTAAACAGGAATATAACGTCTGGCACTTACCAGTGGTTTTTCACTGTTCAGGATAAGCACCGTAACCGAGCGATAGATGAGAAAAGACAGGACGCCAGCAATGAGCGGCGAACTCACCCAACTCATCACAATCGTCAGGACACGATCCCAGCTTACGGCATCTACACCCAGCCCAACCACAGCAAAGCCGACAATTGCACCGACGATGGAGTGAGTGGTTGAAACCGGCCAGCCTTTCATCGAAGCGATAAGCAGCCAAAGACCTGCTGCCAGCAGGGCAGCAAGCATCCCATAAACAAGCAATTCAGGAGTGTTGGTCAAGAGAGCAGGGTCGATAATACCACGACGAATAGTAGAAGTGACCTGGCCGCCTGCGAGAAATGCACCAGCAAATTCAAAAATGGCTGCGACCAGTATGGCCTGTTTGATAGTGAGAGCCCCTGAGCCTACAGAGGTGCCCATGGCATTGGCGACATCATTAGCACCGATGCCCCAGGCCATGAAAAAACCAAATATAATAGCCAGAATTAGTAGTATCGTGCCGTATTCGCCGAGAATTTCCATTAATTAAGCTCCGGGGAAAAAATGAAAAAAGCCTATCGGGCTGAGCTGTATTTCTAATTGTTTTAAATCAACTGGATGGAAATCATTATACATTTTGGTCGTTACGAATCTATGACAAAAGTGCAGAAAAACCTTTGAATTACCTTGGCGTAGATCACTTGGCGTGTATGTGTATTTTTAACCGATATACAATGTTATAGTTTTGTCAGTGCCAATTTTTTTGGACCGAGATTAGCTCAAAGATGGCTTTTTATTGTTGTTAAATATCCTTTAATTACGTTCCGCATTACATATATTCATGATTTCCCATGTGATTCCTTATCCAATTCTTAACATCACAATGGTAGCCTTCTCGGTCTGTTAAGCTCTGCAGGAGTAAAGAAATAAAGTGGCTGCAAAAAAAATAGTCATTATTGAAGACGAACCCGATATCCTGGAAGTACTCAGCTACAATCTGAAAAGAGAAGGTTTTACAGTACTGGCTGCACTTGATGGTGATAGCGGTCTGTCACTGGTCAAAAATGAAAAACCAGACTTGGTCATTCTAGACCTGATGCTGCCGGGCATGGACGGCATAGGAATTTGCTCAACCATAAAAAACGACAGTGATTTAACAAATACGCTGGTTATCATGGTCACGGCTAAAGGGGAGGAGAGCGATATTGTCCTGGGACTAGGCGTTGGTGCAGACGATTATGTTGCCAAACCTTTCAGTCCCAGAGAATTGGTCGCTCGTGTCAAGGCTGTGTTAAGACGAGGTACCTTACTGGAAGAAAGTAGCCAGAAAGAAAAGATTGAGTGTGGTGAGTTGGTTGTAGATACTGGAAAACATCAAGTTCTGGTCAGGGGTGAAGAAGTTAAATTGACTGCAACAGAGTTCAGGATTTTGTATTATCTTGCGAGTCATCCAGGACGTGTTTATTCCAGAGAGCAATTGTTGAATAAGGCGTTAGGCGATGCCACCGTTGTGGTTGATCGAAACATAGACGTCCATATACGTGGTATTCGAAAAAAACTGGCGATTAGTCCGCCAGTGATAGAGACAATCCGGGGGGTTGGATACCGCTTTCAAGATATCAACTGATGAACTTTAATCCATCATTTTTCTGGCGAATACTGCTGGTATATGCTGGCATTCTAGTACTTAGTATCAGTTTATTGCTGTTTCATTTAGCCGGGCAATTAAGAGTCGACCTTGAAGACGGCTATATCCAGCAACTGCAAACCCAGGCTGAGCTGCTTGCATTACAAGCGGAACCTCATCTCCTTTCAGGTGATCTGGATAGTCTGATTGCTTTGAATTCTGAATTTTCCCGGCTTACGCAAAACCGCTTCACTATCGTCGATGATCAGGGCGTGGTGTTGGCAGACTCTCATGATAATCCTGCACGTATGGCAAATCATCTGCAGCGTCCGGAAATTCAAAATGCAATCAATAGTGGCAGTGGTCAAATTGCCCGCTTCAGTAGAACAATAACCGAAGATCTCGTTTATTTCGCAGTGCCAGTGTATGCACAAGGTGAATTAAGTGGGGTAGTCCGCTCTGCAGCTTTTATTAATGATATTGATACCGCAGTTAGCGAGGAACGTTCGGTGTTACTGCAAAAGGCACTACCGGTCATTGCCATTGGATTGATTCTGTTGGTTATGGTGGCATATTTACAATCGCAATCAGTTGAAAAATTGGCAGTGATTGCATCGGATATAGCCAATGGAAATTTTAAAGGCCGGGTGCCGGAAAGAAACGCACTGGGGTTGAGAAAAATTGCTGAAGTAATCAATCAGCTTGCGCGCAGTTCTGCTTCAAATTTGTCTGAGATAACAGCTGATAGAAACCGCCTTGCCGCTATTTTCGCCGGCATGGTCGAAGGTGTCATAGACGTAGACCAGAATCAGAAAATCCTTCACATCAACGATGCAGCAGCAAAACTGCTGAGTGTAAACACTTTGGAAAGTACCGGCAAAGCGGTCTGGCAGGAGGTCAGGCATAGTGAAATAACGCAGGCACTGGATGAGGCAATCAGAAACCAGACGGTCGTGAAAACCCAGATAAAGCTGATGTTTCCTGGTTCCCAAAAAGAGGATGAGTCGGTCGTAGATATCTATGCGGCATCATTGAGCGATGATTCAGGCAAGCCAATCGGTGCAGTTGTCGTGCTACATGATATCAGTGAATTAAAAAGCCTTGAGAGAATACGTACTGATTTTGTTGCCAATGCTTCGCATGAACTGAAAACACCGATAACAGCAATTCGCGGTTTATCGGAAAGTGTCATTGATGATGAATCGATCGACAGAGAGACCCTCTTGCACTTTATGAATCGCATACACTCCCAAAGTATCCGACTATCTCAGCTCGTCGGTGATTTGATGGCCCTGTCCAGGTTGGAAGTTGATTTTGGCAAAAGCCTATTTACTACCATTAACATGAACGTACTGCTAAGGAGCTCCATCAAGCTGGCCGAAACGGCTATAGAGCAGAAGCATCAGCAATTAGTGTTTAACTGCCCTGAAGACAATATTTTTGTTAAAGGTGACAGACAGAATATCAGTCAATTGATTGATAATTTGATCGATAATGCCATCAAGTATACGCCAGAAAATGGTCAGATTGGAGTGACACTGAGCCTTGAGAATAATTCAAACATGCTGCTTGAAGTAAGCGATACTGGAATCGGTATCAGTCCGCAATACCAGCAACGGATTTTTGAGCGTTTTTATCGCGTGGACAAGGCCAGATCAAGAAGCCTGGGAGGAACTGGTCTGGGTCTGGCCATTGTGAAAAATATTGCTGAGAAACATGGGGGTAGTATTCAACTTAAAAGCCAGGTAGGCAGAGGCTCAACATTCAGCTATCGCATGCCCTTGGCCGAGCCGTTAGAACAAGATATTCCCACTCTCAATTAGCACATTTCCACTCCTAGTTGATTTTGTCCCGAATTAGTCCAGACCTATTTTCGAGTAGTGCTTTATAAATTCTTTACCTTTTCTTTAAACCTTAACTTCATCTTAATATTTTCTTAATACTCCTCTGAAAAAATGCCGCCACTTGTTTCTGGTTTAACAAAAATTGACGGGGTTCTTAATATTATGAAACGAAATATCAAGTTTAAGCACATAGTCCTGGCGGCAGCACTGGCTCAGGTAACAAACGTTGCAAATGCTGCTGACAGGGAGTTGTTAGATATTTTGCTTCAAAACAATGCCATTACCCAGGAGCAGTATAATAGTCTGCTGGAACGGGATTCCATCAGCAGCGAAGACATTCTCAGTCAGCCCCAGACTGCAGTGGAAGAAAGCGTGATTGAGGAAATGGTGGCTGCTGAAGTAGCTGAACAAATTGAAAATGATTTTCCCGTAACTGCCAGTAGATCCAGTAGTGGTTTCCGGTTAGAAACACGTGATGGTAACTGGCAGACCAATTTGCAGTGGCGGGCACAGATGCGCTTTACCACCCCCTACCGCTCTGACCCCAGGCAGCTCTCCAACCTAAATTCTGGTGACCAGTCAAACTTTGAAGCACGTCGTTTGCGCATGAAAATTGGTGGCCATGGTCTGCAACCATGGATTCAGTATTATTTTGAAGTTGATCTTCAGCCCTCACGGGATGTGGATGATAGTAGTTCGTCCTCCAGTGCAAGAGTCATTGATTATCGTATAGACCTGGCTAAATGGGACTGGGGCGGTATCCGAATAGGTCAGTGGAAGGTTGACTTAAACCGAGAACGCGTCGACTCTTCCGGTCGCCAGCAGTTTGTAGAACGGTCTATTGCCAACAGGGTATTTACGATGGACCGTCAACTGGGCATCCAAATCAGGGGACACTTGTTCGAGGGAACGCCTGCAGATTTGCGTTATTACGCGGGAGTTTTCAATGGCGAGGGTCGTTCAGTAAACAACACAGATGATGATCTGATGTATATGGGCAGATTGCAATGGAACTTTATGGGTAGGGATCTGGCCTGGCGCCAAACAGATGTTGAATATACTGAGGAACCGACCGGTAGTTTGGCCATTGCAGGGTTCACTAATACAGGCAGCTGTACTCGCTGGTCTTCCTCGGGTTGCGGCAATCTTGATGGTTTTGATTCTCCTGCGATTGCAATGCCTGGCCAGTTTGATATTGAGCAGGTGGTCGAGGAGTTTGCCTTTAAATACAGAGGATTCTCAGCCCAGCAGGAATTTCATAGAAAGGTTATTGAGGATAATTCAGATAACAGCAGGCATGTCCTTACTGGGGGCTATGCACAGGCTGGCTACTTTTTCCATAACCTGTTTGAGGCCGTACCAGAAGATCTTGAGTTGGCCATGCGCTATGCCTATGTCGATGAGCCAAATGCCACCAATCGTGCGTTTGAGAATGAACGTAGAGAATTCACGGTGGGTGCCAACTGGTTTATCAATGGTCATGACAGCAAAATTACCCTGGATTATTCGCGTCTGAGCATTGATGACGGTTTATTGCGGATGAGCGATTCCGATAACCGTATGCGTATCCAGTGGGATGTCCAGTTTTAAGGATATTTTGCAGATAAGTTTAATGTCTTTATATGCTCTTAATAATCCTCTGGAAGAATGCTGTTTGACTTTTATCTGGCTATGCCAACAAAGCCATTGTGCTGGGAGTAATTTATGAAAACCTCTGAAAAAACTTACACTATTAAACATGCAATAGTGATCTCAGCTTTATTATTGGGTCTGACAGCCTGTTCTGGCGACAACCAGGAAAATGGAAATAATGTCAGCAGCCTGTCCGGCGTTGTCAGTTTGGACGGATCGAGTACGGTATTTCCGGTTAGTGAGGCAGTTGCTGAAGAATTTTTGGCGATTGAGCCCCAGGTTAGAGTGACCGTTGGTGTTTCAGGAACCGGTGGTGGTTTTCAGAAATTTGCTGCTGGCGAAATTGATATCAGTGATGCCTCCAGGGAAATTCGGCAGTCAGAAATTGATGCGGCTCGAGCCAATGGCATAGATTTCCTGGAAATCCCGGTAGCATTTGATGGTCTGTCAATAGTTGTTAACACGGCAAATGACTGGGTGGATTATCTAACGGTAGCAGAATTGAACATGATCTGGGAACCCGGCAGCAGTGTTGATTCCTGGAATGATGTGAGAGCTGAATGGCCAGATGAACCCCTGCGCTTGTATGGTCCAGGAACAGACTCGGGAACTTTTGACTATTTTACCGAGGTTATTAACGGAGATTCCGGAGCCTCCCGTCCAGACTATACCGCCAGTGAAGATGATAATGTCCTGGTGCAGGGCGTTAGCGGGGATATCAATGCCCTGGGGTTCTTTGGCTATGCCTATTACCTTGCCAATGACGATAAGCTGAAGCTGGTGCCGGTCGATGGTGGTGATGGGCCTGTCAGCCCCAGCATGGAAACCATTAACAACGGGAGTTATAGCCCCTTGTCACGTCCCATCTTTATTTATGTCAGCAAGCAAAGCGCAGCCAGGCCGGAAGTCAGGGCATTCACCGAATTCTATATAGATCAGGCGGCAGTACTGGCGGCTGAAGTTGGTTATGTGGCCCTGCCCGAGTCAGATTATCAGGCATCCAGAGAGCAGTTTGCCAATTTCTAGGATTGCTGCCAGGCCGACTTGTCCATGCTAGTGTACTGTGTTCTCAGTAAATATTCCGGCCTGCCTATTCATGGTAGAATCGCCCCGGAATTTTAATGAGAATCATGAGAAGAAAGTAATAATGCCCAAAAAAGCCTCATCGACAATCAGTAAATCCGGTAGGCTTTTTGGGGAATCCTGCATTGTTTTGTGGCTGGGAGCCTGTGCGGCAATCTCATTGCTGACAACAGCTGCGATTATCGGTTTGCTGCTGAAAGAATCCTTCACCTTTTTTGAAAATGTCAGTCCTCTGGAATTCTTTTTTGGAACCAGTTGGGTGCCCATTCTGCAACCCAGCTCCTATGGCGTGCTGCCTTTATTGTGGGGGACCTTGCAAGTCACTATTGGGGCAGCCATTATTGCCATTCCCCTGGGATTGGCATGTGCCATTTATCTCAGTGAGTATGCCTCTCCCAGAATGCGTTCCTATGTCAAGCCGATTCTGGAATTACTGGCAGGCATTCCGACGGTGGTATATGGGTATTTTGCCCTGACTTTTGTGACGCCCCTTTTACGATTATTCTTTCCGCAAGTGCAGGTGTTCAATGCCCTCAGCGCAGCCATTGTTGTGGGCATTATGATTTTACCGATGATAGCGACACTGAGTGATAATGCGCTGCGGGCAGTACCCGACAGTTTACGTCAGGGGGCCTATGCCCTGGGTGCAACTTCTTTTGAGGTGACCACCAAGGTGGTTGTACCAGCAGGCCTTTCAGGGGTAATGGCTTCTTTCCTATTGGCCATTTCCAGGGCTATCGGTGAAACCATGGCAGTGACTATTGCAGCAGGGCAGACACCGAATTTGACCTTGAGCATGTTTGAAAGCATACAAACAATGACAGCATACATTGTACAGGTCAGCCTGGGTGATACACCAACCGGTGGTATTGCCTACCAGACCCTGTTTGCAGTTGGCGCCTTATTGTTTGCTATTACCCTGATCATTAACATCTTCTCACAGTGGATTTTGGGCCGCTACAGAGAGGTATACGATTAATGTCACTTATTTCAGAAACAGACCGTAAAAAGCTCAACAGACGCAAACGTAAAGCAGTCATTTTTTCCCGGTTTTGTGCAGCAGTTACCTGGTCAAGCGTTTTGCTTTTGGCGGTATTGTTATACCAGGTTGCTGCAGATGGGATTGCCTGGCTGGATTGGCAATTTCTGAGTAGTTTCCCCTCCCGCTTTCCGGAACGTGCCGGCATCAAATCAGCGGTTGTTGGTACGCTTTGGCTGATTTCTCTGGTTGCCCTTATTTCAATTCCGATAGGGGTATCATCAGCCCTTTACCTGGAAGAATTTGCTAAGCCGGGAAAATTGAACAAGTTTATCGAAGTCAACATCTCCAATCTCGCCGGTGTGCCCTCAATTGTTTATGGCATTCTGGGCTTGGCATTTTTTGTAAGATTTTTTGCCCTGGAGCGCTCTTTATTATCCGGTGCCCTGACCATGAGTTTGCTGATCCTTCCGGTGATCATTATTGCCAGCCGCGAGGCAATTCGTACTGTGCCAATGAGCATACGTTATGCCGCTTTTTCACTTGGCGCCACCCGCTGGCAGACTACTTGGGCACATGTCTTGCCAGCTTCATTTCCTGGGATCATGACCGGCGTGATACTGGCTTTATCTCGTGCAATAGGAGAAACGGCCCCATTAATTATGATTGGAGCGCTCACCTTTGTAGCATTTTTACCGGCTGGTCCAATGGATTCTTTTACTGCTTTACCCATTCAGATTTATAACTGGATTTCCCGGCCCCAGGAGGAATTTCATGAGTTGGCTGCGGCCGGGATATTTGTACTTTTAGCTATTCTTTTGCTTTTGAATGCATCTGCCATTTATATTCGTAATAAAACTGAAAAGAGATTGAAGTAATGTCTGAAGCAGTGACCATCATCGAGAAGGGTAATGTGAATAATTCAAGCCATAAGTTTACTCAGGATGCTGCACTGGAATTACAGGATGTCAGTATCTACTATTCGGAAAACCCTGCCGTAAGAGGAGTTTCCTGCAAATTTCTTCGAAATAAAATCACTTCAATTATTGGTCCTTCTGGTTGTGGCAAGAGTACGCTGCTTCGCTCACTTAATCGAATGAATGATTTTATTGATGGGGTGAAAATCGAAGGGAAAATCAGTTTTGGCTCAGCCGACCTTTATGGAGAAGACGTTGATCCGGTCGAAGTCAGACGCCGTATCGGGATGGTTTTCCAGAAGCCCAATCCTTTTCCGAAGTCCATTTATAACAATATCGCCTGGGGCCCCAGTATAAACGGTTACGAAGGTTCCATGGATGAACTGGTTGAACAGTCCTTGAAGCAGGCTGCTCTGTGGGATGAGGTAAAAGACCGCTTACACGGATCGGCACTGAACCTCTCTGGAGGACAGCAGCAACGACTATGTATTGCCAGAGGCCTGGCTATGGATCCGGAAATTCTGCTGATGGATGAGCCTTGTTCTGCGCTTGACCCTATCTCTACAGCACATATAGAAGATTTGATGTTCGAGTTGAAATCACGTTATACGATCATCATTGTGACACACAACATGCAGCAGGCCTCCCGTATTTCTGACTATACGGCATTCATGGAGTTGGGGAAGCTAATAGAATTTGGTGATACTGAAACTGTTTTTACCAAGCCAAAAGTCAAGCGAACAGAAGAATATGTTACGGGCCGTTTTGGTTAAACATTAAAGGAAAATTATGTCTCTGCATTTACAGCGCGATTTGGATATCCTTAAAAAAGAAATTCTGAATATTGGCAGCCTGGTCGAAGAAGCTATCAACAATGCCATCAGGGCACTACGTAACAGGGATGCTGCCATAGCCCAGTCAGTCATCGATAAAGAGTATATCATTGATGAAAAAGAGGTTGATATAGAAGAGGAGTGTCTCAAGATGCTGGCCTTACATCAGCCAGTGGCAACTGATTTACGTTTTATTGTAGTAATACTGAAAGTTAATAATGATCTGGAAAGGATGGGAGACTTCGCAACAAATATCGCTCAGCGTGCAATTTTTTTATCCGAACATGATCCATTGCCGGACTTGCTTGAATTTATTGAAGAGTTACCTAATCTGGTTCAGGAAATGGTGCGTGACACATTGGATGCCCTGGTAAAGATGGATGTCACATTGGCACGTAAAGTCATGAAAGCTGATGACGCAGTGGATGATATAAACCGACAAATGTATCTGAAGGTTAATGAGGCCATTAAGAAAGATTCTTTGGTATCTGAGCGAGCCATCAGTCTGCTCTCTACTTCACGCTATTTAGAGCGAATCGGCGATCTGAGTACGAATATTGCTGAAGATGTGGTTTTCATGGTCGAAGGCAATGTGGTTCGCCATGATTCTGACCTGGAAGATTAATCGAGGGAAAGTGCCGGTTTTATTGACAAGTTAATGAGAATCATTATCATTAATTCTTATTAATCCGGATTTCCCATGCAAAAACTTCAACAAGCAAAAGGCTACCTGCTAGCTACAAGTTTACTCGCCCTGCTGACAGCCTGTTCTTCTCTCAGGCAGGATAGTGCTGTCTCCCCAGATGAGGTCATTTCGACCTATATTGACATTGCCCAGGCCAGTTACGAGGATTCCCTGATCTCGGCACGCATACTGGAAAATGCCATTGATGCGATGCTGGCCAATCCGAACGCCACCACCCTGAGCTATGCCAGAAACGCCTGGCTTGCAGCCAGAGTGCCCTATCAGCAGACTGAGGTGTATCGATTTGGTAATGCCGTGGTTGATGAGTGGGAAGTAAGGGTTAACTCCTGGCCCCTGGATGAAGGGCTCATCGATTACACCGCAGCTTCCTACGGACAGGAATCAGACAACAATTATTTTTATACGGCCAATATCATCGCCAATGAGCTCATTGATATCGGGGGAATTAGTGTGGATGCGGCACAGATTTCACCGCAGTTACTGGCTGAAACCCTGCATCAGATTGATGGTGTGGAGTCCAATGTGGCCACCGGCTATCACGTCATAGAGTTTTTACTGTGGGGGCAGGACCTCAACGGTACCAATCCGGGTGCCGGCAATCGTCCAGCCACGGATTATTCGCTGGAGAATTGCAGTAATGGTCATTGTGAGCGTCGCAGGGATTACCTGAAGGCAGCAATCAGTCTGCTGGTTGCCGATCTGGAAGAGATGGTATTCAACTGGCAGCCCAATGGAGCAGCCTATCAGGATTTGCTCAGGAAGGGACCGCAGGGCGGTCTGGCAACCATGTTGACTGGTATGGGCAGTCTGGCATACGGTGAACTGGCTGGTGAGAGGATCCGGCTGGGCCTCTTGCTGAATGATCCGGAAGAAGAACATGACTGTTTTTCCGATAACACCCATAATTCACATTACTATGATGCACTGGGCATCAAGAATGTGTATCTCGGAGAATATGAACGCATTGACGGCTCGCTGGTCAGCGGCCCTTCCCTGGAGGATCTGCTGGAGCAGGAGGCACCGGCTGTCGCTGCTGAAATGAGAGCAAGACTGGAGAGCACTGAACTGGCAATGAATGATTTACTGGCCGAGGCACGCCGTGGTAACACCTTTGATGTACTGATTGCCAGCAACAATGAGGCAGGGGAGGCGATCATCTCCAATATCGTGGATTCACTGATGGAAGAGACTCGAACGATTGAAAATGTAATTCGCGAGTTGAATCTACAGAACGTCAGTATTGAAGGTTCCACCAGTTTAAGTCCGCTTTAAGCCTTGCCGGGTGCAATACATTAATTAATAACTGCAGGCATACACATGAAAAGTCAGCTTGGTTTATTACTGCTTTGCAGTCTGGGGGCTCAAAGCCTGAGCGCCCAGGTTAATCCCTTGTCCATTTCTGAAGAAGGCCTGGATTATCTGGCCGGGCAGGCAATCTTCGAAAAAACCTGGGTCAGTTCACCGTCCTCTACGCGGGCGAGTGATGGGTTAGGGCCTTTGTACAATGCACGTTCCTGCGCCCAGTGCCATGTAGATGCGGGTAAAGGGACTGTGGAAGACTCGCTGGTGATTCGTATCAACCATCCGGATTTTGGTCAACAGCTGCAACCTCGTGCAGTGCCTGGACTGCCGGCTGAAACGCAGATTCTGATGGACTATAGCGAGTCATCTGTAAGGTTTGCGGACGGGACCCAGGTTCAGTTGCGCCAGCCCTCCTATCAGTTTCCGGAACTTGAAAGTGAGTTGCCTTTCTCTGCCCGCGTGGCACCTTCACTGGCTGGCATAGGTATCATTGCCAACATTCCCTATTTTGATCTCCTGGCCAGAGCCGACCCCAATGACCGCGATAATGATGGTATTTCAGGGCGTCCGGGTGCGGGACGTTTTGGCTGGAAAGGTGAACTTGATTCCCTGAGTGAACAGATAGCCCAGGCTCTGAGTCTGGATATAGGCATCAGTTCCACACTGTTCCCTGATCCCTATGCGGATTGCACCTCCACGCAACAGGACTGTCTGCGTATGCCGCATGGAGCCTCGCAGGAAGATGATGATATGGAACTTGGTATCGAAGCTTTCTACGCCCTGGTTAATTTCGTCAGACAGATCCCTGCTCCGATCAGTAGCGCTGTAGCAATGCCGGGAGAGGAGACTTTCAATCGTGTAGGATGCGCCGCCTGTCACGCCGGGGCATTCAATAATGGCAGTGTTAATCCCTATTCGGACTTGTTACTGCATGATATGGGAGAGGCGCTGGCAGATAACATGTCTAATGCGCAGTCGGCAGAATGGCGAACAGCCCCGCTGTGGGGTCTTTCTAGCCAGGCACAAGACACGGCACAACATTATCTGCATGATGGCCGGGCCAGAAATCTGGTCGAAGCAATTGTCTGGCATGGTGGTGAAGCAGAACAGGCAAAGCAGGCATTTATGGCACTGCCTGCTGCACAGCGTGACGATATCATCAGGTTTTTACAGAGTTTATAATGAGGCCATGATGAAGATACTGCGAATCTGGCTTTGCCTGGGACTGTTCAGTGCCACACAGTCGGGGCTGGCACAGAACCTGATAACCAGTGACGAAGGCTGGACCGCGATTAATCTGAAGGTTACGGATAAGCTGGTCATTCCGGCTTATGAAAATCTGCAGACAGCATCGCTGGACCTGCAGGCAGCCAGTGTCAATTTCTGCAGGGCCCCAGTAACAACTTCACTAAGGCAGTTGCAGGCTGCCTATATCGGCATGATGGATGCCTGGCAGGCTGTGCAACACATTCAGTTCGGACCCATTACCTATTTCAACTGGAATTTCCGCATGCAGTATTGGCCGGATGAGCGTGGTACCAGTGGCCGGCAACTGGATGCAGCGATTGCTGCCGCAGATGCCGGGATACTCAATGTTGACAGTTTTTCACGACAGAGTGTTGGCATACAGGGCCTGCCGGCGCTGGAGCGCTTGCTCTTTGCCGATACGGCGCTGGAGGACTACCAGAACAATGACTACCTGTGCCCGCTGAGTGAAATGATTGCGGCAAATCTCAATGAAATAAGCGCAGGAGTGCTTGAGCGCTGGCTTGATGAGTATCGGGATGTGGTGTTAGAACCTGATTCCGGTGGCGTCTTTGAAGATGCCGAGGATCTCAGTATAGAGTTTCTCAAGGCCCTGCAGGAATCCCTGAGCAAAATTCGAGACCAGAAGCTGACCCCTGTTATCGGAGAGGATTTTGCGCGAGTACGTACACGCAATGCTGAGTCCTGGCGTTCACAGCGTTCACTGGCCAATATCAAATTCAATGTTTTAGCCTTGCAAACCCTGTTCATGGCCTACTCGGAAGCATTCTATGCAGACGATGTCGAGGCTGTTCTTGCAGCCTTTGCAGCACTCAATACGACACTTGCACAAGCCCCGGATAACATGCTTTCTGCACAAGATAATCAAGCGGATTATGAGCGCCTGCAAGTTATCCATACGCAAATTGATGCCGTGCATGAAGCCTTTGAAAATGCCCTGAAGGCAACAGATTTGTATCTTGGCTTCAACAGCCTTGATGGAGACTAGCCTCATGTCAGCTGTGCAAGTGCATCGACGTTCCTTTCTGACAATGGCACTTCTGGGTGCCGCGTCCCCTGCGCTTGCTATTCCCCAGGTTTCTGAGAGGCCAGTTTTTTTAAGCGCTGCTTCAGACAGTGATACCGGGCACTGGGTGAAGGCTTTCACCATCAGGGACAATCACTTCGAAGAGCTTTATAGCCATCACCTTCCCGAGCGTGCCCATGACGTGGTTCTGCACCCTCGCAAGCAGCACTATGTGACAATTGCCAGGCGACCGGGCACATTCATGCTCTTGGGTGATGTCCAAAGTGGAGCGGTTTTACAGGAGCTGGATGCAGCCGCAGAAAGACACTTTTACGGACACGGTGTGTTTTCTGCAGACGGTGAATATTTCTATACGACTGAAAATGCCTACAATGACACGCATGGTGAGCATGGACGTATTGGTGTTTGGCGCTTTAATCATACAGCGGGCACCTTGGAGCGGATCAATGAGTTTTACAGCTATGGTATTGGGCCACATGAATTACTGTTGATGCCTGATCAGGAAACACTGGTAATTGCCAATGGCGGAATACGCACACATCCGGACTCGGAGCGTGACAAGCTCAATATCGATATCATGCAGCCCAGTCTTGTCTACATCGAGCGGCAAACGGGTAAATTACTCGAGATGCATTCTCTGCCTGCGGAATATCATCAGGCCAGTATTCGACATATTGATGTGAATGCTTCCTCCCAGGTTGCCATTGCCATTCAATTTGAAGGCGAACCTTTTATGAGTGCTCCATTGATAGCAACACACCGACGAGGTGAAGCTATCCGAACCTTGATGGCGCCGGAACAGGTGCAGTCACAACTACAGCAATATGTTGGATCGATTCGTTTTGACCACAGTGGGCGTTTTTTTGTTGCTTCCTGTCCCCGGGCCAATGTGCTGACCTTCTGGGATGCTGAAAACGGGGAATTCATCTCACAGCTCAGGGCGCGCGATGTCTGTGGCGTCTGCGCTTATGGCAACGGGTTCGTGTTCAGTACAGGAACAGGACGTCTGGCTTATTTTGATCTGGAGCAAGACAGCCTGGAAAACATCACGGATGAACAGGAGCTGAGGGGGCTATTCTGGGATAATCATTTAGCGGTGAGTTTCTGATGCTAAAAATGATTCCTTTTTCTTTAGTCAGCCTGCTGGCGGCAGCTGTGGTTTTTGCAGCCAGTGATGATGAGAGGCTGAGGCAATCCCGAATGACAGACCTGGGAGCGGCCCTGTTTTTTGATGTCAATCTTTCCCGCGACCGTACACAAAGCTGTGCGAGCTGTCATGATCCAGCCAGAGCATTTATTGACTGGCGGGATAATGGCGTGGCTGCGGCTGCTTCTCTTGGTGGTGACATGGTCTCACTGGGAGATCGTAATGCTCCGACCCTTTCCTATGCGTCCCTGATCCCGGCTTTTCATCGAAACACGGAGGGCGAATATGTCGGCGGGCTGTTTCTTGATGGTAGAGCAGCGGATCTGGCCGGGCAGGCTGGTGGCCCACCACTTAATCCGCTTGAAATGGCACAACCGGATAAATCAGCGGTAGTTGAGCGCCTGCAGGAAAGCGAAATGTATCAGGTCGCTTTCAAAGCGCTTTTTGGCGACGCCATTTTTACGGATGTGAATGCTGCCTATGAGGCAATGACGCAGAGCATTGCCGCTTTCGAACAGCAAGAGTTTTTTTCACCCTTTGATTCCAAATATGACCGCTATCTGCGTGGAGAGTATCAACTAAGCCGTGAAGAAGAACTTGGAATGACCCTGTTTTTTTCCGAACAATTTACCAACTGTAATCAGTGCCATCAGTTAAATATACTACCAGGATCAGAACGTGAGACATTTACCAATTACCGCTACCACAATATTGGCGTGCCGCGTAATCGGTCATTACGGATTGCGAATGGCTTGATGGACGGCCATACGGATCAGGGCTTGCTGGCTAATCCGCTGGTTGATGACCCTGCCCAGGCTGGTAAATTTAAAGTGCCAACCCTGCGTAATGTCGCTATCACTGCACCATACATGCATAATGGTGTTTTTCAGGAACTGGAGACGGTTATCCAGTTTTACAACAAATACAATAGCAGAAGTGAAGCGGCCCAGATAAACCCGGAAACCAATGAACACTGGGGGGAGCCGGAGCTTTCTGCTAATATTTCTCTGACGGAACTGGAATCAGGTCCATTTCTGGACGAACGAAGAGTTAATGCCCTCGTTGCATTTCTGAAATTATTAACAGATAGACGTTACGAAGTCCTCCTCGAATCCAATAATTAATTCATACGAGCAAGAACTTATTCATGAAATTTGCTGAAACAGAAATTAGCGCGCGCCTGAAAGATCAGCCGGGCGGCATACTTGGAAGATTCTGTACGCTGGTTGGCATAAATGTTGATGAGCTTTCCACCATCCGGGCTTTTTTCGATATCTATAACCGCGAGGGAAACCGCTTAAGCGGCAGTAGCAATGGCGATCATGTGCTGCAGAATATTTTCAAAGGTGAAACCGGAAAAATTTTTACCAAAGCAGTCGAGTATCGGCCTTTTCAGGATGCTGAACTGATAACCATGATTCAGGGGCTTGTCGCTGCTGATATCAAGGACATCGAATTTCGTTATACATCCCGTGGTGATCACTTTGCATTCTCAAAACCCAGTGACAGTGAAAAAGCTGCCGATAATATACGAATCGCTCACGACAAATATGTCTATTTCCTGAAAATGTTAAAGGCAGTCGAAACCTTTATTGACAATAATGAAGCACAGCTAAAACTCTGGCAGGGTTTCAGAGACGTTGAGAAGGTTGCAGAAAATATCCGTATGCTGGACCTGATTGTGCAGAATCTCGACATGGAACCCGATGGAACAGATACCATCAAGACTTCAGGTTTGACGCTGGATGATCTTGGCTTAACAGTAGAACTGGATCCGGATGTGGCCAAAGAAACCGGTATGACGACAACACAGATTAAATCTCACTGTCACCTGCCTGGCAATGCTGCTGCCGAGTTTGTTCAGGTTTGTGGACTACAGATCTATGCCCAGGAAGCCATGATGGTGGCTCAGCTCATCGAATATGCCGAATCGGTTAGAGATATTGATGCTCCCTACTATGGGGCTTTTCCGAAAGTCCTGCCACAGGATGAAGGTGGTTTGCGCTTTTCTTTTCATAATTTTCATCATGCCTATCTCTTGAGAGAGGGACAGGGTGGGACCCCTGGCATTGATATTTCAGCAGCGATGTACAAGGAGTTGGGCGGCAGCGAATCGCTGATGAAACATCTGCAGGAAAATGAACTGGTCACTGAAAATGTCATTCGAGAGAATGACTTCCGCCGCGGCAGGTCCAACAAACTGCGCTGGGCCGAGTCAAAAACCCGTCAGCAACTGGAAACTGCCCTTGATGATTTTGACGAGACGAAGGCTCAGGACAGCCCGCTGCGGGTCAAATTAATCGAACATTTTCTGGGCAGTGTCAGTGAAAATTTTGGCGATTTTTCCCTGGGTGAAATTGACCCTGATAGTGGCGAGGCGGTTACTGTGGTGGTTCTGCCGTCACCCAACATGGCAGGGAAATCAACCTCCCTCAAGGCGCTTGGCCTGATTCTGCAGGGTGCGCTGATGGGAAGAACTGTTGCCGCTGAAAGTGCTGAGTTAACAGTGCCTGACCAGATATTCCATAATTTTAATGTTGAAGATGACCTGACTCATCAGCGTAGTACCTTCAAGGCCCAGCTGGAAAATATCAAGGATTTTCTGGATACGGCAAGCATCCACTCGCTGGGCCTGTTTGATGAACTGTTTAACGGAACCAGTGCCGATTACCAGCTGGCGCTGGCCTGGGCTTTTCTGGAAAAATGCAGTCAGCGTAAACTGCGTGTCATGATTTCCACCCATAACCGGGATCTTGAATATTACAGCGATCCGGATGGCTATGATCATATCAAGGGCTCACATGGGCGCCCGATAGATGCCATCAACCCCAAAGGCGGGCGCCATGCCAAAACAGTCTCCATCGGACATGATCATAAGTTCAAGTACGGTTCGGAAAGAGACAGTGAAGCGCTGATCATTGCAAGGGAGGTATTAAGTCCCGCTCACGATGACATTTTGCAGCGGGCCGATGAGATTCTGGCGCATATCCGCGCTGAGAGGGATTAAATTCTCGCGAAAGCGTCCAGCACCAGACTGCTTGTGAGAATCTGTGGCAGGATTTCGGCAGGGGCATTGGGATCTGCCGGGAACAGCAGATACAGGGGAACGCCGCTGGTCTCATATTGCTGCAGTACCCGGGTGATTTCAGGATCATTATTGGTCCAGTCGCCCTTGAGATAGGCAACGTTATGTTGTTGTAATCCTGCCGTGAATTCCTCAGAACTCAAGGCCACCCTTTCATTAACCAGACAGGTAATGCACCAGCTTGCCGTCATATTGACGAAGACTGCCTGGCCACCGTTTCGCAGCTCGGCCAGTCGAGCAGCGCTGTATGCCTCGAAGTTGGCATCTTCACTGACAGCTGTTGAGGCAGGGTTGCTTCTGAGCAGGGGAGAGCGCAAGACACCCAGGGTGACAGCCAGACAGAGAATAATTAGCAGGACATTGGCATAGCGCCAGAAAGCCGACTGGATTTCTCTGCGTTGGGCATGCAGCCAGGCGGCAAAGGCCAGTAGCAGGCAGCAGCCTGTTACCAGTGCCATGGCACTGGGTCCTGCCTGATTACCCAGTACCCACAATAACCAGACAGCGGTTGCGTATAGTGGGAAAGCCAGTACCTGCTTGAATCTCAGCATCCATTTGCCAGGATGTGGAAGGAGACTGGACAGTGCCGGGTTAAAGGAAATCAACAGGAAGGGCAAAGCCATACCCAGTCCCAGTGCAATAAAAACCGAAAGGGCGGTTAAAGGCGGCTGGGTGAAGGCAAAACCCAGAGCCGCCCCCATGAAAGGTGCTGTGCAAGGACTGGCGACTACACTGGCCAGTACGCCGGTAAAAAATGAGCCCTTGTAACCCTCTTTGTCTTGTAATTCGCTGCCGACACCCATAATAGCTGTGCCAAACTCGACGACTCCCGACATGGAAAGGCCCATCACAAAAAACAGGAAGACCAGCAAGCTGACAAACCAGGTAGACTGCAGATGGAAGCCCCAGCCAATCAGCGAACCGCCTGCCTGTAAAGTCAGCAGTACCGAGGCCAGCACTAGAAAGGCCAGCACTACGCCAGCAGTATAGGCCAGGCCATGCAAGCGCTTTTCCTGCTGGGATGCCTTGCTGTTAGAAGAAAGGCTTAAAATTTTCAGTGAGAGCACTGGGAAAACACAGGGCATCAGGTTAAGGATCAAGCCACCCAGCATGGCAAAGCCAAATACCAGCAGGAGATTCATATCAGCACGGGATTCGCCCAAACTAGTACTGTTCGATAACAGATTCAGATCAGCCGCGCTTAGCCCATCGGGTTGCGCACTGACCTCGTAGGCAGTCTGGGCGCCGGAATCATCAGTGACAACGATTAAACCGGTGATTTCCTCAGGAGCAGCACTCAGGCGAGGATGGTGTCCCTGGGATAACTGCAGGCTGGAAAGCTGATGGGTGATTTCCTGTTCTGAATTATAATCAAAAACTCGGTGTTCGCCGGGAATGAATCGAATGCTTTGGGCATTTCCAAATACCGCTTCGGTAGCCTGCACCAGAATATTCAGCCGGGCATCAGCAATGGAAAAACTGGCGTCAAAACTGACAGCCGAGGTGGGCAGTGCAGCACGGGTCTGAGCAAAGCCTGCCCGCCAAGTTTCATTCACAGCGATCTGTTCGGGCGGCAGCACCGGTAAATTGAGGGAAACTGTTGCGCCACCGGGTATGCAGATTTCCTCACATTCCAGCCACTGTACATCTGCTGTGATTTCCAGCGTGTTTGCTGAAAAACTGGCTGGAATACTCAGTTGGGTCAGCAGGAAAATTTCATCCTCGTAGCCAAAGTCGACCAGATCAGCAGGCAGTTCTATACGCTCGGGTGTTGGCCAGACAATCTCTCCAGCTGTGACTCCTTCCGGCAGGTTCCAGTCGATCATGGTAGCTCGACCGGCATCACCCGGATTTTTCCAGTAGGTATGCCAACCTTCCATGTGATCAAGGCGCAGCGCGACCCAGGTGTCGCTACCCGGCGAGACAGCTGTCATCTCGGAGATCAGCTGGGCATCCACGTGTTCACCGATCACAAGCTCCTGAGCCTGCAGGCTGTTAGTGATAAACAGCATGAGTGACAGAACGCTGAATTTGAGTATTTTCAACATTGCGTATTGGTTTTTTCTGCTCAAAGTATGGATATGGTACTGATATTTGACGATTTTTTCAGCTTTTCGTTACAGTTCAATTATGTAAAAAAACAGTAAGTCAGGCGGGTTTTCAGTCACGGCTGAGGGACTGGCTACCGTCAGACGGTCCAAAAGCCAGGCTTTTAATGCCGTTGTCATAGTCGACATTGACATAATTCTGCATTTCCGGCCAGCGGTTCATGAGCATACGGTGCTCTATTTGCATGGATTCGGGGATGGCCGAAAGCCCTGCTTCCTGGTAGATGTAGAAAATATCGGCCTCCAGTTCGGCACCAACCAGCTGCAATTCAATTTCATTGCCACTGCCATCCCAGAGGTGGAAATCCCGCACCAGCGTCAGACCGGCAAGTGCCTGAGCACGAATGTTTTCCAGACCGTTGGGGTATTCAGTTAAATTGATCAGGGCAAATTCCACATCATGGGCATGGGTTTGATGCACTATTTCCATCATCCGGGTGTTGGGGTTATAGGAAATGGTACTCAGGATGGTTTGCAGCCGGTGAGCAGACACACCGGCTGGCAGGCTTAATGTCAGGACGCTGATGAAAAGCGTTAGGCTAAGGCGCATCAGTCGCTGCTGGGTTCTAGTGGTACTTCATTGCCCCGGCCTGCTGCTTCACCGGTTTCGGCTTCCTGCAGTTCGACCAGCAGGTCTGCCATGAGGTTACGACTCGGGTTGTCCGAGCGATACAGTTCTAGGCGGGAGCGCTGTATCTCCTGTGGAAAGCGGTTATTGCTCATGTCAACATCCGCGATTCGCTGCTGCGGATCCAGTTCAACAGATACAATGGCTTCCTCGCTCAGCAACATCCGGGTAATGTTTTTTGGGTTGGTGCGCCAAATCTCGGCAGGAATCATCATGTCTTCCGTTTGTCCATTTGCGTATTCAATGCGCAGGGGCAGTGGCATCACCAGCCCACCAATGTTGTCAAAGTCGAGGAAATAAATACGCAGGCCTTCGGCAATGGACTGGTCGAGCAAAGCCAGTTCCCAGTCTTCCAGACTTTCACGAAAAGTTGTGTATTCGTTACGGTCGGCATTGGACACGGTGAATTCATCGTTTTCGTTGTAGAGGTCCTGCAACTCCGGAAACAGATCTACCCGCTTGGGCAAATCTTCATTGCGCAATTGCGTCAGGGAAACCGGCTCTTCGGCTTCTTCTTCACGCTCAATGGGAAATTCAACTTCCGGATTCTGGGTCGAGACCTGGTATTCCCGAATATCACTCAGGGCAATGTCAACATGGTCCGTACTGTAAAACCAGCCACGCCAGAACCAGTCAAGGTCGACAGCTGAAGCGTCTTCCATGGTCCTGAAAAAATCAGAGGGCGTGGGTCGTTTGAACATCCAGCGCTTGGCATATTGCTTGAAAGCGAAGTCGAAAAGCTCCCGACCCATGACCGTCTCACGCAGGATGGTGAGAGCAGTAGCCGGTTTGCCGTAGGCATTGTTGCCAAACTGCAAAATGGATTCCGAGTTGGTCATGATGGGGACCTGGTTCTGAGAGCGCATGTACCCGGTGATATTGGCCGGGTCACCGCGGCCTGAAGGATAATCGTCTTCCCATTCCCGTTCAGCAAGAAATTGCAGAAAGGTGTTGAGTCCCTCATCCATCCAGGTCCACTGGCGTTCATCGGAGTTGACAATCATCGGGAAATAACCGTGACCGATTTCATGGATGATCACTGAAATCAGACCATATTTGGTGCGCCTGGAATAGGTGCGCTCCTGGGTTTCCTCATCGACTTCCGGGCGATAGCCATTAAACGTGATCATGGGGTATTCCATACCACCGGCTTCCCAGGCGTTGACCGAAATGGCGTACGGGTAGGGGTAGTTGAAAGAAAAGCGGGAATACACATCCATGGTATGTGCCACCGAGTGAGTGGAAAACTGTGACCACAGAGGCTCTGCCTCCGGGGGATAGAATGACATTGCCATTACCAGCGGCATGTCTTTATCGTCCTGCTGGTGTCCAAGCGCATCCCAGATATATTTGCGCGAGCTGGCCCAGGCAAAATCCCTGACGTTTTCTGCCTCGAAAATCCAGGTCACCATCTCATCCGTGCCTTCGGCCTGATTGGCTTCGGCTTCTTCAGGGGTCACGATAAAGACAGGGGTGGCCGATTCGCGGGCAGCTTCGAGGCGATCACGTTGCTCATCACTAAGCACCTGATTGGGGTTCTGTAATTCACCCGTGGCTGCAACGATATGGTCAGCGGGAACAGTAAGGCGTACTTCGAAATCACCGAATTCCAGCGTGAACTCTCCTCGACCAACAAACTGCTTATTTTGCCAGCCGGTGTAATCCGTATAGGATGCCACCCGCGGGTACCACTGTGAGAGCGCGAACTGATAGGTGTCACTGTCCTCGAAATATTCATAGCCACCACGGCCGACGATGACATCCTGGTTGATGATGTTGTGTTGCCAGTCTATTTCAATACTGACGGAGTCTCCGGTTTCCAGGGCTTCATCCAAATCAACACGCATCATGGTGCCATTGATCTGGGTGTTGAGTATGTCGCCCCGTACTTCCTGTACTCGGCTTATCTGGAAGCCGCCCTGAAACTCTTCAAAGGCTCTTTCGCGTCGCAGGGTAAAGAAGCTCAGCCGGTCTTCGCCACCGGCAGTTTCAGTTGTACGGGCGATAGAATCGTTTCGAAAGCGGTTCTGATCGAGCTGAATCCACAGGTAATTCAGGGTGTCAGGTGAGTTGTTGGTATAGGTAATGGTTTCCGAGGCAGTAATACTCTGGTTATCTTCATTGAGAGTGGCTTCAATGTAATAGTCGGCACCTTGTTGCCAGTACTGGTTGCCTGGCGCTCCGGAGGCACTGCGGAAATTATTCGCAGTTGGCAATATTTCATCCAGCTGGCGGAATTTATCCTCGAAATCTCCCTTGGTCTGGCTGACTTGCGCACTGGCCGAGATGCTGATCAGTAAGGCCAGGCTGCTGATAATTATTTGTTTCATGCCCTTTACCTGTTAGTCAATAAGCAATAAAGTATACCGATTCTGTGAACAGACTGTAATAATTAGGGGTGATTTAGCAGGCCTGTCCTGTGCTATAATCGCAATACAAAGAATTGAGCTCTCTGTGCTTATTTCGGAATGGCAGTGCTTGATAAAGACAGACCAGTGCTGGCGCCCTGCAGAGCAGCGAATACAAGGCAAAAAGCATAAAAAAATGCTTGATAATCAAAAGGTTGGAGGAAGAGTAATGCAAGGTAAAGTTATTTCATTGCTTGCATCGGGACTTTTTTGTGTACTGGGGAGTTCTGCCCAGGCGCAGGGAATTTTCGGGCATTGGGATCCCATTATGCATGAGGACATGGAAGAGCGAATTCCAGGTCCTTTTGTCGGGGACTATGCCGGATTGCCGGTTAATGACGCTGCACGACTGCGGGCCGATAGCTGGCAGCCCTCTTTGCTGACCCTGCCTGAACATCAGTGTAAACCGCACCCTTCCACCTACGGTTTTCGTGGTGTGGGCAATCTATATGTGTGGCAGGAACTGGATCCGGTTTCCCTGGAAGAAGTCAAAATTGGCACGCATATCCGTTGGCAGGCCCAGCGTCGCACCATCTGGATGGATGGACGTGAGCATCCGGATGAAATGGCACCTCACACCTGGCAGGGATTTTCTACCGGCGAATGGCAGGGCGACCGTCTGGTCGTCACCACCACTCACCTGAAAGCAGGTTGGATGCGCCGTAATGGCCTGGCCCTGAGTGATCAGGCCCATATGGTTGAATATTTCATTCCCCAGCCTGATACCGAAACCATGTTGCATATCTACATGGTTGAAGACCCTGTTTATCTGGATAGCGTGTTCTTTAAATCCAACGGTTTCTCCAAGCGGGAGCTCACTGATATGCAGCCTTATCCCTGCCGTCCGGCAACTGAAATTCCCCGTGTTGAGGGAGAAGTTCCCCATAACATGCCAGGTGAATCCACCTATGCTCGGGAGTTCTCCGAGATCTATGGTGTTCCTGTCGAAGCAGGGCGTGGTGCTGGTATAACCATGATGCCGGAATATTTTGATATCGTGCAGGAATGGCGCATGAACAACATGACCCGGGAAGAAAGACTTGGCGATGGCCAGTTCAACCCTGGCTCGGAATAAGCAATCCGCTAATTTACAGCATTAAAAAAGGAGGCTTCGGCCTCCTTTTTTAATGCCTGTTGCTTTGTGTATCAGGCATCCATATCCAGATACCAGGTTCTTGCTTTGACGATGGAATGAAAGCCGATTTTCTCCATAATAGGCCTGCTGCTTTCTTTGGCTTCGTTGCAAATAAATTCCAGATTGAGCGACTTTGCCACCTGCAGCCGGGTTTTTATCAGCGCTGAGTAAACTCCCTGTCCCTGGAATTCAGGAAGCACACAGCCGCCAAAAAAGAAGCCAAAGCGTGAGTGCTCTGGCACGATGAAACGGGCTGCCCCGACCGGCTGTTGCTTGATGTAAGCCAGATAGTATTTAAAGTTCGGGAATTTCATACTTTCTTCAATATAGGCATGGTCCTGCGGGCTGGGCTGACCGAAGGCAGCTTCAGTGACACAGAGAAAATCTGCCACATCCTTCGCCTTTCTGAGTTCTTTGACCTGAATGTCGGGTGACTTGTCTTGCTTTAATTCAAATTGCAGTAATGGCAGGACAGTAAGTGTGACAGTGTCCAGTTGTTCAAAGCCTTCATTGGCCAGACAGTTTTCCAGATCTTTAGGGACATCATGTTGATAAACCCGGCACATGACTTTTCCACCAAGCTGCTTTAATGACTGCATTTCATCATGCAAGGCGGGAGCGGTGTGTTGCGGTGGGATCTGCCAGTAGCTGATGAAGGTGAAATTGCCAGGGCCTACCAGTTTCACGAAATACTGATTATGCACAACAGTGACGACTGGTGGATAACGCGGTTCAGCGCGGGTTTCCCTGTCATAGATGTTGAGGATTTCTTCACGGGTATAGTTCATTAGCCTGTACCGGGTGCTTTATCCGCCCTTGACTGAGTTCCCCTTTGAAAAGTAGCGATATGCTCTTCTGGCTGAGGATACTACGCTTTCAGAGATTATAGCCATGAATGAACTTGCTATTGGCTATTCATCAGAGGGAAGGGTTTTAGGCTCAATACAGAGCCTTCGCATTCTGCTTTTGAACCAACTCATTTTAAACAGAGCTAAAAATAACGTGCAAAAAAAAGCAGCCCGAAGGCTGCTTTTTTTGATGATATCAGTGATATCTAGTTGGCTGCTACAGCCTGCTGGTCATTGATTCGCATCTGGAAAGGTACGCTTTCAACAATACCTTTAACGATGTCAGAGAATCGATAATCACCAGGTTCTGCACGTCGTACAATTTCACGTACGTAAGGCATGTCGGTGTGCTCGATTGGTCGAGCCAGTGCGAACTGCATTAATTTCTCTGTCATTGTTCTGACAAAGATATCTTCGTTCGCGCTTAACCAGCCCCTGACATCAGAAACGTCATTAACCTCAGTGCCATCAAACAGCGTAGTAACTGCGTTAATTCGAACGGGGCCACTGCCACGATCGTCGAATTCACGATAGCGTCCGATACCGTCAAAGTTTTCCATAGCGATGCCAATGGCATCCATCAGGACATGACAGGAAGAACACACGGGGTCAGCCCGGTGAGCTTCCATCATGTCACGCAGTGACTGGGGTACACCATCTGCCGGTACCAGGTTGGTGTCGACATTGGGTGGTGGTTCGGGTGGCGGCGTACCGACCAGGTTGGTCAGGAAGTATTTACCACGAGTTACCAGTGAAGTACGGATTGACAGTGAAGTCAGGGTCAGAATACTGCTGTGCCCCAGAATTCCGCGTCGCTCTTCCTGTGGGACGTCGACACGACGCATACGGCTGCCCAGAATACCCGGGATACCATAAACAGCGGCGAGGTCCTCATTAACATAGGTGTAATCAGCATCAATCAGGTCGGTCACACTCTTGTCTTCATCTACGATGCTGCTGAACAGCATTTTTGTTTCCAGAATGGATGACTGTCTAAGGTTGTCATCATAGTCCGGGAACAGGAAGGGATCCGGTACGATGGCGTTCAGATTTCGCAGCTGGAACCATTGTTCGGCAAAATTGTTTGTCAGGTTCTCCGCTTTGGGATCAGCCAGCATACGCTCAACCTGGGCATCCAGAATATCAGGGTTGCTCAGGCGGCTTTCAGCAGCCAGGTTGATCAGCTCTTCATCAGGAGTAGAACTCCAGATGAAATAAGAGAGTCTGGTAGCCAGTTCAAGATCAGAAATCTGGTAAGCCTGACCCGGTGCAACTCCGGCAGGAATATCTTCAGATCTGAACAGGAATTCAGGGCCTGAAATGATGCGACGAATACCAGTTTCAATGCCTTTTTCAAAGCCGCCGATTTCATTGCCGATTTCATAGAAGCCCAGCAGGTCTGAAATTTCATTTTCAGTGACAGGGCGACGATAGGCTTGACGCGCCAGGTTTGAAAGAATTTCATTGGCACAGGCCAGCTGCTCATCTTCCAGCGCTCCCGGCTCACAGATAAAGATCATTTCACGGCTGGCAGTCATGCCTTTGCCTGTCGGATTTAAAGGTCCGCGAACTTCAACATTGTCCAGCTGAGGCGGCCCTTTCAGAACGTCAAGGTCAAGGGAAGTACGGCCATGCTGTTTCCAGATTTCAGCATCCGGTGAAGCGGGCTTGGCGATGAAGTTAACAGTCACTTCATGCATGCCTGCATCCATGGTGGTTCTGAAGCGAAAACGTTCATCGATTTCTTCAGCCAGTGCAAAGCTGTTGGAGTCCAGTTCATGCTGTTCGGTATCCTTGAAGCCACCAAATTCAGCAGAATGCACCAGTTCTTTGTCGATACTGACAACCAGGGTATGGGCAAATTCAATACCACGAGCCTCATCCTGAATGGTACGGATCAGTTTCGGGCTGAATTCATATTCACCATCCAGAGGCGCGTAATGATTGAAAACGATACCACCAATGGTGCCAATTGGCGCACCTTCAACGCGCTTGTCACCAGAGCTGTCACGCGGCACACGGTAAACGCTGAAATCGGGAGGCATATCCATGTTACCGACGGCAAGACTGGCAACACGTCCGGATGCAGCCACAAAGGCTTCCAGGGTTGTTGCTGAAACCTGCAGGGCAGGTGCCATATTATCGAAACCTTCAGCAGAGTTATCAGCCGCCAGCAGGGTGGTTGCATCAATTTCCAGACCAAGAATGTCACGAACTGAATTCTGATACTCTCTTCTGTTCAGGCGGGGAAGAACCGGAGAACCAGGATTGGGGTTTTCCCTAGCTTCCTGGTCAAAAACTGCTTCGAGAGAGGCAACAAAAGTTTGACGCTGCTCATCACTCGGTTTCGGTTCACCCAGCGGTGGCATCTGGCCAGTGGACAGTTTCTTGATAGCCGTTTCCCAGATTTCACCTTCTTCATGGACGAAATCAGGGGCAGCGTATTCCAGTGACAAGCCGCCTGTGTAATCTGTCTCATTATGGCAGGTAACACAGTAGTCATAGATCATATCCCACTGCTCATCCAGTGGAGGCAGTTCTGCGATTGCAGCAAGCCTGGCAGCTTCCCGCTCTTCTGCCGTAAGTTCAACAGAAGCCTCCTCATTTGAATTATTACAGGCACTGAGTCCGAAACCCATGCCCGCAATGACTGCTGTAATCAGAATTTTCTTTTTCATAACTTACCTATTGCTTCGATTTATTTATTTAATTAAGGGTTATTAAGCCTCAGCGGACTCTTCACTAGAAGCCGGGGGAACATATTCCTCAATTGCAATGCCCTGCGCATTCATGGCCTCTGTTAACAGGGTGACGATCTCATCATAAACGGGCTCTTCTGCCGGCTCCTCATCTTCTTCAGAAAATTCAGGAACACCTTGAGCTATATCAAGAGCTGTTCTGTTACTGTGATCACGGATGCTCAGGTCAGCACCATTGTCGATCAAATACTGCACAACGGCTTCTCGGCCCATTGCTGCAGCATGGTGCAATACTGTGGTGCCATCTTTTGAAGTGGCATTAATGTTTGCTCCATGTTCAATCAAAAGCTCAACACCCGGGCTGAGTTCTTCAATAGTTGGGATGTACTCTTCATCATCCATGGTGCCAGGTCTGTAGATCCCGGGAACCACCACGAATGCGGCTGACAGCGGGAAGTATTTCTCATCCTTGTTGAGAGAGTTCGGGTCGGCGCCATGTTCAAGAAACAGAGCCATCAATTCCTGCTTGTCGCGGGCGGCGGCGTTATACAGGGCTGTCTGACCAGCTGTGCCATCACCAGCCCTGAAACCGGTGGCCGGGAAGGGGTAGGCTTTATGAGGATAGGCATCCACATCCACACCCATGTCGAACATGATGCCCATCAGTTCCACAGGAGTGGTTTCATTGACATAGTTCTTTTCAGCACGGATGAAAGTCAGAGTGTTGGTCTCAACGTCCAGCAGGTCAACCAGCGCACCGTCATTGATATTGGCGCCACCCTCAACCAGCATCTTTGCCAGATCCAGGTTGGCGTTGATGATAGCGAAGCGCAGGGCTGAAATATCCTGTGGATCCAGGATATCAAGATCAGCGCCATTATCGATCAGCACTCTGGCTGTTTCGATGGCGTTTTCACGAGCAGCATGGTGCAAGGCTGTCAGGCCACCATCAGGGAAGTCACCCTGTACACGGCTTTGCAGGACTCCTCGTAAATCCAGCGCAGCTGAAATGGCATTGATATCGGCGCCATTGTCGATAAGGATCTGGGCAACATCAGCCTGATTACTTGCAGCAGCCCACATCAGTGGCGTCTGGAACAGGTAGCTGTCACGTGAATTGACATTGGCACCGGCCTCAATCAGGGCCAGAACACCTTCTGCAGCACCAGTTTTGGATGCATTCAGGATAGCGTTATCACCTGCCGGAGTCATGGCGTTGGCATCAGCACCGGCATCCAGCAACATGGAGATCATGTCGCTATTGCCGTTCATGGCTGCCTGAATCAGCGGAGTCAGTCCATAACGCGTCTCCGCATTGGGGTTGGCGCCGGCATTGATAAGCAGTCTGACGATGTCTGTCTGGTCATAGTAAACCGCCCAGAACAGGGCAGTCATGCCATCGGGCTGTACTTCATTGATATCTTCCCTTGAGATGGAAGATTCCACGGCGGACCAGTCCTGATACTCCGCCATTTCAACGAGAGTAGCGAAACCGGGCTGAGCAATAAATCCAAGGATGATTAAAGCCGATATCTGCGCTTTAATGGTTTTAATTGTTTTCATTGTGTATCCCCTAATTGCGAATTATTTAGAGCTGAGCAATTGTTTATCCCAGCTGGAGATAAAACTAGCTTCTAATTTATTACATCACAGTAGATGAATACTACTATAGTTGGAAGATTTGAGCCAAAGGGAATATGTGCAAATTTCGTGTATATTTCTGCTTATTTTACGGTGGCTGGCGGCAAATACAGACCTGTCGTTGGCAAAGTAGCCCTTTATGAGATGTGTCTCTGTACAAGCAGCCTAATCAGTCAGAATGGATGAAATTGCCTGGTTATAGAAAGGGTTGTTGAGCTGAAAAAAAAATCAGGGCCCGATGGCCCTGATTTTGTATGGCTAGCTTTCCTGTAAGGAACAGGGTTAGAGGTATTTAAGCGTCTTCGGTGCCTTCTGCGGTCTCAGGCGCCATATACGCTTCAATGGTAATGCCCTGGGCATTCATAGCTTCAGTTAACAGGGTGGCAATCTCTTCATAAACCGGCAATTCGTCTGGTTCATCTTCACCCTGAGTGACCGGTGCCACGCCATTTGCCAGATCCAGAGCAGTACGGTTACTGTCATCCTTGAGGCTCAAATCGGCCCCGCTATCGATCAGGTAGGTCACAACGTCTTCATTTCCCTGAGCAACGGCGTGATGCAGGACAGTACTGCCGTCATCGGATTTAGCATTGAAATCGGCACCGTTTTCGATCAGCAGCCTTGCACTTTCTGAAATACTGAATTCCTCTTCCAATGCGTACCTTTCCTGTAGCTCAGTTCCAGTCTGTACTAATCCCAGTGCAGCTGAGAGCGGTAAAAAACTGCCACCTTGTCTACCACCGCTATTGATAGAGTTAGGATTTGCTCCATTATCGAGGAACAGGGCAACCATCTCCGGATTATCATGGCTTGCTGCGTTAAACAGGGCAGTGCGGCCTGAGGTGCCACCACCACCAACGAAGTTGGTGGAGACAACGGGGTAAGACTTCTCGGGGTAAGCATCAACATCCACGCCCATGTCAAACATGATTCTCATTAAATCCACGGGTGAGGTCTCATCAACATAGTTCTTTTCGGCGCGAACAAAAATCAGCTTGTTGGTTTCTACGTCCAACAGGTCAACCAGTGCACCGTCATTGAAATTGGCACCACTTTCTACCAGCATTTTGGCCAGATCGAGGTTGGCATTAATGATGGCCATGCGCAGCGGGGAAACATCATATTGAGGATCCAGCACGTCCAGATTGGCCCCTCTGTCAATCAGCACACGCGTTGCATCAATAGCATTCTCGCGGGCTGCGTGGTGCAGAGCAGTTAGTCCACCATCGGGGAAGTCTCCGGCAACACCGCCCTGTCGGATACCGCGTAACTCCAGTGTTGGCGAACGGGCATCCATATCGGCGCCATTATTAATCAGTACCTCGACGACAGCGGCCTGATTGGCAGCAGCAGCCCACATGATGGGGGTCTGGAACAGGTAGCCATCACGGTAGTTAACATCGGCACCGGCATCAATCAAGGCTTGCACACCTTGCACGGCCCCGGTTCGGGCTGCGTTAAGGATGGCATTGTCACCTTCCGGTGTGGAGGCATCTACATCGGCACCGGCGTCAACCAGCATGCTGATCATCTCGCTGTTGCCATTCATGGCAGCCTGAATCAGCGGAGTGATGCCATAACGGCTGGATACATTGGGTGTCGCACCGGCGTTTAGCAGCAATCTTGCCACATCCGTTTGATCGTAATAGGCTGCCCACAGAAGTGCTGTCATGCCATCAGGCTGGACGGCGTTAACATCTTCTGAAGAAATGGAAGCCTGCAAGGCATCCCAGTCCTGATATTCAGCCAGGTCTACCAAAGCAGCCTGGCCAGTTTGTACGGTCAACCCCATCATTGCCAGAGCAATGATGCGTGCTTTGAAATGTTTAACCTTCTTCATAGTAAGTCTCCAGATAAAACTTGAGTCATGCCACTCTTTGGCCTTTATTTCTGTTTCAGGATCAGGCTTCGCCTGATTCCTCCGAAGCGGGTGCCATATATGCTTCAATGCTGATTCCCTGAGCATTCATGGCATCTGTTAAAAGTGTTGCAATCTCTTCATAAACTGGCAGTTCAGCAGGCTCGCCGTCACCTTCAACCACAGGTGATACACCGTTGGCCACATCAAGTGCGGTACGATTGCTATTATCCTTCAGGCTTAAATCCGCGCCTTCAGCAATCAGGAATTCAACGATTGATTGTTTGCCTGCGGCTACAGCATGATGCAGCACCGAGGTCCCATCGGCAGCTATTGCGTTAACATTGGCGCCATTATCCAGCAAGACCTGAACACTTTCACGCAGTTCAGAAGTATCCTCATCTTCTTCGACATTACCGCCTCTGCCAGAAACCAGGGTTAGTGCAGCTGAAAGCGGCAAATAACTACCGTTTCTACCTGTGCGATTGATTGAATTTGGATCAGCGCCATTTTCAAGCAGTAGGGACATGATTTCAGGATTGTCCGTCATCGCCATATTGAACAATGCAGTCCGGCCAGCAGTACCGGCACCACCACGGAAACCCGTAGCAGGCAGTGGGTAGGCTTTCTCGGGGTAGGCATTTACATCAACACCCATCTCCAGCAATAGTTCTACCAGTTGCATTGGGCTGTTCTGGTTAACGTAGTTCTTTTCTGCGCGCAAGAAGGTCAGGTCCCTGGTTTCGACATCCAGCAGGTCAACCAGCGCACCATCATTGATGTCGGCTCCAGCTTCCACCAGTATTTTGGCCAGATCAATGTTGGCATTGATGATGGCATAGCGTAAGGGAGAAATTCCCTGGGAATCCTGGATATTCAGGTCAGCGCCAGATTCAATCAGAACCAGTGCCGCAGGGATGGAATTTTCGCGGGCAGCATGGTGCAGGGCTGTGAGGCCGCCATCTGGAAAGTCCCCGGCAGTCGTGCTGTCAACGACACCACGAAAGTCCAGCACAGCAGATACAGCATTTACGTCTGCGCCATTGTCGATGAGAATTCTGAGAATTTGCGCCTGATTGGCAGCTGCAGCCCACATAGCGGGCGTCTGAAACAGATAGGTATCACGAAGGTTAACATTGGCACCTGCATCTATCAGTGCCTGCACACCTTCAGCAGCACCGGTTCGGGTGGCATTCAGCAGGGCATTGTCACCTTCCGGCGTGGTGGCATTGACATCGGCACCGGCATCAATCAGCAAGCTGATCATTTCGCTATTGCCGTTCATGGCTGCCTGAATCAGTGGCGTTATGCCGTAACGGCTGGATACATTGGGTGTTGCACCGGCGTTAAGCAGCAGACTTACCACATTGGTTTCGTCGTAATAGGTAGCCCACAGGAGTGCAGTCATGCCATCGGGCTGCACAGCATTGACATCCTCCGAGGATATAGATGCCTGCAGGGCATCCCAGTCCTGATATTCAGCCAGGTCTACCAAAGCCGCCTGAGCGGTCTGTACTGCCAGCCCCAGCATCACAAGCGCAGAAATTTTTGTTATGGTTTGTTTAATTATTTTCATTGTTGAACCTCTAAATTTAGCCAAATCGTGTTGGCTGAAATTGATCTACCGCCAGCGATAACTCTTATATTATCAGTAAGTTATAGTCAGCTCTGCCTGCAAGTGTCAAAATACTGCGTATTAATCAGTCATGCCCTTTAGAATAATATCAAGCAAAACTCTCGTATGACTGTATAGTGCCTCAGGCACAAGGCCTAGGCAATGCCTGCAGTGCTTAAAAAGTCAGGCTTCACCTGCTTCTTCAGACTCGGGTGCCATGTATGCCTCAATAACAAGACCCTGTGCATCCATTGCCTGTCTTAGTATGCCTGCTGTTGTTTCATAAACCGGTGTCTCAGTAGAACGCTGGTTCTCGCTTTTTCCGACTTTAGGGACGCCATTGGCCACATCCAGTGCCGTGCGATTGCTGCTGTCCTTGATCGAGAGGTCAGCACCACGGGCAATCAAGTATTCAACGACTTCATCCTGACCTCTGGCAGCGGCATGGTGCAGGACAGTGGTGCCGTCACTAGCTGGGGTATTGACATCGGCGCCATGCTGTAAGAGCAGCTCTGCGGCAGCCTCAAGTTCCTCAAGGGGTTTGCTGCTGTCCAGAACGTCGCGTAATGGGATTACATCCAGTGCCGAGGACAGAGGTAGATAAAGCCCGTTAGCATTCAGAGAATTGGGGTTGGCACCATTTTCCAGCAAGAGAGCCATGTATTCCAGATGCGGGGCAATTGCTGCATTGTAAAGTGCAGTTTGTCCGCTGGTTCCGCGACCGCCGATGCGTCGGGTGCCCGGATACGGAAAAGGTGTAGCCGGCGTTGAATCGATATCCAGTCCCTTGGACAGCATCAGCATCATAATATCTTCGATACTGGAGCTATTAACGTGGTTGGTTTCAGAACGCGCAATCATCGGTCGGCTGAATTCAATATCAAACAGTTCGACGACCGAACCGTCATTGACATCGGCACCGCCCTCAATTAACACCCGGGCCATGTCCAGATTGGCATTTATCATGGCAACGCGCAGTGGCGTGATTGCTTGAGGGTCTTGAATATTGGGATCTGCGCCCATGCTGACAAGCACTTCGGCAGCTTCAAGTGCGTTTTCACGTGCTGCATGGTGCAATGCGGTCAATCCACCATCGGGCATGTCTCCGTGGCCGTCATCATGCAATACACCTCGAAGTTCAAGTTCAGGGGAGATTGCATCCATATCAGCGCCATTCTCGATCAGAATTCTGACTATTTCATGCTGATTGCTGGCAGCTGCCCACATCAGCGGTGTCTGGAACAGGTACCCGTCACGCGTATTTAAGTTAGCACCTGCTGCCAGTAGAGCTTGAACACCGGTAACGGCGCCACTTTTGGCCGCATTCAAGAGGGCATCCCCCCCCTCAGGGGTCCGGGTATTGGTGTTGGCGCCGGCATCCAGCAGCATGCTGATGATTTCACTGTTGCCATTAAATGAGGCCTGTATCAGAGGAGTCATGCCGTAGCGATTGGCTAAATTGGGATCAGCGCCGGCATCCAGTAGCAGTTCAACTGTATCCGCTGCATCGTAATAGGCAGCCCATAAGAGTGCACTGGCACCATCTGCCTGAACGGCGTTTACGTCTTCAGCAGAAATCGAGGAGGCAACTGCTTCCCAGTCCTGATATTCAGCCAGGTCGACAAGAGCAGCCTGTCCGGATTGAGTAGCGATGCCCAGTAAAATAATTGCGGAAATTTGAGAAACCCGTTTTTTTATAGTTTTCATTGATGGTTTATCCATACGTAGTCAGGTTTATGTTACTAGCGCAGATGCCCATGTAACGTTTTACCCCGGTAGTTATGTAATTTCATGGGGCCAGTAGCGGAATACTACTGTTAATCAGGCAGTTTGGCAAAATAACAATGTGAAAATACTGTGTATCAGGGGTGGTGAAAAAGGATAAAAGCGGGAGCTCGAGCCGCTTCAGTGCAAAATCGATTCGGTTGAATTGTCCTGCTTCTGGAATCCCGAGTAATTACTCAAACGCAACACCAGAATCAGGGAAAGTATACCTAGCACAAGAAAGCTCAAGATCAGGGGGTTAATGGTTCCCTGATATTGTGATCCGACCAGGGCGCCAAGACCTGCTGACAGCAGGGTCTGTAAGGAGCCGATAACAGAGCTGGCAGAACCCGCAATATGGCCAACAGGATGGATTGCCATGGTGTTGAAATTACCAAACAGCAGGCCACAGCAGAAAAATGTGACAAACAAAAAAAGCATTAAAAGCAGCAGCGGAGGATGTCCGCCAAAAAAGAGGCTCACGGGTAAAAAAATGGTCGAGATACCAACCATAATGATCAGGGAGCCTTTGCAGATAAATTCCATACCATAACGGTATACCCAGCGGGTATTGGCAAAGGAAGCCAGCCCGATACCCAGGGCAAGAAAACCAAAAGCCAGGGCGAAGGCATCCCCCAGCATATATTGTTCCTGCAGGATCTGCTGGGCTAAATTCAGGTAAGCGACGAAGGCTCCGAAAATAAGTCCTGAGGCAATGGTGTAGCCCCGTGCGATGCGGTTACACAGGGTTTCCTTAACGGCCTCAAGAATGGGCTTGAAGCGAAAAGGCCTGCGTTTTTCAATAGCCAGGGTTTCTTCCTGTGCCACTGCCAGCCAGATCACCCCTGTAGCACCGATAACAAACATCACTACAAAGATGTATCGCCAGCTAGCAACAAAGAGAACCAGTTGCCCCAGCGAGGGAGCCAGAGCCGGGCTCAGGATAAAAATGATCATGATAAAGGACATTACTTTAGCCATGGTGTTGCCTTCAAACTTGTCCCGGATCATGCACATGGTTGACACCCGGCATGAGGCCGCTCCCATTCCCTGCAGGATGCGGCCGACCAGCATGAGGTTGAAGCTGTTTGCGAAGATTGAGGCAAGACAACCAACCAGGAATATTCCCATACCCAGATAAATGGCATTTTTTCGACCAAAAGAATCGGCAAAAGGCCCGAAAAAAAGAATGCCGATAGCCAGACCAATAAAAATGAACGAAATGACATACTGAACATCATTGGGATTTTGCACACCCAAATCGGTGCCAATCTGACCGAGGGCCGGCATCATGGCATCGATGGACAGAGCGATGAAAGACATCATGACTGCCATCAGGGCCACAAAGGATAATTTGATTTGATCCGGGCGATGTTGAGTATTCATGACAATATTACCCAGGTGCCTGCACAGCCCTGGATGTCGTAAGCTTGGGTAATTGGTGATAGAACAGAATGAAGAAAGTCTGAAGCTATCTCGGGCAGCTAGTATAACGTATAGGCAGCTAAATAACCGCAGTCCTTTATCGTTATTTTCTTATTTGAAGCCCCGCAAGAGCCTGGCGCCAATGGACAGCACAGGGATATATTTCAATTCCTCTAAGCTGCAACGACAAGATCGGTACCATAGGTATATCCAACTGTTTCTTAGCGTTTAACGGGGCGATTTTGCAGTTTGCGTTGCAGGCTGCGGCGGTGCATATCCAGTTCACGGGCAGCCGCGGAAATATTTCCCTGATTGGTCTCCAGAACGCGCTGAATATGTTCCCATTGCAAGCGCTCGATCGAGGGAGGATCTTCGGTAACATGCGCCTGGCTTGTTGCCTGACGTGGAGTAAATTGAAAACACAAGTCAGATAGTGCTGATGCAGCTAGGGAAGGCGATAGCCAAAGCGCTGGATGATTGCCGCAGCCTGGTTGCCTAGCAAGAACTGTTTAAATGCTTCAGCAGCCACCGAGTTTTCTGCCCGCTTTAATATGACGGAATCCTGACGAATCGGGGCATGATAATCCTCGGGGACAAGCCATGCTGAGCCCTCTGCGATTAGTCCGCTTGCTTGCAGTTGGGAAAGTGCAACAAAACCGATTTCAGCGTTGCCGGTTTCAACAAACTGAAATGCTTGCGTAATATTCTGCCCATACACGCGCTTGTTCCGGGTACTGGCAAGGACATCAAGTGCCTGCATGGTTTCCTCCGCAGCCTGGCCATAAGGGGCCAGTCTGGGATTGGCCATCGCCAACCGGTTAAAGTCACCTCGCTTTAAGATGCCGCCCTGGTCGAGATTGATGCCAGCAGACCTGGACCATAATACCAGTCTGCCGACAGCATAGGTAAAGCGGCTGTTTTCTGCTATTAGTTGACGGTTTTCAAGTTCCAGTGGTTTTTCCTGATCGGCTGAGAAAAACATGTCATAGGGTGCCCCGTTAATGATCTGGGCAAATATTTGCCCTGAAGAACCGAAACTTAGCCGTATCCTGTGTTCGCTTTGTGCTTCAAACTGGCGAATGACTTCATTGATGGTGCCGGTAAAATTGGAAGCAACAGCAATCATCAACTCTTCAGCTATCAGCTGGGACGGACTGAGTATCAGTGCTAGTGCCAAGAAAAATTTTCTGGATAAGGCTGGCATTATCAAATAAACAGTATGTTCGTGATTACCAATTGTTAAAGCAGCTTAACAGCATATATCATGCAAAAAAACTTAGCAGGGAGAACAAAAATGACAACATATGTATTGGTTCATGGTGCCTGGCATGGTGCCTGGTGCTGGGATCGCGTCAAGGGTCCAATTGAGGCAGCCGGACACAAGGTTATTGTTCCGGATTTGCCTGGCTCCGGTGAGGATGATACGCCATTGAATGAAGTGACCTTGGATGCCTATGTCGAGAAAATTTCAGACATTCTGCAAGGCCTGGATGAAAAAGCAGTTCTTGTCAGTCATTCAATGAGCGGCATTGTGGTCTCACAAACTGCCGAGCTACATCCGGACAAGATAAGCGCACTGGTTTATGTCTCTGGTTTCTTGCCAATTGACGGACAGTCATTGCTATCCCTCGAAGAGTCGAATCCAAAGCCCTCAGTACCGCCTTCCCTGATCGTTGCAGAAGATCATGTATCGGCTACGATTGCTCAGGATAAACTGATTGATCTTTTTTATCACGATTGTAGCGAAGCGGATCAGGCATACGCGCTAGCCCATCTAATCAAGCCGCAGGCCTTGCAGCCTCTGGCAACACCGGTGCATTTGAGCGAGGAAAATTTTGGTTCCGTGCCGCGTTACTATATTGAATGCCTGGTAGACCACGCTATCTGCATCGAGATGCAACGGCAAATGATAGCAGCCTCTCCCTGTGAAAAAGTATTTTCCATTGAGTCCAGCCATTCGCCCTTTTTCAGCAAGCAGCAGGAATTAATCGATGCCTTAACGCAGATTAGTTAAAGCTATTCAGGGGCATCATTTGCCAGATTCAACTGATGGGTTTACGATAACCTTCATGACTAGGTGCTGTATAAACAGATTTATCTTGCTGGCATTGTTCAGTTTAAGCTGGCAGACGCTGGCAAGCCCTTTCATGGACTGCAAGAATATGAGCAGCCCGGGGAGTGCTTTGGAACATTCCCAGTCACAGGATGACATCAATCAAATGACACATGGCTCCCAGCAAAATCACCCAGTCATGGCTCTCAGTGAGCATGCCATGGATCCTCATGACCATTCACATTGCCTCTGTGATTGCCTGTGTGATTTTTGCGGGGTAAGCGGGCTGGCTCTGCTCAGCAACACCTTGGCCGGTTTTTCCCAAACTGAAAACCGTTTTAATCTGACGATACCTTTCAAACAGACTTTCTCTCTCGAAGAATCCCTTTACCGCCCACCCATTTCAGCCTGATACAGGGTTAGTGCGTCTGCAGGATCCGCATGCTTATGACGTGCGTTTTCAAGTATTCCGTGCAGGACACTTTGCGCAGCTTAAGATGCAATCAAGATTGGGTGAGAGAAAATGAATCATAAAACAGCAAAACTATATGGTATAGGGTCGAAGTCGCTGACACGCAGGCGATTTGTGACCAGTACACTGGCCGGTGCTACTATGCTTGGGTTTCACCCGAGTATCCTGAAGGCACAACAAACAAACCTGCAAAGCTGGCAGGGTCAGACCCTCAGAGGCCAGCAGTTTGATCTTGATATTTCCTACCTGCGGGTTAATGTTACCGGCAATGAGTCTGTAGCGACGGTCATTAATAACAGCCTGCCTGCACCTTTATTACGCTGGCGTGAGGGTGATGAAGTCACGCTTCGTGTCAGAAACAATCTGGCAGTTGATTCATCGGTACACTGGCACGGAATTATTCTGCCCAGCAATATGGATGGCGTGCCAGGTTTGAGCTTTGCTGGTATTCGACCCGGCGAGAGTTTTGAATATCATTTTCAGGTCAATCAAAGCGGAACCTACTGGTATCACGGACATTCAGGCTATCAGGAACAAACTGGCCTGTATGGACCCATCATCGTTGAACCACGAGAACCTGATCCGGTCGATTATCAACGAGAATATGTAGTGATGCTGTCAGACTGGAGCGATACCGAACCGGCAGAAATCTATTCAACGCTCAGAAAACAAAGTCATTATTATAATTTTAATAAACGCACACTTGGCGATATTTTCAGTGAGTTGCGTAATAGGGGTTTGACAGACACCTGGCGGGATAGGGCCATGTGGAATCAGATGCGCATGAGTGATCGGGATATCGCTGATGTAACGGCCTATACCTATACCTATCTGATGAATGGTATCAGTCCGGACCCAGGCTGGTTGGGGCTGTTTCAGCGAGGCGAAAAAGTCAGGCTACGCTTTATCAATGCCTCTGCAATGACGATTTTTGATGTTCGCATACCCGGCTTGAGCATGCAGGTGGTCGCTGCAGACGGGCAGAACATAGAGCCGGTCAGCGTTGATGAATTTCGAATTGGCGTGGCTGAAACCTATGATGTTGTTGTCGAACCCGACGGTGATAGCGCCTATGCGGTATTTGCTCAGAGTATTGACCGTGGGGGATATGCCCTGGGCACCTTAAGTTCCGATGCATCCATGCTGGCAGATGCTCCCGCGATGGATCCGCGCCCGATACTTGGCATGGCTGATATGGGAATGGCCATGTCTTCGATGCAAATGTCAGATATGAATATGAATAATGAATCGATGCCTGCACAAGTGCAGCATTCCGTTATGGGTATGTCTGGGATGAACATGAACGTCCCAGAGATGTCCTCTCATGAACACCATGCCGGTATGGACATGTCGGCAATGAATACCAGCGACATGCCAGAGATGATTGGGCCGGCAGGGCAGGGGAGTCATCAGGCAATTCATCATCATGCCAGTGAGTTTGGTCCCACTGTGGACATGCGCAGCCAAAGCGGCACGAGCGGTCTGGATGATCCCGGCATCGGCCTGCGACAACACCAGCAGCTTTTCAATCGCAAAGTGCTCACCTATGCTGATATCCGTAATCTGTATCCCACACTAGACAGGCGAGAACCAACGCGTGAAATTCAGTTGCACCTGACTGGCAACATGCATCGTTATATATGGTCTTTTAACGGTATTCCCTATGCTGATGCTGAACCACTTCACCTGCAATATGGTGAGAGGCTCAGAATTACGCTTGTCAATGACACCATGATGACCCATCCCATACATCTGCATGGTCTATGGAGTGAACTGGAAACCGGAGATGCCGAATATATTCCGCGCAAGCATACGGTACTGGTTCAGCCCGGCAAACGCATCAGCTATCTGGTCACTGCCGACGCACCGGGAAGCTGGGCTTATCATTGCCACTTGCTTTATCACATGATGGGTATGTTCCGTGAAGTTGTTGTGAGTTGAGGTAAGGAAAATGAAACCAATACCAATAAATGTACTGATTATCCTGTGTCTCATCCCACCTCAACTTGCAGCAGCAGGAATGGACGATGAGCCCCTAATTTTTCAGTTAAAGGTGGATGAACTTGAAACCGCTGATCAGGGCAGTGCACCACTGTTATGGGACATGCACGCCTGGGTGGGCAGCAATCTGGACAGATTCTGGTTCAAGTCTGAAGGTGAAAGGCAGCAAGGTAAAACGGAAGATCTCGAAATGCAGGCCTTATACAGTAAGGCGATTTCGGCCTTCTGGGACTTGCAGACCGGGCTGAGGCATGATGCCGAGGCCCCCTGGCAAAAAAACTGGGCGGTACTTGGCTTGCAGGGCCTGGCGCCTTATTTTTTTGAGATGGAAGCTGATCTGTTTCTGGGTGAAGAGGGTGATGTTGGGCTGCGATTGAAAGCCGAATACGAGTTGCTGCTGGGGCAACGCCTGATTCTGACGCCCGAAATAGAAATGAATTTTTATCCGCAGGATATACCGCAAATGGGTTTGGGGTCGGGCTTGGCTGATATTAATGCCGGGCTGCGATTGCGCTATGAAATTCGACGGGAATTTGCCCCTTATATTGGCGTAAACTGGCAGGAGAAATTTGCTAAAACAGCAGACTTTGCCAGTCTGGTAGCTGAGGAAATCAGCCAGACCCGCTTTGTCGTTGGCGTCCGCTTCTGGTTTTAGACGGGAATTATTCGAGTATGCAGCATAGTCATCCAGACAATCAGCAAGAGCATTGCTGTCACCCGCCCAAGGGCAAGCCCGATTATCTTTTGTGGGGCTCCTTGACTCTGGTCATTCTGCTATATCTGCACTATGTCTTGGCAACTGAATCGACCCAGGTCTTTGGTTGGTATCAGGTTCTCTGTGCCAGTGTCTTTGAATTGATAAATACCATCTGGTGGGGGATTCTGCTGGGCTTCATCATGGTGGCCCTGCTGTCTAAAATTCCGCGGGAGTTTGTTCTGTCAATTCTGGGTTCAAAACGTGGATTTGGCAGTATTTTGCGGGCAACAGCTGCCGGGGTGCTGCTTGATCTTTGCAGTCACGGCATTTTGATGGTTGGCGCCAAGCTGTATGAGCGTGGTGCCAGTGCCGGACAGGTAATGGCTTTTCTGATCGCCAGTCCCTGGAACTCCTTTTCGCTGACCCTGATTCTGATTGCGCTGATCGGATTGAGCTGGACACTTGCCTTTATCGTGCTTTCAATGCTGATCGCCATTATCGTTGGCATGATTTACGACACGCTCGTGGTGAAAGAGGTTCTGCCGGATAACCCGAATCGGATCGAGCTGCCGGACGATTTTTCATTTTGGCAGGAAGCTGCCAAAGGCCTGAAAAATACCCGGTTTACACCTGCATTTATTGCCGACATGCTGAAGAGGGGAGTACTTGAATCACGCATGGTCATGCGCTGGATCTTATTCGGGGTGCTGCTGGCAGCACTGGTCAGGGCCTTTTTATCGCCGGATATGTTTTCGACATATTTCGGCGCCAGTTTAACGGGCCTGGCCTTGACCTTGCTGGCAGCGACCATTATGGAAGTGTGTTCCGAGGGCTCGACCCCCATCGCAGCCGACCTGCTCACCCGTGCCGGCGCACCGGGTAACAGTTTTGCCTTTTTAATGACGGGTGTCTCGACTGACTACACTGAAATCATGGTAATCCGGGATACCACTAAAAGCTGGAAGCTGGCATTTTTTCTGCCGCTGCTGACAGTGCCTCAGGTCATCCTGATAGCCTGGCTGATGAACTCTCTGGTTTAGAAGATGCCGTAATCAATCACATCATCATAGAAGCCCGTTACTTCCAGCGTGATGCTGATAGGGCTCTCATTGATGTTCAGCCAGAACCAGCCATGTTCACCATCGAAGGGAGCCGTCAGTGAACCAGTGCTGCCCGTACCTTCCTGCAATTCCTCATAACGTACAAAAAAGTCTGGTCCAAAGGACTCATCATGGCCATGAAAGTCGACATAGACTTTTTCACCGCCATCGACAGCCCAGGAGTAGAGAATGACTTTGCCTGATGTTAAAACTGTTTTGATTTCAGTCTGTTCAAAAGGCCCCAGTTCAACCGTCATGGTGAAACTTTGTGCTTCTCCATCCTGTTTCTGGAAAACAGTTGGGTTGGGCAGAGGTGTTGGCTCACCGAACATCGGGATTTCTACTTCGCGTAAGGTTTCATTGCCCCCGATAATATCGGTGATAATGATTGTTTCAGTCGCTTCGGCACCCAGCCTGTCCAGTCCGGTGAGAGCCCCAAAACCGGTGGGATCAATATCATATTCTGCCGGCAGCACAACCAGAACCAGCAGGACAATGGCGCCAATGATTGTCGCGAGGGTGGCTTTAATCAGTTTCGATGCGGAAGGGGCATCCAGCGAATTGTTGTTTTGTTCATTCATGTTATTTTCCTGTAATTGGTTCAGGCAACAAAATAGCCGGTCATCTGATAGCCGAATAACACAAATCCGGCGCACATAATCAGCAGGTTGGTGGCAAAGGCTCCCTTGATAAAACTTTCATGCTGTCGCCAGTACTGGAAAGCCAGCAGGATGAATGCCAGTGCTGCCAGCTGACCCAGTTCAACGCCGATATTGAAGCTGATCATGTTGCCGATCAGGCCTTGCTGCGACAAAGCCAGGTCCTGTAATTTTGTGGATAGACCAAAACCATGTGCCAGGCCAAACAAAAAAACAGCTGCCCGCGTATTAATCTGGATACCGAGGCGTTTGAAGCCACCGATGTTTTCAAAGCCTTTGTAAACAACGGACAGTCCGATAATGGCATCCACAATGTAAGCGTCGGCACGCACACCGCCCAGAATGCCTATCAGCAAGGTCAGGCTGTGACCGATGGCAAAGAGGCTGACATACAGTGCAACATCTTTCATCCGATATAAAAAGAAAATCACACCTGCAAGGAAGAGCAGGTGATCATAACCGGTGAACATATGCTTCGCACCAAGATAAAGATAAGGGAAAAAATTAAAGCCCTGAACACGTTCCAGGTAGGCAGCATCCTCTCCAGAAACACCATGGGCAAAGGTTTGCCCGGCAAGCAAAAGAGCCAGTAGAGGGAGAGCGAGCAAGAAAATTCGTCTTATCGGCTTAGCTGAAAGCATGTTTGAATCTTCCGATGTTTATGGATATATAGCCGCAATTATCACGAATAAAAGGGACAATTGCGAGCAAGGTATCAGGTTCCTTGATGTTTTCTTATTCGTTGAATTATCCAATTAGGAGTCATAGGAAAGGTCGCATAGACAAGGCTATAGCTGGCAGGGCTTACAACACAGCTTCAGTTTCTCATAAAAACTAAAAGCTGATTTGCTCACCCAGCGCTGGGATTTCTGCCTGTATCTGAAAGTCTCTTGAAAGTTTATCGGCAAAGGTTTGCAGGGTGTCCTCTTCGCCGTGAATCAGGATAAGCCTGGGCTTTGTGTGAAAATGCCTGAGCCATTCAATCAATTCCCGCTGACCGGCATGGGCTGAAAAACCGCCCAGGGTTTCGATTCTGGCCGCCACATTGATGTCTTCCTTGAACAGTCGAATCGTTTTCACACCATTGACCAGAATCCGGCCAAGCGTTCCCTGCGCCTGGAAGCCTGTGAAAATCAGGGTATTTCGGGAATCCGCTAGACGGTAGCGTAAATGGTGACGGATACGACCACCGGTGCACATGCCGCTGCCGGCAATAATGATGGCACCTGAGCTCACTTCATTAATGGCCTGTGATGCTTCCACGGCGTCGGTGAATGTCAGTTGCGGCAGGAAGTTTTGCAGACCCGAATGGCCCTCAATTCTCAATTTCTTGACGTCATCCGGGTCGAGCAGTTGCATGCATTCGTCATAGACTTCAGTCACATCAATTGCCATGGGGCTATCCAGGAATATTTGCCACTGATCGAGTTTTCCCTGATGGTGCAGGCATCCCAGGTGAAAAAGCACTTCCTGGGTACGGCCAACAGCGAAAGCCGGGATCATGACATTACCTTTGGCCTGCCAGGTCTCATGCAGTATTTGCTCAAACTGCTCGAGCGTCTGCTTCATATCACGATGATTCCTGTCACCATAGGTTGCTTCCATCATCAGCAGATCGGCAGATTCGAGCAATGTCGGATTTTTCATCAGCACGGAATCGGGATTGCCCAGGTCACCGGAAAAAACCAGCGTTTTATGCTTGCCATTTTCGGTAAAGATAAGCTCGACAATGGCTGAGCCGAGAATATGGCCCGCGTCATGAAATTTCAGCCGTAGATCCTTGTGAATCGGCAATAGCTCACCATAGCGGCTGGCAACACACTGGCTCAGAATCTGTTCGACATCCTTGCTGCTGTAGGCAGCTTCCAGCTCTACATCTCCGTGTTCTTTACGCTGTTTGTTTTTACGTTTCAGGTCCGATTCATACAGGCTGACAGAGTCGTATAGCAGGATAGGCAGGAGCTTCAGCGTGCCAGTTGTACAATATACCGGGCCTCTGAAGCCAATCTTTGCTAAAAGGGGAAGCAAGCCGCTGTGATCCAGGTGGGCATGTGACAGAATCAGTGCATCGATAATGGCTGCTTCGAAGCCGAAGCGTTCTGACTGCAGTACATCAATAACATCCTCGCCCTGATGCATGCCACATTCCAGCAAAAAGCGGAAATTATCCTGTGTCTCGAGCAGGTAACAGGAACCGGTAACCTGCCTTGCGGCACCATTAAACGTGAGTGTTGGCATTGCTTGTCTTGGCCTGGATGACAAATCGCAAAGCATATAGCTTTTTATCAGGGGAAAGCCAGCTTTGTAGCAGGCACTCTTTCCGGTGCCGGTAATTGATAGTATTCTTGGCTGACAAGCCAACAACGGGGGACAGATATGTCATTACAGCAACAAAAAGAACGTAGAACGGTTCCTGCTGAAGCAGTCGAACTTTATACGCAATATATTCACGGTGAAATTAATCGCCGCTCATTTCTGGACGGCGTGAAGAAATTCTCTGTAGCCGGACTTTCGGCCAGCACCATTGCCCAGGCGCTGATGCCGAATTACGCCATGGGTCAGCAGATATCAAGAGATGATGAACGCATCAGGGCAGAGTATGTCACTGTTCCATCGCCCAACGGGCATGGCTATATCAGAGGTTATCTGGTCAGGCCATTCAGTGCGGATAGCCGCTCTGATACCTCGCAGGCATTGCCGGGGATCGTAGTGGTGCATGAAAACCGTGGTCTAAACCCACACACTGAAGACGTCGCACGTCGATTTGCCCTGGCAAATTTCATGGCCTTTGCGCCCGATGTACTCACGCCGGTCGGCGGCTATCCCGGGGATGATTTCCAGGGTGGCGAGTTGTTCAGAGAGTTGGATCCGGAAAAAAGACTGCAGGATATCGAAGCGGCTGCCCGATGGCTGAAAAACCGCGCTGACTGCAGTGGTCGAATCGGCATTACCGGTTTCTGCTACGGAGGAGGTGTTTCCAACGAGCTGGCGGTTCGTATGGGGGATGACTTGGCAGCTGCAGTACCTTTTTATGGCGGAGCTCCGGACCTTGATAATGTCCGCAACATCCGTGCTGCTGTCATGGTTCAGCATGGCGAACTGGATACCCGTCTGGTTAACGCCTGGCCTGACTATGAACGGGCTTTGCGGCAGGCAGGCGTTACTTATGAAGGCCATATCTATCCGGGTTCGGTGCATGGCTTCTTCAATGACGCCACTCCGGAGCGTTACAACCATGCAACAGCAACACTGGCCTGGGAGCGTACCGTCGGCTGGTTCAATCAGCACGTCAGAGGCTGAACGCAAGAAAAAAATGAGCCCATCAGCGCCAGTGCTGATGGGTTCATTGCTGTTGGAAATGATTTATCAGAAATTGTTTTGTTTGAAACTCTTCGGTACTGATAAATAATCGTACGGGCCGATTTGAGGAGGGGGTATGTCCAGACTACTTAAGCTTATATTTTTATTTCTCTTCAGCCTGTCAGCTTTCAAGCATGCTGCTTTTGCACATGAACATGCTGAACAGCATTCTCATCTCGCTACATCCAATCAGCCACGAATCGAGTTAACCTGGTATCAAGATATTGTCTATGACCCAAGTTATTCCGATACCATCAGGACCAGTCTGGATATCTATGTTCCGGAACCGAGCGTCGACAATGCCCCGGTGGTTTTATTTGTGCATGGCGGTGGGTTTAGAGGTTCCGATAAAGCCTACTACAAAGATCTGGGAGAAAAACCCGCATGGTTTGCCACAGAGCTGGATTATGTTTTTGTCAGCGCAAATTTCCGATTTCTTCCGGATGGAGGCTATCCTGGCAGTGTCGAGGATGTTGCCACTGCACTGGACTGGGTCAGTAATAATATAGCGGCTTATGGCGGCGATCCTGACAATATCATTTTGATGAGCCATGCCACCGGTAATCTACTTGCAGGCTTGATTGGAACCGATGAATCTTTTCTTGCAGCGAGGGGAAATGGTCTGGAGCTGCTCAAAGGCGTGATCTGTATTGATGGCGGTTTTTTTGATTTAAGGGATATGGATGGAGGGGTAGCGCAGCGTGCACTACCCCCCGGTGAAGGCTCGAAAACTGTTGCTTCAGCCATCACACATATTGATGCCGGCAAAGCTATCCCCCCTTTCCTGATAATTTACGGTGGAGACAATGAAGGTACAAAGGAGCAGTCAGACAATATGGCTCTTGCTTTGCGCCAGTCAGGCTTCAGAGCAGAGTCCGTCGAATTCCCTGCCAAAGATCACTTTACCGTCAATGAGCATATTGGTGTTCCCGGCGATGCAACAACCATTGTTGTGCGGCGGTTTTTAGATTCACTCTAGCTTACTAATTGCGCACTGAACCAGTCCTGTAAGGTCCTACAAGGCTGAGTGAAGCTAAGGATTGGTGGGCCCACCAGGACTTGAACCTGGGACCAATGGATTATGAGTCCACTGCTCTAACCAACTGAGCTATAGGCCCTTACGCTGTGCCAAATCTACGCAGTACTGATGTCTGGATGCTTCATTGAAAGACTTTGCTTTCACACTCATCCGCTAATTGTACATACCTTCGGTAGAAATGTTTTTCGTTTCGTCATCGAACATCAGGGTCTGCCTAAATTTCGACTTTTCAGAAAATTATCTCAGCTTCCAAAAAGAAGGGCGCACATTATAGTGCGCCCTTGCCATTCAAACCAGATTTAAAATAAGCCTAAAAGCGTTAACGAACTAGATAGCTTTTAGTTGTCATCCAGGAAACTGCGCAGATGATCCGATCTGGTCGGGTGTCTGAGTTTGCGCAGAGCCTTGGCCTCGATCTGACGGATACGCTCACGGGTCACGTCAAACTGCTTGCCGACTTCTTCCAAGGTATGGTCTGTGTTCATATCGATACCAAAACGCATTCGGAGGACCTTGGCTTCTCTTGCCGTCAGGCTGCCCAGCACATCCTTGGTGGCTTCTCGCAGGCCTTCATCCAGAGAAGAATCAACAGGCGAATCAATATTTGCATCCTCAATGAAATCACCCAGATGAGAATCTTCATCATCGCCAATTGGTGTTTCCATAGAGATGGGTTCCTTGGCAATTTTCAGCACCTTACGGATTTTATCCTCGGACAGGTCCATACGCTCACCGAGTTCCTCGGGGGTTGGCTCACGACCTTTTTCATGCAGCATCTGTCGCGAAATACGATTAAGTTTGTTAATGGTCTCAATCATGTGAACAGGTATACGGATGGTTCTGGCCTGATCGGCAATAGAGCGGGTGATTGCCTGTCGAATCCACCAGGTTGCATAGGTTGAAAATTTGTAGCCTCGACGGTATTCGAATTTGTCGACGGCTTTCATCAGACCAATATTGCCTTCCTGAATCAGGTCAAGGAATTGCAAACCCCGGTTGGTATATTTTTTTGCAATGGAGATAACCAGACGCAAGTTGGCTTCTACCATGTCTTTCTTGGCACGACGAGACTTGGCTTCACCGATAGACATCTGGCGGTTAATATCCTTGATCTCAGCAATGGTCAGGCCGGTTTCTTCCTCGACCAGAGCCATTTTGCGCTGTGCTCTGAGAATTTCGATTTTTACTTTTGCCAGGGATTCTGAATAGGGTTTGCCTTTCAGGTACGGTTCGATCCACTTCAGGTTAATTTCATTTCCCGGAAATTCCCTGATAAAGGTAGAACGGGGCATTTTCCCGACCCGCACGGCCAGCTTCTGGATATTTTTTTCATGGCGCCGGATACGATTAAGGATGCCGCGAATATGCTCCAGCAAAGGGTCAAACTGCCGGGGTACCAGTTTGAAATATTTAAATACTTCTCCGAGGGATGCCAGTGCTTCCTGACCCTTAGCATGCTGGCGACCATATCTTTTGAGCGCGCGTTGAGTCGATTTATGAACTTTCAGTAATTCGGCGAAGCGGATTTTTGCTTCTTCCGGGTCGGGGCCGGTGGCGGCATCATCTTCATCACTGTCGCTGCTGTCTTCAGTGTCGTCTTCAACTTCATCAATATCTGATGAACTTTCGGAGTCACTGGAGTCAGAATTTTCATCGCTCGATTCTGGAATGATGTCGTCATCGCTTGTATCCATGTAGCCGGAAAGAATATCGCTGAGTTTGCGTTCTTCCTTGTCGACCAGTGCATACTCGTCAAGAATGTAATCGACGGTGCCGGGGAAGCAGGCCATGGCCGCCATCAATTCCCGAATGCCTTCTTCAATGCGCTTGGCGATAACAATCTCGCCTTCTCGGGTTAACAGTTCAACCGTGCCCATTTCGCGCATGTACATGCGCACGGGGTCAGTTGTCCGGCCGGCTTCATTCTCGACAGCAGCCAGCGCAGCAGCAGCTTCGGCAGCAGCCAGTTCATCGGTTGATTCATTTTCGACCATGAGCAGTTCATCGGCATCTGGTGCACTCTCGTAGACCTTGATACCCATGTCATCAATCATCTGAATGATGTCTTCAACCTGATCCGGGTCGGAAATAGATTCAGGCAAATGGTCATTTACCTGGGCATACGTAAGATATGACTGCTCTTTTCCTTTTGCAATCAGCGCCTTAAGGCTTGACTGTTGAGATCCGATATCGCTCATATGGGTGTGTAACCTATGCAGAATTTCAGGTGAAAGAATTTAAAACTAACCGCCTATTATAACCAAGCGACCAATCTGATACCAGCTGTCCCTCTAGGGATTAGATAAGGGCTTTGGCCTAAAAGTTCAAGTAAATTGGCGATCAGGAGCTTTTTTGTGACAGTTTCTTTTTGGCTTCTTCCACCAGGGATTTGGGCAGCTGGTGGCGTTTGGTCAGAAAATTGTCAAGATAGGCGATGATGTCGTGAAATTCACGCTCAATACCGGTGGCCGGAGTGATCTGTTCCTTATCCATCAACTGAATTAGCTGCGAGCCGATGGGTTTGGCATATACTTTGGCGAGCAGTTCATGCGTGGATATTTTTGGGGCCTGTCTAGCCAGGGCGATGACCTCAAACAGCAGGTCCACATCCGGCATCGCCAGTTGTCTGAGCTGCTCATTTATGCTGATACGGGAGACGATCTCGGGTTTTTGCAGGATCAGATTGACGGCTTTCATGCAGGCCAGATGAATCGAGCGTTGTGATCGCACTTCACTTTTATTGATAACAGGAGCCGGGTTGGGCGCCACTGGCATGTCAGCTACAGGTGCGTAGGGATGTTCGACGCTTGATTGCTCTGCCCCGAGCTGGCTGAGGGTCTTGAGATCGACACCGGTTTTTTTGGCAAGCTGGTCCAGAATCAGCTGACGCAGTATTCCCTGGGGAAACTGCTTAATCATCGGCATGGCCAGGGTTCCCAGTTTTGCACGGCCTTCAAGGGATGACATATCAACCTGTGAAGTGAGGCTTTCGAAGAAAAATTCAGCCAATGGTGTTGCTTCATCCAGTTCAGCTTCGAAAGCTTTAGTGCCTATTTTTCTGACCTGTGAATCTGGGTCTTCTCCATCGGGTAAAAACAGAAAACGGGCACTGCGGCCATCTTCCATCAGGGGAATGGCTTCCTTTAGGGCCCGCCAGGCAGCCTGTCGGCCAGCTTCATCACCGTCGAAGCAGAACACGACTTCGGGGACCAGCTTAAACAGGCGTTTAAGGTGTGAAGCAGAGGTAGCCGTACCGAGAGTCGCGACAGCATAGGCAATATCATGCTGGGCCAGGGCGATGACATCCATATAACCCTCGACAATCAGGAATCGGCTTAAATGCCTGAGTTTCTGGCGCGCTTCATACAGGCCATAGAGCTCTTCGCCTTTATGGAATACTGGGGTTTCCGGCGAATTCAGATATTTTGGCTTTTCATCACCAATGACCCGGCCTCCAAAGGCGATAACCCGTCCACGCTGGTCATGTATCGGGAACATGATGCGGTTACGAAAGCGGTCATAGACCGATCGGGTCTTTTTTTCCGGGTTGTCAATCAGCATGCCGGTACTTAGCAGAAGCTGACGTTTTTGATCCGATGTCCCAACCCGATCCAGCAGGTTCTGCCAGCCTGGCGGGGCGAATCCAAGTTTAAAATCACGGGCAATTTCGCCACTGAGGCCACGCTGTTTCAGATAGGCAATGGCTTCTGCCCTGGCAGGGTGCTGCCTAAGCTGCTGCTGATAATAGGTGCAAGCTTCCTGCAAGACCTTGAAAAGGCTGGCGTTACGCTCCCGTTGCTGTTTGACGGCGACCGACTCTTCTCGTGGAATTTCAAGTCCCATACTGCTGGCCAGTGATTCTATGGCCTGCGGGTAATCGATGTTGTCAAAGTCCATGACGAAACCAATGGCATTGCCGCCCTTGCCGCAACCAAAGCAGTAATAAAACTGTTTGTCCGGTTCAACAGTAAAGGATGGGGTTTTTTCCTGGTGGAAAGGGCACAGTCCGGAATAATTTTTACCGGTTTTTTTTAAGGTAACCTTGGCGCCAATGACATCAACAATGTCGGCTCTTGCCAATAAATCATCAATAAAATTCTGTGGGATATATGCAGCCATAAATGCGACGACTTCAAAAACCAGAGTGCAATACTAGCCTGTGGGCCAGCAAGAGCGAAGAATAACGTACTTGGTCCAGGAAGTGTTGAAGTAAATCAGCCCAGACGGGACTTGACCAGAGTACTGACCTGTCCCATGTCAGCACGGCCACTGACCTGGGGACGAATAAGACCCATGACAGCTCCCATGTCCCTCATGGATTCAGCAGAACAGTCGGCAATTGCCTGATTGATGATCCCTACCAGCTCGTCCTCACTGAGAGCTGTCGGCAAGAATTCCTGAATGACATCAATTTCACTCTGCTCCTGATCGGCCAGATCCTGACGCTGGGCTGCTTCATACTGTTTGATGGATTCGCGGCGCTGTTTCAACATTTTGTCGAGGATATTGATAATGCGCTCGTCATCCAGCTCAATGCGTTCGTCAACTTCAATCTGTTTCATGTCAGCTAGCATCAGACGTATCGTTGCCAGCCGGGCCTTTTCCTGGGCGCGCATGGCTGCCTTCATGGCATCGCTGATCCGAGTTTTCAGGCTTTGCTCAGTCATGGCAGGAAGAGAATTGCTTATGTAGAAGGGGGGTTAATATAAGCGTTTGGTTCTACGAGTTTCGCGTGAAACTTTTTTCATATGACGCTTAACAGCCGCCGCAGCTTTTCGTTTTCGAACGGAAGTGGGCTTTTCATAGAATTCACGACGACGTACTTCAGCCAGGACTCCGGCTTTCTCGCAGGAACGCTTAAAACGTCGCAGGGCAACGTCAAAAGGCTCATTTTCTTTTAATCTGACAACTGGCATTGATGCTCCAAGTTTGACAATTAGTTACAAGGCTCTTTCAGGGCGGCAAATTCTATAGCCTAATGCCCTGAATTGCAAAGGTTAAAGAAGGCCTTAAACGGTAAAAGTGGCCATCAGCCATTGAGCTTTTCTTCACGACTGCCTGGCGCTAAGTAAGGTGCCAATCGCTAACTCAGGCAGCCCTCAGCCAAACTCGGAATCAGCCTAGAAAAAAGCCAAAAATGGCTTCAACAGGCGCTTCAATGCCAGATTTGGAAGGCACTTAGCGCTTATCGACGACAAAGACACCGTCTTTGATCACTACATCAACATTGAGCAGATCGAAAATGTCTTCCTGCGGATTACCATCCACAAGCACAATATCGGCCAGCTTGCCGGCTTCCAGGGTCCCCAGTTCATCTTCCATGGCAATATTGACAGCGGCATTTCGTCCCATGATTTGCAGGATGTCCTCTTCGGAAAAGACCAGATACAGCGACTTTAACTCATGGTTAAGGGTCAGCTCAGGCTCATAACGGGTATCCGTTCCGAAACCATAAACGACACCGGCTTCCCAGAGCAGGCGGGCATTTACCGGCCCCTGACCAGCACTGAGAATGGTATCCCAGGGGAAGGGCAGGTAATCCCTGAAAATCGGCTCATTGTTGTCGTCAAAAAAAGGCACAAAAATCCCCAGGGTTGAGGTCATCGGAATCCCTGAATCGGCAATGAACTGCGCCTGCTCTTCAGTGAGCATTTCGATATGGGGGGTATGCACCAGTTGGTCGACTCCGGCGCGCACGGCGGCCAGCGTATCGGTGACCGTCACCGCATGGGTAATCGTACGGATGCCCAGGCGATTGGTTTCCTCGACAATCATGCCCAGGGCTTCTTCTTCCGGTCCTCCCGGCGTGACAATAATGACGTTTTTGGCTGCATCAAAACCATTGTCGTAGAGCCGCTGAATCTGGCCGCGCACGGCTTCTTCCGGCAGGGCGGCTGCCGCTTCAGTGGGGCGCATCGGTGGTCTGGCAACATCGAATCGAGCCGGATCGCCTTCAGGTCCGCCACCGCCACCACCGGCAGCCAAGCCGGTGAAAGAGGCTGCAATAATACGTGGCCCGGCGAGTTCATTTTCGGCTGTCATACGACGTAATTCGAGAATCTGCTGGGGCGCATCTCCTGCGGATAAGAGGGTGGTAAATCCGGCTTCAAGAAAAGCCTGCATGGCGGCTTCGGCATCATCGGCCAGCCAGGCAGCAGGATCTTCGCCAGTGATAATGTGCCTGTGAGCATCGATAAAACCGGGCATGACGCTACGCCCCTGCGCATCAATCACCAGCGCTCCATCAACGGAGGAGCTACCCTGGTTCACCGCGACGATGCGATTTCCCTGTACCACGATGGAGCCGTTTTCAATGACACCGCCGTTACCGTCCAGAATTCGGGCATTGTTAATCACGAATCCCGCTGCCGGTATTACCTGATTGGTCAGGTCCACCTGAACAGGAGCAGGTTCCTGTGCTGCCATGGTTTCTTCCTGCATCTGGTTTTCAGAGCAGGCAATGAGTAAGACGGGAAACAGCAGTAAAACAGAAATTCTGGTCAGCATGTGGGTAATAACCTCTTTATAATAGGGTGGCTCAGTAACTGTAGTAATAGCGATATTGTACAGAAGCCTGGGCAGTGATTTCACCACCACGAAGAATGGGGCGGAATTTACTCATCCGTAGAACCGTGTTGAGGATGCTTTCAATGCGTTCACTGTTAGCATCTTCACTGGCTCCGTTAAAGTTAATATTGCTTGCATTACCGAGTTCATCGATGCCGAAACTCACATCAATGTAACCCTTGTAGTCAATATTTTCAGATAAGCCTTGCTGGCCAGATGTTTGCAGCGTCGCCGGGAAGGCGGCAATCCTGGGAATCATGACAGGAATGGTAGGTGTCAGGGCTGCATCTACACTGGGGACATTAAAGCCGTCATCCAGCAGCAGCTGGTAGACAACCCGGTAAAATTGGCGTGCGGATTCAGTGCGTCCGTAAGCCAGATCCCAGTCAGCCAGGTCCAGCATGGTAATGGATTTTTGCTGGGCACTGACATCTTCAATGTCAGCAAGCAGGTTGGCGACATATTGCATAGCATCTTTTCCGCTGCGGTAACTTTCATCGCTACGCTCCTGTGAATTTCTAATTAGTTCTTCACGTGAGCCGGTGTAGTTGGGATCAAAGGTATTACTGACCTGCTCGAAATCCATTTCCTGTTTGGTATGGTAGGCTAAACGGGCAATTTTTCTGGCAACTTCAATCACTGTACTCAGGGTGGTGTTGTTGCTGTAACTTTCCTGGTACTCCTGGTAAAGATCATCCAGTTTTTGCAGGCGGGCATCGATCAGGTCATTGACAGTAACATCCCGTATGGAGCCGTCAGCAATGGATTGCAAGGTTCCAGGACCATCCGAGTTGATACCTACCTGTCGTTCAACCCGCTGGACAGAGGAAGAGCGAATATTCTGGCGCCGACCTTCCCCGAGATAGTTAATTTTGAAATAGGCAGAGGTATACCAGTCAGCCAGGTTGCCCATGGCTGTGTACATTTCCTGGGAATCGGCTTCAAAGTTGCTGGCATTTATGGCGTAAATAAACTCTTCTTTTTCAGTGATGGATGTGACTTCATTCAGCTGCAGATGGCTGAGAATGGACTGTTCAAGTGAGGGAATCTGTTCCAGGGTATCCTCTCCATATAATTCAACGGCCAGTGCTGTGGCATCTGCAAATATGGCGAGCGCTTCTTCATGCCGGTCCAGCGTCTGATAGGCCAGGCCCAGACGATTCAGTCGTTGTAGCTGCTCGGGGTCCTGCTCAAAGAGGTCATTGAATTCACCACGCTGGTCCTGCATGTTGGCAATGAGCTGTTCGGCCGAGTCCCGATCACGTCGCTCCTGGTCGCTCCGGGCAGTTGCAAGAATGGAGTCATCAGCCATGCCAATGGGTACCGGGCTGAAGAAAAGGTTGTTCAGTAGTGCTGTCTGCGCCAGAAGCTCAAGAGGTAGGGCAAGACAAAGCAGGGTAATCAGTTTAATCAAGGTTTTCATTTTGCCATCCACTGTTATTATGAGTAGAACTTTCACTGTTCGAGCCCTTCAAACGCTTCTAAAGAGGTGTCAGTAAGAGTAATAGTACCGGAGATCCACACGGCCCTGATTGACCAGTTCGCCATCCGCGAAATGTGGCCTGAATTTGGCCATTCTCAGGTAGTTACCCAGTATCTGTTCGATCTGCCGGGATTCTGGCCGCTCATTTCCAGTGAATTCCACTTTTTGCGGATTGCCCACATCATCAAGCTCAAAGCTCACATCGATGTAACCCCGGTATTCCAGTTCAGCATTCAAGGGGAGCCCCGAACTCCTACGCGTATAGGGATGGGTTGCCGAGCGGGGAATCTGGCGCGGTATAGCAAGATTCAGGGAGCTATCTATTTGTTGTGCCGTAAAGCCGGCAGAGGCCAGTTCATCATAAGCTTCTGCATAATAACCCTGGGCGGCCTGAACCCTGCCGTACGCCAGGTTCCAGTCGCCCATTTCAATCAGGGCGGCCCCCAGCATTCTGGATGGAGCCTCCACGGTTCGCATGATATCGATGATATAGCGCAGTGCATTGCGACCACTTTCATAGCTTTGATCCAGCCGGTTCTGCGATAGGCGGTATTCCTGAACACGTGAATTTTCATAATTGGGAATGAAGGTATTAATGTAATTTTCGTAGTCAACTTCCTGTTTGGTGATGTAGGACAGACCAGCTATGCGGCGGGCAATCTGGGCTATGGAATCAAGACTGGGAGAATCGCTGGCAATAATGTCGCGCTGTGAATCCTCATAAAGACTGGACACCCTCAACAGGCGAACATCTTCTACATCTCTGGGTGCTAAATCCCTGATGTCGCCATTGAAGATGGCCTCCATTGTTGGGTCTATATAGGTTAAAGGGCTTTGGTTACTCATGCGCATGGTGTTTTCAACCCCACCCCACTGGAGTTCCTGACCTATGGCAGGATTGGCCATACGCTCAACTTGTTGCTGCGTGCTTAGCATGATGTCCATGCCCCGATTTTCTCGCTGAAAATTTTGCATGAAAAAAGAGCTGATATACCAGTCGGCAAGTTCATTGGTGGCACGGACCATTTCCGTGGAGCCCGGCTCGTAATTCTGCTGATGCAGATAATGTTCATACTCTTGCCAGCGTGTGCTGTTCCCCAAATCTCCCATAGCGATATAACTCTGGATGATTTTTTCGGTAATGATTAACTGGTCCATGTTATGCAGGCCATCCTGGATCTTCATGATCTGCAGGGCTGAGTCATAGTGGGCAATCGCCTCTTCATGTCGTCCCAAAGACTGGTTGGCGTCACCCAGACTCAGGTATTGCTCGAGCAGTTCAAAGTTGTAGGGGTTATTGGTCTGCTGCACAATACGATCGATTTCTGATTGATAGGAAACAATGGTTGACAGGGCAGTCCGGTAGTCTTCGTTTGTTTCGTCGGCTTCAGAAAGCGGGGTTCCGGTTGTCAGAACAGCGTCAGTGACCAGGGTGACATCAAAAACCAGCCGGGTAGTGTCAATGGGCACCTGTGCCTGCATGGAAACCGGGCACAGACCCAAAAGCAAAGCGCCCAGAAAAGGTGTACTTGTTAATTGTCTTATGTGCATGGCAATAAAGTTCATGAGACCTCTGTGAAGCGTTATTCCACCGGGCGAAAAGACGCAAAAATCTCGAAAAACTCTGATTCGAGTTTTCTAGAATAAACCTGTTTTTTTTAAGCGTCCAGAAATTTGCATTGTTTCCCCCAGAAAATATAGTGTTTTTCATGCGTGGCTTTTATACTGAGCATTGCTTTGTTTAAATTCCGCTAATGAAAAAGAAGCAGTTGAATGGAGTAACTATGAAAGCAGCATCAATGATAAAAACAGCAGTGATTTCAGCATCGCTGAGTATCCCTGCAGGTGCTCTGGCTCAGAATTTTGTAGGCTGGCTGGACTATAACGGTGGTGGTGATCAGTGGCAGCGTAATAAAGCGCGTTTGCAGGAATTCGGTGAACAGTTTGATACCGCCTGGGAAATGTACCAGTATCTTGAAAGGCAGGCCGGTGGTGGTGATGAGCTGAGTTGGGCAGATATTGCACAGCCTGAATACGACTGGACAGGCGTTTATACAAGAACCCGGGGTGGCCTTTCCTTTGACCCGGATATAGGCCCTAATGAAACGACGGCACAGCTTACCGAGGCGGGTGCAGCAGCCCGCCAGGAAAAAATTGATCTGATGGCAGCCATCGGTGGGGAATATGACCCCATTTCAGATTGCCGTCCTCCGGGTCATCCGCGCTGGGCATCAGAGCCTTTCTTACATGACTTTGTGGTTACTCCTGGCCAGACCTATTTGATCAATGAAATGGTCAATGACATTCGCCGGGTATATACCGATGGTCGTGACCATACCCTGCCCGAGGATGCCTATCCCTCCTGGAATGGCGATACCATTGGATTCTGGGATGATGGTGCCTTGATCATGCATACCACTTATCTGAATGCAGGTCAGTATCAGCGAGGTACCCAACCGAATTATTCCGACCAGGTAGAGGTGGTGGAGCGCTGGCGTAAAGTAGACGGTATTAATCTAGAAGCCGATTTCTGGGTTTTCGACCCGGTTAACCTGGCCGAACCCTGGTATACCCGTCAGGCCTGGATTGAACTGGAAAATGACGACCACTTATTACGTATTCGTTACTGGTGGTGTGGTGAGAACCAGAATAACGACATCATCATCACTGATGATGGTAACAGCCAGTTTCCGGATTTTGATTTTCTTGATAACGATGCGGAAATCAGCACAGATGAAAATGTGCAGCGCTTCGGTCAAGAATAAATAACGATTTTAGAGGAGGTTTCAAATGCAGAAATTATTAACAACAGGTGCCTTATTGCTTGGCCTGACCAGTTTGCCGGTGGCAGCTCACCATTCTGCCGCCATGTTTGATGACACCAGACTGGTAGAGGTCTCGGGTGTGGTCAAGGAATTTCAGTACACCAATCCACATTCCTGGTTGATTATTGATGTCACCAATGATGATGGCTCGGTCACTACCTGGGGATTTGAGGCTGAAGGCCCCAGTTCCCTGATGCGAGCAGGTATTCGTCGCAGTGACCTGCCTGCCGGTACGCCGATCACCATTCGAGGCAACCCCATGAAAGATGGCCGACCGGCTGCCGCCTGGGTTGATGCGGTTGTTAACGGACAGACCCTGAACCCGCTGAATGGTTTTGCCATTAACCCTGCTGATGAATAAATAATCATCGATCTGAAAAAGCCCGGTTATGGTTAACCGGGTTTTTTTTGGCTAGAAATTCAGCTTCACATAGCATTTTTCTTGCACTTGCCTGTAATTGCTCATTTTTTAAAATAGGCTTAGAGTAGGCAGCATTCAGATGCTAAATAAATAGCGGGGCACAATGTCTAGGCCTATTTACTTTCATAAGAGCTGTTCATACCGTATTTGGCGCTGCCTCGGCTGCTGTTTTCTGTTTCTGGCTTGGCCGCTTGATGCTGCCGAGCTGGAATCTGCCCTGGCCGCACTAGAAGCGGGCAACGGGCAACAGGCATTCAGCGAGTTAAGTGAACTGGCTGAGGAGGGAAACCCCCAAGCCCAGGTCAACCTTGCCAAGCTCTATATAGAAGGCGAGGTCGTTGAGCAGGATGTGGGTGAGGCAAATCGCCTGTATGCCCTGGCCGCTGAAGCCGGCAACCCCGAGGCTCTGGTTTATCAGGGGGATCTCAGTTTTGCGGGTGTGGAAGGTGTTCCAGACATGGAGTCTGCCATCGCGCTTTATGAAGCAGCTGCCGATCAGGACTACCCGCCTGCCTATGTGAAACTGGCCTTTATGTATCTCAACGGTCAGGGTGTAGAAAGGGATTACGATGAGGCCGTTGATTTATTCAACGAGGCGGCTGCACAGGGTGATAATCAGGCACTGGTCAGTCTGGGCAACCTGTATCTGAATGGTGAGGGCGTTGAGCAGGATCTTGAAGAGGCTTTCGGGTTTTACCAGCAGGCCAGCGATGCCGGATTTGCCCCGGCACAAATGAACCTTGGCAATTTGTATTACCAGGGTAGTGGTGTTGCCCAGGATTTTGATCAGGCTGTCGCACTTTATCGCGCTGCTGCCGATCAGGCCTATCCCCCTGCTCAGGTTGCCCTTGCGAATCTTTATGTGGATGGCTATCTCGTTGAGCAGGATTATGAGGAAGCCGTCAGACTCTATACAGCTGCTGCTGATGAGAGCAATGCTCAGGCGATCTACTGGCTGGGCTGGATGTATGAAAATGCTTTGGGCGTGGATGAAGACTTCAATCAGGCGCTTAGGCTGTATGAAAGGGCGGCAGATTTTGGCAGCGCGCGGGCTCAATATACCCTGGGAATGAAGTACGACAGGGGAGAGGGTTATCCGCAAAATGCCACCATAGCAGCCAGCCTGTTCCAGCTGGCATCGCAACAGGAATTCACCTTGGCGCAGGTTGCCCTGGCTAACAAACATTATCTCGGACAGGGAATTCCGCAAAATTTCAGCGAGGCCTTGCGGCTTTACAATCTGGCAGCCAACAAACAAAACCCTGAAGCACAAACCAATCTGGGGGTGATGTATACCAACGGACAGGGAGTCAATCAGGATTTTGCAGAGGCGGTCAGGCTCTACCGGCTTGCTGTCGCTCAGGATTATGCACAGGGCATGTTAAATCTGGGCTGGATGTATGCCAATGGGCTGGGTGTGGAACAGGATTTTGCCGAGGCTTTGGCTATTTATCAGCAGGCAGCAGAACAGAATAATGCACAGGCCATGCTGAATCTGGGCATGTTGTATGTGAATGCTCAGGGAACGCCGCAGGACCTGGAAGCGGCAGTGAGTAATTTCAGAGCTGCAGCCACGCTGGGTTACGCCCCGGCACAGGCAAATCTGGCGATCATGTATGCCAATGGCCTGGGGGTGCCCATGCCCTCCTTGGTGGATGCCTATATGTGGGCTCAACTGGCAGCAGAACAGAATAATCAGCAAGCACAGGCTTATCTGCAAGACCTGGAATCCCGCTTAAGTTCCGAGCAGATTGTTGAAGCCATGGAAAAAGCGCGAGTCTGCGCTGAGAGTAATTTTTCGGATTGCTAGTTCAGATTGAACAGGGGCGAGGGCTCCAGCTGCTGTCATCTGACTCGCGACGAAAATTACTGCTGGTGATATGGTCCACTATCAGGTTCATGGGGTCCCTGACGATCGTCGTAACGATGAGCCATTCTGTGCCATCGGGTTCCCTCAAGGTATTGTAGTATTCCTTCATGGTCGTTTCCCCGCTGTAAGGAACCCCGTTTTTACGCAGAAAGCCAGGCAGCAGATTGCTGGTCTCAACATACAGTTTCCCGCCCATCATTTCAGTGGCAGGTTGTCTTGCCAGTGCTCTGCCACCGCCAACACCGGGGTTCAGGATGGCGCGCATGGGATCGAATCCACCGACGTATTCCCATTGAGCAACGGAGAGGCCCTGTAGTGATGGAGCACTCGCAGCAGGTACATTGTCGAAATGCAGCAGTCGAGTCTGCTCACCGGCATCAGTATCAATACGCAGGGTGTCGGCATCTTCCCAGGTAATATGCAGGCGGCCCGGTTCACGCAGCAAGCGAGGAGCACCAAAAGCCTGACAGGCAAGACCATCACGTCTGAGCTGATCGAGATCGACTGCCAGTGCCGCATCCTGTGCACGTTGAGACAGGGGCAGGCCTTCAAAATTACCAACCGGTGGGGTGATCATGCGGATATGCCAGTCTTCGGTCACGACAGAGACCCAGTAACCGGTCAGATCAACGGGGGCGAAACGCTGGTAAATGGAGTCGTCCTGCTGGGCACTGACAGGGAGTGACAGTAGTGCCAGAAGGGTCGAAATTGAAATAACAGCCTTGAATTTTGGGTAGCCAATCATAAGTTTTCTGCCTAATTTTGCTGTGCAGCAAATTCCTCGTAAACGGCCTCCAGGAACATATCAACACTCCATTCCTCTCTGCCATAGCGTCCTTCCCAACCCAGAACGGGGTGGGCTTCTTTAACGCCATCCAAATCCCGACCTTCCTCGACGATGAGCCGCTGCAGACGATCGCGGATGATATAGGTCATATCCCGGTATTCAACCAGGTCGGCTTCATCGGAAATATAGCCGTGCCCAGGGATGATGTAGGTACCCCCTTCCATCAAGTCATCCGGGATAGTGATGTCTAGCATGCGATCCAGAGCAGCAATAAGGCCCTGGAAGGAGCCGCCACGGCTGTAGTCCACCATCGGCAGGCTGCTGGTTGTATATATATCGCCGCTGACCAGAACGTTTGAACCCCGGAAATAGACAATGCTGTCACCTTCTGTATGGGCATTGGGCATGTGGATGACATCAATGCCTTCACCATTGAAAATGAAGCCGCGCTGTCCTTCGTAATAGCCATCGGTAGGCCAGGCTTCCTGCGGATAAATCTGTTCACCACCGGGTCCGCGCGCAACGCTCATGCCAAAAAGCACAGTTTCCTGAGCCAATACATTGACCTGGGCACCTCTTTCAGCTCCGCGAGGACGCCCTCCCGGCAAGGGCCCCAGAACAGCATTGCCGCCGACATGCTGTGCCCCAATGGACGTATTGATGATATAGCGGATAGGTCTGTCAGAGAGGCTGGCGATGGCATCGACAACTTGCTGACCAAAACCTTCAGCGCCGGTATCAACCACGACAATGCCCTGCTCACCAATCTGTACGGCAATATTGCCGCCGAGGCCTGCGATAAGCCAGACCTTGCCCTGTACATGAATAAGCTCCATCTCACCGGCAACTTCAGGTTCCTGAGGTATGGGTTGAGCAAATGTCTTCACCACTGAGGATAGCAGTAGCAGGCAGAAAAGCGCCGCGCCTTTGGGTACCGGCAGGATCAATTTTGAAGGTCTCATTGGATTAGTTGTTCCCTGTATTCCGGATAGGCTGTTTCTTCCCCGCCGAGGGTGGATTCGACAGGCACACCAATTTCTTCGGCCCATTCACCAATAAAGGGATTTTCACCCGGCAGGTAATGCGGCACATAGTGCTTTTCGGGACGGGCAATTTCAGCACGCGGTAGACATTGTGCAAAAACGCCATTACCGGCATCCGCTGCTTCGATGTTTTCCATGGCTGTGGATACGCCCTGCGGCGAGATGACGAAGTCGGCTGATTTTATGTAGGTATCCGTCAGGTAATAGGGATCATCTACAAACCAGGTGATGGTCAGAACATCGCCATTACGCTGATAGTAAGTGGTTACCGTGGCCTGGTCGCTGCTGGGTGTTCCATTACGCCGAATCCAGCCCCACTTGAGGTGCGTGGTTGTGGTGATCAGGGTGCCATTT